>Ga0315280_10001820_pt1 | contig 35661 bp, 31 predicted proteins | sample YL17G06_40_MG_FD_203697 | JGI IMG/M metagenome (GOLD analysis project Ga0315280, IMG submission 203697) | Sediment microbial communities from Yellowstone Lake, YNP, Wyoming, USA - YL17G06_40 | ecosystem: Environmental > Aquatic > Freshwater > Lake > Sediment | place: USA: Wyoming | collected...
CATCCACCGCATGTCCCCGCGCATTACGTTTCACGGGCTCGGGCGGCAGGTGTTTGAGGAGGAATTTCGCTCGACTGTGGAATGGCTGAGCGGCCGACCAGGCTTCGGAGGAATGGCCATCCACTTCTACGACAGCTTCCGCGAACTACTCCGCGAAAAGTAAGAAGTCAGGAGTCAGAACGCAGCGGATTAGAGCTTCAGGAAATTCGCCAGCAGTTGTTTGCCAACCGGGGTGAGCACGGACTCGGGATGGAACTGCACGCCTTCCACTTTCATCTCCTTGTGTCGCAGCCCCATGATGAGCCCGTCGGCGGTGGTGGCGGAAATTTCCAGGCAGGGCGGAAGGGTTGAGCGCTCCACAATCAGCGAGTGGTAGCGCGTGGCAGAAAACGGGTTGGGCAGGCCGGCAAAAATCGTCCTCCCGTCGTGGCGGATCTCGCTGGTCTTCCCGTGCATGATTTCCGGTGCACGTATGACTTTTCCCCCGAAAGCCTGCCCGATAGCTTGGTGACCGAGGCACACGCCGAGGATGGGAAGGCGTCCCGCGAACTGCTCGATCACTTCCAGGCAGATGCCGGCTTCGCTGGGCGTTTTCGGCCCCGGTGAAATGACGATCCGCTCCGGCGCCAGGCGCGCGATTTTCTCGACGGTTGTCTGGTCGTTGCGGCGCACTTCCAGCTGCGCACCCAGTTCGCCGAGATACTGGACCAGGTTGTAGGTGAAGGAGTCGTAGTTGTCGATCACCAGGATCATGGCTTGCTCTGTCCCGAAAGCTGCACATTTCCATTATATGTCGGATGTCGCAAGAGCACGCGCCTCCCAGTACTTTCGAGCTGGCAGAGGCGCGTCCACCACCGGTTGGCAAACTTTGTCAACTGGATGCCTAGTGGGGCACGCAAGTCACGCCTCTCCCGGCGAAGCCAAATAACTTCTTACACATCAAGTAGTTACAACGGCGCGGAAAGCCCCCGCGGAGGGGCCACTTTGGCATTCGCCGTGCTCTATAGGATGCCAGGTTCCGTAAAAGGAGGAACCATGAAGCGCAGCGAAAAAGGATTCTCGGTCGTCGGTTTTCTGATCGTCATCGCCATCATACTGATCATGGTTGGAATGGTGGGACCCAAGCTGGCACGCAAGAACAGCAAAGCGAAGCTCTCCGCTGTACCAACTTCTGCCATAGTCCGTCCGGCGCGCTGACCTTCCCCCCGGTCTCGCGCCGGACGGCCCCTCCACGGCCGTCCTTCTCCCCCTATCGAACGCCCCGTCCCTTCGCCTCGCCATTCCCAATCGAGTGTATACTCGCGCGCGCACTGACATTGCGTAGGTACGTGGCGGAAGTTCTATGCAACATCTGAGCGGGGAGAATCGGGACCATGAAAAAGGGAGGACGACGAGCATTTCTCGAGACGAGCGGCGTGGGGCTGGCGGGATTGGGGAGCCTGCTTTCAACGGAGCTGCCTTTCAGCACACGGCCAGCCCCCGAAGGGGGCGCGGCGCCCGGCTTCAAGCTGGGAATGGTTACATATGAATTGGGCAAGAACTGGGACATCGAGACGATCATCAAGAACTGCGAGACCGCGGGCTTTGAAGCCGCCGAGCTGCGCACCACGCACAAGCACGGCGTCGAACTCTCGCTCAGCAAGGATAAGCGCGCGGATGTGCGCAAACGGTTTGAGGGCTCGCGCGTCCGGCTCCTCAGCCTGGGAACAACCTGCGAGTTCCAATACGCCCAGAGCGCGCTGGTCGAAAGGAACATCGAGGAGACCCGCCGCTGGTGCGAGCTGGCGCACGATCTCGGCTGCCTGGGAGTCAAGGTGCGGCCCAACGGCTTCGTGAAGGACGTGCCCAAGGGAAAGACACTCGAACAGATCGGTCAGGCCCTCCAAAAGTGCGGCGACGCGGCGCGCGATCAGGGAGTCGAAATCTGGGTGGAAGTCCACGGCCAGGGAACCGAGGACCCTCCTAACATTCAACGCATCATGGAGGTGGCGAATCATCCGTCCGTCGGCATCTGCTGGAACTCGAACGATACAGATGTGGTGGACGGTTCAGTGAAAGAGTATTTTGAGCTTCTGAAGCCGTGGCTGCGTAATTGCCACATCAACGAATTATGGCGGAACCCTTCCCCGTGGGGAGGCGCGATGGGCCAGCCGCCGGAACAAGCCAATCCGGGCTTCCCGGTGTATGGCAGGCCCTATCCCTTCCGCGAACTCTTCAGCCTTATGCGTGCGGCGGGATACAGCCGCTTCACGTTGGCCGAGGTACCGGAGAGCTGCGAACCGATCCGCTTCATGCGCTATTACCGGCCGCTCTGGGAGCAGCTCGCGGTGTGAGCCGTGGAGTGCGGCGGTCTCTGCCGCCGCCTCGGAGTGCGCTGGCTTTGCCAGTGCTTTGAAAACACAGAGAAGGCGGAAGCAGAGCTTCCGCAGTCCAAAGAGCTTGCCTAGTCCAAACATGCGAGATTGGCCCCACAGCCCGGTCCACCGCCTGACGGATGCTGGCGCTTACATGGTTACATCCGGGACTTATCTCAAGGAGCCTTTCTTCCATTCACCGGAGCGACTGGAATTCCTCTGCGGGTCGCTGCTCGATTTCGCAGAGCATTACGGCTGGCAGCTCCAGGCTTGGGCCGTCTTTGCCAATCATTATCACTTCGTCGCGCTCTCTCCTTCGGAGGCAGCCACCCTGCGGACACTCATTCGTCACCTGCATTCTGTTAGTGCGAAAGAGATGAACCGCCGTGACGGAAGGCCGGGCCGCAAGATATGGTTCGAGTACTGGGAGACTCGGCTGTCGTTCCAGAGGTCGTACCTGGCGCGCCTGAGCTACGTCCACTACAACGCCGTGCACGACGGCTTGGCGCGCGTGCCGTCCGCCTACCGTTGGTGTTCGGCGGGATGGTTCGAGCGTCGGGCCAGCCCCGCCTTCTACAAGACTGTGATGAGTTTCCCCTGTGAGCGGGTAAACGTGCCCGACGATTACACGCCCGATGAGGCGACGCCCGGCCGGTAGCACCTTGGAGTGCGGCGGTCTCTGCCGCCGCCTCGGAGTGCGTTGGCTTTGCCAGCGCTTTGAAAACGCAGAGAAGGCGGAAGCAGAGCTTCCGCAGTCCAAAGCTCGAATTCACGATGTTCGTTGAACCCGTAATCCTCGAAGGAAGACGCGTGCGGCTGGAGCCGCTCACGATGGCGCACCACACGGGGCTCGTGGAAGTCGGCCTCGACGAAGCAATCTGGCGCTACGTGCCACAGGTCATGCGCACCCCCGACGATATGCGCGCCTACATCGAGGCGGCGCTCGAAGCTCAGGCCGCGGGCGCAGCCCTTCCTTTCGCCACCGTTGACAGGGCCTCTGGCCGCGCCATCGGTAGTACGCGCTTCTTCAACATCGATCGCGCGCATCGTCGCGTCGAAATCGGCTGGACCTGGCTGGGGCTCGCGTGGCAGCGAACGGCAGCGAATACAGAAGCAAAATATCTGATGCTCCGCCACGCCTTCGAGACGCTGGGATGCATTCGCGTCGAGTTCAAGACCGACTCGCTCAACGAGCGTTCGCGCGCCGCCCTGCTGCGCATCGGCGCGACGGAAGAAGGCACCTTCCGCAACCACATGATCATGCCCGACGGCCGCCTCCGGCACTCAGTCTATTACAGCATTATCGATTCCGAGTGGCCGGAGGTGAAATCCTGCCTGGAGCAGAAACTCTCCGTGTGCTGAGCGGCAGCGGACTCCCCGCCGCGCCGGACGCCTGAACAACGACGGGGGGTTGGCTCACTGCCCGTTTTCCCCTCCCGGGGGGAGTTGCCAAACAGGGAGATCCTTGGGTCAACTCGGCCCGTGGGTGGCTCCCCGAGCCGAACGAGGAACCCAAAAGCCTCAACGCCGCTCTTGCCACGCGACGGCAATCAGCGATAGATTGGACGCGGTAGAAATGAGCGGGGCGGTAACTCAATCGGCTGGGGCCACGCGGAATTCATTTCCATGGAGCAGTGGATGGCTGAGCAAGGATTCTCGGTGCTGATACTCGGGGCGGGCAAAGCGACGCGCTTCAAGTCCGAGCATTCCAAGATGCTGCACCGCCTGGCGGGCCGGCCGCTGGGCGACTACGTGCTTCAGACGGCGCTCGCGGCCCATCCGGAGCGCATCTACATGATCGTCGGCCACGAGGCCGAAGAGGTCAAGAAAACGTTCGCGCGCCCCGGGCTGGGCTTCATCGAGCAGAAGGGGCAACTGGGTACAGGGCACGCGTTGCTCGTGGCCCGGCCGGAACTCGAACGAATGGCGTGCGACGCGGTGATTGTGCTTGTGGGCGACGCACCCCTGCTCCGCTCCGAAACCCTCCTGGCACTGGTTGAAGCCCACCGGAAGGCTCGCGCGGCGGCGACGATCCTGACCACGCGCGTCGAGAACCCGCAAAGCTACGGGCGGATTGTGCGCTCCGGCGGCCGCGTGCGCGCCATCGTAGAGGAAAAGGTCGCGACGCCCGCGCAAAGGAAAACCAAGGAAGTCAGCTCCGGCATCATCTGCTTCTCCCGCCTCAAGCTCATCGAGCACCTGGGCAGCCTCACGGCCGACAACGCGCAGAAGGAATACTTGCTGACCGACCTGATTGAGATCTTTCACCGCCACCGCCTGAAAGTGGCGGCCTATCCGGCCGATGCGCGCGAGGTGCTGGGGGTGAATGACCGCCTGGAGCTGGCCCAGATCGAGAAGATCCTGCGCCTGCGCAAGGCGGAAGCCCTGATGCGGGAGGGCGCGACCATCGTCAATCCCGAGTGCACATATATCGATGCGGACGTCGAGGTCGGCCGAGACACCGTCATCGAGCCGGGAGTGAGCCTGCTGGGCGCGACGCACGTCGGCGAAGGCTGCACGCTGCGGCCTTATTCCACCATCAGCGATTCGGTCTTGGGCGACCGGGTCACAATCCGCCCCTGCTGTGTGATCAGCTCCAGCCAGATCGCTTCCGACGCGGTGATCGGCCCATTCGCTCACCTGCGCGACGGCGCGCTCATTGAGGCTGCGGCACGCATCGGCAACTTCGTGGAAGTGAAGAAGTCGCGCGTGGGCCGAGGCTCGAAGGCCTTACACCTGACCTACCTGGGCGATGCCTCGATCGGTGACAAGGTCAACGTGGGCGCCGGAACGGTGACCTGCAATTACGACGGCGAGAAGAAGCACCCCACCACTGTCGAAGATGGCGTCTTCGTGGGCAGCGGAAGCATGTTGATCGCGCCGGTGCGCATCGGCCGGAATTCCTACGTCGCCGCGGGCTCAACGATCACTGAGGACGTGCCGGCCGAATCGCTTGCCCTCGCCCGCGCGCGCCAGGTCAACAAGGAAGGCTGGGCGCGCCAGCGCGAAGCGCTCAAACCTTCGATCAACATCGCCGTCCGCGGGTCCGGGTCGGTCACCGTCTTCGATTTGAGCGGCCGGCTGACGCTCGGTGATCCGATCAGCCAACTGCGGGCGGAAATCCGCCCCATGATCGAAGCAGGCCGACGGAATGTTGTACTGAATCTCACCAAGGTCTCTTACATAGACAGCGCCGGAATGGGGGCGCTGGTGGCGGTTCTGAAGGCCGTCCGTGAGGCCAACGGCCAGCTTCGGCTGAGCGGTGTGCCGCCCAAGGTGAAGGTTCTGCTCGAGACGGCGAACTTGGACCGCGTATTTGAGGTTTACGCCGACGAGGCAGCGGCCCTCGCCAGCATCAGCAAGGCCGGGGGCTCGTGACCGGAGAACACCGTCACAGCGATTCATGACAAAATGTCGCATGGCGTCTTGGGGAGGGTCGTTGGTAAAGGCCGCTTTTTGCATTCCAAGCGTAATTATTCCTTCCGAGTCCCAACTATTGCGCGCTCAGCAAATCAACAAGTTCTTTCTTGCTTGTAGCTTAGAAACGCCTGGGCTTGGCAACCCGCGTGCTGTCGATCTGCGTGGGTACCACGGCACCAGGCAGCTCAGAACGCTTGGCTGATGTCCCAACAAGGAGAGATAAACATGGCAATTGACGAAGTTCCCCGGCAGGATCCCCACCCCCAGGGTTCCGGCCATACTGGAAAGTTTGTAGCGATTTTCGTAGTCCTGGCTGCCCTGGCAGTCGGCCTGTTCTTAACGATTTCGCACGTCAGCACAGTCCGCGGGTCACTTGAGGCCCAGCAGGCGGCAATGCAGAAGAACCTGAGTGCCCAGATCGACCAGCAGTTCTCCACGCGCATGGCGGCGCTCGAGAGTTCCAATGCCCAGCAGCTTGAGGCGGTGCGCAAGGAAATTGACAACGCCTCGAAGCGTTCAGGTTCGACCGGCCGCGAACTGAAAAAGGCGCGCGCCATGGTCGAGAAGCTTCAGGTGGACCAACAGCAGCAGGCGGACCAGTTGAAGCAGGAACTGGCGCGGAAGGCCGACCAGCAGCAGGTGGGCGCGCTGAGCCAGGATGTTTCGGCCACGCGCAGCGACCTCGACAGCACCAAGAAGGCCCTGGAATCTACGCGCGCGGACCTGGGCATGGCGCGGAGCGAGTTCGGAACGCTCATCGCCCGCAACCACGACGAAATCGAAACCCTGCGCAAGCTGGGTGAGCGCGACTACTTCGAATTCACTCTCATCCGCAACACTCCGGCACGCGTCGCGGGCGTGGGCCTGACACTGAAGAAGACCAACCTTAAGCGGCACCGCTTCAACGTCGTCCTGGAAGCGGACGACATGCAGATCGAAAAGAAAGACCGGACGGTCAACGAGCCGATGTTTTTCTACATCGGCGGGTCAAAAAGGCCTTACGAAATGGTGGTGAATAAGGTAGAATCAAAGCAGGTTACGGGGTACGTGAGTGCCCCGAAGGGCGCCGTGCAGGTGGCCTCGCGCTAGGGGGGAGCGCGTTAACCGGATCTCGATGAGGCCCGCCAGGGCCAGGGAGTCTGCGAGCACCTCGCAGACTCCTCACCACGCTTAATCCGCTGGACAATGCGCCAGGGTCCGGCCATGAGGGAACCTCAAGGAGGTGTCCGCAACATGGTCAAACGCGCATTGTTATCCGCTCTGCTGGCAATGGCGATCGCCGCGTCGGTGGCGCAGGCGGAGACCTACTCCGTCTCCGCAGGCACGACGCTCCGTTGCCGTCTGACGCAAACCCTCAGCACCAGGCTGAATTTCCAAAATGATCCCTTCACGGCCTCCGTCACCGAGCCGCTGGTGATCGGGGGAAGGCAGATCATCCCCGTGGGATCGACCGTCGATGGGCATATCGCCTGGCTGGTCCGCCCGGGCCGCATCCGCGGCGTGGGTGAAATGCGGTTGGATGCGGAGAAGGTCACCTTCCCCGACGGCCGCAGCTACTCGCTGAACGCCCTCCTGGTAAAGGCCTACGGTGCCGAGGGCGCCAAAGTCCAGGACGAAGAAGGCAGCCTAAAGGGACCGTCATCGCGGATGAAGGATATCCAGGAAATCGGCCTCGGCATGGGCGGGGGTGGTTTCCTCGGAACCATCATCGGCGGGTTCCATGGCGCGGTGGTGGGCGGCGCGATCGGCGGCGCTGCGGGCCTGGTGGATACGCTCCGTCGTCGCGGGAAGGATCTGACGCTCCCGACCGGCACCCAGCTCGAATATCAGCTGACCCGGGAACTAGTGGTTACGAGCGACGCTCCGCGCCAGACGGCGTCCGTCAAATCTGAAAACATTCGCTGAGGCCGGCGACACGTCCCTTGGCCAGTTGACGCCGCTCCGGGCGGCGTGGAGGGTGTCGGGGGGCTGTGTGGAGAGTTGCGACCGCACAAGGGTCGGAGTCGCCCTGCCCTCCATTTTTCCTATTTCCCGGCCCACACGGTTACGCTGGCAAAACCGTACTCGGGTCCCCGCAAGTAGTCGTAGACCGTTTCCTTCACCACCGAAACTCGGTTGAACCCGGCTTCACGGATCAGGGCGAGGTAGTCTTCCTTGTCCAGGGTTCCGGCGACGCAGCCCGCCCACAACTCGGCGTCCTTGCGGACGGAGTCGGGGACTGGGCCGAATGAAACGATGTCGGAAATTGAAATGATCCCGCCGGGCTTTAGGACGCGATAGGCCTCCGCGAACACCGGCCGCTTGTCCGGCGCGAGATTGATCACGCAGTTGGAAATGATGCGGTCCACTGTTTCTGACTCGACGGGCAGGTTATCAATCTCGCCCTTTCGGAATTCGACATTCGTGAATCCGCCGCGGCGGGCGTTTTCGCGGGCTTTTTCCAGCATGGCGTCGGTCATGTCCACACCAATGACGCGCCCCTTGGGGCCGACGCGCCGCACGGCGAGGAAACAATCCACGCCCGCGCCACTGCCGAGGTCGAGCACCGTCTGGCCGGGCTGGAGGTCGGCGTCGGCCGTGGGATCACCGCACCCGAGGCCGAGATTGGCGCCTTCGGGGATGCTGGCGAGCCGGGCTCGGTCGTATCCCTGCGCCATGGTGGCGATGTTGTAGAGCTCGCTCGAACTCGACTTCGACGTGTCGCAGCAGCCTTTGACTTCCCCGCGCGCGATGGCGGCGTACTTCTCCTCCACGACCTTCTTGATTTTGCCTTCGTCGGTTTGAGCAGACACGGGTTTCATGTTCTCTCCTTTGGTCTCCCGCCGCGCGATGCCGGCGCTGATTCTATTGATGCCGGGCCGATCGATAAGGATACTGGCTGCGGAGCGTCATGGTGGCGGCACCGTCGGAATTGTCTCGGTGTCGCCGGCCGTCATCTCGCTGCGCCGGATCGTATGCCCTTCTGCAGCAACGCACCCTAGGATCCGATGTACTTGGCGTAGATTCCGCGCGCCACAGCCGGGTCGTCGGTGCCCTTGATGATCGCCCGCCCGTCGAGAAAGATCGTGAGCTCGTAGGGGTCGAGCCGGCAGCGCAAAAGGAACTCATTCGCGCGCACTGCGCCCAGCTTCTCGAGCCGCGCCTTCAGGGCCCCGAGGTCGAGCCGGCGCGATTCCCGCTGGCTGATTTGTACGGCATCCCGCCCGCACAGCGTCGTGTGGATCTGCCCGCTGCCGCGCAAATGCACGAATTCCCCCTTCCCGCAGGCCCGACACTCGGGATTGATCGCCGGCCTGATCTGCTGGTACTGGTTCTTCCAGATATCGAAGGCGAGCAGCGAGGCGTGGAGCTCGTCGAAACGGCCAAGGAAAATCTTCAGCGCTTCCGTCACCTGCACGGCCGCCGCCCAGGCGACCGCCGGGGCGATGACTCCCACCGTGTCACAGGTGTCGTGCAAGCCCTGCGGCGGCTCAGGGAAAACGCACGCCAGGCAGGGAGTTCGACCGGGCACGATGGTCAGCGTCGCGGCGTAACTCGCCACCACGGCGCCGTAAATCCAGGGAATCCGCAGCTTCAACGCCACATCGTTCAGCAGGTAGCGGGTCTCGAAGTTGTCCGTCCCGTCGAGAATGAGCTCGAAACCCTCCACCAAGCTCTCAACGTTGCGGCTTTCGGCATCCGCGACCACCCCCTCCACTTGCACTTCCGAGTTAATGCTTCGGAGTTTGCGCTCCGCGGCGATGGCCTTGGGGAGATTCTCCGCCGCGTCGGACTCGTCGAAGAGCGTCTGGCGCTGCAGGTTGCTCTCTTCGACGAAGTCCCGGTCCACAATCCGCACGCGCCCCACGCCCGCCCGCACCAGCGCGCTCGCCTGCGCCGTTCCGAGGGCCCCACAGCCGACAATCACCGCGCTCGAACGCAGCAGCTTCTGCTGCCCTTCGGCTCCGATAGGCGGGAAGAGAACTTGGCGTGAATATTTTTCCGGATTCATGATTCAGCAGCAGCGGACCCCAAGGCGGCTTCTTCGAGCCCCGGCTGCGTGCAAGTCATCTCCATTATAACCCTCCGCAGCAGGACTCAAGGCCCAAGCGCGTCGCCCGCAGAAAAACCGCTGCCGGAATCGGCCATTTGGAGCGATAATGACAGAAGCTCATCGGAGCCCTCGCCACACGCTCCTGTTGCGTCAAGAGGCCGCTATGTGGAGGAACACTTCTCCCGAGACAACTGAACAGGCACTGCCCTACCAAGCCGAGCGGCGCGCGATGGTCGAGCATCAGATCCGCCGGCGCGGTATCCGGGACGAGAAGGTCCTGGAAGCGATGTTGACCGTTCCCCGCCACGAGTTCGTGCCGGCTCCCTACATCGGCGCCGCGTACGACGACCGCCCGCTGCCCATCGGCGAGACGGAGACGATCTCGCAGCCTTACATCGTCGCGGCGATGACCGCCGCCGCGCAAATCCGGCCGGGCGAGAAAGTCCTGGAGATCGGGACGGGCACCGGATATCAAGCCGCCATCCTCGCTCACCTTGGCGCCAGGGTTTATACCCTCGAGCGCAATTTCCTGCTCGCGGAATCGGCGCGCACGCGCCTCGCCCGCCTCGGCTATCAGGGCATCGAAGTGATCTGGGGTGACGGGACGGAGGGCCACGCCGCCGCCGCACCCTATCAGGCGATCCTGGTCACCGCCGCCGCGCCGAGAATCCCCCAACCCCTCCTCGACCAACTCGCCGACGGTGGGCGCATGGTGATTCCGGTCGGTAATCTGATCCACCAGGAGCTCCAGCTCGTGTTCAAGCACGGAGATCAGGTGACGACGCGCTTCCTCGATCCCTGTCAATTCGTTCCCTTGATCGGCCGGCACGCCTGGCCGGAAAAGAAGGAACCGTTTCAGTAGGAGTCCGCCGGTCGCCGTTTTGACTCTTCGCACTCGGCTCCCGTATAGTCTCGTCTGATGTCCGAGCCCTATCTGAGTATTGTGATCCCTGCGTACAACGAAGCCCTGCGCATCGGGAGCACGCTCGAAAAGGTCCGCCAATATGCGGAGACGCGCAACTACCCCTGCGAATTGATCGTGGTGGACGATGGTTCGCGAGACGAGACGCCGGAACTTCTGATGGACTTCCAGGAGCGCTACACCAGGGTGCGAATTCTGCGCAACGAGCCGAATCGCGGCAAAGGCTTCACGGTGCGGCGCGGGGTGCTTGAAGCGCGCGGCGAGTTCGTGCTCTTCACCGACGCCGACCTCTCCGCGCCCATCGAGGAAACCAACAAGCTGCTGGCCGCTCTGGAAACTTCCGGGGCGGACGCGGCGGTGGGCTCGCGGGCGCTCGACCGGCGGCTGATCGGAGTCCGCCAACCCTGGCGGAGGGAGCTGGCGGGACGTGTCTTTAATCTCCTCGTGCGGCTATTCACCGGCTTAAGAATCCACGACACGCAGTGCGGCCTCAAACTCTTCCGCCGGGCCTCCACGCGCCGCGCCTTCGAATTGCAGCGAGTGATTGGCTTTGGATTCGACCCGGAAGTGCTCTTCCTGATCGAACGGCTGGGCGGCAGGATCCTGGAGGTGCCGGTCCGGTGGAATGACAGCCCCGCCACCAAGGTTCATTTCCTGCGCGATTCCACGCTCATGTTCTTCGACCTCGTGCGGCTGCGCGGGCGGGCGCTCGTGGGGAAATACCGCCCCTGATTCTTCTCGTTGCGTCCTCATTTTTTCTTGACTCGCTCTGCCGCGCCACGTAATATCGCGCCAACGCTAGAAAGGAGGTGATCCATGCCAATCGAAAGTAACCTTAGCGAGGGTGCTGAGGCGTAGGCGCTCGCGAGCGCTGGTTTGTGATGACCTCTCCCTAGCGAAGAGAGGCCGAATGGCAAGGCGCTGGTCAGCGCCGTATTCGTCAAGCGACGAATTTGCCAATCCCCATCAGTATCCCGGGCCCCTGGTCCCGCAGAGCGGGACCAGGGGCTTTTCGCTTTCTGAAAAGACTAGGCTATAATCGAGCCGTGCTTAAGAGCATCCGCCTCAAGAACTTCAAGCTCCACGAGGACACCCTGATAGAGGCTGCGCCGATCACTGTGTTCATCGGCCCGAACAACAGTGGCAAATCAAGCATCTTTCAGGCCCTTCTCGCCTTGCGCCAGGCGGCTCTGCGCAATAGCGCTCAGCTGTTTCAGCCGACCCAAAGACAGCCCACTCAGCCCGACCAGCCATACTTGTTTCCGGCGGACACCTCAGTAGATTTGGGAGAGTTCAGGGATGTAGTGCGTCCAGGTGGCCAAGAGATCCAAATCATGGTCGACGGCAACATCCATTCGCAGCTTGCGCGTCCTAGAATCAAGTGGGGGGAAATTCGCTTCACCGTGACTGTTCGTGACAATCTGTTGATTTCCCACCACGGACGCTCCCAGTCCCCTTTTGGTCCCTTCGAGTGGAGTTGGGCCGCAAAAAGCTCGAGCGAGCCCCCGAGAGTTGCATTCAATATAGACGGCTTCATTCTCGGCATAGGAGTTTCGCGAGACACATTCCGTCTCATTCAACGCTTTGGCTACACATATCCAGGGGGTGTCTCCCCCGACCTTCAAGCGGAGAGCGTATCCAAGGTGGAAGAAGTTGCCGATTTCCTGGGGAACGCGCCATTGAGACTTCTGAACTCGCTCCACCCAATCCTTCCGTTGCGTGGATTCGAGGAATGGGGATGCCCTATCGCTGAGCCACCACGTTCGGGGCTGGACTTACTGAGCGTGTCGGATCGAGCCGTGGCACTGACCAATACTGTGGCTTCAGACAGAAGGTTGAAAGCGGCGCTATCGGAGCGGCTCGAGGAGCTACTCGGCATCGGAATAGACTTCGAAACCGTTCTTCCGGGCAAGCGGCTCAAAATCTGGGCAAAGCCGGTCGAGAAGGGCTTGCCCGACACGCTTTTGTCCAACGAGGGCACGGGGGCAAACCAACTTCCCTTTATCCTCCTTCCCATAGCGCTGACACCCCGAAACGAAACGGTCCTGCTTTCTGAGCCCGAGGCCCACCTGCACCCCAAGGCCCAATGTGAGCTCACGCGCATGCTGCTCACCGTAGCAAAGAAGGAGAGCATTCAGTTCTTCATTGAGACACACAGCGAACACGTCTTGCACGTTATCCTAAATTCCATCGGCAAGCGCGAGTGGGAACCAAGTCAAGTTGCCATCTATTCCTTCGAGAACGTCAAAGGAGCTGCGAGAGTCTCCCGGCTTGAGGTGGATGAACAAGGTGGGGTCAAGGGCGGACTCCCTGGATTCTTTGACCAGAGCCTTGATGAACTGACCGAATACCTTGAGACCCTCAAAAAGCCGTCCGCGTATGACACAACTTCCTGCTCGACGATAACATTATCTATTTCGCCATCCGTGCCGTGGACCGCCACGACCATCCTGATGGCACTGCGGCTCGCCTCCTTCAAACGATCGTCAAGGTTTGCCATTCACTTGTCATCCATGAGGTCGTCAGGGTCAGGTACCTCAAGATACTGGACCAACTGAGAAGTGAGCGGTCTCGCTTCCTTTCGCCGACATATGTTTTTAAGCAGTTACTACAAAGGGCCGATAAGCGGACCTTTCAATATGATGATCTTCCTGCGCTTCCTGCAGTGGCCAAGGTCCCGAGGAAGGACGAATATCTTGTACAGGCCGGACTGATTTCCCACCCATTGGTCGTCACAGGGGATGAGCCGTTGTACGATGCACTCAAAAGCCAACCAGGGCTCGGGATCGAGGTACTTTGGCCGCAAGAGGCTCTTGAGCGCGCAAAAGAAAGACTCGAAGAGTAGCTGACGAGTCTATTTCCCCATTAACTCAAACGCTTGGAGGATGACGGACGTGGCCATATGAGTTAGGTTCTACTGCGGCAAGTCTTCGCGGCGGACCCAGCGCGCCTCGAGCACATCGGAACCAGGTCGCAGCCGACCGAGCTTGAAGCCGCAAGCGTACCGGACCGCGGCGTTCTGGCGGTCCGTGTTGATGGCATCCGCCTGACAAGCGGGAAAGGACGTTGCAATCAGGGGGCCAGGTTGTACACTCGCCTCGCAGGAACGTTGAAGTCGGAAATTCTGGGTTGCACATCCCGGCACCCTCAAAATACCATGTGGGCAAAACTGCGAGCCAGTTTCCCCCTCTTGTTCACAATCGCTCTAGCCGCATCTTGCCGCTTTTACGCGCTGGATCGTATCCCCCCTGGCATCTATTGGGACGAAGTTATCGACGGTCAAAAGGGCCTCGAAGCCGTCCGCACTCGCAGTTTTGAGGTTTTCTATCACGTCGGTTCAGGCCGCGAAGGACTGTGGATCAACATGCTCGGTCTTGCCGAGGCAGCCTTTGGGGCCAACCAATTCGGGCTTCGCGTGTGCGCAGCACTTGCTGGAACGCTCACCGTTTTATTTGTTTATCTTCTCGCCCGGGAGCTTTTCTCAAACCGTATAGCAATCTTTGCGGCTTGGTTTCTTGCCTTGAGCTTCTGGCATCTCTGGATTTCCCGCATGGCTTTCCGCGCGGTTCTGATGCCGCTTTTCCTGTGTACATCTCTGTATTTCCTTCTCCGCGCTTGGCGAGAGGAGCTCCCCGCACGGAGCCCTGTGTCGCAATGGCTTCTGGTTATTGTTAGCGGGATACTCTATGGGCTCGGGTTCCACAGTTATATCGCCTTCCGTTTCACACCCTTCCTTATCGCTGTTTTTTTCGTGAGCGAATACCGGCGCCAGAAAACATCCAGACAGATGACCACCCGGTGGCTGGCGATGGGGGCTCTTTGGCTCGGCACCGTTTTTCTAGTCGCGCTTCCCTTGGGACTTCACTTTCTTCAACATCCTCAGGACTTCTGGCTCCGGGCAAGCCAGGTCTCCATCTTCTCTGCTCCAAATCCCACGAAGGCTTTTGGCATAGCTGTCCTTGCAACGGTCGGGATGTTTAATATCCGCGGTGACCCTGGACCGCTGTTCAACATTCCTGAATCTCCCCATCTCCTATTTCCCGTAGGAATAGTATTCCTGCTCGGGCTCATCCTTGCGAGTAAGAGAGCTTTCCAGAAGGATTGCATGGCGAGCGGCTACGGGTTGCTTTGCGCGTGGTTTGCGATCCTTATTGTTCCCCAACTGCTGACTCTGGATGTTCCCAATTCGGTTCGGGTGATCGGAGTAATTCCACCAGTTTTTATCTTTGCCGGCATGGGAGCCGATGCCATTTACGAAAGACTTAAACAAAGGAAAGCGTACGTGTATGCGTTCTTCCTGGGATTCATCCTGGTGGGTGCAGTGGAAATCTACAGGTATTTCATCGTGTGGGCGCGGGACCCCGAAGTCGCCAGGGCCTTTGCCCAACGATACGTGGAGGTCGGCCAATACCTGAACACGCTTCCGAAGGGGACGGCGTGTTACGTGATCGCGGCGGACTGGGGCAGGGAAACCGTGAGGTTCCTCACCCAAGAATCCCATCCGGTGAAGTTCCTTGCCGCGGGGCAAGTTGCAGCGACGAACTTCCCCTGCGACAGCGTTATCGTGCCCTTATACAACACTCCGATGATTTTCGCTGACCTCGCCAGCCGCAAACTCGAGGTCCAGCCAATCAACAAAGGAGACTTCGTCGTTGGAGTGGTGCAATGCGCACCTTGAAAGGCCGGCTACTTTGATTTTCCGAGGACCTTGAAGGCTCGGAGGACGACGGAATAGGCTTTATCGGTCAGGTGATATTTGGGCAATTCTTCGCGGCGGACCCAGCGCGCTTCGAGCACATCGGAACCCGGCCGCAGCCGCCCACCCCTGAGGCGGCAGGCGAAATCCACGATGACGAAGTGATACCGCACGCGCCGGCCCTTGCGGAAGATGCGGTCGAACACCGTGAGGATCTCCAGGGGCTCGATATCGAGGCCGGTCTCTTCTTTCAGCTCGCGACGCGCTCCCTCTGCCAACTCTTCCCCGAGTTCCACCAGGCCGCCCGGAATCGACCATTCACCTTTGAGAGGCTCGCCTCCCCGACGGATCAGCAGGACGCGCCCGCGGTGAATCACGACGCCGCCGACACCCACCAGAGGATGGTCTGGAAACTCACGCTTCATTATCCCTGCCCTACTGGCTCGCCGCGCCTGCGACGACTTCGTAAAGCATCTTCACGCCGCGCCGGATCTCTTCGACCGGAACACGCTCGTTGGCCGCATGTTGCGTGGAGTCGAGTTCCGGCGTGAGCTCGATGGGGGCGAAACCATAACACGTCAGGCCCAACGGCCGGTACATCTGGCACTCGGTGTAGCCGCTATTGAGCACGGGCGTTACCAGCGCCTGCGGGTTGTACCGGCGGACCACCTGCTCGATGACGCGGTAAAGCTGGGTGTTTGTGGAAGAAGAGTTGGGCGCGCGGAAGCGGCTGATGGGCTCGATCTCGATCTGGTCGTCGGCCACCACTTTGCGCAATTGCTCGAGAAACTCCTGCGGGTCGGTGCCCGGGAGAAGCCGCACATCCAGTTCGGCGGAAGCGGTGTCGGGAATCACGTTGGTCTGCGGGCCGCCCTTGAGGACGGTCAAGGACAGCGTATCGCGAAGCAGGTAGTTGTAGTCTTCGTCGTCCATCAGGCTCTTCACGAAATCCGGATTGCTGAGCGAGCTGCGGATGTTGCGGAATTCCGAAGCTCGAGGCTCCGGCTGCAGGCGCGCGACCGCATGGAAATACTCCTCGACACTGGGCAGCAGGCGAACCGGGATATTCCAGTCCACCACCCGCGCGAGGGCGCGCGCGAGGCGATGCGTGGGCGAGTCGGCGATGGGGATGGACCCGTGGCCTCCCCGTCCCCGCGCCGTCAGGCGAATCCAGAACGGCGCCTTCTCCGCCACGCCGATGCCGTAAACCGTCCCTTGCCCGCGATAGACTAGATTCGAGCCGCCTTCGGTGATGAGGTACTCGGCATCGCGCACCAGCTCCGGATGGTGCTCGAGGATCCACGCGCTGCCCGTGCCCCCAACTTCTTCGTCGGAAGTGGCAAGGAATATCAGATCACGCTTGAGCGGCAGGTGCTCCCGTGCCGCGATGACCATGACCATCGCCTGCAACAAGCCTTCGTCTTTCATGTCGAGGGCGCCGCGGCCATAGATCTCGCCATTGAGGATCTCGCCGGAAAAAGGAGGCGCGCGCCAATTCGGCGAATCCGCGTGGACAACATCCATGTGGTTGAGCAGAACCAGTGGCCGCTGGCTGCCATCGCCCTTCAAGATGGCGTAGATGTCCGGCCGCCCCGGCGCGTACGGGTAAACCGTATTGGGAATTCCTGCCTCGTCGAAAAGACGCAGGAAAAACTCCGCCGCTTTCAACTCATTCCCGGGAGGGTTCGAGGTGTCGATGCGCAGGTATTCCTGAAGAAGTTGGACTGCCTGGTCCTGATAAGGTTCCCAATGGACTTTCCGCATCTGTTCGTCAGCGGAGGTCTGGCCCAGTGCCGTGACGGAGCAACAGGCCAGCAGGGAGAGCGTTGCGAAAAGCGCGCGTTTCATCATTGCCCCATATTCCCAGATCAATGCCCATGGTTTCCGGGCGAGCCCAAAGTCGAGCTACTATACCAGAAGCGGATCAGAAGAGGCGGGTGGCGCCCCTTTGAATAGACAGGGGCTGCTCCCTGTGGCCCCAGTTGTCCACCATAAGTCCTTAACTATCAATTGCTTGCATCGCTGCTGTGGCACCTAAGCCTTGGCCATCGGTGCTCGCGTCCATCGCAAATTTCTTGCCAATATCCTGCCGAAAATCTTATATTTAATAGCTTTAGATGAAGAACGTAAACTGCGGCTGAGAAACGAGCTTTGGCCAAACCCTCCGCTCCAAGCATAGTTGTCAGCCTTGCGGCCCCCACTCTGGGCGCTCTGGAAGTCCAAGCGGGCCGGGTCAGCGGTATTTCGGTCGGGTACGAGTTGCGGCTGGACTACTTGCACGATTTCGAGGACTTCGAGAACCGGCTTCACCAAATGCTCCTCCGGCTGCATTCTCCACACACCATTGCCACCTGCCGGAGAGTAGAAGCAGGTGGGAAGTTCGAGGGTGGGGTTGACCGGCAAGCGACGCTGCTTCAGGCGGCCGTTCGGGCCGGCTGTCAGTGGGTCGATGTGGAGGTCGAGTCGGTGAACCGCGCCGGGGTCAGCTTCTTGCGGCAGTTTGCCCCCGCGAAGGTGATTGTCTCTCATCACGATAACCGCAAAACCCCGGCGCTCGGCGGCGTCTACCGCCGCCTGGCACGCATGCCTGTGCAGGTGGTCAAGATCGCCAGCTACGCCCGGCACCTCGTGGACAACCTGCGGGTCTACCGCTTGGTGAAGGCGAAAGGCCGGCGACACCCGAAGCTAGTCTCCTTCGCCATGGGTCCAGCGGGCTTGCCTTCCCGGCTACTCGCCTTGCAGTGGGGCTGCCCATTCACTTACGCCTCGGCAGGCAATCACATGGCCGTGGCGCCGGGTCAGCTTCCGGCGGAATTTATGCGCTCGATTTATCGCGTGGACCGCCTCGACCGGCGGACGCAGCTCTTCGGCGTCGTGGGATCTCATGCCGCCATCTCCTTGTCCCCGGCGATGCAGAATGCGGCTTTTCAGGCCAAGCACGTTAACGCCGTCTATCTGCCCTGCCAGACTTTGCGGCTGAAGGACTTCCTCATCTTCGCTCGCAAGCTAGGGTTCCTGGGCTTCAGCGTTACGATGCCGTACAAGCGCGCCATCATCGAGGCGCTCGACTGGCTGGACCCTTTGGCGACGCGTCTCGGGGCGTGCAACACCGTCGCCGTTCAGAGTGGCAAGTGGATGGGATGGAATACCGATGCGGCGGCCGTCGTCGAGGTGCTGACCAAGCGCCTGCGCCTGGCGGGCAGCCGGATTCTGATCCTCGGGGCAGGGGGCGCGGCCCGCGCCGCCGCCTACGCGCTGCATGCCGAAGACGCTGAGCTCTTTATCGCCGCGCGACGGGAAGCCTCCGCCCAGCGGCTGGCGCGCAGCGTCTCCGCGCGGGTGGTCCCCTGGGACAGCGCCGAGAGCCTGGACGTCGATGCGGTCATCAACTCCACGCCGGTCGGCATGCCGCCTCACACTGAGGCCGTACCGATTGACCTGGCCCGGCTGCGCGTCCGTGTGGTCTTCGACATGGTCTACTACCCGCTCGAGACGCGCTTCCTGGCGGAAGCCCGCGGGCGGGGGCTCACCACCATCTCGGGGCTGGAGATGCTGGTCGCTCAGGGCGCGCGACAATTCGAAATCTGGACGGGCCTGGCAGCTCCCCGCGCCTTGATGGAGCAGGCTGTTCGACAAGTCTTGAACTATTCCGCGGCTGCGTAGGCAGCGGGCTGGATCGGGCTCGAGAAGTCGAAAGTGCGAGTGCAATTCTCCGGGCTTTTCCCTGTGGGCATCTGCATGAAGGGCCCCGCCTCCCCAAGCTTCGATGAGTTCCGGCGCCTGGCGCGCCGTGGAAACGTTATTCCCGTTTATCGTGCGGTGGTGGCGGACTTGCTCAGCCCCGTCGCCGCGTTCCTGAAGGTCGCCCCGCCCGGTGGGTCGGCGGCCCGCCCCTACAGTTTTCTCCTGGAGAGCGTGGAAGGCGGCGAACGCGTCGGGCGCTACACCTTCTTCGGCGTTGACCCCTTCCAGTTGATCACTTGCCGCGGCGACCGCATCTGGCTGGCCCGCGGCGGGAGGCACGTGGAAGAGACGGGGAACATTTTCGAGTTTCTGCGCAAGACTGCGTCCCGTTACCATCCGGTTCTGGTTCCCGGGCTGCCGCCTTTTTCGGCGGGGGCGGTGGGATACCTCTCCTACGAAGCCGTCCGGATGCTCGAGCGTCTGCCCCCTCGCGTCGAACCCGACGTGGAACTCGACGACGCGGCGTTCATGTACTATTCGAATCTGGCGGCGTTTGACCACGTCCAGCACCGGCTTTACCTCATCGCCAATGTGCTTACCGAAGAGGGCCCGGGGAGCCTGCGCGCCAAGTACGAGGCCGCCGTCCGCGACCTTAACCTCATGGAGCGCCAGCTCGAGCGCCCGCTGCAACGCGCGCGCTTCCGCCGTCCGCGCGGCCCGCTGCGCGTTCGCCACAACATGACGCGCCGTCAGTACCAGGCAATCGTTGCACGCACGAAGGAATACATTCGCGCCGGCGACATTTTCCAGGGCGTACTCTCGCAGCGGCTGGAGGTGCCGGTGCGCGTCCCGCCTTTTGAAGTTTATCGGGCACTGCGGTTGGTCAACCCGTCACCCTACATGTACTTCCTGTGCATGGGGGAGGCAACAATACTAGGCTCTTCGCCCGAGATGCTGGTCAAGGTCGCCGGCCGCGAGGTCGAGTACCGGCCCATTGCCGGGACGCGCCCGCGCGGCAAGACGGAAGAGGAGGATCGGCGGCTCGAGCAGGAATTGCGCTCCGACGCGAAGGAGCGCGCCGAGCACATCATGCTGGTCGATCTAGGACGCAACGATATCGGGCGCGTGTGCGAGTTCTCGACGGTTCGACCGAAAGAAGTGATGTTTGTGGAGCGCTACTCGCACGTGATGCACCTGGTCTCCTCGATCCAGGGCACGCTGCGCCCGGATGCGGACAGCTACGCGGCGCTCGCCGCCTGCTTTCCCGCCGGGACGCTCACCGGGGCTCCCAAGGTGCGCGCCATGGAGATCATCGACGAACTGGAGCCGACCCGGCGCGGCCTCTACGGCGGCTCGGTGTTGTACGTCGACTTCTCGGGCAACTTGAATTCCTGCATCGTCATCCGCACCGTGCTCGTCAAGGGCCAGCGGGCCTACCTGCAAGCCGGCGCCGGAATTGTCGCCGATTCCGTGCCTGCGCGGGAGCATCGAGAGTGCCTGAATAAGGCGCAAGCCGTCCTGAAAGCCTTCGCACTTGCCGAACAGGGGCTGTGACCGCGCTCTCCCGACCCAGGTTGTGAAACCAGCAGTGATGTTGTCCCGTCTACTCCGTGTAGGGACGCACAGGTCGGCTCGCCGGCGCGGAAAGAACCGGCCCACCACCTTGACGGCAGCGCCGGAGAATGGGAAATTGTTAGGCGGGGTGGAATAGGGCGAGCATGGGCATTACCCGGTCTTTGGTCATCAGCGTCATCTTCTTGATCTTCCTGGCCAGCCAGCTCTACTGGTTCCGAAGGATCGCGGAGTGGGGAGAAAAGCTCATCCCCAATCGCCAGCTTCGCAGAGCGCTGGCCGGAGCGGCTGCGATCATCTACATCCTGCTGTTTGCCTACCAAGTGGCTTTGTTTCGACATTCCGGCACTCCAACCCGGCTGACCTGGGAAGCCGCGGTTTTCCAGGCTCCCTTCCAGGCGTGGGCCATCGGCTCCCTGCTGGGCTTTGGACTCGCCATGGTCTTTTGGACGGGCGATCGGTTGGTGCGGCTGGGCATTTGGGGCTACCGGAAAGCTCAGGTGGGGCGTGCGAGTGCAGCGAACAACGACCCGCCGGGGCTGGCTTCTGCCGACCGGCGGCGTTTCCTCGAACAGACCGCCAAAGTGGTGACCGCAGCGCCGTTCGTTGCCAGCGTTTATGGCCTCCTTTACGGCCGCCTCGATCTCGAAACCACTCGCCAGCGCATCAAGCTCCCGCGACTGCCCAAAGCATTTCACGGCTTCCGCATCGCACAACTCTCGGACATCCACATCGGCCCGTTCATGACGGCGAAAGAGATTAGAGAGTTCGTGTCCATCACCAATGGACTACGCTCGGACCTGATCGTCCTGACGGGAGACTTCATCACCTGGGACCCTGAGACCCAGGAAGACGTCGTGGACGCACTCGCCGGCCTCCAGGCTCCCTTCGGAGTGTATGGCTGCCTCGGCAACCACGAGCGGTATGCGGATGCGGAGGATTCCATCACACAGATGTTCGCCCTGCGCGGGATTCGAATGTTGCGAAGCACGGCCGCCGCCATCCAGTCCCATGGCGAGACTCTGCATCTAATCGGGGTGGATTTCCAGTCGCGTGCGCGCTCAGGGCCCTTCACCCGGTTTACAGTCCGGCGGTACCTGGAGGGCGTGGATCGGCTGATATTGCCGGACACGGCGAACATCCTTCTCAGCCACAATCCGAACACTTTCGATCGGGCCGCCGAGTTGGGGATCGACCTCAGCTTGGCCGGACATACGCATGGCGGCCAGGTGACCCTCGAATTTATCCATCCTGACCTCTCACCCAGCCGGCTGATTACCGACTACGTCCGCGGGCGATTCCAGAAGGGCGCGGCACAGCTCTACGTCAATCGTGGCATCGGAACCATCGGAGTTCCCATCCGCCTGGACGCCCCACCAGAAATCACCCTCTTCGAACTGGTGCGTGAAGGATGATCGCACCGTCGCGCACCTCCGGCCGCCCGGCCAACGGATTCCAGATATAAGTTGTGATCGAGAGCGCAGGAAACGTGGCGCGCAGCAAGCGCCCGCCGGACTCCCGGCTGACCTCACTCTCCTCAATTCAGCGCACCCTGTGATATAAACGGCGCACGCTCAGGGTTGAGGGATTCAGATGCACTGCTGCGATCAGTTGGATGAGGCGATCGAGCGCGGCTCGCTGTTTTGCGGGCAGAAAAGCCGCATCGACGACGGCCGAATCCTTAACGACCTCGACACGGATTATTTTATCCGCTCGGCGTCCACACGCGGATACGACTACCTCGGGATCAACTACTGCCCGTTTTGTGGGCGGGTCATCGGGCGCGGTCTCTGGATGGCGGAGAAGAAAAAATAGAGAAAAAGAAGCCCTCAGCTTTCAGCCTTCAGCGGTCAGCCGGAAACAGCGCATTCGCTGAGAGCTGATGGCTGACTGCGCACAGCTAAACGGCGTTCCTACTCGAACCGGATTTCCTTCAGGCGGTTGAGCGGCACAAAGAAGTCGAAGACCTCTTCGCTCGCCGGGTCGTATTGATCCGTGATGCCGAGGAAGCGGGTCTCAGCGGGCTTGTCGGTGGGCATCAGGAAACGGCCCTTGACAGTCTGGCCGCTCGTCAGGGTGAGCTGCATCAAGTCTCCCTGAAACTCCACCCGCTCGATTTTGGAGAACTCCGGTTCATCGGCCCCACCGCCCTCGATCAGAATGGGTAAGCTTGTTCTTGCGGGCACGGATTCGAGCAGCGAGCCGCGCCCGCCGGGCGGATAAAAGTCGAGGTAGGCGTCGTAGAGGGTGGTGGTTTTCCCGTCCCGGTCGGTGACCACGGCCGTGTATCCAAAGCGCTTCCAGGTCTTGAGAATTTGCTGGCGCTCCTCCGGCTTGCTGTAGACCACCTGGTAGTCCAGCGCGCCTCGGCTGAGCCGCACTTTGACGACGCGCCGCTCCTTGAGCTCGAAGTGCTTGTAGAGGATGGAGGAGGAATCCTCCTTCATTACAATGGCGTCGCGGTGAATGACCACCTGCTTGCCCTGCGGAGTGGTCTGAAGGAGGGTGTCGGCCACGGCGGGGCTTGTGCCCAATATCACCGCTACAAGAAACCCGAAGGATTGCTTCGCACTGATCATGCCCAGGTCACAAAAAAGCCCCGCGCAAGGCGCATCCTTGTCGCGGGGCTCGTGAGTTCGGGAACCAAGGTTAACCTTTCTTCTTTTTCTTCACGGACTTGTATTGCGTCTGCACCCCCCCCTGAACGGTCTGGAGCAACTGCTGCGCGGCAACAGCGTTCTTCCCGTTCGGCTCAAGGCTGAGGTAAGTCTGAAAAGCCTCGGCCGTCCCCGGGGGCGCGACCACCCGGCCGTCCGCGTCCATTGTCGCCTTGCCCATCAACGCCTGGCCTTCCAGGAAGTAGGCGTCGGCGTATTTGGGGTCAATCTCTGTGGCCTTCTTGAACGCCTCGGCGGCTTCGTCCATCTTGCCCGTGTTGTACATCACGGCGCCGTAGTTGAAGTAGAAACGGGAGGCCTGTGCCGGATCCAGTTCGGCAGCTTTCTTGAACTCGGCAGCCGCCTCGGGGATCTTGCCCATTTCGGCGTAGACGTGGCCGAGGTTGTTATGGAACGTGGCGTCTTCCGGCCGGACCTCAATGGCTTTCTGATAGTTCTCGACAGCCTTGGGGAACTGGCGGGCTTTCTCGTAGCTCTCGGCCAGCCTCGCCAGCACCACCGGGAGGTTCTTGTCTTTGGCGAGCGGTAACGCCTGCTCGAACATCTGGGCTGCTTCGGCGTATTTCTGTTCCGTCATTAACACATTGCCCTGGTCGAATATCTGCTTCAATCCCGTGTACTGCTTGGCCTCCTTTTCCTGTTGCTCTTGCTGCCGCTTTAGTTCGGGATTGGCCTGGATTTGCCGCTGACGCTCCGCGGCCGCTACTGCCTTTTCCTTGCCTATGTCGAAGTTGACTTCCGTGGGATCCCCACTGCCGACGCGCGTGTCAATGAAAAAGATGTCTTGGCCGTTGGGATTCTGCAGCGTAGCCTTATAATTGCCAATGGGCAGACCGATGTACGTGTATTCCCCTCTCTTGTTGGTCTTGACTTTGTAAACGCCTTTGACGTCCAGGCGCTCGATCTTGATGCCATAACCCGCCAGCGGCTGCCCGTCTTCGCCGGTGGCTCGGCCGGTCAACCCGCCGGTCTGTCCGAACGCAGGCTCAACCCCGGCGAGAACACCAACCACCACGGCGACCCCCAACACCTTGCGCAAAATGGATAGCGACATAAACTCCTCCCCTTGTTTCCACGCTCTCCTGAATTCTAGCCTCAAATAGGATGTCGACTCAACAACATTGGTTTGCCAGTTTTAGTGCAGATGAGGACCGGCGTCAACCACAAATTGCTCGCTGTCCGGACGGCCGGGAGGCAGGCGCGTCTCAGGGCTGAGCGCCTTTTCTGCGAACGAAACTCGGCCGCACCGCGTAGGGAAGAGGGTCCGCCAAACCGGCCTCTTCGAAAGCGCGCAAGCGCAGCGCACAACTATCGCAGACGCCGCAGGCGACATCTTCCGCCTGATAACAGGACCAGGTCAGATGGAATGGGGCGCCCAACTCCGCGCCACGGCGCACGATCTCGCTCTTGCGCATGTGGATGACGGGCGTGGCGATTTCCAGTTGCGTTTCCGGCCTGGTTCCGGCCGCGATGACGCGGTTGAAAGCTTCGTAGTATTCCGGCCGGCAGTCGGGATAGCCCGAACTGTCTTCCGCCACTGCGCCGATGAAAATCCTGCGCGCCCCGAGCACTTCGCCCCACGAAGCGGCGATGGATAGAAAATGTGCGTTGCGAAACGGGACGTAACTGGAGGGAATGTCTTTGCGGTCGAGGTCGGCCGGCTCGACGGCCATGCGTGGGTCCGTGAGGCTCGATCCGCCGATCTGGCGCAGGTGCTCGAGCCGGCACACCAAGCGGTGCTCCGCCTTGTAGAAGTCCGCCAGCGCGTGGAAGGCGCGCAGCTCGCGCTGCTCGGTCCGCTGCCCGTAGGTCACATGCAGCATCGCTAAGCGGTGGTTCGCGTTCGCGATCGCCGTGGCCACACAACTGTCCATGCCGCCGCTGGCCAGCACGACCGCGAGCGGTCTGTCCGTCGTCCCTGGTCCGTGGTACGTGGTCATTCGTTAGTACAAGGTTCCCAGTTGCCGGTCGCCATTTGTCAGCGTTCAGCCTTCAGCAGTCAGGCAGGAAACGCTCCGTCGAAGAGTCTTTGCCTTCTGCGTACTGCTCTTCAGACTCCTCGTGCCTCCGCATCCCAAATGAACTTGTGCAACTGCAGTCCCATGCGCACATCGAGGCCGTCGCGCAGGATCCACTCGGCGAGCGTTCGCGGTGGGAGCTGGCCGAAAACGGGCGAGAAGATGATCTCATCAACCCGGCTGCGGAGTTCATGACGCGTCATGAACCCCTGCGCGTATTGATAATCCTTTTCGTCGAGGATGACAAATTTGATCTGGTCTTTTTGCTCAAGTTCCGAGAGATTTTCAACGCAGAACTTCTCGCTCTCGCCGCTGCCCGGGCACTTCACGTCGAGGATCTTCACCACCGCCCGGGGCAATTCGCCAATGAACCGCTCGCCGCTGGTTTCAATCAGGACGCGCCAGCCCGCGCCTAGAAGCTGCGCCGCCAGAGCCGGAACTTCCTTTTGGAGAAGAGGCTCGCCGCCCGTGAATTCGATCAGTTTCCCGCCCAGCTCGCGAACCCGCCCCAGAACCTGCTCCTCAGTCATCCTCTGTCCGCCATAGAAGGCATATGCCGTGTCACACCAGTGGCAGCGCAGATTGCAGCCGGTCAAGCGGACAAAAACACACGGCAGCCCGGCAAACGTTGATTCCCCCTGGATCGACTTAAAGATTTCTGTGACAACCATTTGGCGAGGTCGACCGCGACCCTCCCCAGCATTTTACCCGATTCTGCTTGTATCCGATGGTCAAGACTCTCCGTCGGTGGGAAAACCGATTCCAAAAAGTGACACCCGATGTCGCAAATTCGCCCCCAACCGGTCTAATCCGAGGGGGAGCAGGGTGAGTGGCTGGCCCTCAAAGAGCACCTATCTGTTGAAAAAAAACAAGATGCTGGCAGGAGGGAAAATCCTTACACCCGCCTCGTCCCTTGGCCCTGCGGTTGCATCAAACAGGGTAGGCATGTGTAAGGAGGCTCGGCCATGCTGAGCAGCGACGAGCTAGCCAAAATACGCGAAGAGCACGAAGTGCTGGACAACTGGCGAACTTACTCCCGACACGTTGTCGCGGAACTGCTGGAAGCTTGCGCCATCTGCGGCAGGATTCGGGAAAAGGCGCAACTCGTCCGCTGCCGCTGGTGCGAAGACACCTACTACTGCAAAGACGGCACCTGCTCGCAACAGCATCACGTGGACACGCATCCCGCCGTGGCTTTTTGGACTTGGTAAGTCTCTCCTACGTGCTTGGGGCTTGGAACGAATCTTTCCCCAAACATCAACCTTCCCAATCGGGCACAAGTGCGGTGACCACTTCACTAACGAAAAGTTCTGGTAGAATCTGCGGGAACTCCCCCGGGTGGTCAGCCTCCTTGGGTTGGCTAGCGATTCACGGTGCCGGAGCAAGCCGGTGGCCGACACTCGCCCGATCGACAAGCTCGTTGTCTCACTGACCGAGGTGGATGCGGACGCTTTGCCGTTGGTTGGCGGCAAGGGTGCGCAGCTTGGGATCATGCTGGCTGGAGGCCTCCCGGTCCCGGCAGGTTTTTGCATCACCACTGTGGCCTTCCGCCGCGGGATGGACTTGTCGGTCGCCGCGGAGATCATCGCCGCTTACGAGGCGCTAGGCGGTGGACGTGTGGCCGTACGCTCCTCCGCAACCGCCGAGGACCTCCCCGAAGCCTCCTTTGCGGGTCAGCAGGATACGTTCCTCAACGTGAGTGGGCCAACGGCCGTGATCGAGGCCGTGCGTTCCTGCTGGCAATCCCTATTCAGCGAGCGCGCCGTTGCCTACCGGCGAGACCACGGGCTCCCCGACACAAGCGTGGCCATGGCCGTAGTCGTGCAGCGAATGGTGGAGGCAGACGCTGCCGGCGTCCTGTTCACGCTGAATCCCGTCACCGGCGCGATCGATGAATTGGTTATCGAGGCTGCCTGCGGGTTAGGCGACCAGGTGGTTGCGGCGCGTGTCACTCCTGACCGCTACCGCCTGCGCCGCCGCGCACCGCATGAACCGATCGAGCTCGAGGGCAGCGCGACCGCCTCCTTCCTCACGCCCGCGCGGCTGGCCGAGCTGGCCCGCCTCGGCCTGGCTGCCGAGCGACTTCTCGGCCGAGCCGCCGACATCGAGTGGGCCCTGGCTGGCGGCAGTTTCTATCTGCTCCAGGCCCGCGCGGTCACTGCTGCTGGCCCGCGCCTTCCCGAAGTCCGATTCGGCAACCGCTGGAACGCCGTACACTGCCGCGGTCGGCTGACCATCTGGGCCAACCACAACCTGCGGGAAAATATGCCGTACCCGCACACCCCCTTTTCCTGGTCCTTCTGGAACTACATGGTGTTTCCCAATATGGCCGCCGTCCTAGGCCTGATCGACCCCGATGAGAGCCCTGATGAGGCGCCCAGCATCGTGGACCTCGTGGACGGCCGCATCTACTGGAACGCGAATGTCATAGCCGGGCTGATGCTTCTGCCACAGGCCATTCAGGTGCGCTTTTGGCGCCTGGTGGACGCCGAGTTTGCCGACATCGCCGCCGAATTGTTCCGATCCGGCGACCTCAAACCGTTGCGACCGCCGCGTAGGGTGCGGGGTCTCGGGCGTTTCCTTTGGCGTATGCCAGGCCAGATGCTCCGTAAGACTAAGCCGGCGTACGCCTGGCAGCAGCTCCGCGACTGTCAGGCGGAGGTCGCCTCCTTCAGCAAAATCGACCTCGGCATCCTGGACGAGGAACAGGTTCTGGCCCTGGCGCGCTACTTCGCTACCGAGAACATCCCGCGGTCCCTGGACGTGCTCGCCGCGGGAACGCTTGCGTCCCCGGTGCTGCTGCTTTTGCCCAGGCTGCTGCGCCGGTGGGATCTTGCCGATGCCGTGCCGCCATTGATGTCGGGTATCCGCGGCAATCCGACCATGGAAACAGCCCTGGCCCTGTGGGACCTGGCCGAGGAGGCCGGTCCCGAGGTGCGCGCGGTATTTGCGCGCGAACCGATTACGCGCATACCCCAAGTGCTCGGCGAAAGGGAGTCGGGCCGGGAGTTTCTGACGCGAATGGGAGAGTTTCTGAAAGCCCACGGGCACCGCGCCGTGCGCGAGTTCGACTTCTCCTGCCCGCGCTGGCGTGACGACCCTACGTTTCTCTACGAGACCGTCCGCAACTACCTGTCGCATCCGGCGGACCAGCCCACGCCACGCCAGCACTACGAGCGTCAAGTGCGCGAGCACGAGGAGGCCAAGGCGTCTGTGGAGCGCGCGCTCGCTCGACGCCCTCTGCGCCGCCGCGTCTTCCGCTGGCTGATCCGGGTTATGGAAGAGCGGCTGCCCCTGCGCGAAGCCTACAAGTTTTGCACACTCATAGGCATGGCCCACATTCGTGACCTTTACTTGGAAGTGGGGCGGCGCATGGTGGCGCGGTGCGTCCTCGAAAAGCAGGAGGATTTCTTCTTTCTCTCCATTCCCGAAATTGAGCGAATCTCGTCGGGGGAACTGGACGCGGGATGGGTGCGGGAGCAAATCCCGGTTCGGCGCCTGGAGTTCGCCCGGCACATGCGTGCCAACCCACCCCTGGTGGTACGCAGCGATGGAAAGCCGATGATGAAGCCCGCAACGAGTGGCGAGGTGCTGTGGGGCACGCCGGTCTCCTGGGGGACTGCGCGCGGGCCTGCGCGCATCTTGCTGGACCCCGGCGACGGAGCGCTCCTGCACAAGGGTGAGATCCTTGTGGCTCCCTTCACCGACCCTGGCTGGACGCCGCTGTTCCTCACCGCCGGCGGTCTGGTGATGGAAGTCGGTGGCATCATGAGTCACGGTGCGGTTGTGGCACGAGAATACGGCATTCCCGCCGTCGTGGGGGTTAAGGACGCGACTCGCCTTTTGCGGGACGGCGAGATCGTCGAAGTGAACGGCACCACGGGAGAGGTTCGCCGGCTCGCTGCTCTAAAATCTCGATCTGCAGTAGGAGGGCTTGTCGGGCCAAAACCCGCCGTCCCATGACGGACTGCCCTACGAATGGTCAGAGGATGGACGGTAGGTGGCGGAAGTGGTGTCGGTTTCCCAGACCGTCACCGCGCGGACCTGCAGCCCCTGCTGCTGAACCTGCCCTTCCAGGCTTTCGCAAAAATACCGGGCCACGTTCTCCGCGGAGGGATTCAGTTGATCGAACGGAGGGATCTCGTTCATGAAGCGATGGTCGAGGCGCTCGGCGGTGCTCTTGAGGGCGGCGCGAAGGTCCACAAAGTCCATCAGGAGTCCGATGGAATTGAGCTGCTCCCCCGCCACCGTAACCCGCACTTTGTAGTTGTGCCCGTGGACGTTCTCGCACTTGCCTTTGTAGCCGCGCAGCGCATGGCCCGCGGCAAACGAATAATCGACGGTTATCTCAAACATTCAGCCTACCTTTTGGTATTGGAGACCGGGAAGGCGGAGGAGCCGTTTCTGCATCATATCCCCCGCCTCCCGGGCGCTCATTTACTTGGGAAGTTCGTATTCACCTTCGATGTCGTAAGTAATACCTTCGGGGCCGCCTTGGCCCTTGTAAGTTCCCTTACCCTTGATGCCTTTGAGCTTCCCCGTGCCGCCGACAAAGCTCCATGTGCCCTCAGCGCTCTCAACGACCCCCTCTTTCGTAGTGGCCGAGCCCTGCGTGCGGACCCGGAACTTGTCGCCGTCGGCCATGGTGCCGTCCACGAAGCCGCTAGTAGTGGCGCGGCTGCCACTGTTTTCACTAAAGTTCGTGGCGACAAACTCTTTGGTTTGTGTTCCTGCTATTTCAGTGGGCTTGGTGTACGGGCACTTAGACTGGGAGATCGCGAAGGAATGATTGGCTCGGTCTCCCACTTGAATTGCGTACTGTGGGTCCGGTTTGCCGCACTGCGCGGTGCCCGAAATCTTGGTCTGCGCGCTAGCTGCTGCGGCCAGCGCGAACACGATAAGGCAGAGAAAGAATGTCTTGATTCTCATAGAACCTCCTCGGATGTGATTTGGCTCAGCAGTATAACACTTTCCCGCTGCCCCGCGCCTGAGTCACCGTAGGGGAGGTCAGGATTCTCGCATAAAAGCCTTGACCTCTTCCAGCCGCTCGGTGCGCCGGTAGCCGGGCAGGCTTTCGAAGAAGGCGCGCCCGTAAGGCATACGAACAATGCGGTGGTCGAGAATGGCGAGCACGCCGCGGTCCGCCTCGCTGCGGATCAGCCGGCCGAAGCCCTGCTTGAGCGCGATAACCGCCTCGGGCGTCTGGTATTCCGTGAAGGCGCTGCCGCCGTCTTCGTTGATCATGCGGATGCGCGCCGCGACCACGGGGTCGCTGGGGACGGCGAAAGGCAGCCGGTCGATGATCACCGCACTCAACTGCTGGCCCTGCACGTCCACGCCCTGCCAGAAAGAACTCGTCGCGAAGAGCACCGCGTGCGGCGTGGCGCGGAAGCGGTCGAGCAGGGCGGTGCGCGGCGCGGTCCCCTGCAGCAGCAGCGGATAGCGCAGGCGGCGCCGGACGTGTTCGTAAACATCGCGCATCTGCTGATGCGAAGTGAAGAGCACAAAGGCGCGACCGCGCGTCGCCTTGAGGATTTGCGTGATTTCGTCCGCCGCCCTGCGGGCAAAATCCGGCTGGCGCGGATCGGGAAGATGCAGCGGCGTGTAGAGCAGCGCCTGGCGCGCGAAATCGAAATGCGAATCGACGATCTTCTCCTTCCCGGTCTGAACGCCCAGCCGCCGCTTCAGAAAGTCGAACGATCCGCCCACCGCGAGCGTCGCCGAGGTGAGCACCACGGTGTCCACCTTCTCAAGCAGTCGCTCGCGGAGCAGTGCCGAGACATCGATCGGCGAGGCCTCCAGAAAAACTCCTCGCCCGCGCCGCTCCCACCAGAAAACGAAGTTGCGTTCCTTGCTCTCCAGGACGAACTCGAATCCCTTGCGCAGTTCCACCGCGCGCCTCGCCAGATTGTTGATCTCTTCCGGACGGTCCCTGAGCCGCAAGAACTCCGTTTCCAGGCGCACGAAAGCGTTCAGCAGCGATGAATATGCCCCGGGGTTGGCTTCCAGCAACTGGTCGCGATTATCGAACGCCGTGCGGCCTTCGCGGGCGGGAAAAAGCTCGAAGAACTGCTCACTCCGCCGGCGCATCTCCGCCACCGCGGCCAAGATTTCCGGACTCTGGATGCTCTTCGCGCGCAGTGTGGCTTCCGTGTCGCGCGCCAGTTCCTCGACCCGATAGTTGGAAACCTGGAGACCGAAATAGAGCGTGGCTACGTCTTCGATCTCGTGCGCCTCGTCCAAAACGAGGGCCGTGTAATCGGGAAGCAGCCCGGCGAACTCCATCTGGCGCAAGGCGAGATCCGCAAAAAAAAGGTGATGGTTCACAATGAGGATGTCGGACTCGGCGGCGCGCTGGTGCATCCAGGTGATGAAGCATTTCTCGAACTGCGCGCACTTCTGCCCCGTGCAGGATTCGCTCCGCGCATCGATGCGGCCCCAGAGTTCGCTCGTGTCTGGCAGGTTTTCAAGCTCCGCCCGGTCGCCGGTCTGGGTGCGCTTCTCCCACTCGCGGATCTGCGCATAGAGATCCACTTCCTCCATCCCGCTCAGCACCGGCTGCTTCTCGATGTCGTAGAGCTTCTGCCGGCAGAGGTAATTTTTCCGGCCCTTCATCAGCGTGGCCCGGATGTTCGGAAAGAGCTTCTTGAGGAACGGGATGTCCTTGAAGAAAACCTGCTCCTGGAGATTCTTGGTCCCGGTCGAAATCACCACACGCTGGCCGCTGCGAATAATGGGCACGAGATAGGCCAGCGTCTTGCCGGTGCCGGCGCCCGCCTCGACGATCAGGTGCTGGCGGTTCTCGAGCGCGGCTTCGACCGCCTCCGCCATCTCAAGCTGACCGCGGCGATACTCGTAGTTCGGATGATGCCGCGCCAGCCAGCCGTGGGGGCCGAAGATTCGCTCCAAGGGCGGCTTATCGCCCGGCTTCTTGTTTGTGGTTGCCATGGCGGATGAGCAGTTCAATCAGTCTGTGCCGCGCTACCCGCATCGAGAAGAACCGGGTAGAGACGGATCGCCTTGACACGTCCTCGGCGGGAGACGAGAGTTCGTGAGTCAGGCTGTCGACCCCTCGGGATTGCGTCACCGTGGTTCCAGATATGCAAGAATACCATAGGCGACAGGGGACGCTAGCAGGGGCGTTGGCTCTGAGGCTGCGGGACCCCCAGCCGGGAAGGGGAGTCGGATGCTAGATTCAAGATTCCAGATTTCAGATCTAAGGGGGAAGAGTTCCCGCTCCAAATTTGAGAGTTGAGATTCCAGAGTGCCAAGCAGGGATTCTTGACTTTCGACCTTTGACTGTTGACTCTTGACTTGTTGTTCTTGGATTTTGATTCTTGCTTTTTGCCTTTTGATTTTTGACTTCCCAATGAGCCTTCCTCGCGTTGTGATTCTTGGCCGTCCGAACGTGGGCAAGTCCACGTTGTTCAACCGGATTTGCGGCCGGCGGCGCGCGCTGGTGGGCAACGAGCCGGGCATGACGCGCGACCGCCTCTACGCGCCCGCCGAGTGGATGGGAAAACAGTTCGAAGTGGTGGACACGGGCGGCATGATTCCCAACGAGCAAGATCTCATTCCCGCCGAGATTTTCCGCCAAGCGCGCGTGGCGATCGAAGAGTCGGCCCACCTCATCCTGGTGGTCGATGCGCGCCAGGGCATCGTGCCGCTTGATGAGGAGCTGGCGGCGCTGCTGCGGCGGACCGGGCGACCGCTCGCGCTCGCCGTCAACAAGATTGACACCGCCAAACATTCACCGCTGGCCGCCGAGTTTCACCGCTTGGGAATCGCGAACCTGTTCCCTCTCTCCGCCGAGCACGGACTGGGCGTGGACGACCTGCTCATACACGTTACGGCCGAGTTCCCTGCTGTTGTAGCGGCGGTCTCTGACCGCGGAAAAGAGGGCCCGGCTGCCACGGTCCGCGACGGGGATGAGGACATCGCCGCTACAGCCGAGCCCATCCACGTCGCCATCATCGGCCACCCGAACGTCGGGAAATCGACGCTCCTCAACCGCCTGCTCAACGAGGAGCGTTCGATCGTCACGCCGCTGCCCGGCACCACGCGCGACGCCGTCGATGCCGAGTTCGAGCGCGACGGCGTGCGCTTTCGCTTCGTGGATACGGCGGGCATCCGGCGCAAAGGCAAGACGAAGCTCCTGGCGGAGAAACTGAGTGTCATCCAGGCCCGCAGGCACCTGGAGCGCGCTGATGTGGCCCTGCTGATTCTCGACGCGCTGGAAGGGGTGACGGCGCTCGACACCCACATCGGCGGCTACGCGCACGAGAGCCACCGATCGGTCGTCATCGTGGTCAACAAGTGGGATGCCGTCCCAAAGGGCCCCACTACCACGCACGAGTACACGCAAACGATCCGCCAGCGGATGAAGTATCTCGACTACGCCCCCCTCGTCTTTGTCTCGGCTCTCCAGGGCCAGAGGATGGGCAAGCTCCTCGCAACCATCATCGAGGTGGCCGCCGCCCGTCGCCGGCGGGTCAGTACGGCGGAGATGAACCGCTTCCTCAAAGAGGTCGACTTCGAACGCGCGACTGCTCCGGCCGGCAGCCCCGTCCGGCTTTACTACCTCACCCAGGCGGGCGTGGCGCCGCCCACGTTTGTCGCCTTCAGCAACCGTCCCGGCAAGTTCCACTTCTCGTTCGAGCGTTTCCTCGAGAACCGCATCCGGGAACGATTCGGATTCCTGGGCACGCCCATCGTCATCAAGTCCCGTGTGAGCCGTTAAGCAAGCCGCGGAGCAAGGAGGACGGCCGCCGGGCGGGCGTTTTGAGCCTCTATTGCGCAATGTTATACTCAGTCGCACAGTATCTGCCCCCAGGGGCGGGGAGCGTTAATCGGTGCTTCGACAGGCCCCTAGATTGGAGGTGGACGACGATGTCTTGGGAAATGTGGGCAATACGAGCCATCTTCGTACTCGTTCTCAGCGGTGCGTCGTATCACTTGCAGCCTTTTCATCTGCCTTCATGGTCGTCGGCATTGTTGGGAGCCGGGCTGGGAATGTTTTTCGTCTTCTTCGAGATGCGCCTGGAGCAGGCCAGCCTGAAGCGCCTGATCGGCGCCGCCGTGGGATCCATCCTGGGAATTCTGGGCGCACTGATGATGAGCCACTTGCTCAACCTGACGGCCATCGACAAGAGCGTGCTTTCGTTCTTCCAGGTGACCCTGTTGCTGCTCATGGCCTACGTGGGATTGATCCTGGGCGCCAACAAGGGCGACCTGCTCAACCTGTCGGCGCTGGGCGGGCTGTTCAGCGGCGAGCGTCAGCCCAAAAGGAACTACAAGGCTCTGGATACCAGCGTGATCATTGACGGGAGAATCGCGGACATTTGTGAGACCGGCTTCGTCGACGGCATCCTCATCATCCCGCAGTTCGTCCTGCGCGAGTTGCAGCTCATCGCCGATTCCTCCGACTCGCTCAAGCGCAATCGCGGCCGGCGGGGCCTCGACATCCTGCAACGCATGCAAAAGATGGCGACCATCCAGGTGCAGATCGTCGAGGACGACTTCCCGGCCGTGCGCGATGTGGATATGAAGCTGATCGAGCTGGCCCGGCTCTATGAGGCGAAGATCGTCACCAACGACTTCAACCTCAACAAGGTGGCCCAGCTCCAGGGCCTGCCGGTTCTCAACGTCAACGAACTGGCCAACGCCCTGAAGCCGGTGGTGCTGCCCGGTGAGACGATGCGCGTCTTCATCCTCAAGGAAGGCAAGGAGTATAACCAGGGGGTCGCTTATCTCGACGACGGGACCATGGTGGTGGTGGACAACGCCAAGAAGATGATCTCCAAGACCATCGATATCTCCGTGACCAGCGTCCTCCAGACCACCGCGGGAAAGATGATCTTCGGGAAATACGACGACCGGCAGCGCGTCGAGGCGATGCACCAGTAGGAGCAAGCCCTGCGGGCTTGCTCCGTCCCTTGTCCGTGGTCCGTTGTTTGCGGTGACTGACCACCGACGACTTTCAAATGAGCGTCCTCGCCATCATCCCGGCGGCAGGGTTGGGCGTGCGCATGGGCGGGGGCACGCCCAAACAGTTCCTGTCCCTCGAGGGAGTGCCGATCTTCATCCACACGCTGCGCAAGTTCGCCGCCGCGGACGTGATCGACGATATCATTCTGGCCCTGCGGCCGGAGGACATCGAACGCGCGCGCGCGGACGTGGACCGCGAGCACTTCTCCCAAACCGTGCAGCTCGTCGCCGGCGGCGCTTCGCGCCAGGAGACCGTGGGGCGTGCGCTCGCGGAGGCCCCGCCGGGGACGGAAATCG
>Ga0315280_10001821_pt1 | contig 35660 bp, 30 predicted proteins | sample YL17G06_40_MG_FD_203697 | JGI IMG/M metagenome (GOLD analysis project Ga0315280, IMG submission 203697) | Sediment microbial communities from Yellowstone Lake, YNP, Wyoming, USA - YL17G06_40 | ecosystem: Environmental > Aquatic > Freshwater > Lake > Sediment | place: USA: Wyoming | collected...
GATATTTTTGATATACATTTTTGGTCTCCTTTCCGATAAAAGTTATTGATAATCCTCTTATCGGTTACGGGAGACCTTTTTTCTTAATTTGCTTAACGAACCGCCATTCGTAGCTGTCCCCATTATTTCGATGTTCGGAAATGGGAAGAGGTAACCGCCGATGAGCATAATGGGCGAAATAGGCACAGTCCTGTTGACGCTGGCGGTAGCAGAAAGCAACCAACGGCGCTCGCGATTACCGGCCCCTTTCCGATGAGCGCCAGGCAGGAGACATGAAGACGGACAGGCACATAAAAAGGGCGTGCGCATTTTTGATTCTTGTGGTTTTAGCAGCCACGACGGCTCGCGGGGCTTCCTTCTATGTGGCGACCGATGGACGCCCGGAGAATGACGGAGCGCTCCGCAACGGCATCGAGGACTACGAGTACCTCGCCACCCTTGAACGGCTGGGCAAAGCGGAGGAGACTGAGAAGATAGTGTCTCCGCTGGCCCAATCCTGGTTTGCCTGGGAGAAAGGCCCTGCTGCCTACAAAGAGGCAAGGGCCAAACTGGCCGATATGATTGTTGCAACACAGAAAGCATCCTCAGCCAAGACCGTCCAAGCCACGAGCCCACTCCGAGTGCATCCTACCAACCCATACTACTTCCAAGACAACCAGGGCAAGGGCGTCATTCTCATCGGAGACTATACCTGGGGCACATTCTCAGACATAGACTATGATTATGCAGCGATGTTCGACACTCTCAAGGCAAATGGACTAAACTTCGCCCGCGTTTGGGTGTTCTGGGGCAACGAGATCGGCCTGGGGGACCGCATCAACGTTGTGTCCTTTCTGCGCACAGGACCCGGCAATGCCAACGACGGCAGGCCAAAATACGACCTGACGCAGTTTAACCCTACATTTTTCGAACGGCTGCGGGCGCTGTGCACCGCTGCACGCGAGCGGGGCATCTATCTTCAGCTTACCCTCTTTGACGCCTGGATGCTCAAGCATTCACACTTGTGGAAGCTGCACGCTTACCACCGCGATAATAACATCAACGGCGTTGATGGTGACCCTTGCAACACCGGCACAGGCACCGACGGACAACACGGATTCTGCTCACTCGACAATCCAAAGGTGCTTGAAGCACAGAAGGCATATATCTGCAGGGTGGTTGATGCGGTCAACGAGTTTGACCACATTCTTTTTGAGATTGCCAACGAGAACTTTTACAACGAGCAGTGGGAATTGCGGCTGTGCGATTTCATCCATGATTACGAAAAGACCAGGCCCAAGCAGCATCTGGTTATGCCCAAAGACCTTCTCAACCACAGCAGTGTGGTGCAGACATGGGACGTGCAGGCCATCCACACCACGCTAATAGAGAAGCGCCAGCTCCGTCAGCCACTTATCTTCGACACCGATTGGACCATCACGCAAAACGACTATGAAGTACGCAAGGCAATGTGGACCGCGGTGCTGAGTGGCGGGCATTTCAACTATATGGACGACAGCCTGCAAATCGGCAGCGAGCACAAAGGTGATTTCCAGGGCAGCCGTCGGGCAAATCTACACCGACAGATTGGGCATCTCGCTGCGTTTATGAGGCAGATGCGGTTCTGGGAGATGCAGCCGGACGATGCGCTGGTCAAAGCAGGTAACGCCTTTGCGATGGTCTCAACAAAGGAGCCGGCGGCTTACCTGGTGTACCTGCCCAACGGCGGGGAGGTGATGGTGGACCTTTCGCCGGACAAGGAAACTTTCGAAGTCGAATGGTTCCGTCCTGTCGAAGGGACCACGGAGAAAGCAGCTCCCGTCCAGGGCGGCGCCTGGCGCTCGCTTCAAACTCCGTTCGGCGGTGACGCGGTCCTACACCTCAAAACACACAAACCGAAAGAAGGAAATTAACAGACGTTCTGACTGGCGATAAGCTATGGAGGTATGAATATGTGCCGCTGGATATGGATGAGTTTGTGCATCACTGTGATAACAACGGTCGCAAGTGCCCAGACTTACTATGTCGCAACAGACGGGAAAACGGATTTTCCGGGCTCAAAGGAAAAACCGTGGCCGTCGGTCGAATATGCCCTGTCAAAAGTTGGCGGTGGACATACCATCATCGTTAAGCCGGGCATCTACCGCGGTCCAATTCAGATTGCCAAACAATATGCAGGAACCAGAGAGCGACCGACGGTGATTCAGTCGGAAGTCAAATGGCAGGCGGTGATTATCGGCGCCGAATACCACGTCATCAGCAACGATGACGGCTGTGACTGGCTGGTCATCGACGGCTTCGAGGTGATGGGAGGACGATATGATGGGGTGAAGATGAATGGCGATTACAACGTGGTGCGGAATTGCTGGGTGCATAACAATAAGGCAATGGGAATCGCCATGCACAACCGGAAGGGCGGGGTCATCGAGAACAACCTCATCGAGTTCAATGGCGACCACATCCAGTTTGACCACGGCGTTTACGCCGATGGGAATGAATTGACCGTTAGCGGCAACATCGTCCGCCACAACGCCAGTTATGGATTGCACCTGTATCCGTCCATCAAGAACTCACGTATCGTCAACAACCTCGTGTATGGCCAGGTGCGGCGGCGCGGCATCATCGTGGCATGTCCCCAGGGCGGCGGCAAGAATGTCATCGTCAATAATACCGTTGTTGAGAATGGACCGCTCACCCTCTGGAAAGCCAACGGCGAGGTGGTGGTGAACAATATTCTGGTGGCGGATGGGGGAGAGGTATTCTCTTTCGACGAGGACACCGGAAACGTTCTGGCGGACTACAACTTCTGTGTGCCGAAGTCTGCTCGCCAGGGGCCACACGGCCTTACCGGCGATCCCAGGTTTGTGGACCCGACGAAAGGAGTGTTCTGGCTGCGGGAAGACAGCCCGGCGATTGGCAAAGGCTCGTCGCAGTATGCGCCGCCAACGGATTTTTGGGGCCGTCCGCGGCCCCAGAACAAAACCCCGCCGGATATAGACGCCTTCGCCTTCGAGTCTGTCTTGACCCGGGAGCAGGTTCGGGCCGGTTGGGATCACGGGTGGGCGTATCATCGCCATGGCAACAAAACCGGCCTGCCGGACCCGTGGGCGTTGCCGGAGGCTCCGAAATGACAGGAACTTTTTTGAGTCTGACCCTATACCCCGCTGCGACTGTTCTTAGCACAGGTCGTTGGCTCAACCGCAAATGGATTGAGCCAAAGAAAGCGTGCCGATGAATCGGCTCAGTCAAGGATTCGTCAACTTACCATACAAGAGGTAACTGCCATGAACGAGGTGACGCGTTGGTTCTTTGGATTGGCTGTTTTATGGGCGGCGAGCACACCAGCGATGGCGCAGCACGAGCAGCCGATTCACTCACCAGGTCGAGGACTCTTTCGCCAACACCTCGCAGACTACAATTCGGAACTTCGCCGCGCGGACGGCCGTGTGGACACTGACGCGATGGTAATGCGGCTCAAGGAATTAGGCGTTACCACCTACTACTGGCTCATCTGGCATGCACCCACGGACTGGGACGACTTGAAGCTGTTTCTGCCCAAGTCGGCCCAGGCGGGCATCAAGGTATGGGTATATCTGGTGCCGCCGTCGGAAAGCCCGCCACAGTACGGCAACCTGTATTCCGAACCGTTCCAGCTGGACTACCTCCGCTGGGCCGAGGAGATCGCGAGGCTCTCGCTCCAACACACCAACCTGACGGCGTGGGTGATGGACGACTTTTACGCCAACCACGAGTTGTTCACGCTGGCCTATCTGCGCGAGGTCCGGGCGCGGTCCAGGCGCATCAACCCGCGATTGGCCTTCCTGCCGCTGTTGTATTTCGACGAAATGCGAGCCAGGTTCGCGGAGGACTACCGCGCGGTCATTGACGGCGTCGTCGTGGCCTATTTGCAGGACCGCGAGGAGATTGAGTGGACGTGGGCCATTCTCAACGATGCGGTCGTTACCCCGCCCAGCGAATTCAGTTACCCGTGGAACACGCCGTCGCGAGCGGGTGACTTCGTGATGGCCAGTCAGTCCGCGAAAGTGCTGCCTGCCGACCGATACCTGCTTGGCTTTCGCGAGCGCGACGACTTCACGGGGCAAACGGACGGCTACCACCTCAAGCAACTGCTCGTGGACGGAACCGTCGTATGGGAAGAGGACGTGGCGGGCGGCCCAGCCACTTGGCGCAAGATCGCCGTGGACGTGACCCAGCAGGTGCGTGGCAAAACCAACGTCACCGTGGCGTTTCGGCTGTTTGATAAGAAAGGTGTGAGCAACTTCGGCGTGCGCTGGCGGTTGAGCGAATTGCGCGCGGAAAGGCTGCAACCCGTGGCGGACTTGGGCGAGCCACAGAGGTGGAAGGTCAGCCAGCAAGGGGCGTTCGAAGCGGGATTCGGCGGCGCGGCGAAGATTGGCGAACGGCGTTTTCACATTCCCTTCATCTCAATGACAGCAGGCGACGAACACGAGTTTCGCCTGCGCCACGGCGACCCCGCCACGCCGGAACGCATCGCCGAGTGGCTCCGCATGTCATTGCAGGCATGGCAGGACGGCAAGTGCGACGGCGTAGTCACCTACTGCCTGGATAAGCGGCCACAGAGCCAGACCTTCCCTTCTGCGCAGAAGTTGTTTCGCGAATTTGGAAAGGACAAAAAATGAATGCTGCAAACAGGGTAACGCTGATTAACACAAACAGGATGTTGCCTGCCATCGGGCCAATCGGTCTGGATTACATTGCTGGGGCTGCCCGCAAAGCTGGCATCAAAGTAGATGTGGTGGATTTATGCCTGGCCGATGAGCCGGTGAAAGCCCTCCAAAATTATTTTGCCAGCCATAGTCCGCAATTGGTTGGGCTTTCGTTTCGCAACGTGGACGATTGTTTCTGGCCACTGCAAGATTGAGGTTCACTCCCGAAGGAAACCTAATAAAGATTGCAGAGTCTTTTCAGAGCGCTCCCTTCTTTGGGAGGAACCTGAGAAGAATGCTGGCTATCAAAGTGCAAATCCGAAGCGAGCCGAAAGTACCTTTGCAGGGCTTGTTGCTTATCGTTTCCAAAGTAATAGAGCTTGCCCCTAATTTTCTTGCAATATTATCCTGTTGGATGTAAAGTAAGCGGAAATTTGCTAAAATGAATTTTTCTTTTTGATAAGCTTCTTACTATGGTACTTAGGGCGATTAGCTCAGCCGGTAGAGCAGCTGACTCTTAATCAGCGGGTCACAGGTTCGATTCCTGTATCGCCCATTAAAAACACCATCTTCGATAGCCTTAGGCGGGTTCATCTCTGCCAGCGGTAGGATACGCATTTAGAAAATCAACCCGCCTACTTGACTTATAAAGATTATTAGGAGATTATTGTTTGACAGCGCAGGTTTTTTGCAGTCTAATTCGCCCCAATATATTCGCCCCTGAGCCGGAACACTTACCAAAACACCAAAGAAAAACAGGAGAACTCGGAATGCCGAAGCGAACGGATATAAAAAAGATAATGATTATCGGCTCAGGCCCTATCATCATTAGCCAGGCCTGCGAGTTTGACTACTCCGGCGCACAAGCGTGCAAAGTACTGAAGAAGGAGGGCTACAAAGTAGTTCTGGTGAACAGTAATCCTGCGACAATAATGACCGACCCTGAGATGGCCGACAGGACGTACATCGAGCCCATCACACCTGACATAGTCGAGCAGATAATTCGCAGGGAAAGGCCTGACAGTTTGCTGCCAACTCTCGGAGGCCAAACGGGCCTCAACACCGCTGTGGCTCTGGCGGAAAGAGGTGTGCTGAAAAAATATAACGTGCGGCTGCTTGGTGCGAACCTGATGGCAATAAGAAAGGCGGAGGAGAGAGACCGGTTCAAAAAAACAATGCAACAGTGCGGCCTTGAAGTCCCCCGCAGCGGCTACGCCCACTCGTGGGAAGAGGCCAGGGAGATTGTCAAATACATCGGCTTTCCCGCAATTATCCGCCCCTCATACACGCTCGGCGGAACAGGCGGGAACATTGCCTACAACGCTGAAGAGTATGAGCAATATATTCACTGGGGCCTGAACTTCAGTCCCAAAGGCGAGGTCCTTGTGGAAGAATCGGTTATCGGGTGGAAAGAATACGAACTGGAGGTGATGAGGGATAAGAAGGACAATGTTGTGATTGTCTGCTCGATTGAAAATCTTGACCCGATGGGGATTCATACAGGCGACAGTATAACAGTTGCACCGGCTCAGACTCTTACCGACAAAGAATATCAGATAATGCGTGACGCAGCGATAAAGATTATAAGGGCAATCGGCGTGGAAACGGGCGGCTCAAACATACAATTTGCCGTCAACCCGGACAGCGGTAAGCTTTACGTTATTGAAATGAACCCGAGGGTTTCGCGGAGTTCAGCACTTGCATCGAAGGCGACGGGCTTTCCTATTGCCAAGATTGCGTCGTTATTGGCTGTGGGGTACACGCTCGATGAGATTCCGAATGACATAACAAAGAAGACGCCAGCTTGTTTTGAGCCGACTATTGATTACTGCGTTGTCAAATGGCCACGCTTTACGTTCGAAAAATTTCCCAAAGCCGACCCTTTGCTGACCATACAGATGAAATCGGTCGGTGAAGCAATGGCCATCGGCAGAACGTTCAAAGAAGCACTGCAAAAGGCCATAAGGTCACTTGAGATAGACCGGTATTCGCTGGACAGCAAACATATCGATAAAGGGCTGTCTATACATCGGTTGAAGGAAAAACTGCGAACCAGCTGCTGGGATAGAATGTGGTATGTTGCGGAGGCATTCAGAAGAAAATTGTCGGTTGACGAAATCTACGGTCTAACCAGGATTGACCCGTGGTTTTTGAATAACATAAAAGATATTGTCAGACTGGAAGAGAAGATACGGTCACTCGGCTGGGAAAAGATGGGCCACAATGTGATGCAAAAGGCCAAGGAATACGGCTTTAGTGACAAGTGTCTGGCGTCACTGTTGAACGTGGAAGAGCGGGATGTGCGCAAAAGCCGGCAGGAGATGAAAATAAATGCGGTTTACAAAACCGTTGACACCTGCGGTGCGGAGTTTGAAGCGACTACGCCGTATCTTTATTCAACCTTTGAGAAAGATTGCGAGGCCAATCCAAGCAACAGGCGAAAGGTCATCGTTCTTGGCAGCGGACCTAACCGTATCGGCCAGGGAATCGAGTTTGATTACTGTTGCGTGCACGCTGCGCTTGCACTGCGGGAAGTCGGCATCGAGTCGATAATGGTAAACTGCAACCCCGAGACGGTAAGCACAGATTATGATACATCAGACCGTCTTTACTTTGAGCCGCTGACGTTCGAAGACGTGATGTCCATCGTGGAAAAGGAAAAGCCCGACGGGGTCATCGTCCAATTCGGAGGCCAGACACCGTTGAAATTGGCAGTGCCGCTTGAGAAGGCGGGAGTAAAAATAATCGGCACATCCCCGGACAGCATCGACCGTGCCGAAGACCGCAAACGCTTCAACCGGCTGGTTAAAAAGCTGCGGCTTTGCCAGCCCGAGAGCGGCACGGCAATGAGTTATGACGAGGCGATTAAGACAGCAAAGAAACTCGATTATCCACTGCTGGTTCGTCCCTCATTTGTCCTTGGCGGTAGGGCAATGGAGATTGTCTATGACGACCAAGGATTAAAGGCCTGTGTTAACAAGGCAATAGAGGCCTCCGGCGAGCACCCGATTCTGATAGATAAATTCATTGATGATGCTACAGAGCTGGATGTGGATGCCATCAGCGACGGCAAACAAGTAGTAATCGGCGGGATTATGGAACATATCGAAGAGGCGGGCGTTCATTCGGGTGACAGCGCCTGCAGTCTGCCGCCGGTTTCGCTGGATAAAAAGCTGTTGGATGAAATCAGAAGACAGACGGCATTGCTATCTCTGGAATTGGAGGTAAAAGGCCTTATAAATATCCAGTTTGCGGTCAAAGATGAAGTGATATACATACTGGAGGTGAACCCGCGGGCATCGCGGACGATACCATTTGTAAGTAAGTCGATAGGTGTGCCTCTGGCTAAGCTTGCATCCAAGATAATGGTGGGGATGACGTTAGAGGAGATGAAATTTACGAAGGAAATCATACCCGGATACTTTTCGGTCAAGGAGGCTGTCTTTCCGTTCCTTAAGTTCCCCGGCACCGATGTTCTGCTGGGGCCTGAGATGCTTTCGACCGGCGAGGTGATGGGGTTATCCGATGATTTCGGCATTGCATACGCAAAATCGCAAATAGCCGCCAATAACACGCTGCCCACCAGCGGCAACGTGTTTTTCAGCGTTAAAGATGATGACAAGACAAGGGCGGTTGAAGTTGCGCGGAAGCTGCATTCGATGGGGTTCAAGATTCTCGCCACGAAGGGGACGTGTATTGCGTTTATTAATAACAATATTCCTTCGGAGTTTGTGCTGAAGATTCCGGAGGGCCGACCGCACATAGTCGATTACATAATAAACGGCAGGATTGACCTGATTATAAATACGACAGTCGGCAAACAGGCAATAATAGATTCATTTTCTATAAGAAGGACGGCACTTGATAGACAAGTTCCTTACGTAACAACGATAAGAGGTGCGGCGGCAGTAGCAAAAGCGATTGCGGCACTGAAGGGAAGAAAGGTTAATGTCAGGCCTATTCAGTTGTATTATCGGCGGAAAGGAAGCTGAGAAGTGAAGGCAATTCTTTTACTTGAAGACGGCACGGTTTTCGAAGGCAAATCGTTCGGTGCGATAGGACAAAAGTGCGGGGAAGTGGTGTTTAATACGAGTATGACCGGCTATCAGGAGATACTGACCGACCCGTCGTACAACGAGCAGATAATCACAATGACATACCCGTTGATTGGCAATGTCGGAACAAATGAGCTCGACCGGGAATCGAGGAAGGTTTTCGCAAGCGGTTTTATTGTAAAGGAAAACTGTAATTATCCGAGCAGCTGGCGAAACACCGACTCGATGAGCAGCTACTTGAAGCTTAATCGTGTCATCGGCCTTGAGGGCATCGATACAAGAGCGCTCGTAAAGCACATCCGTACCGAAGGTGCTATGAGGGGAATTATCTCATCAACGGAATTTAACATTTCCAGGCTCAGGGAAAAACTCAAAAAATACCCCGGTCTTTTGGACCGCGATATAGTCAAAAATGTGACTGTAAAAAAACCATATCACTGGAACCAGCCAGTGACGGATATACTAGCTGGTCAGGAAAAAAAACCTGCCGGCGAATACAAGATTGTGGCTTTTGATTTTGGCATTAAGCTCAATATCCTCAGACTGCTTCGCTCACATAGCTGTGATGTCTGGGTCGTGCCGGCAAAAACATCTGCCAAATACGTTTTGTCGCGAAAGCCGGACGGGGTTTTTCTAAGCAATGGCCCGGGCGACCCGGGCGGCGTCGAGTATGCAATAAACGAAATTAGAAAAATGCTGGGTCGTGTTCCTATCTTTGGCATTTGTCTCGGTCACCAACTGCTCGCATTAGCCCTCGGGGCAAAAAGATTCAAATTAAAATTTGGCCATCATGGTGCCAATCACCCGGTTAAAAATCTCCTGACCGGCCAGATAGAAATAACCTGTCAGAACCACGGGTTCTGTATAGATATCGACACACTCAAAGATACAGATGCACAGCTGACGCACATCAATCTCAACGACCAGACCCTTGAGGGATTCCGCTGTAGAAATATACCGGCTTTTTGTGTTCAATATCATCCCGAAGCCTCACCCGGTCCGCATGATTCAAATTATCTATTTGAAATCTTTACCAAATTGATGGACCGGCACCGGGGCAAAAAGCTTTCCAAAAACCAGAACACATAACGCCGCTTCGCCCCGTTAGATACTCTTTACATTTTGGTCAATCTCTGTATTTGATAGGGTTATCTCACGGGGGAAGCCGCGAACGTTTTGGAAATCAATTCTGCTTTTACCTCGCTTTGTAAAGTTTTCCTGTTTGACAATCTAAACTTTATATAATTTAATTTGTCGCATTCAGAAGCGTGGAGCGTGCAGCGTGGAGCGGATAGGAAAAAACTGAACGCTAAACGCTATCCGCTGAACGCTATAGGAAAAATATGCCAAAGCGAACAGATGTAAAAAAGGTGATGATTATCGGCTCTGGCCCCATCATCATTGGCCAGGCCTGCGAATTCGATTACTCCGGCACCCAGGCCTGCAAAGCCCTTCGCAAGCTCGGCTACCAGATAATGCTGGTCAATTCCAACCCCGCAACCATTATGACCGACCCCGGCATGGCTGACGTTACTTATATCGAACCACTCAACCTCCAGACGATGACAAAAATCATCGAAAAAGAGCGACCGGACGCCCTCCTGCCCAACCTCGGCGGCCAGACAGGCCTCAATCTGTCTTCCGAACTCGCCCGTGCCGGCGTCCTCGAAAAGTATGGCGTCAAAGTCATAGGCGTCAACATAGACGCCATTGAGCGGGGCGAAGACCGCGTCGTGTTCAAAGAGACTATGAATCGGCTGGGCATTGACATGCCAAAAAGCGCCCCTGCCTATAGCGTAGAAGAAGCCGAAAAAATCGCCGAAAAACTTGGTTACCCGGTCGTTATCCGCCCCGCATACACATTAGGAGGCACCGGCGGCGGAGCTGTCTTTAATGTCGAGGAGCTGCGCGTAGTAGCCGCCCGCGGCCTTTCCGCAAGTTTAGTCAAGCAAATCCTGGTCGAAGAGTCCGTCCTCGGCTGGGAAGAACTGGAGCTCGAAGTGGTCCGCGACGCCAAAGGTCAGAAGATTACCGTCTGCTTCATCGAAAATGTTGACCCGATGGGCATCCACACCGGCGATTCCTACTGCACTGCACCTATGCTCACTATCGACCCAAAATTGCAGCAGCAACTCCAGAAATATTCCTACGACATCGTTGACGCCATTGAGGTCATAGGCGGAACCAATATCCAGTTCGCCCACAACCCGGATACCGGCAGAGTCGTGGTAATCGAAATCAATCCGAGAACCTCTCGCTCATCGGCGCTCGCCTCCAAAGCAACGGGCTTCCCCATAGCCCTTGTCTCCTCTATGCTCGCAGCAGGAGTTACCCTCGATGAGATACCTTACTGGAGAGAAGGCACTCTCGACAAATATACTCCTTCCGGCGACTACGTTGTCGTCAAGTTTGCCCGCTGGGCCTTTGAAAAATTCAAAGGAGTCGAAGACAAGCTCGGCACGCAAATGCGCGCCGTTGGCGAGGTGATGAGTATCGGCAAAACCTACAAAGAGGCATTCCAGAAGTCCATCCGCTCTCTCGAAATCAGCCGCTACGGCCTCGGCTTCGCAAAAAATTTCAACAAGCTCCCCCTCGACCAGCTTCTAAATCTCTTGAACATAGCCACAAGTGAGCGGCAGTTCGTTATGTATGAAGCACTCCGTAAAGGCGCCGACATCGAAACACTTTACCAGAAGACCCGCATAAAACACTACTTCATCAAACAAATGGCCGAGCTTGTCGAGCTGGAAGAAAAACTCCTCAAATATAAAGGCAAAATGCTGCCCGACAAATTGTTAATCCAGGCCAAAAAAGACGGCTTCGCCGACCAATACCTGGCCAAAATACTCGGCGTTCCGGAAATCCAAATCCGTCAGCGCCGCACCTCACTCGGTATGGTCGAGGGATGGGATGCAGTCCCTGTCAGCGGAGTTGAAAACGCCGCCTACTATTACTCCACCTACAATGCCCCCGACAAAGTCAAGGTCAGCAAAAAACCAAAGATAATGGTCCTGGGCGGCGGCCCTAACCGCATCGGCCAGGGCATCGAATTCGACTACTGCTGCGTCCACGCCGCCTTTACACTCCGCGACGAGGGCTACGAATCAATTATGGTCAACTGCAACCCCGAAACAGTCTCAACAGATTACGACACCTCCGATAAGCTTTATTTTGAGCCACTCACCGTTGAAGACGTATTGAGCATTTACGAAAAGGAAAAGCCCGAAGGCGTCATCGTCCAGTTCGGAGGCCAGACGCCGCTCAACATCGCCAGCGAGCTGGCCCAGGCCGGCGTCCGCATCATCGGCACATCGCCCGAAACAATAGACTTAGCCGAGGACCGCGACCGTTTCCGAAAGGTATGCGACAAGTTCGGCATACCGCAACCGAAGTCCGGTATGGCAAGCAGTCCCGAGGAAGCACTTGTCATCGCCGAGCAAATCGGCTACCCCCTAATGGTAAGACCCTCCTATGTACTCGGCGGACGTGCTATGGAGGTAGTCCACGATGAGGAAATGCTCAGGCACTATGTCGCTGTCGCAGTTGAGGTAACTCCTGAAAGACCAATCCTGATTGACAAGTTCCTCGAAAATGCCCTGGAGACTGAGGCCGACGCCATCTCCGATGGCACAGATGCCTTCATCCCCGCAGTTATGGAGCACATCGAACTGGCCGGCATCCACTCCGGCGACTCCGCCTGCGTCCTTCCGCCCGTCAGCATACCCAAAAAGCACCTTGACACTATCGCCGAATACACTAAAAAAATCGCAACACAGCTAAACGTGGTCGGCCTTATCAACATCCAGTATGCCATAGCCAACGACACCGTCTATATCCTCGAAGCCAACCCCCGTGCCTCGCGCACCGTGCCGCTGGTCTCAAAAGTTTGCAATATCAATATGGTCCGCACCGCCGTTCAGCTTATGCTCGGCAAAAAACTCTCAGACCTCAATATAAAGCAGCGCACCATTCCGCACTTCGGCGTAAAGGAAGCCGTCTTCCCCTTCAATATGTTCCCCGAGGTTGACCCCGTCCTCGGCCCGGAGATGCGCTCGACCGGCGAAGTCCTCGGTATGGCCGACTCCTTCCCACTGGCCTTCTTCAAAGCCGAACAGGCCGCAAACCAAACACTTCCCTCCCGCGGCACCGTTCTCATAACCGTAACCGATTATGACAAGGCCGCCATCTCGCCAATCGCAAAAGAATTTCAAAAGCTTGGCTTCAAAATCAAGGCCACAAACGGAACCTACCGCCTCCTGACAGATAAAGGTATCAAAGCCGAGCGAATCTTCAAGATGCACGAAGGCAGACCTAACATCATCGATGCCATCAAAAACAGTGAAATTCAGCTTATTATCAATACCCCTGTCGGCAAAATGGGTAAATACGATGACTCCTACATCCGCAAAGCGGCTATTACTTACAAAATACCCTACATCACGACAACAGCCGCTGCCGCCGCTGCCGTAAAAGGCATCGCCGCCGCACGAACCGGCGACAGCTCCGTAAGGTCCCTGCAGAGCTACCACGCCGCAATCAAATAGCTTTCACAGTAAGTGCCAGACTTGTTATTGTGAATCCCGATTTGTCGTGACGAAGCAATCTTTATTCGGCATTCTAAATTCCCGCCGCTGTCATTGCAAACCAGTCATAGGCTGGTGTGGCAATCTAAATTCAACATTCGAAATTCGATATTCGATATTCTCTGTTCTACTGTTCCTCCAACCAATGAAATGCAATAAACGCAAAATCCTTGAAGTCAACTGTACAGTCGCCATTTATGTCACCCGGGACAAATGCTTTGCAAAGCGGTTTGTTAAAATATGTTTTACTCGCTTCTGCTGTGCCACCATAAGCACCCATATTAATAATACCACCATTTGGGGGTGGTTCATAATCAATTGGGCTTCTCGGGTCACCAGAATCTATACAAAAACTTGTTACGTTATCTATAACCCAGCTCTTGCCATTGGGGTCCCATCTTCCTGCTTGGCTTTTCAAATGGTAATCTCCATCAACCCAGAAATCATCCTTGGCATCGTATGGCAGTCTATTTGGGTTCCAATATCCCAGTCTGGCAAAACATGGGTCAGCATCGATATTACCTTCACCACTCCAGCCACCTTGGACATCGCTGTATTTCACACCCACCTCTGACCATGGGGAATCTGGATGAATCTGACTGCCTGAATTTCCCCACACAATACTGTTAGAGACGTCAACTTCACTATTCACAGAAATCCCCCCTTTTGTATTGCCGCTTATTGTGCAATTTGTAATTATTGGGTGTGGATAAAATGGATATCCTAGTTCGCTAAAGAAACCATTTCCTTTATTTCCAACAATTAGGCAGTTACTTATTTCTGCCGAACAGCTACTTCCGTATAGAACTATTCCACCGGATACATTATCTTTAATAATGCATTTATACATTTTTGGACGCTTTCCACCTAACTGAATTCCACCGCTGTAAAGAGCAGAGTTTTTCATAATCAAGCATTCTGTAATTGTCAGACTGGTATTACTCCATATCCCTCCTCCGCCAGGACCTCCGCTGTAGGCAGTGTTGTGCTGAACAATACATTTAGTTATTGTTGGCCCATCCCCTGGCTGGTCCATCCCCAAACCTTCAGAAAATATTCCTCCACCGGACTCTGCTCTATTGTCGCGAACAATACAATTTCTAATTGTTGGCTTAGTCCCACTACAAAATATACCCCCGCCAGAATCTGCATTGCCGTTAATAATTGTAAATCCATCCAAAACACAATTTACATCTTCGCCGCTTGCGAAAGTTACTACATGGCCTTCCCATCTACCGTCAACAATTGTCTCAGCCACCACATCTGGATTATTTGGGTCTGTGCTTCTTAAAATAACATTCTTGCCCTTAAAGTTGATATTTTCATAATACCTTCCTTTTGCGACAATAATTTCATCACCATCGTTGGAATCATCGATCGCCGCCTGAATAGTTTCAAAATCATAATGAACACCTCCAGGCCAACTTAAATGGCCTACAGTAATTATTCGCCCCTGACAGACGATAACCACAAACAGGCAAACAAAGATAGAAATCAACTTTCTCATAATATTACATTAATTTCAGCACTTTTATAACCTACCTATTATGATGCGCAAAGCAAGGATTCTGTTTCGTTAATTTTTATACTTTTGAAGTATTCAAGCTACCTTGAGCAAATTTTTAGACAACGATTTGTTCGAGTTTTAACTCAAAATCAATCTATTTCTTGATTCCCGCCTGTGCGGGAATGACAAGGGGCGCTTCGGATGCCTAAAAACTTTTTACATGCAGCTTAATCGTTGCAGTTTTTCACACAATTGTGTATGATTTTCGACAGAAAGGGCTTACTAAAAATGGCAACCGACCTGAAAAACTTTTTATTCTCCAGTAACGACTGGTTCCTTGAAATGGCAGAGGAAAACCCAGCAGCCATCGAGCACTACTTACGTAATGAAAACCCAAAGCCTCGCGAAGATAGCGATGAGTTAAAACTGCCCGATGTAATCGGCATCCTGCCGATTCGAAATGCGGTCGCCTTTCCCGGAACCGTAACGCCGTTAGCCATAGGCAGGGAAAGAAGCAAGGCCCTCCTCGCCGACACCACACCCAACGAATCCGTCATAGGGCTTCTCACGCAGCGCAACCCCGAAACCGACACGCCGACATTCGACGACCTCTACTCCATCGGCACCGCCGCCTCCGTCCTGAAAGTTATCAAAATGCCGCAGGGCTCAATTCACATCATAGTGCACGGCTTGGCCCGCTTCAAAATAGTCGAAAAAATAACCACCGAACCATACCTCAAGGCCAGGGTTCAGCAGCTCCACACCCATCTAAAGATAACAAAAAAACTTCAGGCGCTTATCGTCAGCATCCGTCACGCTGCCCACCGCGTTATCGAGTTAAGTCCGAACGTCCCCGATGAAGCGGCTGTTTTGCTGGAGAATATCGAAAGCCCCTCTGCACTCGCCGATTTTCTGGCTGCCAACCTCAGTATCGAAATTGCAAAAAAGCAGGAATTACTCGAAGAGCTCGATGCCGCCAGGCGCCTCGAAAGAATATCCCTTGTCCTGGCAAATCAACTGGAGGTCCTCGAGCTAAGTCACAAAATCCAGGGCCGCGTCAGAGACTCCATAGACAAAACTCAGCGCGAATACTTCCTGCAGGAACAGTTGAAAGCCATTCAATCCGAGCTCGGCCAGAAAGACCTGCGAACCGAAGAGCTAAAGCAAGTCAGCGAAAACATAACAAAGGCCAAAATGCCCAAAAAGGTCGAAGAGGAAGCCCTTCGTGAGCTGGACAGGTTAAGCAAAATTCCACCTCCTTCGCCGGAATACAGCGTCATCCGTACATATCTCGACTGGGTCTGCGAACTGCCCTGGGCCGTTCAAACCAAAGACCTGCTCGATATCAACAAGGCCGAGAGAATCCTCAACCAGGACCACTATAACCTTCAAAAGGTAAAAAAACGCATCCTCGAATTCCTCGCCGTCCGCAAGCTAAACCCAACCGGCAAAAGCCCCATACTTTGCTTCGTCGGGCCGCCCGGCGTAGGAAAAACCTCACTCGGCAAATCCATCGCACGTGCTATGGGCAGAAAATTCGTCCGCATATCACTCGGCGGAATAAGAGATGAAGCCGACATCCGCGGACATCGAAGAACCTACATCGGTGCCCTGCCCGGCAGAATATTGCAGGAGCTCCGAAAGTGCACCAGCAAAAACCCGGTATTTATGCTCGACGAGCTCGACAAGGTCGGAGCCGACTTCAGAGGCGACCCCGCGAGCGCTCTGCTTGAAGTGCTCGACCCCGAACAAAACTATAGCTTCACCGACCATTATCTCGACCAGCCCTTTGATTTATCGACCGTGATGTTCATCGGCACCGCAAACTACACTGAACCCGTTCCGCCGGCTCTGCGTGACAGAATGGAAGTCATCGAGCTGCCCGGCTATACCGAGACCGAGAAACTGAACATCGCAAAAAAATACCTCATCCCCCGCCAGCTCAAAGAGCACGGCCTGACCAAAAACCGGCTGACCATAAACGACCACGCAGTGCTTACAATAATTCGATGCTACACCCGCGAGGCAGGCGTGCGGAACCTCGAAAGAAACATCGCTGCTATATGCAGGGCCGTCGCCACCGAAATAGCCAAAGCAAAAACCAGACGTGCAACCATCGGCAAAGATGACCTGTCAAAAATCCTCGGCCCAACACAATTCGAATCCGAACTTGCCCTGCGAACCGCAATACCTGGCGTCGCAACGGCGCTGGCCTACACCCCTGTCGGCGGAGAACTGCTTTTCATCGAGTCCGTCTCTATGCCCGGCAAAGGCAACTTACTCCTGACAGGCCAAATCGGCGACGTTATGAAGGAAAGCGCCCAGACCGCTTTTTCTATTGTAAAAGCAAATGCCGAAAAACTAAAAATCGACACCGATAGATTCACCAAATTCGATTATCATATCCACGTCCCCGCAGGTGCAATCCCCAAGGATGGCCCTAGCGCAGGGGTAGCTATGTTCACTTCACTGGTGTCACTGCTCCTCGGCAAACCGACTCGCCCCAATGTCGCTATGACCGGCGAAATAACCTTACGCGGCTTGGTCCTGCCTATCGGCGGCCTCAAAGAAAAAATCCTCGCCGCAAAGCAGGCCGGCATCAAAACCGTCATCCTCCCTGCCAGAAACAAAAAAGACCTCCCCGACGTCCCTAAAGAAGCCAAAAAAGACCTCAAATTCGTGTTTACAAAAAACATAAACGACGTGCTAAAACACTCGCTGAATCCCGATTAAATCCTCTCTATCACTCGCGCAAAACTTGTGCCCGCGAAAACGGGTAGCAGAAATCGCCACCAAAAAGTGTACATGAGTCTATTCAGTACTCAGACTCCTACCGCTTGTAAGTTCTTTTATGAATTCTACTTCTTTGGGGTCAAAAGGTGTCCCGTCTCTTCTCAATATATCATGAAACCAGACCTGTGGTTCCAGCACCCCCTCAGGAGAACCCCAGGGATAAATCGTTTGTGTCCTGCCGCTGACCAGACCCCAGTTGTAACAGCCAATCTTCCTTTCCTTAAAAATCGGCAAGTGCGTCTCGAACCGGCTGCCCAGACCTCTTGACATATATTCAGTACAGATAATCGGACGGCCTTCCGGCTCCAGACCCTCGATTCGGCTTCTAAGACCATTAGCATCACCATAATGATGGAAGCTGATAATATCCGATGCCTTGATTTGAAATTCATTTAGTTCTTTCAGTTCCGCTGACCACACACCGACTGTCAACGGCTGTGTCGGCTTTGTTTGTCTGGCCCACTTGAAAGTTGCTTCCAGTAACGGAAGCGATTTACTCCCGAGGTTACTGTTGCCTGGCTCATTATAAAGGTCCCACATAAGAATCCGCTCATCCTTGCTAAAACTGCGAAGGATGTCCTTAACATAATCCTCAAGCTGCGACCAGGTATTTGGGTCAGTTACAAATTTGCTCCCCGGACATTGAACCCATCGAGAGTTATGAACTCCGGGAATCGGCTCCGGTTGTTTGCCGGGTTTGGGATTATCATTCCAGCAATCATCAAAAAGAACAAACACAGGACGAATATGATGTTTATCAGAGATTTCAAGGAACCGGTTTATGCGTTCCTTGAAGCTGACAGGTTGATGATGCCAGACCACATTATGCAGAAACACACGCACGGTGTTAAAGCCAATCGACTCCGCCCAGCCCAATTCCCGGTCAATAGTCTCAGCGTCAAAAGTCTCCGCCTGCCACATTTCCAGTTGGTTGACAGCCGTGCTCAGTACAAAGTTACAGCCCACAAGCCAAGGTTGTTTCTTATACCACTGATTGGCCTTTTCCTGCGACATCCGAGGGTCAGCCATCTTCCTCCCCACTTCGCAGCCAGCATTTGCCGACAATATTAACGCACCACAGAAAAGCAGCGAACCTATCTTCATAAACTTGTCCCTCTAACAGCTTCAACAACCTTCACCACATCGACCATTTGAGCAACATCGTGGACACGAACGATTGAAACGCTAGCAGCGACACACAGCGCAACACTTGCAGCCGTGCCGAATATCCGCTCGGCTGGATTTTCTTTGCCCGTTATCCTGCCGATAAAGCTCTTGCGACTTGTCCCAACACAAACCCGATAGTCGCTATCGACAAACTTATCGATATTTTTCAAAAGCAAAAGATTATGCTCCACCGTCTTGCCAAACCCAATCCCCGGGTCAATAAAAATCATATCCTTCGATATGCCAAACTCCTCCGCTCGTCTTGCCCGCTCTAATAAAAACTGCAACACCTCGCCGACAACATCTGCATACTTTGGCTCAAGCTGCATTGTTGCCGGCGTCCCCTGTATATGCATCAAAACAACCGGAACCTCATACTCCGCCGCCAATTTCCCCACCCGCTCGTCGCTCAACGCCGTTATATCATTTATCATTGCCGCCCCCGCCTTCAGTGCAACCGTCGCAACCTCAAAGTTGTATGTATCAATGCTAATCGGCACATCCACCTTTTCGCAAAGCGATTTTATCACCGGCACCACGCGCCTTATCTGCTCCTTCGCCGAAACCGGCGATGAACCAGGCCGGGTCGATTCACCGCCAACATCTATTATCGCCGCGCCTTCGGCGGCCATCCGAATGCCGTGCTCAATTGCCTTGTCGCTATCAAAAAATTGTCCCCCGTCACTGAAAGAATCCGGCGTGACATTCAAAACCCCCATCACAAGACACCCGCTCGAAAAATCCAGCCGTCCCCTCCGCCACTCTAAGTTTTCCTTACCCTTATTTTTCACTCTTCCCTCGCTCTATTATTCTCAAACGAATGGCTGCACTTGTTTTGAACATTTGATATTTGAAATTCGGATTTGTTTCGAATTTCGATATTCGGATTTCGAAATTTCCCATTTGCTACACGCTGAACGCTATTATCTATATCTTAAATCCTATCCCTCTCAGTTTCACCAGCAATCTTTCTGCTTTCAACTCTGTGCCCTCTGTGGCTATAACAACGGTCGTATTGCCAAACTCCCTGCGAACAGGATAATTCTTCCGCAGACCATCAAAAAACTCTCCCCTTTTTTCTGCCGGCCTTTCCAAAATCCACCGCAGCCGTGCATCGTCTTTTCTGATATCGTAAATCCTCCGCACCGCATCAGCTATCACATCCTGCTCCGTATCCCCTTTCGGACTTATCCTCAACTCGCGGATAGTTGCCTCAGGCAAAAAATCCTCGACATCATACTCCGGCTCAAGCCCAAAATATTTACACGCTGCTTTATAAATCATAATCATACCCGCAACCTTGCCATCCAGCGAATAACCCGCGATGTGCGGCGTGCCAATATCAACCATTCTCAAAAGCTCCGTATCGATATTCGGCTCATTCTCCCACACATCGAGCACCACAGCCCTTAACCTGCCCAAGCGTATCGCTGCTTTCAGGGCCATACTATCAACCACCCCTCCTCGCGAGGTATTAAGGAATACGCACCTTTCCCTCAGCGACTTGAAAAACTTCTCGTCCGCTAAATGAAACGTCCTGTCAACCCCTTCAAAAGTAAGCGGCGTATGCAGCGTTATAAAAGCGCAATCGAAAAGTTCCTCGACCGGCACAAACTCTACTTCACCAACTAACTGTTCAATCCTCAAAAGTGCGTTATCAAGTTCTCTATCAACTCTGTGCTCTCTGTGGCTAATCTTATATCTTTGCAAAGGTGGGTCATTAAGATAAACCTTCATACCCAGAGCCGCTGCCTTTTTAGCCACCCTTCCTCCCACATTGCCCACGCCTATAATGCCTATTGATTTTCCCTCAAGCTCAATATCGAGCCGCTGACCAATCTCAAGCAGTCCCGCAATCACATACTCCGCTGCGGAATTCGCATTCGACCCAGGCGCCGATGCAAATCCGATTTTATTAGCCCGCAGAAAATCGACATCTATATGGTCAAACCCAATAGTGGCGGTACCTATAAAGCGAACCTTGCTGCCGGCAAGCAGTTCCGCCCCTACCCGCGTAACACTGCGAACCAGCAGAATATCAGCATCGCGGACAGCTTCCGGCGTTATCTGGCGGCTATCAACAACCTTGACTTCGCCAACCGAGGAAAAGCACTTCGCCACAAACGGAATATTCCTATCCGCAACTATCTTCATAATACTGCCCACAAAAGCATCAGAATTATAAACGAATTACCACTATTTTAGCGAGAATACTGATGTTTGCACGGATTTTCCCCATTTTTCGCAGACTCTTTAAGCCCTCCGGAGGTCATAGAAATTGAAAATTTTTTTATTTTTTCCAAATTTTCCCTTGAACTATTATGAGCTTATGCCCATAATGTATATAAAGGCTTTATTAAATTTTGGGTTTTTTTTGAAAGGGATTGAAATGCCAAGAGGAGATGGAACTGGACCACCAGACCAGGGACAGGGCGCTGGCAGAGGTAAGAGACAAGGAAAAAGAAGAGGTAGAGGCCTAATGGGTGGCCCATTTGCTGCTGGACCGGGGGGAAGTTGTGTCTGTCCAAGTTGCGGCTATAAGGTTCCCCATGTTGTAGGACAGCCTTGCAATGCAAAAAGCTGTCCTGAATGCGGAACAAAAATGACAAGAGGTTAACTTTTTTTGAAAGGAGAATAACTATGCCAGGTAGAGATGGAACAGGTCCTGCTGGAATGGGACCAATGACAGGTAGGGCTGCTGGTTTCTGTGCTGGTTACCCGGTACCCGGTTATGCCAATCCTGTTGGAGGACGCGGCTACTGGGGCAGGGGTCGAGGTCGAGGCGGTGGCAGAGGCCGAGGATTTGGACGTGGTTTCGGCTGGGCAAGAGCCGGTGCAGGCTCGCCTGCCGGGAGCGGTGTAGTGCCTTATTTTACACCTGGCACTACACAGGTAACTCCACAGCAGGAGCTTGAAGGCCTAAAGCAGCAAGCTGAATACTTCAAAGATGAGCTTGATGAAATCAACAAACGTATAGAGCAGCTTGAGAAAGAAAGCGATAAGTGACTGTTGGTTTAGCTTAACAGTGAGGGCAAGGTCATCGCGCCCTCATTCTGTTTTTGCAGAAAGGGTCCATTATGAAAATAGCTATCACTGCAACGGGAAAAACTCTAAATTCACAAGTTGACCAGCGCTTCGGTAGAGCCGCTTATTTTATCGTCCTTGACCCTGATACAATGGATTTCAGCATTTTAGATAATGAAGATGTTGCTTCTGCCGGAGGGGCTGGAATTAGTTCAGCCAAGACCATAATCGACACCGGCGCCCAAGCTGTGCTGACAGGCAATTGCGGTCCGAATGCTGAACGCACCTTAAACGCCGCTGGTGTCAAATTATATACCAGCGTAAATGGAACTGTCTCTGAAGCGGTCGAGCTTTTCAAAGCCGGCAAACTTACCGAGACCACAGAACCGAATGTACAAACTCATTTTGGTAAAGATAAATAATCCTTTCGAGGGATTATCAAGTGACAAAAAACTGGTCGATTCAGTGCGCAAAATGCAATGTTAAGCAATGCCTTAATGGCAAGGATTGCTTTGAAAAAGCAAACAACCACAAAAAACTTTACGAAGATGCCGATATCAAAAAACTTTACGAGACAGCGGCAGCTATCGAGGCAAAACACTATAACAAAGAAACGCGTTTGGGCGAGATAATACTATTCGCCAAAGAACTGCGATGCAAAAAAGTCGGTCTGGCTTTTTGCATAGGCCTGGCTGAAGAAGCAAAGATTATTGACCAGATTCTTTCCCGCCATTTCGAGGTTGTCTCGGTATGCTGCAAGGCATGTGGAATCGACAAAAAGCAAATGGGACTACAACAGATAAACCAGGACAAAAATGAAATAACCTGCAACCCCGCAGGCCAGGCCGACTTGTTAAACCACGCCAAAACAAACTTTAATATACTGTGTGGCTTATGCCTCGGACACGATATGATTTTTACAATCGTTTCAAAAGCTCCCGTAACCACACTTATCGTAAAAGACCGCATCCTAGCACATAATCCTGCCGGGGCCCTTTATAGTAAATACATAAGGAACAAAATGCTCGCGGAGGACAAATAAGAGGAACGCCCAAGAATGAAAAGAGACAACTTTATTGTTGCTGTAGCCAGTGGTAAAGGTGGCACCGGAAAAACTACTATTGCCACCAATCTCGCTTATTATCTTGCTGGGCTGGGCAAAAATATTCAGTACCTTGATTGCGACGTGGAAGAGCCGAATGGCCACATCTTCCTGAAGCCCGAAATAGTCGAAAGCATAAACGTTACTGTGAATATTCCACAGGTCGATTTAGATAAATGTACCGCCTGCGGCAAATGCGGCGAAATCTGTCAGTTCAGCGCAATCGTCTGCATCAAAGAGCAAGTTCTGACTTTTGAGCAGCTTTGCCACTCCTGTGGCGGCTGTTGGCGCATCTGCCCAGCCGATGCAATTAAACCGAAGCCGCTTAATATCGGTGATATCGACTTCGGCAAAGCCCAAAATATCGATTTTATCGCTGGTCGATTACAGATAGGCAACGTCCGTTCACCGGCCTTAATAAAAGAAGTCAAGAAACATATAAAACAAGACCACATATCAATAATCGATGTCCCGCCGGGGACATCTTGCCCTGTCGTCGAAGCGGTCAAAGGCGCCGATTTCGTCCTGCTTGTTACAGAGCCGACGCCATTCGGCTTAAACGATTTGAAGTTGGCGGTAGAATTGGTCAACGAGATGAACTTGCCCTTTGCCGTTGTTATCAATCGTTGTGACATTGGCAATAGAGAAGTGGAAAAATACTGCCAAGCAGAAAATATAGATGTCATTATGAAGTTACCGGATGATAGGCGTATCGCCGAGGCATATTCGACAGGCCAGATAATTGTGGATGTATTGAGTGAATACAGGCAGCAGTTTTCAGAATTATACGAATATATAAATAGCGTAAAGTAAAGGCAAGGATTGATGATAAAAGACGATTACGAATTCGGGGAAAGAATAACCCGTGATTTAGAAGCTCGGCGTGCCGCATGTAAAATCCTTGATGTTGAGGAGGATGCAAGTAAAGAATCACTGAAAAAAGCATACAGGCAGGCTTCGTTGAGGTATCACCCGGACCATAATCCGAATGACAACGACGCAGAAAAGAAGTTTATGCTCGTCAACTGCGCATACGAACTTTTGGCGGAAGATAAGCCTTGTCAGAAGTTGTTAGAGGAAATCAAATCTTGGCCCGGCGTCCCGGAGGACGATAAATATAAACTTGATAATTTATGGGGACACTTTTTGTGGTGGCGCGAAAAGTTTTTCAGTTGAATATGGGATTTGCTGATATGGAAAGGTATTTGCAATCCTGCAAAACAGAATTTTGGAAGAAGGTTTTCAAAGCCGAACTGGACTACCTATTGCGGGAATTAGAAGGGGCTAAAGACATTTTAAGTGTTGGCTGTGGTCCGGCGATTATAGAGGCGGGTTTGGCTGAACACGATTTTAACGTTACCGCCCTGGATATTTCCAGAGAGGCCTTAAATCAGGCACCAGATAGCATAAGAACTGTAATCAGCTCTGCTGAAAATATGGATTTTGAAGAATCATCCTTTGATGGTGTTATTTATGTGGCCTCTATCCAGTTTATTGATGATTATAAAGAAACAATTAGACAGACCGCTCGTATTCTCAGAGCCAGCGGTAAATTCCTGGCTATGCTGCTTAATCCTGAATCTGAATTCTTTAAAGAAAAGATTAAAAATCCTGACTCTTACATAAATAAAATTAAGCATGCAGACTTGAAGGAGATTGAGAGAGCAATTGCAGAGTATTTTGCTGTTAAGACCGAATACTTCTTAGGAATCAAGGGACAGGATATATTTGAAACCAAGAATCTCAATTTAGCGAGTCTTTACATTATAAAAGGGAAAAAGAAAAATTCCTATTCAAGAAAGGGACAAACTTGAGGGAAATAGTGGTTATCAGCGGTAAAGGCGGCACCGGTAAGACAAGCATTGTCGCTGCGTTTGCAGCTCTGGCACAAGACGCGGTGTTAGCCGATTGCGATGTCGATGCTGCTGATTTACATTTGATATTAGAGCCGGATATAAAACAGACTTATGACTTTATTGGCGGCAAGCGAGCTTCCATCATCACGGAAAAATGTATTGGCTGTGACAGATGTATGGACCTTTGTAATTTTGAGGCCGTCCATTTTGATGGCCCGGCAAACCATATCGTCAGCAAAACTTATATCATTGACAATATCTCGTGCGAGGGCTGTGGCGTCTGTGTCCAATTTTGCCCGGTCGATGCAATCGAATTCAAAGACGCCATCAATGGCCAGTGGTTTATATCAGATACCAGATTTGGCCCTATGGTGCACGCAAGGTTAAAACCAGCCGAGGAAAACAGTGGAAAGCTCGTCAGCTTGATTCGTAAGCAGGCAAGACAAATCGCTACAGAGCAAAAAAAAGACTTCATCATTGTCGATGGCTCGCCTGGTATAGGCTGTCCGGTGATTGCCTCCATTAGTGGTGCTGATTTTGTGTTAGCTGTTACTGAATCCACGATCGCTGCTCAGCACGACCTCGACAGGGTCATTGAGTTAACCGAACACTTTAAAATTCCAACCGCAATTTGCATCAATAAATTTGATATTAATTGTGAAGTTGCAAAAGCGATTGAAGATAAGGTGAATCAAAAAAGTCTAAAGGTTATTGGTAAAATTGCCTATGATATCGCAGTGACTAAAGCTCAAATCGCGGCAAAAAGTATTGTCGAATATTCAAATGATGGTTTGAAAAACCAGGTTATATCTTTATGGGAATCGGTCTTGGATATATTAAATAGCAGGAGAAGTTAAATGATGGAAAACATAGCACATAAATTCCTGGTTCTCAGCGGCAAAGGTGGCGTCGGCAAAAGCACTATCGCCGTTAACCTGGCCGTCTGGCTCTCTATGCAGGGCAAAATAGTCGGCCTCTTGGATATCGACATCCACGGCCCGAGCATCCCTAAATTATTGAATCTCGACGATAAAAGCATCGAAGCCGAAGGTGACAAAATTAAGCCAATTTTGTACAATAATACACTTAAAGTAATGAGTATCGGGTTTTTACTACCAGATGAAAGTAATGCCGTTATTTGGCGAGGGCCTATGAAACATAACGTCATAAAGCAGTTTGTAACAGACGTCTCCTGGGGCAATCTTGACTATCTTGTAGTCGATTGCCCCCCCGGCACCGGGGATGAGCCGTTATCTATAGTCCAACTGCTTGGTAATGCCGACGGCGCCGTTATTGTTACTACACCTCAGCAGCTCTCCGTGATTGACGTTAAAAAGTGTATAACATTCTGCAAACAGTTGAATCTGCCGATTTTGGGGGTTATAGAAAATATGAGCGGCTTTGTCTGCCCTCACTGTAACAAAAGAACAGACATATTCAAAAGTAGTGGCGGTGAACAAATGGCCAAGGAATTTAATGTGCCGTTTTTAGGCAGCATACCTATTGACGTGAATATGGTTTCAGCTTGTGATACAGGCAAACCATTAATCCAGTTCAATAGTCAAAATCCCGTCTCCCAAGCTTTGAGTTTTGCATTCGAACCATTACTACAAACCTGCAAATATTCTGATAAGGAGGTAAAACAAAAATGAGAATTGCGATTCCAGTAACAGAGGGCCGGCTTTCATCACATTTCGGACATTGCGAGCAGTTCACCATCATTGAGGTTGATGATGACTCAAAAACGACAACCAAGACCGAAATGCTTACGCCGCCCGCACACGAACCGGGCGTTCTGCCGCGATGGTTGCACAACCTGGGAGTCAATCTTATAATCGCCGGCGGTATGGGCCAGAAAGCCAGACTACTGTTCGAAGAAAACAATGTTGCCGTGGTCGTCGGCGCTCCGGATAATACACCCGAGCAACTGGTGAAGGATTACCTGCACGGAAACCTGAAATGCGGACAGAACGTCTGCGACCACTGACCAGCGTCCTGAATTGTTATGCCAAGACCGAGACATTGCAGACGCGTGGCATATCTGCCACAGGTCACATTTTATAAACCGAGGGGTATCCCTCTGTCGGTCTTGCAGCATGTTGCCTTAACGGTGGATGAGCTTGAAGCTATTCGTTTAGCTGACCTCGAAGGTCTATACCAGGAGCAGGCCGCCGAGAAAATGAACATCTCCCGACAAACTTTCGGTAGAATTATCGAATCCGCACATAAGAAAATCGCCGACGCACTGGTTAATGGAAAGGCCCTCGCAATAGAAGGAGGCAGTTACGAGATTGACCCCCGCCTCGCCCAGGCAATTCCACCTCCGCCATACCGCTTCCGCCACGGTCGCGGCGGCCCCCGGCAGCAATAATTACAACTCAAAACCAGCGATTTCTGTCCCGCAATCCGGACATTTTTTATCTTTTATATTATTAGCCACAATTCTATAACCAACGCGCTCAATCAAAATCCGCCCACAATTATAACAAAAAGTGCTCTCTGATTTCGCCCCCGGCACATTGCCCACATAAACATAATGCAGCCCCGCCGATTTGCCTATCTCGTAAGCACGCTCAAGACTCCTAATCGGCGTCGGCTCAGAATCCAGATACTTATACTGCGGATGAAACCTGCTGATATGCCACGGCACATCAGCCCCGGCTTTACTGACAAGAAAATCGGCAAGCTGCTTTAACTCATCCTCTGAATCATTCTCCCCCGGCACCAAAAGAGTCGTAATCTCAATCCAGATTTTCGTTTCCTTCGCAATGTAAGTAATCGTATCGAGCACCGGCTGCATCCTCGCCTTGCAAAGCCGCTTATAGTAATCCTCGCTGAACGCCTTCAAATCAACATTTATCCCATCCAGCCACCCCTTCGCAAAATCAATCGCCTCCCGCGTCATATAGCCGTTGCTGACAAAAACATTCGCCAGCCCTTTCTCCTTCGCCAACGGCCCGCAATCCGCGCACAATTCCATAAAAACAGTTGGTTCAGTATATGTATAAGCGATACTCCTGCACCCCGTTTGAACCGCTGACTCCACAATCTGCTGCGGGCTGACCGCTTCTCCATCGATTTCTCCCATTTCTACTGCCTGACTTATCTGCCAGTTCTGACAGAAGTCACATCGAAAATTGCACCCCATCGTAGCAATCGAAAAACTCCGCGACCCAGGCTGAAAATGATATAATGGTTTTTTCTCAATCGGGTCAACATTCGCCGAGCAAACCTTGTAGTAATTTAGCGAATACAATACCCCGCTTATATTCTTGCGAACCGCGCACCGCCCTAACTTACCATCTTCAATCACGCACCGATGCGCGCACAACCCACACTGAACCTTCTTATCCCCCATCGCCTCCCACAACACCGCCGTTTTTAAGTTCTCTTTTGTCGGTTCCACTGCTAATCCCTTTAATAGTAATTTACTTTTGCCCCCTAATAGTATAAGATTTACAAGATGAACTCAATAATTACTATTGCAAATGGCGAGGTAACTCACTATGGACGAATTGGTTAAAGCTCTTAAGAATTTTATTGTCAGAGATATAATTTATATCATTGGTGGTGCTTCTGTGATACTTGGGTTTTTGTGTCTCCTTAAAAGAATGGATATTGTTAAAGGGGCCTCGACTGTCAGCTATCTTTATGTCGCGGGAATATCTTGGGTTATTGGCTACTGCGTCCAAGAACTTTTTTCTTTGCTACATATCGTAACAACCTCAAGTTACTTTAACCTGCCGGACTACTTTCGCTGGTTATTAGGTCGGTCATATGAACGGCTCGTAGGTGAACCATGGGAAGTCATTTTTCCCGATATACCAGTTGGTCCGCTACGACACAAAAGGGTATCCAAGAGATTACATGAAGCAGATATGATAATTCGGGAAAAAGCATCTGCCGATAATAAGGCTGACCGCGAACGTATAATATCTCTTATGATGGTCGGCACAACTATTGGTCCATGCGCTTTTTTATCATCCTTCCTATTGTGTTTGAAAGTTTGTCAGGATTTAGTAATTCTTTTTATGAAACTTCTCTCTGTTTTTCCCCAACCTGACTTTTTAACCCTTGTCGGTTCCTTTAGACAATTTGTTTTTGATGGTGCACTCTTTCTTGGCTCCCTATTAACCAGTCTCTTCTTGATAATATTAGGCTGGATAAAAGCGATGCAATTGGCAAAAAACACCGAAGACCTTTTTAATTTCTACAAGGACTTACCTCAAAAACCACAATGCCCGCTTGAGCAGGTATGTAAAAAGATTGCGAATTCATAGCCAGTGGGGTGGTCCTTAGCCCACCATTTGTTCTCTTTGTCCTCTGTGGCTATCTTCGTTTTGAATTTTGGGCTTTGGTCATTTGAATTTATTTCGGATTTCGTGCTTCGTATTTCAAATTTTGCTGTCCTCTGTCTTCTGTCATCTGTCCTCATACATTTCGACAAGGACCTTCACCGGATGCCGAACCACACAGTCGCTTATGTGTTCTATTTGCATTTTGCAGGCGGCACATTCGGTAAGGACGCATTTGGCAGGCGATTTGGCAAGGGCATCTTTGAGCGACTTTGATATCTGCTCACTAAGTTCGTAATTTTTCTTTTGCATCCCGAATGTTCCTGCAAGGCCGCAGCAGCCGGCCTTAAGGTCAACTACTTTTACGCTGCAAAGTTCTTGCAGAAGCTTTATACTCGCCGTCCCATTCCCTACAGCGCACAAATGGCACGGCAAATGATAAATAAAATCGACCTCACCGTCATTGCGAGGAGTCCCGATTCTATCGGGACGACGAAGCAATCTCTCCTTCCCCGCCTCAACTACCGGCTTCAATTTCCCTCGCTTAAACAAATCCAAAAGATAATTCATAAGTTCATACGTATTCTCCGAGACTATCTTTGCATCCTCCCCGCCTTGTGGTGAGCCTGTCGAACCACCGCTAACGAAATGCCGCAGCTCGTCTTTTAGACACAACGCCGCACTCGGCTCAGAACAAACTACCTTGTAACCAGCCCGAATTGCCTTTGCTAAATACCTGACGCTGTATGCTAAATCTTTCTTTGCCTTTTTTACATCCCCATACACAATCGCCGGCAGCGGCGCAGGCAACTGCTTCGGCAAAATCACCTCAATATCATTGTGCCGCAGCACATCGATAACAGCAAACCCAAGCTCATGGTCGTTATAATTTACGTACGTATCCACAAAATATGCGACCTTGTCTATCGGCTTTTCTATCGGGCTGCAAGCCGCTATATATTTTCGCCCCGCCTTCAAAAATGACCTGCGTCTGAAAGCGGGCATAACTCTCCGGCTATCAATACCCGTCAGCTTCTCAAGCAGCCACTTCAAACTCACCAGCTGCATCATAAAATTTGAAATCGGCCAAAACATACTGCCCAACACACTCATATAGCGATTATTACTCAGTATCCGCTCCGCCCGCCGAAGTCCCTTCCGTTTGACGTATTCCGCCCGCGCCACGCTCACTAACCTGGAAATGTCCACCCCCGAAGGACACTGTAACTGGCACACCTTGCAATTAACGCACAAATCCAGAAACTTCCTGAACTCCGGCGACTCAAAATCCTTGTCCTCTAATTGCCCCGTCGCCCAGAAATTAAAAATATTGGCCTTTGCCCGCGAACTGGCCAGCTCTTCCCCGAGCGCCCTAAACACCGGACACATCCGCAAATCAGATTCTCTGCTCAAACAAAGCCCGCACCCGTAACACTGCTCAAGTCCCAGCGCAAGCTCATCTTTCTCAAAAAGCAAATCCGTTTTAACCTTCTCCGGCAAAATCTTATTTGCCCTTCGCAAATTCTTGACCATCACGTCAGGGTCAGGATTGATTATTTTGCCAGGATTCATCAGACCTTTTGGGTCGAATATCTCCTTAATTTTGCACAGTATCTTGTAAAACTCATCGCCGTATTGCCGCCGCACAAACGCCGCTCTTACCAGCCCATCGGCGTGCTCACCGCTGATTGAACCACCTAATGACCACACAAGTGTGAAGACGTCGTTCGCTATCGCCCGCATCTTCTCCACGTCCGCCGGGTCCCCCAAATCCAGATATGGCCGTAAATGCAGCTCACCATCACCGGCATGTCCAAAGAAAGACATCTCAACACCATATCGTCTGCTAATCTTCTGCAGCCCCGTAATATACTCCCCAAGCCGCCTGTAATCGACAGAAGTGTCCTCCATAAATTCCGCCGGATGCTTCCTGCCTCTCTTCCTGTAAAGCAACGGTCCGGCATCCTTGCGTGACTTCCACAGCCGCGACTGTTCCTGCAGGTCAAAAACAATCCTTCGCCCGTTCGCCAACGTCCCCACCGCCGAATCGGTCTTTTCTATCTTCTCGCGTACCTGCTCCTGCGTGCTGCCGGTATGCTCAACCAGAAGCGCCGCAGCCGCCCCAGCAGGCAAAATGTCCCTGTACTCAGGCAGAGCATCACGAGCCAAATCAATCAAGCTTTTATCCATCAGCTCACACGCCGACACCCCGCCGTCAACGATAATCGGCACCGCCCTCGCCATTTTCTCAAGAGAATCAAACTCAAGCTGCAACAATCCCTTTGCTGCCGGCACCGGCACCGTCTGAAGTTTAATCTTCGTAAAGATAGCCAGCGTCCCCTCCGACCCTGCCAGCAGCCGCGCCAAATCTATCTTCCCATCGTGACAAATCCCCCCGATGTTATACCCGCTCCTATTCCGTTTTGATTTAGGCAGCGCCCCGGCAATAACCTCCTCATTCGCAGAGAGCAAAGTCAAACACTCTTTCGCAATCGAAGCCGCCCGCTCATCCGCCGCCTGCTTCGGCTCAAAACTATTCTTGAACTCAACCACGCCGCCATCAGCCGGCACCGCTTCGATACTTTCTACATAGTCGCCGATATAACCATACTGGAGGAAATGAGCACCGGTCGCATTATTCGCAACGCACCCCCCTACCGTTGCTCGATTAGCACTCGATGGGTCAGGCCCGATTTTTCTGCCATATCCAGCTAAACACCTATTCAAATCATCCAAGACCACCCCTGGCTCGCAAACCACCGCCGCCCCGTCACCATCCACGCCGATAATCTTGTTCATATACCGCGTCATATCAAACACGATGCCCCCGCACAATGACTCCCCTGCCACCCCGCTTCCTGCCCCACGGGCAGCCACCGGTATTCCCCTGGCGCCGGCGTATTTGACAACAGCAGCCACATCTGCCGCGTCACGTGGTATAACAACACATTGCGGAACTATCCTGTAAATACTCGCATCGGTGCTGTACGCAGCACGGTGCAATATGTCAGCAAAAACATCTCCGCGGACAACTTTAGACAAATCGGACACAATTTGCTCCGCTCCTTCGACCATTGTCACGCCTTCCTTTTGCGCACTTACGTTGGCCCGACTACTTCTTAAAATCACGAGGCAGGAACTGGGCTTTCGAAATGGTTCCGCTCATCCGCAGGACTGCAAGGTCATCTTCACTGACCTGCCCGTTGATGAACTGTTGAACAACAGGATGGGGATGGTTACGAATATACTCGGCACTGCCGTCAGCAATAATCTTGCTGTTATGCAGCATAATGATTCGGTCGGCTATCTTATATGCGCTCGCCATGTCGTGCGTAACAACAACCGTTGTCACGCCAAGCTCTCTTCTCAGCTTCAAAATAAGCTCGTTGATTACATCCGCGCGAATCGGGTCCAGCCCCGTGGTCGGCTCATCATACAAAATCACTTCCGGATTTAACGCAATCGCTCTCGCCAATGCCACCCTCTTTCGCTGACCGCCAGAAAGATTCGCAGGATAATAATTCTGAAAACCGTCAAGACCGACCATCGCTAACTTGGCCTTCACAAGCTCCTCAATCTCACTCCAGTTGGTTATCTTACAATGCTGCCTTATCGGAAATATTATGTTCTCAAAAACATCAAGACTGTCAAATAACGCCCCTCCCTGAAACAGAAACCCGAAACGCGTCCGCACCTCGTTCAATTCACTTTCACCGATATTGTCTATCCGTTTATTCTTGAAATACACCTCGCCCGAACTCGGCCGCAGCAGCACTATCAAATGCTTTATTAGAACAGTCTTACCACACCCGCTCGGCCCAATCACAACCGTCGTCTTGCCCTTCTCTATCGTCAGAGAAATATTATCCAGAACAATATTGGCCCCGAACTTCCTCGTAAGGTTCTTAACGGCCAGCACGCCGTTCAAACCCGTCTCCCCCGCCTGATTATTTTCGTTTTCTCTTTTCACTTCCTTAATTTTGATTTTTGATTTTTTAATTTCTATCATCCTACTAAGCTTCTGTAGGGGTAAAAGGTATTGTAAATCCCCTTGAAAATCACCGCCAGCGCAAAATCCAGTGCCAGTATGGAAATAAAACTTGACACAAAGGCCTCTGTGCATGCCTGCCCTACTCCCTGCGCACCTTCCCTACACGTAAAACCCTTATAACAGCCAATTATCGCAATAGCTCCCCCAAAGAAAAACCCTTTCACAACACCGACAGCCACATCCCACAGCTCCACGCCCGAAGCACTGAAGCTCCAGTACGCCTGGTTGTTAATCTTAAGCTGCATAACGCCTACAAAATAGCCCCCCAAAATCCCCAACAAATCCGCATAGATAATCAGGAATGGTGTAAGCAGCAGGCACGCCAGAACCCTCGGCGCAACTAAGTACAGCACCGGGTCCGTCCCCATACTCCTGACCGCATCAATCTGTTCGGTAACATTCATCGTCCCCAGCTCCGCAGTCAAAGCTCCTCCCACTCGCCCCGCTAACATCACTGCTGCAAGCACAGGCCCTAATTCCTTCACCACCGAAATATTAATCAAAACACCTAAATGCTCTTCCAGACCCATACCCGCAAGTTGGTCGTATGCCTGAACCGCTAATATCATACCCACAAACGCCCCCGTTATCATTACTATCGGGACACTGCGGACACCAATCAGATGCATCTGCGTCCAGATTAAAGGGTACGTCTGGCCTCGCGCAAAGCTCCGAAAAGATGTCATAATCGAGTGCCACATAAACCTCGCAAACCGTCCCGCATTGCCCACACCTGCTACAGTTTTAGTTCCAATTGCCGCAAGCATAATTCCGACTCCAAAACCTCATTCACTCCCGCTAATCATTTTGTCATTCCCGCGAAATCGAAAATATTTAGCCCCGCAATTTATTGCGGGGTTATATTTCTGAGCGCAGCCGAAGGAGCGGGAATCCAATTAGCCTAAGTTTACATCCTGAACGTCTGGCGCACAATTAAATAGTTCCGATACAACCAGCTCCAACCAGAACTAATCCGCCTTGCATCCGGCCGACTAACCACTACCCACTAACCACTCTCAATACATCGACCAAATTTACGCAGTCTTTTACCAATCCTCTCCCCTCTTGTCAAGTTTTCTGCCCCCTACTTCTCCTAATTCGACATTCCTTATTCGATATTTGGTGTTCGAAATCCGATATTTGACATTCTACATTCTACATTCCTCCCCCGCATCTAATCTGAAAATCGTCAATCGTAAATCGAAAATCTCGTAGTTCTGCATCACGTACGACGCCACACGCTCGACGAACCACCAGCTACAGGCCACGAGTCACGATGGCCGTCCCACCGTCTTACCGTCGAAATTCTTAATTCTTAATTTTCTCAGGATTTTACTTGCTTTTTGCCCCGGTCAAAGTATAAAATATATTCAACCAAAGAGTGAACACAAACTGTTTTTCCCGAGGGTGTAAAAAATGAAAAACACATTTCTATCCATTGTACTGACATTTTCGATTGTTCTCGGAAACTATCATCAAGCGTGGGGCGCAGTTATCTTCGCTGATGACGATGCGGCATCGGGTGGCGATGGCCAAAGCTGGCAGACAGCCTACAAGTGCCTGCAGGATGCCCTGGCCGCTGCCTCAAGCAGTGATGAAATCCGAGTCGCTCAAGGTATCTACAAACCTGACCAGGGAGTGGGGATTACACCAGGTGACAGAAAGGCCATGTTCCAACTCAAAAATGGCGTTACTGTCAACGGCGGCTATGCAGGTCTCGGCCAGCCGGACCCTAATGCCCGCCATATCAATTTGTACGAAACCATCCTCAGTGGCGACCTCAATAGCGACGATGTGAATGTAGGCAACCCCGCAGACTTACGATACGAGTCGACTCTCGGGCCGAAAACAGCTATCATGTGGTGGTGGGCGGTGGGAGCGATGCGACGGCCGTTCTGGATGGCTTTACTATAACTGGCGGATATACAGGCACACGCCTCGGCAGTGGCGGTTTCGGCGGGGGGATGAATATCGTTGATGGCAGCCCCACGGTGGTAAACTGTACATTCACCGGCAACTGGGGCCACGATGGCGGCGGGATGGGCAATTATAAGGGCAGCCCCGTGCTGATCACCTGCACCTTTAACCGAAACTCGGCGAAAGACGGAGGCGGCGGGATCCACATCTCAGGCGAAGGCCAGAGCAACCTGACGCTGATCAACTGCGCGTTCAGCGATAACTTCGTCCAGTACCAGGGCGGCGGGATGTACAACGAAGCCACCAGACTAACACTGATCAACTGCATGTTCACTCGCAATTCGGCCACATGGGGCGGTGCAATGGACAACGTCCCCCTTATTAGTGGGATATTGATAAACTGCACGTTCATAGGCAACTCCGCTACACAGTCTGGCGGCGTGATGCGCAGTGTCCGTAGCAACCTGACACTGACCAACTGCACGTTTAGCGGGAACTCGGCACCCAATGGAAGCGCTCTAGTGCTCTGTCTCTGAATAAATGATGGCCAAATTTAGGCCTTCTTGCCGATATGGTTAATACTAATGTTAACCTTAAAGCAGGGAGGTCTAATATGGCAAACAAAACTTATATTGTGGAATTG
>Ga0315280_10001822_pt1 | contig 35651 bp, 35 predicted proteins | sample YL17G06_40_MG_FD_203697 | JGI IMG/M metagenome (GOLD analysis project Ga0315280, IMG submission 203697) | Sediment microbial communities from Yellowstone Lake, YNP, Wyoming, USA - YL17G06_40 | ecosystem: Environmental > Aquatic > Freshwater > Lake > Sediment | place: USA: Wyoming | collected...
CAACTACGACTTCCGGCGGACGGAGATGTGCATCATCCCTTACGCCACGCAGCTCGGCGAAATCTCCTTCTGCGCTTACAATACAGGCATCGGCTGGCGGAAGATCATCGAGAACATGTACAAGAACGCCACGGTTGCCGAGTGGTACCGCACGCACGGTAAGCACGAGATCTACGCCAAGGGCAAGAGCGTGCAGCTCGAGATGAAACAACACTCCCTCCATGTGAATCCCGAGGATGCCGCCCGTGTGCGTCCCAAGGACCACGACATTCCCATGACCGCCGCCGAGGAAGAAAAGGCGCGCCGCAAGGCAGCTCGGGAAGCTCAGCAGGCCCGCCAGGTCTACGAAGAGCTCGTGCTGAAGAAGCCCACACCGGAACTCGTGCAGATCGGCGGCACCAAGCCGGTTGAAGCCGAAGCGGAGAAGGTCAGCGTCTAGTCCGATCAGATTGCCAACGAATTCCAGGGCCATCCCGAGTTTCCGGGACGGCCCTTTTGTTTGCAAGGTGCAGGATTCCGACCTTTGTTTAGCGGCACCCATCTGTTGCGCGGACGCCTGTTCCCACCTTGACGCCGTGGTCCGACCGCTGGAACCGAGCCTGTCTCACTCCACAATCTGCGCGCGCACAGGTCTTGAAGTGCGACGCATCGTCAACGGAGGAGCAGGCGGCTGCAGCGAGAGCATATGACAAAATGTCCCGGTAGCCGTCTGTCTCGAAATGAATCTTGCCCTTCCGCGACGATTTCAGTAGCATCATTCGCGTCTCTCGCGCACTTCTTCTTGGGACCCCCTCGGGGAGGAAAGGAAGCGTATGCCCGGGCCATTCCTGGAAGCGACCGCGCAACGTCCCCCGGTTCCCAAGGTTTCCCCGCCACCCAATATCGAGCATCACAAGTTTGAAGACTATTTGGCCAGCCCTTACATGCAGAAGTTCCTGGGGCTCCTCACCCGGCGGAACGGCGACGGTCGGTGCTATCTGGAGGAGGTCTTCGAGACTTACGATCGGTCGGACCTGTCGCTCTGGCAGCGCGCAAAGTTCGCCCTCCCTCACCGTGCCATTGAAGTGTTCCGCACCCGCGCTGGCGTCAACAAGGAGGTGCTGAAGGCCAAGGTGCTCCACCATCGGCCCACCGCGCGCGCGCTGGTGAACACCGCGCTGAGCATTGCCAAATTCGGGCTGACGATGCCGCAGCGATTCTATTCACCCCTCATCGTCGTCTGGAACTACACGCAAGCCTGCAACTTGACCTGCAAGCACTGCTATCAGGAAGCCGGGCACAAGCCGCTCGCCGACGAGCTCTCAACCGAGCAGAAGCTGAATCTCGTCGACCAGTTGGCGGACGAGTACGTACCCTTTCTCGCCATCGCGGGCGGCGAGCCCCTGGTTACGAAAGACATCTGGAAAGTCCTCGAGCGCGCCAAGCAGCGCGGCGTACACACGACGGTGGCCACCAACGGCACGCTGCTGACGAAGCAGACCTGCCAGCGCCTGGCGGATGCGGGCGTGAAGTACGTGGAAATCTCGCTCGATTCCATTCTCCCCGAGGAGCACGATGGCTTTCGCGGCCTCCCGGGCGCCTGGAATCGGACCGTGGCGGGCATCAAGAACGTGGCGTCCACGTCGGGCCTGCGCGCTGGCCTCGCGATGTGCGTCACGCGGCTCAATTACCATCACGCCGAGGCGATGATCAACTTCGCCAAGGACCTCGGCTGCACCACTTTTGTACACTTCAATTTCATCCCAGTGGGCCGCGGCCGGGAGCTGGCGACGATGGACATCACGCCGCGCGAGCGCGAGCTGCTCCTCCAGCTCCTCAATCGCCACCTGCAGGAAGGGAAGATCTCCGTCATGTCCACAGCGCCGCAGTTCGGGCGCGCCTGCATCCTCTACGGCCCGCTCGACGGGCTGATGTCCACCGCGCACGCCGGCAAGGGCAAAGGCCGGCAGGCCAAGGTGCTTTCCCGGTACATCGGAGGCTGCGGTGCGGGCCGCTGCTACTGCTGCGTCGAGCCGGACGGCAAGGTCACGCCCTGCGTTTACATGTCGTCGGAAGTGATCGGCGACCTGAAGCGACAGTCCCTGATGGAAATCTGGCAGGACCCGCGGTTCGACATCTATTCCCACCGCGAAGACCGCAGCGACCACTGCGTCGTGTGCGATTTCCGCGCCTACTGCGGCGGCTGCCGGGCGCGCTCTCTCTCCTATCTCGATGACGTTAGGGCGGGCGATCCGGGCTGCGTCTATAACCAGCACGCTTGGGATGAAGTTCTCGCGAGCGTCCAGAAGCCCAATGAGCTCGTCGTCCTCGGCCAGCACGACCGCGTCGATAGCTTCCTCGCGGGCGCGAGCGACGGCTCACTGACCACCCAGAACGTGGACCGCCTAGTCCGCGCCATCACCGACTCCATCGATCCCTCCCGCGGCGTGTAGCGACGTAGCGCAAGGCTCGTAGTTCAGCCTTGCGGCTTTTCCAAGCCGTGCCGCAGTTGGGCACGGCCATTTTTCTGCGCGCCGCTTCACCGCGCGTCGCGCTGGAAGTGCCGCGGGATCCCGCTCTGCGGGACGGGTCCTGCGCTACGTGACGCGGTACTCGCCCGCACCCAGGAACTCCACAAATCCCAGGTCGCGCAGGCGCTGAAGCTGCTGACGGATTTTGTCGCGCACGTGAAGGTTTTGTGGATGAAGTCGAGCTAGGTTAGCTTCACAGGCGTAAACGTCTGCAAGCGCAAATTCCCGCTTCCCCAGCGACCTCACGACGTTGAGCACGTCGAGCGTCCGGTCGCACGGGTTGCTACCCAGCGCCGGCCCAGAATCGTTGCGGGGCATTTGCTCCGAGATACTTGATGGTGCTAGTCTCGGCGCTCCCATGCCGGCGCTGCGAGATTACGAAGGCCGTCAAATCCGCCTGACCGAAGAGCGCTGGGTGCATATTTCCGAGCATCCTGAAATGGTGGGGATGCGGGCCGCCGTCGAGGAGACGCTAGCAAGCCCCGAAATCGTTGTAGAATCATTAAGTGACCGTGAGGCAAGACTCTACTACCGTTTTTATCACCGCACCGTGGTGGGAGGGAAATACCTTTGCGCCGTGGTCAAGGTGAGAGGCGATGACGCGTTTGTCGTGACCGCCTACTTGACCGATCAGGTGAAAAGAGGGACCGTCATATGGCAGCGAAAACCGTAAAGATGTGGTTTGACCCGGAAGCCGATTTCCTCGAGGTTACGTTCGAGCAGAAGCCCGGTTTCTTTCGCCCCACCCAGAACGACCAGGTCATGGAAAAAGTGGACGAGGACGGAAACGTCCTCGGCTTCTCGGTTCTGCGCGTCAGTTCCCTGAAAGAGGTCCCCCTCGAAGTCGATCTCCAGTAGCCCCTGCCTCAGTTCCGTAGGGGAGCCCTCTGGGTTCCCCTGTGTCGGAGGCTCAGGAGGGCCAAGCCCTCCCCTACCTTCTAGGCCTTGATGTGGCGGCGGTTTACCCCGCCACGTTAGCGGTGACGATTTTCGAATTTCGATTTTCAAGTTTCCACACTTGGGGGTGTAAAGCCGCCGCTACACGACGCGGTACATACCCGCGCCCAGGAATTCTATAAATCTCAGGTCGCGCAGCCGTTGGAGCTGCTGGCGGATTTTGTCGCGCACGTGGAGGTTTTGTGGATGAAGTCGCCTCAGGCCGGCCTCGTGGGCGTAAACCTCGGACAGCATAAACTCCCGCCGCCCGAGCGAGCGGACCACGTTGAGTACGTCCAGCGTCCAGCCGCGTGGCGCAAGGGTTTCGCTCGTTCGCAGACATCAAGATTTCGATGTCTGCACCACCCGCGCCGCTTCTGCGCGGAGGTCAGTTGAATGAGTTATGGACTCATAGAAACGCCGTATGATAATCTCCGCCGCATGAACCAACGGGAAGCAGTTGTCGAGGCAATGCGAGCCAATGGCGGGTATGCGACGCTCGGCCACCTCTACAAAGAAGCGCTGAAAATCCCCGGAGTGAAGTGGGAAACAAAGACTCCGTTCAAATCGATCAACCGCATTGTCCAAGACGCCAGGTATTTCTTCCGAATTCGACCAGGGCTGTGGGCTCTGTTGGAAGCCAAAAACAAGCTGCCGGCTGACCTCACGAAGAAGCCAAAGCCCGAAAGTGACCATACGTACTACCAAGGTTTGGTTGTGGAGCTTGGCAATCTTAAGAAATATCGAACATTTGTGCCGAAGCAGGACCGGGGGAAAGTGTTTCTAGGGAAACCCCTGGGCAGCTTGGTTACGGTTGAAGACATCTACCCGTTTACCTTTCCTGAGGTCGTGCAGCGGGGCGCTGGGGTCGATGTGATTTGGTTCAGTGAGCGGAAATTTCCGTTGGAGTTTATCGAGGTGGAGAACACAACCGACATGAACGGGGCGTTTCTGAAGTTTGTGTTGTTCGATGCGTTCTACGCAAAGTTCAGGGTGGTAGCGCCTGCAGCACGCAAGAGCGAGTTCGAATCTAAACTTGCCCATCCTTCATTCCTGTCCGTTGTAAAGAGAACGATGTTCACAAGCTACGATGTTGTCGCTGACATGCACACGAAGGCCAACGAGGCAATCGCCTTGGAGCAAAAATGGGCTGGCTGATACAGAGCAGCCTTGGTCAATCTAAACTCGCTTTGCCTCGCCCCGGTCAGGTTCATTGCGCGAGGTAAATCTCGGTTTCGGTTTTGATGACGGAGAGGATCTGTTCATATTGCTGCGGGCTGGACTGAAAACTCTTCCAGGCTTCCTCCAACGAATCGGCGACAACGGAGTAGACCACTTCGCGGCGGATCGCGCCCACGAAGTAGTATTTGCGCTCACGATGCACGAGCGTGGATGTGAGCGTCATGGGCACCGAGGCCGCCTCCCTCATGGATCGATCCACAAAAATGGCCCGGAGATCAAGGCTAGATTGAAAGCCCGCCGCCCTCACGACAACGCGGATTAATTCTCCAACGATTCTAACCAGCGCCAGTTGAATCCACGCGCTCTCCTGCTCGATCGCCACAGCCGCACGCCGCAGTTGTAGGGCCCCGAGCGCGGTCGTCCCACTCCCCATGAACAGGTCGAGGACGAGGTCGCCGGGGTTCGATGCAGCCTGAATAATCCGCTCCAGCAGCGCCACGGGTTTCTGCGTGGGGTGTTTGCCGAAGCGTTTCTCTTCGCGGTCAGGCGCGGGAATCTGCCAGACGCTCTTCATCTGCTTGCCGCCCGCAAGTTCCTTCATTAGCTTGTAATTGAACGTGTGTTTGCTCTTCTTGTTTTTCGCTGCCCAGATGATGGTTTCCGTGGCGTGGGTGAAGTAGCGGCAGGAGAGGTTGGGCGGCGGGTTGGGCTTGACCCAACTGATGTCGTTGAGCAGCTTGAAGCCCAGTTGCTGCATGGCGAAGCCCACGGAATGAATAATGTGCGCCGTGCCGCTTACCCAGATGGTGCCGTGGGGCTTGAGCACGCGCTGGCAGGCGGCGAGCCAAGCGCGGTTGAATTCGTGGTTCGCGTCCGGGCCGCGCGAGCGGTCCCAGTCGCCCTTGTTGACGCTCACCATGCGCCCGGCGTGGCAGGTGATGCCGTCGTTGGAGAGGAAATACGGCGGGTCGGCAAACACCAGGTCAACGCAGTTCTCGGGAATCGCCGCCAGGATTTCCAGGCAGTCGCCTTGATAGATTTTGATGTGATGCTTGGGGTCGTGGAAGACGAGCCCGGGGATATCTGATTTTGGATTTTCGATTGGCGATTTTGGATTGGTGAGGGTTGGTTCCATCGACGATGTGCCCTATGGAGTGCGGAAGCTCTGCTTCCGCCCTGGCGGATCCTTGTAGCGCAGGGCTCGCTCTTCAGCCCTGCGGCGTTTCCAGCGGCGCGGGCCTTTGCCGCGCCGGCCACCGGGCGTCGCGGTTGAAGAGCCGTCCGTCAGCTCACGGACTGGAGAGCGAGCGTTGCGCTACCCTCCGAAAGCGGCGGCAGAGGCCGCCGCACTCCAAAGGGGATCGTTGATCGGAGGGGAGTGCTTGTCAAGGTGATCAATCGTCAGGAATTGATCATCGAGAGGCGATTGATCATAGGGTTGATCAAGGCCGCGGGTGGCGCAGCCGTGTAGCGCAGACCCCCTTGGGGGGTCTGCGGTCCTTCATACGCGGGTCAAAGGCTGCGGACTGAACACGTCGGTCCGCGCTACCCAGCGCTCGCCGCTCACAGAGCGGCGCTACATTTGATGAACGAGTGCCGCGTTACTGAAGAAAGTGACACATTCGAGGGCATGTCACCCTGAGCGCAGCGAGGGCTCTCTGCATTTCTTTGGCGAAATGCGGGCATTCCTTCCGTCAGCCGACGGACTCAGAATGACAGTGAGGCCCCGCCATGTGCCACCTATTTCTGAAATGGGGCACTGTGAGTCGGTGGGGGGCCTCACTGGCTGGCGAGCTTGCGGCTTTCCTGCCACGTATAGACGACGCGGTGGATGACGGTGAGGGTGGAGAGGACGGCGATGATCCAGAGCACCGGCGCCATGCGGTCGAACACCGCGCCGATGATGATGAGCACCATGCGCTCCGGGCGTTCGAGGAATCCGACCTTGCAGGTGGGAATCAGATTCTCGGCGCGCGCGCGCGCGTAGCTGACCATCACCGAGCCGATCATCGCCACGGCGACCAGGGTGACGTACCAGAAGCGGTTGATGCGGCCGTAGAAGACCAGCAGGCCGATCATCAGGCAGAGGTCGGAATAACGGTCGAGGACAGAATCGAAGAACCCGCCGAAGGGTGTGACGCGGTTCGAGAGGCGCGCCACGCGGCCGTCGAGCATGTCGAACAGGCCCGCCAGGAACACCGTGGCTCCTGCCCAGCGGAAATAGCCGTAGGCGAACAGGTAGGCGGCGAGCAAGTTGATGGCGAAGCCGATGACGGTCAGGACGTTGGGATTGATGCCGCTCGCCGCAAAGGCGCGCACGATGAGGAGCAGCAGGCGATTGCAGGTTTGGCCGATCAGGCGAGTCAGCATGAAAGAGTTTTCAGGCGAGCGAGTCGCGGCGCCGCGCCGGCTTCCCCGGAGCTGTCAGGCTTCGTCGTACACCGTCTGTAGTGACCGCACTTCGAATTCCCGGACGCCGTTGGGCGTGGTGGCCGTGCAGGTGTCACCGACTTTCTTGCCCATCAAACTGCGCCCGATGGGCGAGGTGGTCGAGATCAGGCCTTTGCTGACGTCGGCTTCCTCGCTGGTTACCAGGCGGTACTCAATCTCCGTCGCGCGGTCGAGGTCGTAGAGGACCACGCGGGAGCCGAAGGCGATGCGATCCTTGGGAATGTTGTTCAGGTTGATGAGCGAGAGGCTGGCCAGCCGCCGCTTGAGCTGCGCCAAGCGCGCCGCGACAATGTCCTGGCGTTGCTTGGCCATGATGTACTCGGCGTTCTCGCTCAGGTCGCCGTGCGCCCGGGCGCGCTTGAGTTCCTTGGGCAGCTCGTGGTTCAGCTCGTACTCGAGCGCCTGAATTTCCTCCTGCAATTTCTTGATGATGTGCGCGGGCATAACTTCGGTCCTAGAAGCCTGTTCTTTGCGAGTGGTTTGATTATAGGGGAAAGCAGAGAGTGAAGCAACCGTCCGCAGCCGCTCTCGCCGGGGCCGAGTTCAAAGCGCCACGCGCATTCTTAGATTCCACCAAATGCAGTCAAGTCGAAGCACCGGAACGGGTTAGCGCCTTAGCAGGAGAATCAATGGGGGCGCGAATCCGTTGACTTGACCTAGGGCGTGTGTTAGCGTAACTTGACTGTCCAACAAAGCTAGCGCCCTGGGGTTGTGTGCATGGCTTTCAACAAAGCCAAAGCGATGCAGGAGGCTGAGAAACTCGTCAGCCAGCGGAAGATCGCTGAAGCTATCAAGCAATACACCCATATTCTTGACAGGGACCCCTCCGACGTCTCGATCCTCAACACGATCGGCGACCTGCAATACCGCGAGAACAACAAAGCCGAGGCGCTCAAGAACTTCAATAAGCTTGCCGACGCCTACATGAAGGACGGGTTCACCCTCAAGGCGATCGCGATCTACAAGAAAATCAGCAAGATTGACCCTAGCCAGGTTGAGCCGCTCCTGAAGCTTGCCGAGCTCTATATCCTGCAGGGACTCAACCGCGAAGCGCGCGAACAATACGCCGCGGCCGTCGACTATTACAAAAAGCACAATCAACCTGACCGGGCGCTGGAGACCTTCCGCAAGATTGTTGCCCTCGATCCGGAGAACCGGACGTTTCGGACGCGGCTGGCCGAGCTCGCGGAACATTTCGGCCGCAAGGAAGAGGCCGGCCTTGCCTACCTGGAAGTGGCCGAAGGCGCGATGCGGGCCGGTGAAGTCCCGGCGGCGGAAGCGGCTCTCAAAAAGGCTCTGGATATCGATCCCAAGAGCGAGCAGGCACAATTGCTCCGGGCTCGCTTGGCGCTGAACAAGCGGGACTACGGGCAGGTTGAGAAGATTCTCGATTCCATCCCTGCTATCAAGGCTACCCCGCAGGGGCGGCAACTCCTGATCGAGGCTTACCTGGAGACCCAGAAGCTCGAAGCAGCGGAGAAGCTGGTCTCTGACGCTTTCCAGGAAAACCCTGATGACTTTTCGCCTTTGGCTTCGTTTGCCGCCCTTTGCGCCCAGAAGGGGAGTGTCGACGCGGCCCTGGTGCCCCTCCGGCAGGCGGCTGATACGCTCATTGAGCGCAAAGCCAGCGGACCATTGATGGAAACCCTGCGACACATCTGGGTGAAGAACTCCCAGCACATCTCCACCCTGGAGCTGGTGTGCCGGGTTGCGGAGAAAACCTCCGATGAGCACACGCTGACGGAAGCCCTCAGCGCGCTCGGCCGCGCCCACGACCAAGCCGGCGAGCTCGCGAAGGCGGAAGATGCTTACCGCAAGCTCGTCAGCCGTGAGCCGGCGAACGAGGAGTATCGAGGCCTGTTGAAGCAGGTTTTGGAGAGACAGGGCAAGGAAGGCGAGTTGCCGGGCCGCGCGCTTGCCGAGATTGACCTTTCGGCGATCGGGGAAGTCGAAGCCGCCCCTCCACCCCCCGCCGAAGACCTCGAGCAGGCGGCCATGGTGAGCGAGGCGCTCGAAAACAGCGACCTCTTTTCACGCTACGGCTTGGTTGATAAAGCGGTGGCGGAACTCGAGAAAGTACTGGCTGTCTACCCCGAGCAAGTGGATATCCACCGGCGGATTTTCGAGGTTTGCCACCGGACCCAGCCCAACCGCGCCAGCAAAGCTGCGGAGGCGCTGGCCGCCTTCTACCGGAAACAGGGAGATCTGGCGAACGCGGGCAGGTACGAGAAGGTCGTAGGACAGCTCGCGAGCGGGGCGGACGTCTCACTGCCCGCAGCCGCTCAGGTGCCACCGGCGCCAAGCGCTCCCGAGCCGGCCGAAGCAGCCGCTGTCGAGGTGGACCTCACGGAAGTTTTCCCCGTGTCCGCGCCCGAGGGACGGGAGGAGGCTCCCGCCGCGGAACCCGTGGAGATCCCGCTGGATCTCTCGGCTCCGGTCGGCGCACCGGCGGCCCCTGCCGCTGCGGGAGAAATGGATCTCTCCACGGACCTCGAAGCTTTCACCGCTCAAGCCGAGCCCGCGGCAGCTCCGGTCTTGGAGAAGCCGGCTGCGGCTTTCAACTACCAGGAGGCGCGAGAAGAGATCGATTTCTACCTCAGCCAGAGTTTCTGCGACGAGGCCCGGAATGCCGTCCAGGCGTTGGAAGAGAGATTCCCGGGCGACCCTCACGTAGCGGAACTTCGGCAGTACGTCGAGGCCCAGGCTGCTGCTCCCGCCCAGCCGGCTGGAGTGATGCCCGCCGCAGAAGCTCCGGAGGAAGCGCCGTTGACTGCTGTCGCCGAGCCGACAGTACCGCAAGAGGTTTCGCTGGAGCCAAGTCCCGCTGAGCTGGCACCAGAGATCGTGCCGGAGGCCGCCGGCGCAAGCGCGCTGGGAGGCGAGCTTCGTCCACCTGCCGAGCTGCCGGCGCCGGCATTGGGCGGACCGCCTCCCGTTCCGCCCTCTGCTCCCCCTGCGACGGAGGCTCCGGCTGCGGGCGGCGACCTGCTTGGCAGCTTGGTGGGTGATCTCGAGGCTGGCCTGGAGGGCTTTGGTGAACGGGGGGCGCCCGCCGCAAGCCAGGGCGTGCCGACGCAAGCGGCGTCGGGAGGTGGAGATGCCGGTTCCCTGTTGAGTGGTCTCCTCGACGAATTGGGTGAAGGTGGCGCGGCCCAGGCGGCCCAGGATGATCCCGAGACGCACTACAATCTCGGGGTGGCCTTCCGCGAGATGGGATTGCTGGATGAAGCGATTGGCGAATTCCAGAAGGTGGTCAAGGGGGCGCAGAAGGGGAGCTTCCCGCCAAACTTCCTCCAGGCCTGCAGCCTGCTGGCCGTGAGTTTCATGGACAAGGGGATGCCGGTGATCGCCGCCAAGTGGTATGGGCGCGCGCTGGAATTCCCCGGGCTTGACGAGGAATCAATCATGTCGCTTCAGTATGATCTCGGCGTGGCCTACGAGCAGGCGGGCGATACCCGGACCGCCCTGGAAAAATTCTCCGAGGTCTACAGCCAGAACATTGACTTCCGCGACGTCGCCGAGAAGATTCGGACTCTCCAACAGAAGGCACACTAGCCGTCCCAGCCGGGCGCCGGCCCCGCAGTTTGTCAGTTGACGAACTGAATCCTCGGCCCAGATCATGAGCCGTGCGCTGACCATCATCTACATCCTGTTCTGCTTCGAAATGGGCGTTTTCCTGTTTGTGCTCCCCTGGGTTTCGCTCTGGAGCAAGAACTTCTTCGTCGCCCAATACCCCTGGGTGTCGAGCATCGCGCTCAACTACTTTGTGCGCGGAGCGGTTTCCGGAGTCGGCCTCGCCGATATCTGGCTGGCCATCTTTGAGCTTTGGCGGCTGCGCCGGCAGCTTGGTCTGGTGCAGACCCGTTCGGCGCGCTGAAATCCCCGCGGCGCGCGCACCGCAATGCCGTCGCCATTCCGTTTGTGTTACATCACCGACCGGCACGCTCTCGAGCCGAGGCCGTTGCCTCCCCTCATCGGAGAGGCCGTCCAAGCCGGGATCGATCTGATCCAAATCCGCGAGAAGGACCTCCCGACGCGCGAACTGCTGCAACTTGCCGAAAGTGCCGTGGCCGCCGCGAAGGGGAGCGGGACTCGAATCGTCGTGAATGACCGGCTGGATATCGCGCTGGCGGGCGGAGCCGACGGCGTTCATCTCGGAACACAGTCGATCCCGGCTCAGGCGGTGCGGAATATAGTACCGGAGGGATTCCTGATCGGTGTCTCCTGCCATTCTCGGCAGGACGTGCTGGCGGCGGAGGCGGCCGGGGCGGATTATGTGGTTCTGGGGCCGATCTTTGAGACGCCTTCCAAATCCGCCTACGGTCCCCCGCTCGGTCTTGACGTACTTCGGGAGACGGCGGCCGCTGTGAATATCGCCGTCCTCGCCTTGGGCGGCATCAGCGTGGAGCGCGTTCGAGCCTGCCTCGCTGCAGGAGCGGCGGGCATCGCGGGCATCCGAATCTTTCAGGACAGACCATCGCTCGGGGCTCGCGTCAGGGAACTCCGGGCGCAATTTCTATAGAATGTCCCGCTGTTGGGAGGGTTGCGGCGGAGGCCGCGCTCCGGTTCAGCCTTCTCCCATCCACTGGCCGTAGGGTTTGAGCGGGCGGACGTTGTCACACACGGCCTTGAGCGCCGCGGTGAGGGGCACGGCTAGCAGGAGACCGATTCCCCCCCACAGCCACCCCCAGAACATCATAGCGATGGTGACCGTCAGCGCATTCAGCTTGACGCGGTGCCCCACCAGTTTGGGCGTGAGCAGATTCACGGCCAGGAAGTGAACGATGACTACGGTCAGGGAGATCGTGAGGAAGGGCTCCATGTGATCGTATTGAACCAGGGCGATGAGCAAGGGGGGGAGCAATCCCAGCGCCACGCCGATGTAGGGGATCATGCTCAGGAAGGCGGCGAGCGGGCCCATCAGCAGGGCGTAGCGCAGCTCGACGGCGGCAAACACCGGCGTAATCAGCGCGGCGGAGATCGCTGCCACGAGCAGGTTGCCGAGCACGTACCCGCGCACCATCTTGGCGATTCCGTGCAGGACGTCTTCCGCCGCTTGCCGCCGCTCGAGTGAAAACAGGTTGAGCGTGGCCGACCAGATGTGGTCCTTCGAGGTCAGCATGAAGAAGATCAGAAAGGGAATGAACATCACCGTCACCGTGAAGGCATAGAGAGAGCCAATGCCACGGAGGAGAAACTGCATCCAGGGAGATTCCTGCTCGAGACGGATGGACGGAACATTGGCTTCCGTCGAGGAGGGGAGAATCGTGGAAGTGCTCTGCCGGATGCTGGTCGTGGTCACCTGGATGTGGGCGATGATCTGTTTGATGCGGGCGGCGAACTTGGGCAGGTCGTCCATGAAGGCGACCGCGCGGTCGTAGACCAGATAAACCAGCAGGTAGAGCACGCCCAGCGTCAACAGCACCATCAGCAGCGCTCCCAGCCAGCGCGGGAGGCGAAAGCGCTCGAGCAGTTGCACCCCGGGATCGAGGATGAAGGCGATGCCAATCGAGCAGATCAAAGTGATGACGATTGAGCTGGCGTAATAGATCGAGGCGCAAACAATCGCCGCGGCGATGACGCGCAGGCTGGTGGCGGCAGCGGTGGCGGGAGAGAAGTCGAGTTTGGTATCCGGCATGAAGGAAGCTCCCGACGGGGATTCTAGCCCGCCTGGGAGCGAAATTCCAGCTTCCCCCCGCTGAACCTCGCGGTTCTAGCAGGAGGGGCTTCGCTCCGCGGGACTAGTGTCTCGTCTCACGAATATGTGGCACACGGCCGGGCCTCGCTGTCCTGCTGAGCGCATTCGCTTCGCTCAGGGTAGACTCCGCGAAGCATCTGCAGTTGTTCCAGATGATTAGCGAAAAACAGATTCTTCGCTCCGCTCAGAATGACCGGCCATCGGATGTTTCACTTTCTTCGGTTACACAGCACTAGTGGCCGAAACTCAGGCGCTGCACCAAGGAATCCGGCAGGCCGAATTCTTCCATCCGCCGCTGCGTCTTTTCCACGGGATAGGGTACGCGCCAGTATTCCACCTGCCGGCAGGTGTCGTCATAAAGGCAAAACGCGGCGCGAATGTCTTCATCACGCGGCTGCCCCACTGATCCCGGGTTGAGTAGGTACTTCTCCCCGCCCAGCAGTTCCAGGGCGACTCGCGAGCAGCCGCGGAAGAGGATCGGCCGGACCTCCTGCAAGAATCCGTTGGAATCCTCCGTGTATCCGCCCTGCTGGTGCGTGTGGCCAAAGAACACCAGTCCCGGGTTCATGCCGCCAAACTCTTCGTAAGCGTCGCTGCGGCTCACAAGGTATTTGTCTTCGTCCCTCAACGAGCCATGAACGATTTGAAACCCGCCGACTGGCCACGGGCCTTGAGGCAGGCTTTGCAGGTACTGGCGGTTGGTCTCAGTCAACTGGTCGTGCGTCCACTCGGCAGCGGCGCGCGCGGCGTAATGGAACCCGGAGGCGACTTCGGGGTCGCACGAGGCCTTGTCGTGGTTCCCGCGAACGCAGACGGCGAGGTTCTCGCGGGCCCATCCCACCACAGCGTTGGGGTCGGGGCCATACCCCACCAGGTCTCCCAGGCAGACAGTAGAGCTGTACCTGCCTTCAGCGGCCTTCAGGGCCTCCACCAGCGCTTCCAGATTTGAATGTATATCGCTTAGAACCAGCCAGCGCATGGCTCGGAATTCCGCCCGTGATGATACCCCATCCTCCCGGCTTCGGGGCGGCCGTCCGCGGCGGGTGACGCCCCGGGACGCGGGGCCTAATTTTGTTGTTGACAGCCGGGCGCCCGGTCCGCTATAAAAAAGCATATTTATACCTCCCGTGCATAAATATTCCAGGGCGCGGGTAGAGGGGGTGGATGGGCTTGTCGACCGTGCTCGAAACCGGAGTTTCCCCTGAAGAGGCGAACCAGTCCCGCCGTGACCTGGTCCGCGCTGCCGTGGCCGGGGCCACCGGCTACGCGGGCGGCGAACTCATCTCGATTCTTCTGCGTCACCCCGCTGCCCGCATCATCCGGCTGATGGCTGAGATTCCCCGGCCTATGCCCATCGAGGGTGCGCATCCGGCCTTGCGCGGAAAGGGTTTGCCGGTCTGCGAACTTCCGGCCCTGGGGGATATCCGGGCTTCGGAAGTGGATGTCGTTTTCCTCGCCACACCGCACCAAGCATCCCACGACATCGTGCCGGACCTTCTCGATCGCGGCCTGCGGGTTGTGGACTTGAGCGCGGCGTTCCGCCTGAAGGATCAAGCCGCCTACCCGCGTTGGTACGGGTTCGAGCATTCGGCGGGGGCAGCGCTGGGGGAGGCGGTCTACGGCGCGCCCGAGCTTTACGCGGACGAAATCCGCAAGGCACGGCTCGTTGCCAATCCCGGCTGCTATGCCACGTCGATCATTCTGGCGCTCATCCCTCTTCTGCGTGCTGGCTGGGCAAATATCGAGGCAGGCATTGTCTGCGACTCAAAATCCGGCGTTACGGGCGCCGGGCGCACCCCGAGCGAGCGGATGCATTTTCCGGAAGTGAATGAGAACCTCCATGCGTACAGCCTCTTTTATCACCGGCACGTTCCGGAGATGCTCCAACTGCTGGGTCTGCAGGAGAAGGACTTTCTCTTCACGCCGCATCTGCTGCCCATCAACCGCGGCATTCTGAGCACCATCTACGTGCGGCTCACCGGCCAGCGCACGGTGGAGGAGATTGTATCGCTCTACCGCGAGTTCTATGCGCGAGCCCCCATGGTGCGGGTATACGGCGCGGGCGTGATGCCGGAGATTCAGGCGGTGGCCCGCACCAACTATTTCGACGTGGGCTTTGCCCTCGACGCGGCGTCGCGACGGCTGATCGTCGTTTCCGCGCTCGACAATCTGGGCAAGGGAGCCGCCGGCCAGGCGGTTCAGAACATGAACCTGATGTTCGGCTTCCCGGAGGAGACGGTGCTCGCATGAGGATCGTGATCAAAATCGGCGGGCAGGCGGCGGAGGAAGCAAGAGTCCGGCGCGAGTTGGCGCGGCAGATCGCCCAACTGCGTGGAGCCGGTCACCAGGTCACGGTCGTGCACGGCGGCGGAAAGCTATTGACGCAGACGCTGGAGCGTTTGGGGATTCCCGTCGAATTCCACCAGGGGTTGCGGGTGACCGATGCGGCCACTCGCGACGTGGCCCTGATGGTTCTCGCCGGCATGGTCAACAAGCAGTGGGTGGCGGAGCTGGAAGCGCAGGGCCAGCCGGCGCTGGGAATCTGCGGCGGGGACGCGGGCCTGGTTATGGCCCGACGGCTCACAGCTCGCGCCGGGAACGGGAGGAAAGACCTTGGCTTCGTTGGCCGCCCGCGCAAGATTTCCACCCGCGTTCTGGAGATGGCCTTCAAGGGCGGGATGGTTCCGGTCGTCGCCAGTCTGGCGCTCGGGCCGCGCGGCGAGTATTTGAATGTCAACGCCGACGACCTCGCCGCGGCGCTGGCGACGGCGCTCAAAGCCGACCGGCTGCTCTATCTCACCGAGTCGGGCGGCGTCTGGGACGCCGAGCGCCGCCTGCTCCCGGTGGTGAAGCTCGCGGAGATTCAGAAACTAATCCGCAGGGAAGTGGTGCGCGACGGAATGATTCCGAAGTTGCGCTCCTGTGCGCGAACGCTTCGGCACGAAGTTGACGAGATCGACATCCTCGCGCCGGATGCCCCGAACGGCCTGGTCCGGGCGGTCGTCTCTCGCGAGCGGGTGGGCACGCGGATTGTGAGACACGCATGAATTTCGAGGAAATTGCGGCACTCGAGAAGACGGCCTTGGTTCCCACCTACGACCGCCTGCCCATCCTGGCGGTGAAGGGCGAGGGCTGCTATCTCTGCGACGACCGCGGCAAGAAATACCTGGATTTCCTGGGCGGGCTGGCGGTGAATGCGCTCGGCTACGCGCATCCCGAGCTCCTCGCCGTGCTGCGCGACGAATCGGAAACCCTTCTGCATGTTTCGAACCTCCTCTACCACCGCTATCAGGCGCCTCTCGCCGAGAAACTGGCGCGCCTGGCGGGACTCGACCGGGTCTTCTTCGGCAATACCGGAACGGAGGCCATCGAAGGGGCGATCAAACTGGCGCGCGCGTACGCCCGCAAGCATCACCCGGCCGAACCCTTCGAGCGCACGGAGATCCTGGCCGTCGAAAACTCTTTCCACGGGCGTACGCTGGGCGCACTCTCGGCGACCTGGCCGGAAAAATACCGCAAGCCCTTCGAGCCCCTGGTGCCGGGCGTCCGGTTCGTGCGGCTGAACGACGTTGCGCACCTGCGCGAGAGCTTCAGCGCGCGCGTGGCGGCCGTGCTGCTGGAAGTGATACAGGGTGAGGGCGGCGTCGTGGAACTGCGCGAGGATTTCCTCAAGACCGCCGAGGAGCTTTGCCGCGCGAATGACGCGCTGTTCGTTGCCGACGAGATCCAATGCGGCCTGGCGCGCACGGGCCAGTGGTTCGCGTACCAGAAGTTCGGCCTGAAGCCCGACGTGGTCGTGGTCGCCAAGCCCCTGGCTGCGGGCCTGCCGCTTTCTGCCCTCATCGCGCGCGACCACGTCGCCCAGGCATTCTCGCCGGGCATGCACGGCACGACGTTCGGCGGCGGGCCGCTGCAATGCCGGCTGGCGCTCAAAGTTATCGAGATCATGGAGCGCCCGGGATTTCTCGAGTATGTGCGTGAGGTGGGCGCTTATTTCCGCGCCGAACTGGAAAAACTCCGGCAGGAACAGCCGGTGATCCGCGAGGTGCGCGGCGACGGGTTGATGCTCGCCCTGGAGCTGACCGTGCCGTGCAAATCGGTTGTCCGCAAGGCCCTCGAGGCGGGCTTCCTGGTGAACTGCATCCAGGAGAACGTTTTGCGTTTTCTGCCGCCGCTCATCATCGAGCGACGGCACGTGGATGAACTGATCGCAGCCCTGCGATCGATTGTGGCCGCTCTCACCGAGAGCGAGATGGAAGGGGTGACCGCATGACGCCCGTGATAACCCTCGAAAAGCAGGAAATGCTCAGCGTTCAGGACCTGATCGCGGAGCGTGATCTCGCCCGTCACGACATCGAGCTAATTTTCCAGCTCGCCGAGCGCGTCAAGGCGTCACCCGGCTCCTTCGTTCAGGCGCTGGCCGGCAAGCAACTGGCGCTGATTTTCGAAAAACCCTCGCTGCGCACGCGGGTCACCTTTGAGGTGGGCATGACGAGCATGGGCGGCCATGCCGTCTACCTCGATCATACGAAGCTGCGGCTGGGCGAGCGCGAATCCATCAAAGATGTAGCACGCAATCTCGAGCGCTGGGTGCACGGCATTGTCGCCCGCACGTACTCCCACGCGTCGGTCGAGGAGTTGGCCGAGCACGCCTCGATCCCGGTCATCAACGCGCTCACCGACCTGCTGCATCCCTGCCAGGCGCTGGCGGACTTCTTCACGCTGGGTGAGAAGTTTGGCCAGCTGAAGGGATTCCGGCTGGCGTACGTCGGTGATGGCAACAACGTCTGCCACTCGCTGATGGTGACCGCCGCAAAGCTGGGCGCCTCGATTCACGTGGCCACGCCGCCGGGCTTCGAGCCGAAACCGGAAATTGTGGAAGAGGCTAAAGCTTTTGCCCGCAAGAGCGGGTCGAAGATTCACCTCTTCCACGACCCCGTGGAGGCGGTGGCGGGCGCGCAGGCCGTCTATACGGACGTCTGGGCCAGTATGGGCCAGGAGTACGCCGCGCACTTGCGCGCGCAGGTCTTTGCACCCTATCGCGTGACCGTGGAGTTGATGGAGGCGGCCGGTCCCTCGGCGGTCTTCATGCACTGCCTGCCGGCGCATCGCGGCCAGGAAGTGACCGACGCGGTGATCGATTCGCCGCGCTCGATCGTTTTCGACCAGGCGGAAAACCGACTGCACGTGCAGAAGGCACTACTGCTTTTGCTCCTGCAGAACGGGAGGTAGTGGGCGTCGGCCCTGACGAAGGAGGATCTTGCTGACCATCCGCAAAGCCGAGTTGCGTGACATCCCCACGCTCTACCAGATGATCAACCACTACGCCGCACGGCGCATCGTGCTGCCGCGACCGCTCGTCGAACTCTACGAAAACGTGTGGGAATTCACCGTGGCCGAGGAGGACGGCGTAATTGTCGGCTGCGGGGCGCTGAGGTTCTACAGCGCCGAGCTGGCGGAGCTGCGTTCGCTCTGCATCGCCCCTGGGGTGACGAACCGCGGCCTGGGCCGCGCGCTCAGCGAGCGAGTTCTCGATGAGGCGGAAAGGTACGGCCTGAAGACCGTCTTCGCGCTCACGGTCGCCCCGCAATTCTTTGGCAAGCTGGGATTCCGCGAGATCCCACGCGAGCGCTTCCCCACCAAAGTCTGGCGCGATTGTCTCACGTGCCCGAAGTACTTCCAGTGCGACGAGAAAGCGATGGTCCTCGATCTCGAAGCGCGTCGGGCCAGCAAAGACGAGGCAGCGCTGGAACCCGCCGAAGTTGCTGCCCAGGCCTAGGGAAGAAGTAACTCCTTCTTTTCGCCCGCGCGAAGGTCTTTCGTTGGGTGGGTGATCGTCTGCGCCTTGACTCCAACCTGCGCACAGTCTCCATCCAGATCACCGCCGGGCTGGCCGCCCCGGCTTTCTCTTCAACCGGTGTATGATGAAGGGGGAAAAAGGGGGCGGAATCATCTCATGGCGACGCGCATCCTGGCCGTCGATTACGGTCTGAAACGGATCGGCTTGGCGATCTCGGACGCCCTCGGAATCACCGCCCAGGGTCTTCACACGCTCGAGCGCACGCGCCTGGAGGACGACCTCCGGCACATCCACGACCTGGTTGAAGAGCATGCGGCGTCGCGGGTGATTGTGGGAAATCCGGTGAGTCACGAGGGTGGAGAGACTTCCATGTCCCGGCAGGTTGCAGTCTTTGTGGAGAAGCTCCAGCGGCGCCTCGAATGTCCGGTGGAGCTTTGGGACGAGCGCCTGACCACCGCGGAAGCGAACCGCCTGCTGCGCTCCTCCGGCATCGGCATTGAGAAGCGCCGCCGCGCCCGGGACCGCGTCGCCGCGACCTTGCTCCTGCAGAGCTACCTTGACTACCAGGCCAACGAGCGCGCTCGAAGCGCGGGGAGCGGCACCGGAGCACCATGAGACGGCTGGCGCTCGTCCTCATCCTGATCGCCCTGGGAGGGATCGCCTGGGTCGTGCGCGACCTCTACCGTCCTTATCGGGGATACAGCGGCGACCAGTTTGTCTTGATCGAGCCCGGGACGAACGCCCTGGGGGCTGCAAGCCTCCTGGTCGAGCGCGGCGTCCTCGCGCACCGCTGGCCATTCCTGTTCCGTTACTGGCTGGGCCGAACCCGTCACCGGCTGAAGGCCGGCGAATACCTTTTCAATCGTCCGCTGCGTCCCGTCGACGTTTACCGCAGGCTCATTCTGGGCGATGTCTTTCTCCACACCGTGGTCGTTCCCGAGGGTTCCGACCGCTTCGACATTGCGCGCATCGTGCATCAGCAACTCGGTTTGAACCCCGAGGAGTTCCTGCACACAACCGAACAGACTTCCGCGATCCAGGATCTCGACCCGCGAACCCCCTCGCTCGAGGGGTATCTCTTCCCGGACACCTATCGCTTTCCGCGCGGTGTGACGTGCGTGGGCGTGGTGGAGGCGATGCTGGCCCGTTTTCGGCAGGTGCTGGCCACTCGGATCCCGATGGAGCTGCGACCGCCCGCCGAGGATTTGCACGACGTGATCACGCTCGCCTCGCTGGTCGAGAAAGAAACCCCGGTGCCCGGCGAGCGTCCCGTCGTGGCCGGTGTCTTCATAAATCGGCTCGCGCAAGGAGTGGCTTTGCAGTGCGACCCCACGGTGGTTTACGCCGCGCGGCTGAATCATCGTCCCATCGGACCCATCACCGAAGACGATCTGGAGTTTGATTCGCCCTACAACACTTATCGCTATGCCGGCTTACCGCCCGGGCCAATTGCCAGCCCCGGCGAAGCCTCGATCCGGGCCGCGCTCGAGCCCGCGACGGTGGATTTCTTCTACTTTGTCAGCGACAACCGCGGGGGCCATATTTTTTCCAGAACGCTTGCAGAGCACCAACGAAACGTGGCACGATATCGGCGGGAAGTGGCAGCTCTTCGCCGCGTTACCGCGGGCGAGGCGAAGAATTCATCTTCTCTTGCCGGGCAGCGCGGAAAATCCGACGCCACGTCCAGTTCAAAGCCACGTGCCAGAAGCCACGAGCAAAAAACAGTTCATCCTCGATCTCTTTCGGGAACGGGGGCTCGAACGCGTCGGAAAACAGGAGATTCGGGCCATCCAGGCCGAGCTTCGACGGCGCCTGGGGCCTGGCCATAACGCCTCCCTCTCTTACGTTGCCGGTGTTCTCCGGACCGCGGGTGTGCGTGTGGACTACGACGACCGCTACCTCGATCCCCTCATGGAGGAACCTTACGCGAGCCGACTGGACGGCGCGCTGCGATTTCAGGACTTCGCGAGCACCGAAGAGTCCCTTCGCAGGCTGGACGCCGCTTTTCGGGAATATCGTGAGGTCTCCGACCGTGTGGGAACGAGCCTTGTTCGGTCACTCGTCCTGAAGGGCAAGCAACGCGCGGGAAGCCTCGGTGCGAACCGCCGGGTCAATCCCGAAAAGCGCCGGGAGAAACAGGAGATCGCGCTCTGGTTCCATGTGTGGCTCGAGACGCCGGACCTGTTCTTCGACTGGCTGGAACTGCGCAAGCGATCGGAGGATTTCCAGCGGCAGTTCCCAAATCACCACGGCCGGCCCGCCTCTTCCCACACTGACGACGCGTAATGCCCGCCTGGGGTTACTTTCCAATTTAACTTTCCAACCGCTTCCACTAGAATGGCGGCCATGTCCGCGCGGGAAAAATTGATTGTGGCGCTGGACGTATCGAGCGCCGAGGCCGGGGCACGCTTGGCAAGGCAGTTGCGTGGCCACGCCGGGATGCTCAAGGTGGGCCTCGAGAACTTCACGGCGGAAGGTCCGGTCCTGCCGCGCTTTCTGGTCGCCTCGGGCGAGAAGGTTTTCCTCGACTTGAAGCTTCACGACATTCCCAACACCGTTCGCGCGGCTGCACGCGCGGCGGCACAACTCGGCGTCAGCATGTTCAACGTGCACGCCTCCGGCGGCCGCAAGATGATGGAGGCGGCACTCCAAGGAGCCGGGGAAGGTTCACAGTTGCACAAAGACGGCGTGAGGCCGCGCGTGCTCGCCGTCACCGTCCTGACCAGTCTTGCCGAGGAGGATCTCCAGGAACTGGGAATCTCCGGCAGCGCCGAGGACGCGGTGGTTCGCCTGGCGCGGCTGGCCCACGAATCCGGACTCGACGGCGTCGTGGCATCGCCCCGCGAAATCGCCGAGCTCCGCCGCGCCCTGGGGCCGGATTTCCTGATCGTCACCCCGGGCATCCGACCCACGAACGCTGCAGCCGACGATCAGGCTCGCATCGCCACGCCGGGAGCGGCGATCCGAGCCGGGGCCGATTACCTCGTCGTTGGCCGGCCGATCACCGCCGCCGCGGACCCGACCGCCGCCGCCGATGCTATTGTGGCGGAAATGGAGCGGGCACTCACTACGGCGCAGTAGCGGGCTTGAATCCTGCTTTCCCGCGAGAAATGTTCATCAATGACTGAAAACGAAATCCTGGAAACCTTCCGCGAGCACTCCGCACTCTTGGAAGGTCACTTCATTCTTTCCTCCGGCCTGCACAGCGATCGCTATATCCAGTGCGCGCTGGTGTTGCAGCATCCGCGCGTGGCCGAGCAATTGTGTTCGCAACTCGCCGCCAAGTTGCGCGACCTCCACCCGGCAGTCGTCGCGGCGCCGGCCCTGGGCGGTGTGATCGTCTCCCACGAGGTGGCGCGGGCGCTCGGCGTGCGTGCGCTGTTCACCGAGCGCCAGGACGGCGTGATGACGTTGCGCCGCGGATTCTCGCTGGTCCCGGGCGAGCCCACGCTCGTCGTCGAAGACGTCATCACCACAGGCGGTTCGACGCGCGAAACCATGACCGCCGTCGAACAGGCGGGGGGCAGAGTTGTCGGCGTGGGCGCGCTGATCGATCGCAGCGGCGGGAAAGCTGATCTGGGCCTTCCCAAGGCAGCGCTCGTCACGCTGGAAGTGCGGAACTACGATCCCGCCGATTGTCCTCTCTGCAAGTCCGGCATCCCCGCCGTCAAGCCCGGCAGCCGGGCGAAGAAATAGCACGACTCGACCGTCTGGCGAGGTCGGGGCATCGAGCAGATTGAACGGTCTGCGCCGCCGGGGAATCAGCCGGCTGGCAGGGGCAGAGGTTCAGCCGGCGTCGCGGGTGACGGTGGCGGCGGTGGGGAAGGAGGGAAGACGACCGCGCCGAGCGCCGGATAGCGTGAGCCAAAGAAGTGCAACGTGTAGGACTGAAAGAACACCATCGCCGGCGCGGAAATGAACGCGATAACATAGAAAATCACAAAAACGGCCGCCCCGCCCAACACCACGGCGATACTGATCGTCCCGAGCGTCCAGGTCAGCCCTGCGGCCTTGGCAAGGAAATAGATCGCCACCCCCAGAATTCCCATCGGAATCAGCAGCGCGAAAATCGCCAGCAGGTTGATGATCCCGAAGATGATGGCGCTCCCCACCGCCAGCACGATCTTCATCAACACGTATCCGACGTAAGCCATTTTCTCAACACGCAGCATGGGCAGGAGCCGGCGCCAGGCGTCGAGCACACTCAGGTTTTCCATCGCCATGACAGGCACGGCGAAGTCTTTGGCGAAGAGGGCGACGATGGCGGCGCAAAGGAGTACGCCGACAAACAACAAGAAGAGGCCTGCACCACCCAGGATGAGCAGAGCTAGATGTTCTTTGGGTTGGTCGAAGATGTGGGCCCGCCACGCGAGGAAGATCGGGCCTCCGATCAGGACCACGAGGACCGCAGGGACAGCCATCGCCAGGCAGAGTATCCAGAGAAAGTAACTGTACCCATGAGGCTTCCAGCGCCGCCACCCCTGCCGGAGCTCGCAGCGGTTATAGAGCACGCTATCGAAGAGGATGAAGCGATAGACACTCGCCGCATAGAGCCAGAGAAGGAACAGCATGATGAGCACCGCGACGCCGAGAAAAATCCAGGGCAGGAATTCCTTGAGCCGTTCCCACGTCGGATTGGCAAATGCCACGAGCAACGAATCGCCTCCACCGCGTCGACGCGGGGATGGAACACCTCCTCCCCAGCCTCCGCCTCCACCCCCGGCGAATTCCCCCGTGACAAGCGAGACGGTCGCCAGGTTCAACCAGTGGCGAAAGCGGAACGGTTTGAAGAGCTGCTGTTTGGTCTGCTCAAAGGCCGGCGTAACGGCTTGAACGGCGGATAAACCTGGCGGCATCGGCGCTCTCTGTGTGTGGACGGCTCGCTGGTCCTTGGTGCAATAGGACGGCGTGGCCGGATGACGAAAAACTAGGCCCCGCCGGCGATGGAGTCAAGGCGAAAATTCTAATCCCGACGATACACGATTCGATTTTGCATGGAATTGTCACTGGGTGGATTTACTGCCCCCGGGCGGACTAAGGCGTGTCGGAGTCTTCTAAGGAGTCTGCCCGGTAACCTTGAGATTTTATCAAGCGGTTGGAGAGGTGGACTCCTGCCATTGTTTCACGGCGCCCTGGATCAATCGGACAAATGAAGAAATGTCCACCTGTGACATTTTCGCAAGGTGGGCTCGAGGTTCCTTCTGGCTTAGCACTTTCCGTTTTTCGAATCCAGGCATAGTTGCCAATTGCCTCCGGAGATCTTCAACGACCTGCTCAGGGGCTCCGTGTGCGACGAGGCCGCTGAAGCTGACTATGACTGTGCTTGGATAACCCCAAAATATGTACCGGGGCCTGTCGCCCACGACAGTGCGGAAAGAAATGCCGCTTGTCCCCGGTTCTATGGAATTCCCTAGTCCGTGCCACTCATCTAGCAGGCTTTGCATCTTTTCGCGAGTTCCCTTTTCTTCGCAGCGCCTCAAGAACTCATCAATCGGGATTTTGGGAATGCGGGGCGGTTCGGTTCCGCCTTCGTGACCATGTAGCTGCGGCAAGAGAACTTCGGTGTCGCCCTCGCGGAACAACCGTAATTCAACGGCTTGCAGGCGTAGATTTGCACTTCGTGAGGAAACGTAGCTGATGATTCGCTCAAGCTCGTCATTGATCTTGTCAACCACGATAATCAGGCTAAACGTGCCCGACTTTAGGTTTTGGGTCACCTTCTCCCTGAAGACTTCGAATGACCATCCCTCCACCTTGCTCTCGAGAAACAAATCCTCAAGGGACTTCTCTTCGCGCTCCACGAAGATGGCGTCAAATTCCTCGAACGTCATTTCCCACAGGTAGGAAGCGTACTCCAGAATTTGACCGATGACCTTGCGTCGGACCTCGGGATTGTCTGCGAGCTTGCACTCCACGATGTAGACACTCCCGTCCCCCTCCACACCTAATAGGTCCGTGCTGCCGGACCCTGGTAGTCCGGCCTCCCGCACAAACACTCGCGCTGAATTTCCTTTCGGCAGGGGAATCAGCTCTGGAGATTCGTAAAGCATCTTCTGAAGATGTGCCTCGTGATCATAGGGGCGTTCGTTGGCCTTCACCCACTTCCCTCCCTTCCTGCGGATCAAGACATGCATGGCGTCCCTCCGTACCCGCGCGTCAAAAAGCGGCTCGTCGTATTACTCTTTTCTGTGGACGATTCTGCCCCCCACCACGGTCGCCGTGACAGCACCCTTGAGCTTCCAGCCGTCGAAGGGGGAGTTGCGGCTTTTCGAGCGGCCCTGGGCGGCGTTGTAGGTCCATTCGAGGCTGGGATCAAAGATGGTGACATCGGCGGCGGCGCCCACAACCAAACGCCCGAGCGGCTGATTGATGATCCGCGCCGGGTTGGTGCTCAGCAGGACGATGAGGTGAGCGAGGGAGATTCGCCCGGGGTGGACCAGTTGCGTGAGTGCGAGCCCGAGCGCGGTCTCGAGCCCGATCACGCCAAAGGGAGCTTCGGGCATGGACTTGGCCTTGAGCTCGGGAGCGTGCGGGGCGTGGTCGGTGGCGAGCGCATCGACGGTCCCATCGGCGGTTCCGCCGAGGACCGCTTCAACATCTTCCCGGCTGCGCAGTGGCGGATTCATCTTCGCGTGCGTGCCGTGCTCGAGGACCGCCTCGTCGGTCAGCGTGAAGTGGTGCGGGGTGACCTCGCAGGTGACGCGGATGCCGCGGCGTTTGCCGACCCGCACCATTTCCACGGCCCGCGCGGTGGAGAGATGCGCGATATGGAGGTGGGCTCCTGCCGCTTCCGCCACGATCAAGTCGCGGGCGACACAGACGTCCTCGGAACTGTTCGGAATGCCACGCAGGTTGAGGCGCTTGGCGAACGGCCCTTCGTTGACGGTCCCACCCACACTCAGGCTCGGGTCCTCGCAGTGATCGATGATCGGAACAGCGAGGGATTTTGCCTGCTCGAGCGCCCGGCGCAGCAAGCCGGCGGTTTTCACCGGCCGCCCGTCATCGGAGAAGGCCACAGCGCCCGCGGCGACCAGCGCCGCCATATCCACGAGCGACTCGCCCTGGCTTCCCATCGAAACGGCAGCGATGGGAAACACCCGCGCCAGGCCCAGTTGGCGGGCTCTCGCAATCTGCGCGCGGACCAGATCGGGGCGGTCGATAATCGGCTTGGTGTTGGGCATCGGGCAGACCGCCGTGAAGCCGCCTGCGACCGCGGCCTGCAGGCCGGTCTCGATGGTTTCGGAAATCTCGCCGCCGGGCTCGCGCAGGTGAACGTGGATATCGATGAACCCGGGCGCCACGACCTGGCCGCGTGCATCGAGGGTCTCGTCTGCAGTAGCCGCGAGCTGTGGGCTGATCTCCCGAATGACGCCATCCTCGACGAGAACGTCAAGCTCGCCATCCAGACTGTCTTCAGGTGACAGCACGCGTCCGCCTTGGATCAGGAGAGAGGGCATGGCTTTTGGCTAGCGAGTATAGCATCAGTCCGCGAGGTGCGATGGCGCGGCAATGCTAACGGGGAGCGCCGTGCTCAGACGGCTACACCGCCTGGGAGAAGGGGAAGAGGGGGAGGAAATAGTCCTTCACCGGCTGGAACGTCTTGCGGTGCTCGGGGCAGGGACCGAAGCGTGTCAGGGCCTCCAGATGCTCCGCGGTGCCGTAACCCTTGTTGCGAGCGAGCTGATATTGCGGGTAGAGGCGGTCGAGCTCCTCGAGGTGTGCGTCGCGGGCTACTTTGGCCAGGATCGAAGCGGCGGCGATGGAGACTGAGCGAGCATCGCCATGGACGATGGCGCGGTGCGGGATGGTGAACTGCGCGGGCTGGCCGCGGCTCACCAGCGGCATAGCGTCGGTGAGAACGAAATCCGGCGCCGGGGCAAGTGCGGCGAGCGCGCGCAGCATGGCCTGGCGGGACGCTTCATAAACGTTGAGCGCGTCAACCTCCGCCGCGGAAATGGCCACCACCTGGAACGCCAGCGCCTTCGCGCGAATTTCCGTGGCGAGTCCGAGGCGCTCGGCTGGGGTGAGTTTCTTGGAGTCATCCACGCCCGGAATGGGCTTGGCGGGGTCGAGGATTACGGCAGCGGCAAAGAGCGGCCCGAGCAGCGAGCCCCGGCCCGCTTCATCGCAGCCGGCCACGGTCCGCCAGCCCTGGCGGTGGGCCTGCGCTTCGAATTGCCGCGTACAAGTGAAATTCTTCGCGTCGCGGGCGCGCCGCATGACGTGAAGTTTAGCGCAGGTGTCAAGCAGGACGCGAGAGCTTCCAGGAGTGTGGAGGGCGACTCCAGCACCTGCCAAGCGGCTGGGAGTTGATCTCTCGATGATGTTGGACGGGAGACGCTCTCAGGCGAGCTGCCATTTGATGGGTCGACTGCCACGGATCGGACGCGCCTTGCCGAGTTGCTCCAACCGATCCATGTGGCCTTCGGTCGGGAACAGGGTGAGTGTCCAGGAATCTTTCGGCCAGTCGCCGATGAAGAAATACTGGAAGAGATTGCTTCCGCCGAAGAGGGATTGGGGTTGAGAGACGCCGGGATACAGTTTCACTCGCGCACTCCAAGAAGATCTGGGGCCGCGGCAACTTGGCTACTGGTTGATCTTTATGCCGCCGGGGGCGGGAGTCCTGGTTTGGGTTCGGCTGCGGCGCCGGTTTCCGCGATCTTGTCCAGTTTCGAAATAACCTCGTCGGTGACTAGGTTGGATGGTACAAACTCGGCTAGCTTATAGTAGGTAGTCTTATCCAACAGGTTTGGCAGGCCCAGCTTGGCGAAATACTCCCTGAAGACACGATCGAGGAACTCATCACTCGCTTTGACGTTTACCCACCAAGTGTCATTCGGGTCTTCCCATGCTACGGGCGGAACGAGGTGCCGAACGATTTGATCCATCAGCTTCTCACGCCGTTCCGCCTCGGCTCGCCCAAAGAGGTCCTCGGGGAGGTCCGCCCGCGCAAAAGCCCTCAACACAGACGGCATGCAAAGATAATTCTCAATCTCGCGCCTTTGCCACATGAGTTCGAGAAGTTCTCCCTGCGCTTGAACGGGCACCTCTAGCCGGTCGAACAAGGCCACTCCTCTCAATCCAGGAACCGCCTCTCTCAGCCCATAGAAGTGCTCACGTGCTTTGGCAGGTTGGTTCGCCACGTAGCAAACGAAAGGGCGTTCGAGGAATCCACTGCTTGGGTGGTCAATTGCCTTTGCGAATGCCTGCAAAATCGCAAGATCAGTCGAACCTTCAAGATAGAGCACCCATTTCTTGTTCTCAGCCTGATAATACTGCTCGAAGCCGAGGGTGGTCAGGCTTTTCAAGACTTGGCTTCCACGGTCGATCAGTCGATGAGGTTCACCCACGAACGCGATGACTAGGTCGCGACCCGCTGCCTCGTTGAGAACAACCTCAGAGTGGGTCGCCGCTATGACTTGGCTCCCCTGTGATATGGCCTCCTGAGTGATTAGTTCGTAGATTTGTCGTTGCCTCAAGAATTCCAAGTGGGCATCAGGCTCGTCGAGCAGTAGCACCGCACCTGGATTGGCATAGATGTATGCGAGCAGGAGCAGAGTCTGCTGGAGTCCCCGACCCGACGCCGACAGATCTAGTGTCACATCCTTGTCTCGATAGGACATCACTATTTCGCCGCGTTCCGCGATGTACTCAGGTGGGTTTAGTTCGACTCCGAAAAGCGAAAGGATATGGTCTGACAGCTTCTTCCATCTCGCCTGCCGATGATCGGGCGACTTCTCGGTTTTTTCGGAATTTGTCGGGTTGAGGATCTGATAGCAAAGGTTGCGAAGTACGTCCGCGGTTCGACCCTCTCCAATCCTCACATTAATCGTCCCGGGATCAAGACTTATTTCCTGGGACGCAAGGCCTGACATGGGAGGGAGAAAAGCCACTCGAACTTTCCCCGCGGCTTCAGGAACGGGCATTCGCAAAGCGGTGTCCCTTTCCCTTGCATGGAGCGGCCTGCAGTAGAAGGACTCTTCATTGGCATAATCAAATTCCAGCCCGCATGTCCACGGCTTTCCCGCGCTGATGCCTTCCACCACAACCTCGATCCGAATGTTCTGCGTGAACGGTTTGCCTTTGACCCTTGAGACCGATCGGACATGAAGGTCGCGCCACAGGAGATTGGCATTGGGGACAGGGACGGCAAGCAAGTCTCTCCGGTTTATTGTCACACCTGGTCGTTTTTCGGGTTGCCGACCCCTGCCTACGCGCCGTTCGAACCAGCGGCGGACCCCGATTTCCCAGAGCGCCAAGGCCTGCAACGCCGTGGTCTTCCCCAAGTTGTTTGGGCCGATGAACACCACAGGATTTCCGAGCTCGATTTCAACATCCTCGAACCGCTTGAAGTTTCGAACAATGAGTTTGGTGAGCATTGGTTTTGCTTCGGCGTGAACCGGAGAATCTAAAGGGCCTGCACCCGCGTGCGTGGCTCAATGCTCTTGTACACCAGTCTGGAGCTAGGGTCAATTATAGCGAGGAGAGGCTTGACAGGGTACGGTGATTCCGGTACGGTAAGCGCTTTCATTCTGAACCGTTTTCCGGCGCGAGTGTGATAGAGTCCCTGCGTGCCGGACGGGCTCTGGCGTCCCGCAGCGCGAGGATTGTTTCTTGCTCGCGGGTCAGCCCGTTGCCGACGCGGCAAGCCGTTTCAGCAGGACAAAGGTGGGTGCACCTATGGCCAAAGAAAAATTCGCTCTGGGAATTGACTATGGCACGGAGTCGGGTCGCGTGGTGGTGATTCGCGTGCGCGACGGCAAGGCTGTTGCCTCGCACGTCATGCCTTATCCGGACGGTGTGATTGATGAGAAGCTGCCCACCGGGCCGAAGCTTGAGCCCGACTGGGCGCTGCAGAACCCGCAAGACTACCTCACGGTGGTCGAGAAGGCGGTGCCCAAGGCGCTGAAAGCGGCCGGGGTCAAGGGCGAGGATGTTATAGGCATCGGCACTGATTTTACGGCATCGTCGCCGATGCCGACCAAAGCCGACGGCACGCCGCTCTGCGCGTTGCCGCAATTCCGCAAGCATCCGCATGCTTGGGTGAAACTCTGGAAGCACCACGCCGCGCAGCCGGAAGCCAATCGCATCAATGAAATCGGCCGCGAACGGAACGAGGACTTCATCCGCATTTATGGCGGCAAGTACTCCTCAGAGTGGTTTTTCTCCAAGCTTCTGCAGGTGCTCGACGAGGCGCCGGAAGTCTACGACGCCATGGACAAGTTCATCGAGGCGGCCGACTGGATCGTCTGGCAGCTCACCGGCGAGGAGAAGCGCAACACGTGCACGGCGGGCTACAAGGCGATGTGGGTGAAGGGCGCAGGGTTCCCCTCCAAGGACTTCTTCCGTGCCCTGCACCCGCGCATAGAGAACGTGATCGAGGAGAAGATCGGGAATACGTTTTATCCCCTGGGCGCGAAAGCCGGCGGCCTGACGGCGGCGTGGGCCAAGAAGACGGGACTGAAAGAAGGCACTCCGGTCTCGATCGGCAACGTCGATGCGCACGTGGCCGTTCCGGCGGGCACGGTGGTCGAGCCCGGTTCGCTGGTCATGATCATGGGCACATCGATCTGTCACATGCTGCTGGGCACCGAGCGGCAGATGGTGGAGGGCATGTGTGGAACCGTTGAAGACGGCATCGTCCCGGGCTTCTGGGGTTATGAGGCAGGGCAGTCGGCGGTGGGTGATATCTTCGCCTGGTTCTTCGAGCACGGTGTGCCAGGCTACATCCATCACCAGGCGCGCAAGGAGAAGAAGCCGTTCGTGAGCGTGCTGGAGAAACGCGCGGCGGCGCTCAAGCCGGGTGAATCGGGGCTGGTGGCGCTCGACTGGTGGAACGGCAACCGGTCGATCCTGGTCGACGTGGATTTGACCGGCATGCTGCTGGGCATGACCCTCGCGACGCGCGCGGAGGAGATCTATCGCACCCTCATCGAAGCCACGGCCTTCGGCACGCGCACCATCGTTGAGGCGTTCGACTCTAAGGGCATTAAGGTTGAGCACTTGGTGGCTTGTGGTGGCTTGCCGGAAAAGAGTCCACTCCTGATGCAGATCTACGCCGACGTGACGGGTCGCGACATTAAGCTGGCCGATCCACTACAGACCTGCTCGGCACTGGGCTCAGCGATGCACGGTGCGGTGGCGGCGGGCAAAGCGGGCGGCGGGTATGACACCATTTACGAGGCTGCCAAGCACATGGCGAAAGTGCAGAAGCTCACCTACAAACCGCGGCGGGCCGCGCACGAGATCTACAACCGGCTCTTCAAGGAATATCAGGCGCTCCACGATTACTTTGGCCGCGGCGCGAACGACGTGATGAAGCGCCTGAAGGCGCTGAAGCGGGAAATCTCGACGTCGTAAGGGCAGGGCTTCCGCTGCCCAGCGCGCGGCTCGCCGCGCCTCTACTATGATGCCATCCTTCGAAAAACTCCGTCGAGAAGTCTGGGAAGCGAACTTGGGCATTTACCGTGGCGGCCTGGTCACTGAGCATGCCGGCAACGCCAGCGGCATCGACCGCAAGCGGGGCGTCGTGGTCATCAAACCAAGCGGTGTGGACTATCTGAAAATGCGGCCTGCAGACATGGTAGTGACCGACCTGGAGGGCCGCAAGCTGAAGGGCAAGTGGAAGCCCTCCGTGGATCTGCCTCATCATCTCTACCTCTACAAGCATTGCCCGGAGATAGGCGGCATCATCCACACCCATTCCAACTACGCCACATGTTTCGCGTTGCTGGGTCGTCCGATTCCTGTTTGCCTGACTGCCATCGCCGACGAGTTCGGTGAGGATATTCCCTGCATCCCGTACGTCGACAATGTCGGCGACCACATTGGTGAGGCCATCCTGAAGTACAAGACTCGCGCCCCGTCCATGCTGCTCGGTCAGCATGGGACATTCTCATGGGGGCCGACGCCGCGCGAGGCGCTCAAGGCGGCTGTCATGCTTGAAGACGTGGCGAAGACGTGTTTCCTCGCCATGCTGCTCGGCAAGCCCAAGCTGCTGCCGCCGGAGGAAGTAAAAAAGTGGTGGGACCGCTACCACACGACGTACGGCCAGCAGCAGCAAGACTGACGCAGTTTGGAATTGACTGTGACACCTGGCGATGTTGAGGGCATGTTATGAATTCTCTGATGTTACCCCTAGGCCTCTTGCTCTTCGTCTCGCCTGATCCCTCCGACACCAGTCGGAAGATCATTTCGCTGAACCCGGTGGACTACGCCATCGTGGCGATTTACTTCGTCATGGTGCTGGGCATCGGCTTCTACTTGAAGCGCTACACCAAGAGCGGCGAGGGCTTCTTCCTCGCCGGGCGCGAGATGACCGCCTGGGTGGCGGGCTTGAGCTTCATCTCCGCCAACCTCGGCGCCCTCGAGCTGATGGGTTGGGCCGCTGCCACCTATCAGTACGGCATCCTGGCCGCACACTGGTACTGGATCGGCGCCATCCCGGCCATCCTGTTCCTGGGCCTTGTCATGATGCCCTTCTATTACATCTCCAAAACCCACTCGGTCCCCGGATACCTGAAGCTCCGTTATGGGGAATCCGCTCGCGGCCTCGCCGCCGTGATGTTCGCACTCATGACGCTGTTCATGGCGGGCATCGACATGTACGCCATGGCACTGGTCATGAAGGTGGTGCTGGGTTGGGACATCAACTTCAGCATCTGGGTCTCGGCCATGACGGTGGCCGTCTACGTGGCGTTGGGCGGATTGTTCTCGGCCATCTTCAATGAGGTTTTGCAGTTCTTCCTCATCTGGCTGGGGGCGCTGCTGATTCCTATCTTGGGACTGATTGAAACGGGCGGCTGGAGCGGCTTGGTCGCACGCATTCACCAGAACTTCCCGCAAGGCGATTTCACGCACCTCTGGGGACCGATGAGCAGCTTCGCCGATAACCCCATGGGCATCCACTGGACGGGCATCGTTTTCGGACTGGGCTGGGTAATCTCCTTCGGCTATTGGACGACGGACTTCCTCGTGGTGCAGCGCGTGATCGCTGCCAAGGACATTCGCGCGGCGAAGATGGCGCCCATCATCGGATCGTACTTCAAGATGGCCGTGCCGTTCATCGTGATTCTTCCCGGATTGCTGGCGCTGGCCGTCCTGCCCTTCCATCTGGTCCCGGAAAGCGCCGTCGGGCCGGGTCAGCACAGCTACAACGAAGTCTTGCCTCTGATGCTGGCGCGCTACTGCGGTCCGGGTTTGCTCGGACTCGGCATCACGGCGCTGATTGCGGGATTCATGTCGGGCATGGCGGGCAACGTGAGCGCCTTCGCCACGGTCTGGACGTACGACGTCTATCGCCCGTTCATTCGTAAGATCGCCTCTGACGCCCACTACGTCAAAATGGGCCGCTGGTGCATCATCATTGGCGTCCTGATTTCCATCGGCACCGCGTACCTGGTGATGGAATTCAAGAGCATCATGGATTACGTACAAGCGCTCTTCAGCTTCTTCATCGCGCCGCTGTTCGGAACCGTGCTGCTCGGCATGCTGTGGAAGCGTGTCACGCCCGCCGCCGGTTTCTGGGGATTGCTGGCCGGTACGGTGTCATCGATCACCATGTGGGCAATCGTCAAGGCCGATCACAACATGCTTGCTTACATCGCGCTTTCTCCCAATGCCAAGGATATGGCCGAGAACATGTATCGCGCCCTGTGGTCCTGGCTGATCTGCGTCATTGTGACGGTCGCCGTTACGGCCTTCACGAAGCCCAAGCCTGTCGGGGAACTGACCGGCCTGGTCTATGGCTGCACGGAGCTGCCCAGTGAAGGACACCTGCCGCTGTGGAAGCGGCCGATTTTCTGGGCCGTCATCTCGGCAACGCTGTTTGTAATTCTGCAAATGATTTTCTGGTAGCGGGGGTTTCTGACCGCCGCGTAGGTTCGGCGCTCGCAGAGTGCCGCTACGAACATGCGAGGAAAACATGGCTGAAGATCATCACATCATTCCCGTCTGGTTTTTCGTGGGTGTGATCCTGTTCCTCTACGGGTTGTTGATCCTGGGGAGCGGCATCTATCAAGTCTCGCACCCCCCTGCGACGGTGCTCGCTCACCTGCGTCCCGCGCTCTGGTGGGGTGGGCTCCTGGCAATCATTGGTGTGATTTACATCTATCTGTTCCGCCCCCGCAAGTCCTAACCCCCCTTGATCCCGCGCCCCGGGGCGGGCGCCCTGCTCGAAGAGTGACGGGCCGCGCTCCGGCGTAGCGATGTGCACCCCCTTGGGAGTCGAACCGGCGCCCCGCCGCACGGCACCACTTCGTCAGTCGATGAATCTCACGGCGTGGTCGCCGGGCACGCCATGGCCTGAAGGCTCGTGCGGTTCTTTTCAACGGCCGCAAAAGCCCGCGCGCGCGCCACGCCCCAGGTGCGCCAATCGGAGGGCTGTGAGGGCTGCCAGGTTCGGAGAAGTCGCGTGGCCGTAATACAGCAGTCTTTCGCCGGAAGTGATGGCAGCGCGGCGATCAGGTCAGGCACGGCATCACCGCTCAACGACGTGGCGTAGTTCACGTCGAAGCTGCGGCCTTCCCTTATGCGCGCGGCATTGACCCGCGCAATTAGCGCGTCCGGGTTGAGGAATTGCAGGGCGGCGATCAGGACGTAGCCGGTAATCATGGCGCCGAAAGCGAAGCGCTCGCGATGTCCGCGAAGCACCGTGAGTGCAAACCAGACGAAGACCACCGCCAACCAGGCCATAAATGCGGTGGGGTAGAGGCGCTGCTCGGTCAGGCCGTATTCGCGCTGATAAAGCCGCATACGCTGGAGGGCGGAGACCATGATGACCGCCAGGAGCACGAGTTGCGCGCCGGCGAGAGCCCTGAAGACTCGCTCCGCGCGCGGGTTGTCCTTGCGCAGCAGCCAATGGGCGAAGAGCAGCAGCGGGAGGGCCAGCCCGGAGACCGTCACCAGCTCGAAGAATCCCCGATGCGCGTATTCGGCGTAGCTAAGCCCCGTCGTCGCCCGCACGAGCGCCGCCCCGCCGAAGAAATACCGAAATTGTACAAGTACGAAAGCCAAGAAAAGCAAATCCAGCAGAGCGAGGACAGTTCCAATCTCAATGAGGCCGAGCGTCGGGTGCGGCACCGCTTGCCGCGCGGCAAAGTCGCGGTCCTTTCCCATCAGCACGCCCCGCAGGTACCCGGCAACGATCCACGCGCAGAAACCCGTGACGAAGGCATGGACCACCAAGGTCTCGAAGTCGATTCGCAAAACGTCCGTGACGATCACCTCGAAAACCGCATCGGCAGCCACCAGGAGTCCGCCGAAGATCAGGAGCAGCGGTACCGAGAGCAGAACGCCGCGCCCCACGGCGAGGGAGCGGCGCGAGAGTCGGTCGGACTGGACTTCCTTCCACTGGATATCGCCTAGAACTAGGTAGAACGGCGCGAGGGCTGCGTTAAGGCCCGCAATCAAACCGCCAAACGCGTACTCCATCAGCCCCGCGACCTTCACGCGGCCCCCTTGCGCGCGGAAAAGGATGAGCGAGAAGGCAACGAGCAGCCCCAGGATGTTCAACATCTTTAGCGTGATGGAATCCCGCCAGACCAATGAGGCGGAGAAGACGATGAGCGGCAGCAGTAGCCAGCGGCCGCTCCCTGCGAGGGACTCCGGTCGCCAGCTCGAGAGTTCGTTGAGCACCGCGGCGAGGGCGGCCACCCACAGGAAAAAGTTCACGCCCCACGGTGTCTCTCGCAGCAACGCGTCGCCGAGCACGCCCAGTACCAGCCCTGCGACAAGGATTCGTGCTCCCAGCTTCGTCCGGTCGCTCATCGGTCATCGCCCTTGTGGTCTTCAGCGCACGGCAACGATCTTCGCAAGGCGGGAATCAGCCCGCAGCCGCCTCGATGACTCGACCGTAGCGGCGGTCGCGGCAGTGGAACTCCGCGAGCGCCGTCTCGAGGTCCTGGGCATCGAAGTCGGGCCACAGTCGATCGGTGAAGACCAGTTCTGCGTAGGCGGATTCCCAGAGCATGAAGTCGCTCAGACGTTGTTCGCCGCCGGGCCGGATCAGCAGGTCGATATCCGGTATGAGTTCCCCTGCGTTCATCACTTCGGCGAGGGCCCGAGCGAATTCTTC
>Ga0315280_10001823_pt1 | contig 35638 bp, 29 predicted proteins | sample YL17G06_40_MG_FD_203697 | JGI IMG/M metagenome (GOLD analysis project Ga0315280, IMG submission 203697) | Sediment microbial communities from Yellowstone Lake, YNP, Wyoming, USA - YL17G06_40 | ecosystem: Environmental > Aquatic > Freshwater > Lake > Sediment | place: USA: Wyoming | collected...
ATAGTCAACTCAAGACGAGGATCATCAACAAAAGAGATTATAAATCTTCGTTACAGGACAGATGCGTCGCCAACGGCAGACTGAATGCCTATAACGTCCTCTATGATGCGGCTTCACCTAATGCTCCCACGAATTTGACCGCCACGGCAACAGCCTGGCAAGTCATCGATCTCTATTACACTGACAACTCCGGTAATGAGATCGGGTTTGAGATCCAGAGAAAAAGCGCTGGCCAGGCTAATTTTTCCTATCTCAAAAGTGTGGACAGTAATATCAGTCATGCTCAGGACACAACAGCGACCGTTGGCGTTAGTCACACTTACAAGGTGCGGGCCTATAACATGGCTAACGTTTCTTCTTTCACCAATACAGCCAGCGCAACAGTTCCGACCGGCTTGCCTGCTGCGCCAAACAATCTCTATGCGCATAATCCGAGTCCTCCGAGTGGTGTGAACCTCAGTTGGAACGACAATGCGACTAACGAACAAGTTTTTGCTATTGAGAGAAAATCATTCAGTGATCCGTACTGGACGGAAATCGCCGAGGCGGGACCGAATGCGACCATATACTCCGACACGAACGTTCAAGCAGGTGAAACTTACTATTATCGCGTGAGAGCTTATAACCCAAACGGATATTCTGCCTATTCCAATGAGATAACCGTTGAAATCTTTGCGCCCAAAAAATAATCGCATATAGAGAAATTTAACGAAACGTTACAGGGCTTCAAGGGAGCTTGACTGTGAGAGAGACATCTCGAGCAGGTGGGAAACCAGGGCTTAGTGATCCGGTGGTCCCGCATGGAAGGGCCATCGCTCAACGGATAAAAGGTACGCCGGGGATAACAGGCTTATAGGGCCCAAGAGCTCATATCGACGGCCCTGTTTGGCACCTCGATGTCGGCTCATCGCATCCTGGGGCTGAAGCGGGTCCCAAGGGTCCGGCTGTTCGCCGGTTAAAGCGGTACGTGAGCTGGGTTTAGAATGTCGCGAGACAATTCGGTCCCTATCCACGGTCAGGATAGGGCAGGAGAACGGCTTGCCTTTGTCCCTATTCCTGACAATGATCCTAAGCTCCTGGCTCAAGGGCAAGCGGGGGAAAAAAATTTCTTTGGGCCTATAGTTCCTTCCACAGTTTTTTCCCAGTTTTCGGCGAAAGAGCCTTAAAGAACCTCAAATAACCTTAACTATACTTAGCCGATTATCAGGGGAAAATAGGACTATATGGGGAATAAGATAAATCGGGGAGGGGGGATTCGAACCCCCGACCCCAGCGTCCCGAACGCTGTGCGCTAACCAGGCTGCGCTACTCCCCGCGAGGCTTTCCATTATAACCAGAAACAGGAAAAGATAAAAGCCCACTTTGTCCCTCGACAGGGCCCAACCCTTAAAAGACGAATCTGGCCACTGCGGGCGGGCGAAGGAATTCCCATTGGCCGTGAATGCCGGCGGCTCGCGCCCCGAGCTCGAGATGGAGCATGGCGATGCCGCAATCAAGTCGTTTGGAGATCGGGGAAGAACTCCACGAGCTATCCACCGAGACGACGATGGCTCTTTCTTCGAAACGGAACCGCCAGGGCTGCCTGTTAATGGCAGAAGGCGCCAGGTGCGCTGCTTCCAATGCTTTCCCCATCCAAGGGGACTGGATGGTCCCTTCTATGAGCTCGCTGACCGGTTTTCTTTGATAGGATCTTATAAAGCCCGTGATCAACTTTTCTGCGGAATCCTTCCTCTCAACCGCATAGCCCACGGGCGTCACGGACAAGATTTCCTCGTTCTCTGCGAGCTCGATATGTTCTCGGACGCGCTCGGGCCGGAAGAATCCCCCAACCCAGCATGTGTTCAGTCCGAGGGCCGTCGCTTCAAGAATAATCCCCTCGCCGATGAATCCCGTGATTTCCTGAGCATTGGGTGAGCTCATGTCTCCGATGAAAGCAGCATAATGGGGAGCGCCGGTCACTCGGCCGTAACTTCCGATGAGCCCCTTAAAAACCAGGTTCGGCCTGCGGCGGACAAATTCCGCCCGGGCCCCGGGAAAAGGCTTGAACTCCCGGCAGACCCACTCAAGCCTGGCAATTTTGTCCTCCTCCGGCAGCCTGTCGGCATAGGTTCGTCTCGAATGGCGCTGGAAAATCGCCTGATACCAGGAATCTAAAGGAAGGTCCATGCGTTTATCCCGTTCTGATTTCTTATGTTCTATTATGCCAAAACCGGGTTCTCGAGGCAATCCAAAAAAGAATTGGATCAATTTCCAAGGTGTTTCCTTAAGTTGACTTAAGCTGATATAAAAGGTATGAATTAACCTTTGAAAAGAACGCCTGAACAAGGAGCGTCGCCATGAGATTTCTGCGGAAGAATTTCTTTTGGGTCGGCCTTTTAGCCGTTGTTTTTCTCTGTCATGCCGACGAAGGCATGTGGATGCCCCACCAGATGAAAGACCTGAACCTCCAAGCTTTAGGACTCAAGATGAACCCCGAGGACCTCTATAAGAAGGATGGTACGGGACTGATGAGCGCTGTGGTCAGCCTGGGCGGAGGAACGGGCGAGTTCGTCTCTGCTGACAGCCTAATCCTGACCAACCATCACGTCGCTTTCGGCGCCATCCAGAGGGCCTCGACAAAGGAGAAGGACTACATCGAAAACGGTTTTCTGGCCCGCACCCGCGGGGAGGAGATCCCGGCCCAAGGCTACATCGCGGATGTTCTTTTGGGCTACGAAGAGGTGACGGATAAGATCCTGAAGGGCATTAAGCCCGGCCTGACCTATCTGCAGATCTACAACGCCCTGGAAAAAGCCGAAAAAGAGCTCATCGCCGAGGCGGAGAAGGAAGGCCAAGACCTCCGCTGCACAGTTGCTCGTATGTATAGCGGGAACCAATACTATCTTTATAAATTCAAGAGAATCAAGGACGTGCGGCTCGTCTATGCCCCTCCCCAAGACCTCGGCAACTTTGGCGGGGAAGTGGACAACTGGATGTGGCCGAGGCACACCTGTGATTTCTCGTTTCTGCGAGCTTATGTCTCCAAGGATGGGTTAGGGCTCGATTACAGCCCCGAAAACATCCCGTACCACCCGAAATCCATTTTGAAGATTTCCCTCGAAGGGGTTAAGGACGGCGACTTCACTTTTGTCATGGGCTATCCCGGCCGAACCTACCGCAACTATACTCTCTCCGAGGTTAAGTTTGACAAAGAAGCCCTGACCCGAAGGATGGCCCAATTCAAGGACATTATTTCCTTCTATGAAAATGCCGGCAAAGGCAATCGGGAGATCGAGATCAAGTACGCCGGTCGGCTCAAGGGTTTGAACAATTCTCTGAAGAACTACCAGGGGAAGATCGAGGGCATGGACAAAATCTCCCTGTTCAGCAAGAAAGAAGCTTACGAGAAAGATTTTATGGCCTGGATGAATCAGGATAGGCAAAGGCAGAAACGGTCTGGCGACATCCTCACGCGGATCGACGATTTCATGGCAAAATTGGCCTCTTACACCTGGAAAAATGATTATCTTTCCGGAATAGCGCGCGGCTTTTCCGGTCCCACTCTCCTTTCCCAAGCTTATACAATTTACCGCACCGCGAACGAGGTCCAAAAGCCTGACAAGGAGAGAGAGCCTTCGTTCCAGGAGAGGAATCTGCCTTATATCAGGCAGAGCATCCAGCTCACGGAGCGAGGCTACGACCTTGGGACCGACCGGGCTTTTTTCAAATATCAGCTCAGAAAGCTCCTCAGCCTGCCGGACTCGCAGGTCCCTCAGGCTTTCAAAGCGCTGGTCGCCCAAAAATCGGAAAAAGCCGTGGACGCTTACGTCGATGAGATCTACGATAAAACCGTGCTCGCAGACCCAAAGAAGAGGCTCGAACTTCTCTCGCTCAACCCGGCCGATCTGATCAGGCTTGGGGACCCGCTGATCAGCCTCGCCGCAGAGCTCGAAAAGGAAATCAAGGTTTTACGGGAAGAGGGAAAAGGTCTGGGGCAGGAACGGGCGGAGCTCAAAAAAATATATGAGGAAGCCCTCCTCAAAAGGAGTGAAGGGACGTTTCCGCCGGATGCCAACGGCACAATTCGGTTCACCTACGGACCGGTGAAAGGATACACGCCGAGGGATGCGGTTTATTATCTTCCTCTGACCACGCTCAAAGGCGTCATGGAAAAAGACACGGGCAAGTTTCCCTTCCACGTCCCGGACAAGCTGAAGGCCCTTGACGAGGCTAAGGATTTTGGCCGCTATAAGGATGAACGGTTGAATGATGTGGCCTGCTGTTTTCTAAACACGACCAACGTGACGGGCGGGAATTCGGGCTCTCCCACACTGAACGCCAGCGGCGAGCAGGTCGGGATCATCTTTGATATGACCTATGAGAGCGTCATCGGCGATTATTACATCATTCCCGACCTCCAGCGGTCGATCAGCGTCGACCTGCGTTATGTCCTTTTTGTCACCGAAAAATTCTCCGGTGCCGATCATATCGTCAAGGAGCTCGGACTGTAAGCTCCCCGTGGGCGGATACGCAAAATTGATAGAATTATATGTCATCGCGAGCGAAGCGTGGCGATAAGACGAAGTTATTGCGAGGCCTCTTGGCCGCGGCAATCTCAGTTTGAGATTCCTCGCTTCGCTCGGAATGACCCCCTGACATTGGGATGTTTCGCTCCCTTTGTTTGTTTGCAATGACAATAATAATCATATTATTTCATTAAAGGAGATTATTCGATGTCCAAACGCCTTCAACCTTTTCATCTAACCCGTTTCGCTGTTTTGGTTCTTTTCTTTTTTTTCGGCTCCCTCGCTCCTGCCTTCTCATCTCAAACCGCCGCTAACGACAAAGAATATACGGCGAAAATCCTTGAGTTCACGACGGAAAAATTTTTCCTGACCGAGCTCGTGGATCATCTTCCGGGCTCCACCACTGTTCCTTCGCCTTTGCGCATCCTCAAGCACATCGTCGGCGCGCCGGACATCCTTGACCATGCAAGCGAGATCTATGCTTACATGCGCGCCCTGGACGCGGCGAGCCCCCGGGTAGAAGTCTTTTCCCTTGGGCCGAGCGATGAAGGCCGGGAGATGATTGCCGTCGCCGTCTCTTCGGACGAGAACATTGCTGCACTCAAAGGACACAAGGAGATCATGGCCCGGCTGGCCGACCCCCGGCAGCTCAAGGATGAAGAAGCGGACAACCTCATCGCCGAAGGCATCCCTATTTATTGGATTACCGGAGGCCTTCACTCGCAGGAAACCGGCTCCCCGGAGATGATGATGGAGCTGGCCTACCGGCTTGCGGTCGAAGAAACAGAGTTCATCCAGGCCATCCGGAAGAACCTCGTCGTGCTCATGACGCCCGTGCTCGAGGTAGACGGCTGGGACAGGGCTGTGGATGCCTATCTCTATAAAAAAGAAAACAAGGACAAAAAGACAATCCCTCTCGTCTATTGGGGTAAGTATGTTTTTCACGACAACAACCGCGATGCCATCGGACTGGGCCTCAGGCTCACCGAGAATCTCTTGAAAGCCTATTTCGAATGGCACCCGGTCATCATGCACGACCTCCATGAGTCCGTTCCGTATCTCTACACTTCAACGGGAACAGGGCCCTATAACGCCTGGCTCGATCCCATCACCCTTAATGAATGGGAGGAGCTGGCCTTTTATGAAATCGGCGAGATGACCAAGCGCGGGGTGCCGGGCGTTTGGACCCATGGGTTCTTCGACGGCTGGGCGGCCCATTACGCCTTCTATGTCGCCCTGTTCCACAATTCCATAGGGAGATTTTACGAAACCTTCGGAGGAACGGGTGCGGACACTATGGTCAGGACAGTTGCGGCAGAGGCTAAGAGAGCCTGGTACCGTCCAAATCCTCCCCTTGAAGCCGTGAAGTGGTCCTTCCGGAACAACATCAACCTCCAGCAGAGCGCCCTGCTGCTGTCTTTCAGGCATGTAGCGGATGACAAGGCGAAATTCCTCCATAACTTTTACCTGAAGAGCAAAAGGTCTGTGGCCAAGGCAAGAACAGAAGGCCCGGCCGCCTATGTGATCCCTTCGGATACCAAGAGACCCCTAACTTCGGCGCGGCTGGTGAACCTGTTGAGGAAGAACGGCATCGAAGTCCATGTGGCCGGCGGGGAAGTCACAGTCGGGAAAGACAAATATCCATCCGGAAGCTACATCGTCCGCCTGGACCAGCCTTACAGCCGGTGTGCTGATATGCTTCTGGATATTCAGTATTATAACCCCAAGGACCCGAGGCCCTATGATGATACGGGATGGACGCTGGGCCCCCTTTTCAATGTCAAGACCGTGAGGATTACGGACACGAAAATCCTCGACGCTCCTATGAGCCTCCTGGCGAAAGACGCGGCGATCGACGGGAAAATCCTGAACAGGGAGAAGGCTTCGGCTTTTGCCGTCAACCACACGGCAGAGCCCGAGCTCATGACGTTCCGCTACCGGCTCAAAGATTTCCGTATGCTCTCAGCTGAGGACGGCTTCGCCCAGGGAGACATAAAGTTCAACGCAGGAACTTTTCTTATTCCTAAGGAGGGAAATGGAGCCAATCTGCAAGAAATGCTGGAGAAGGCCTGCCGCGACCTCGGTCTCACGGCTTATGGATTGCCTGCTTTGCCCAAAGTCAAGACCCATGACCTTGAGGCGCCAAAAATCGCCATCCTCCATTCCTGGCTGAATACCCAGGATGAGGGCTGGTTCCGTCTGGCCTTCGACAAGTTAGACATTCCTTATGCCTACATTAGCCTTCAGGATGTTAGGGATGAAGAGAACCTCCGGGCGAAATACGATGTGATCATCTTCCCGCCGGCCGGAATGTTCGGGAAGGCCCAGAGGGTCGTCAATGGGATCGGCGGCGAGAGCCCGGTTCCGTGGAAAAAAACGGAAAAATATCCGAATCTCGGCGGACCCGACTCCCGGGATGACATTCGCGGCGGACTCGAGCTCAAAGGGGTCCTCCATCTCACGGAGTTCGTCGAGGAGGGAGGGCTGTTTATCCCCATAACCTCGAGCTCGGAGCTTCCTACGAGCTATGGCCTTGTTGAAAGTGTCGCTGTGATGAAGCCTCAAAAGCTTAGGGTTGTAGGGTCAGTGCTGAGCGCGAACATCACGGATATAATGAGCCCCATCGGCTACGGGTATGACCGGAACCTCGGTGTTTATTTCAGCAATGGCCCGGTGCTTGAGACCGGGATTAAAGCCGTGACCGGAGGAATGGATATAGAAGAGATGTTTGGAGGTGGAGGTGGGAAAGAGCGGGCTTCTGGCCGAGGCAGCCTCAAAGACCAGGATGTGATTCAAGGAAGGATTCAGAAGGTGGAAAAGATCCAGGGTGCCGGGACGGGCATTCCTCCCGAGTACAAGGACATGTTCGACCTCTATATGCCGCCCGACCTGAAGACGATCAGGGTGGTCATGCGCTTTGACACGGCCGATAAACTCCTGGTTTCGGGCCTTCTCGAAGCAGGGGAGGAGCTGGCCGGGAAGCCGGCTGTGGTGGATGTGCCCTTGGGAAAGGGGCATATTGTCTTTTTCGCCATCAACCCCATGTGGCGGTATGAGACCATCGGAAGTTTCTTCCTCCTTTTCAACGCCGCGCTTAATTACAGTAACCTCGACGCCGGGAGGCCGAAACCCGCTGCTGCGGCAGAAAAATAACTGAAATTCCTTTTCACTCTTTGTGATTTACGTTTTCTCAGGAGGGGAGAACAGGAAAATCACGATCAAGACACACACCCTGCCGCCTCGGGCAAAAACGAAACTTCTGTAAAATCACTCGAAATGCCGAAAGGCTCTGAGCCGCCGCCAGCCGAACTCAATGGGCGGGTTTCTATTCTGGGGCCTTTTGGCCGATTTCTGCGATTTTCTTTCGGATAGCAAGCCAGAGGCTTTCCAGGCCCAGCCTTTTCGCCCATAAATCAATGTAGCTGAAGTCAATCAATTCTTCTGAAATCTGGAGGATGCCTGCGATGTCGCGAATGTGTTTGTCGGATTGCCCTTCCTGATAAAACTGCATTTTTTTGATGATCACATCCTCTGGGGAAGCAAAATTGGCTTCGGTGTCCTCTGTGGGCTTGAGACGCTTGATTCTGTGGAAACGGCTCTCGTCAAGGGCATCTTTTTCCGGAATCATCATATCCGCTTTTAGACCTGAAGCGGGATGAATGATATTAAACTGACGCTTTTGTCGAACAGCTTTTTGAGCCGTGTCAACGTCCAGATAGAAATTATTTTCAGGGAAATATTTTTTTAGTTGGAGGATATCATCCTCCTTTAGATCAACCACGATGTCGATGTCGTTGGTTAATCTTGGCTCCCCATAAGCAATAGAGGCAACGGCTCCGGTGATGAAATAAGGGATTTTCAGGGCTTCCAGACACCTGACAATATGGGTGAGGAACTCATATTGCTCCAAGAGACATCCTCCGGGCGACTTCCTTTTGAATGCGGTTGAGGTCCCAGTCTGGATGCAAGGAACGGAGGCAATTGGTCAGTATGATATTCGCCGATTTCCAAAGGCCGAAGCCAAGGCGCAACCGCTCGGCCGGGGTTTTTGTCCTATATAAGACAGCCAGTGCCCCATCGACGTGCTCAAAATCATGAATTTCCCTGTTCATGCCAAGAGACCTTTTTAATTTATAGCATAGCAAAAGGCACTGGTCAATCGATGAAAAATTTTTTCCATATATTTGGAATGTCCTATTCGTGTCGCAAGTCAGCGTAAAAAAAATGGCAAGAAAAGTGAAGCTGTTTTCTGCTATGATTGTAAGGTCTGACTATGGCCACCGTCCTGATCAACTCCACGGTCAAGAAATACCTCCTCGGACTGCCAAGAAGCTTCCGGGAAAGGGCCCGGGAAAAGTTTGAGTTCCTTGAGTCGGGGCTATGGGAAGGGAAGATCCGGGCGAAAAAGCTGAGGACGGCCTCGTCGAAATGTGTTTTCGAGGCGCCGCTCGATAAAGACAAAAGGCTCCTCTTCACCCTTGGGAATTACGGAAAGCCGGCGAAAAAAGATCTTGTCGTCTATGTCTGGGGAGTCGTCGCTCACGACGAGCTTTCCAGAATGACCAGGACCATTGTTCCCGGGAATGTCCCTTTCCTTAGATTCAAGGACTTCAGGGAGCTGCGCTGGGAAGACGTCGACCTGGAAAAGCTGGAGCCTTCCTGTTTTACCCAGGAGCAAATTACGGAAAAGGCGAAGGACGAATCGGGAAGCCAGAGGTGGTATCCCGTCGATAATCCCGAGTGGGAGAGAATTCAACGATATACTCGGGATGACTTCGAGCTTTTCCTCTATCTCAGCCCGGAGCAAAAATCCGTCCTGGAATCCCCACTGCCCGTCCTTGTTTCAGGCACGGCGGGCAGCGGCAAGACCACCCTCTCCGTCTATTATCTTTTAAAGAGCTATTGGCGCAGGAAAAAAAAGGTCTTTATCACCTACAACCGCTCACTCAGAAACTTCGCCGAGAAGCTTTATCGGGGCCTCTTGAACGAAGCCGAGTGGAGGCGGGACGCCGTTCTCCCCGATTTTCATGCATACAAGGATTTCATCCTGGAGATCGCGCTGCGCTTCGGGAAGGCGTTTTCCCCTGAAAAAGAGGTGGATTTCAACCGGTTCAGCCGGATGTTTGCCTCGCATCCGCTGCAGCAGAGTTTCGATTCGGCCCTTGTCTGGGAGGAGATCCGCTCGATCATCAAGGGAGCCCTTCCTCAGGTGAACGTGTCGGTCCTTGAGCGCGCGGCCGGGATGATCCGGAAGAAGGCGAGCGACCCGGGTCTGGTCGGGCGGCTTCAGCAGCAATTCATCCTCTTTTCCAAGTTAGAATCTTTGAAGGCCGTCGAAAGCTTCGTGGAAAAACATCTGAGGACGAACATCTCCTCTTTTTCCGTCCACCTGGACAGGTACCTGCAGGATGAGACGTTCCACGACAGAATCCTATCCATACTGGGCCGAACCCTCGAAGAGCTGCAAAAACGGAAAGACATCGTCCGCCGGAAACACCTGTCCTTCCTCGAATACGAGCTTTTGGGGAAGAAAAAGGCTCCCAATTTTCGATTCAACAGGAAAGAGATTTACCGCATCTTTGAGTGGTACCAGGACAGGCTCGAGAGCGACGGCCTGTGGGATGAGCTCGACCTGACCAGGGAAGTCCTCAGGGCTTATTCTGAAAAAAACCTGGAAGCATTCACTTACGACGTCCTCGCCTGCGACGAGGTCCAGGATCTCGCCGATATCCAGATCAATCTCCTGTTTGATATGGTCCATGACCCGATGAACGTCTTTTTCGCCGGGGACACAAAGCAAACCATCAACCCCAGCGGGTTCAGATGGGAGGAGGTGAAGAGGCAGTTCTACGAGAGAGGGCTGGAGGTCCCGGAGGTTCGCTATCTGATTCTGAATTTTCGGAGCTCCGGGAGCATCGTCGAGCTGTCCAACATCCTGCTCGGGTTGAAGGAAAAATATCTCGGCACAAAAGCAGAGGAAGTCCCCGAAGACTGGAAGTATAAAGGCCGGCCGGCGGCGGTCGTTACGGGCATCGGCGAGAAAGACATGCTCGAGATTTTGCGGGCGGCCGGGGCCCGCAGGACCATCCTCGTGCGCACCGAAGCAGAGAAAATGCGGCTCCAGAGGCTCCTGGAAACAGAGCTGGTTTTCACCATCGCCGAGGCCAAGGGCCTTGAATTCGACACCGTCGTCCTCTGGAAATTTTGCGATGACCAATTTGCCGAGGATGTCTGGAAGATCATCCTCGACCTGAGCAAAAAGTCCATCCATGAAGCCAAGATCAAGCATGAGATCAACCTTCTGTATGTGGGGATCACCCGCTCCCGGAACGACCTGATCGTCTACGACGGAGGCCGTCCTTCCCTGATCTGGGAAAACCCGCAGTTCAGGGGCCGCGTGTTCACGACAGACGACCGAAGCTTTATTAACGGCGTCTGGAACGTTCTCACGTCGTCTGACGAATGGATCGAGCAGGGACACTATTTCTTCGAGAAGGAGTTTTATCGGGCGGCGATGGAGTGCTATAAAAACGGAGGCGACTTAAAGCTCTTGACCAAAGCCTCGGCTTACGCCTCTGAGAAGGAGGAGAAATACGGCGAGGCCGCCCTCGATTTTGAGAAGATCGGGGAATTCGAAAGGTCGGCCCATAATTATGAAAAGGCCGGGGAATTCGAGAAAGCCCTCTTCCTGTGGGAGAAATTAAGGAACGAGGACCGAGCGTTCCTCTGCCGGGTTGAGGTCTTCAAGCGGGAGGGACAATACGGAAGAGCCGGTGATCTTTATCTGGAAAGAGGAATGTATCAGGAGGCCATTCCATGTTTCAGGAGGGCCGGGGAATATCAGAAGCTTGCCGCCATCTACCTCGAGCATCTGAAAAACATCAAAGAGGCCGCGGCCTGCCTGGAGCAGTCCCGTGATTTAGAAAAAGCCGCCGGCCTCTATGTCCGGCTGAAGTCATTCGAAAAAGCGGCCGACCTTTACTCGAAGAGCGGAAACTACGCCCTGGCCGAGGTCTTATGGAAGAAGGTGAAAAACGTCGGACGGCTTGTGGAGCTGTATGAAAAAACCGGCCAGAGCGAGAAGCTGCTTTCGATCTATGAGAAAAAGAAAGATTTTGAGAAAGCGACGAAATGCCTGAAAGCCTTCAAAGACAAGTCCTCTCTCGCGGCAGAGGCGGAGACGCTCTTCGTCCGGAGAAAATATTTCCCATCCCTGGTCAGGTTCTTCGTCCTGGAGGATCATAAGAAAACAGCGGAGTGTTATCTTCGCCTGAAAAAGTACGAGGAAGCAGTCCGGCACTTCAAGCTGGCCGGGGATTTCCATGCGGCGGGAATAACCTATGAGAAACTTAAGGATTATAAAAGCGCGCTCGAAAACTATCTGAACTCGGAGGAAGGTCGGAAGGGCGGCTTTCCTCTGGCCGCGAAAATCGCCCGGAGAATACCCGACGACTCCTGGGTCTACCGGCTGGGCAAGGATTTATTCGACGGGAAAAGATACCGCGAAGCGTTGGCGATATTTTCCTTTTTCAGAAATGCCCTTCCTGAGGTCGGCATCTGTTACACGATGCTGGGGGAAGAAGAAAAAGCGTTCCAGGCGTGGGCGAAGAGCGAGGGGACGAGAGACTATGCGCGAATCGCCGAAATGTGCATCTACTCGAACGCTGTGGGAGTCGCGGCGAAATTCTTTTTGAGCCATCAGAAGAAGGGGCGGCCTGACCTGGATTGGGCTTCCCGCTCGAAGCTGAGAAGCGACTTCGTGGTCAAACTTTTCGACCTGTATTTTGCCGAGAACCCGAATCCGGAGGAGATGCGAGCCTGGGGGCATGTTCTGGGCGAGTATGACTTCAAGGCCGAATTCTGGGAGAAGGTGCTCCACTATCTGGAGAGGGGAGGGGATTACAACTTTCTCCTCGATTATTTCAGGGCGTTCAAACTTTTAGATGAAAAACGATTCCAGGCGGTTAAAGCGAAATTTCAAAAACAAATCCCCGAATTTGTGAAGTCGGAGAACTGGGAAGGCCTGGCCCTAAGATACTTCGTTCTCGACAGGACCGAGGAGTTCAACGAGATCCTGCCGAAAATTCGCCTGAGCGCTCACAACCTTCTTTATTATCTCTGTGGGGAAGACAGATTTTACAGGGAAGGCCTAGCATGGTGCGAAAAAAACAATCTCTTGGAAGAGGCCGGCGGATTTTTTCCCATGATGGGAACTTATGAGAGGACGGCGGAGATATTTGAGAGAAGCGGCAACCTGAGCAAGGCGGCCGATTACTACTTCCACGCCGGCCAATTCGAGAAGGCGGCTTCGCTTTACAGCCGGTTGGAGAGGTTCGCCCTGGCCGGAGATGCGTTCTTCAGGAAGGGCGACTATCGCGCCGCCCTGGAGATGTACAAAAAACAGACGCCTCCAAACAAGAGGAAGATCGCCAGGACTTGCGAAAAGCTGGGGGAATTCGACCGAGCCCTGAAACTATGGAGTGAAATGGGAGACAAAAAAGCTGCGGAAAGATGCCGGAAAAGAGGGGAGAAAGCGGGACAAAAAGAGTTTCAATTCCTCCCATCCGATTGAGAAGGAAAAAACATCCGAGATTGGATAATGAAGTGCCAACCCCTTCTGTTTTCGATATAATGAAATCCTAAGGATTCAGACGATTTCGACTGCGGCCTCAAATTTGCGGCCTGCGTGGACTCGATATGTGACAGGACGGAAATGATTGCTGTTGAGAACCTCTCTAAGAGCTACGGTCCTCAGCTCCTGTTCGATGACGTCAGCTTTAAAATAAACAAGAAGGAAAGGATCGGACTGGTCGGAAGGAATGGGCACGGCAAGACAACTCTGTTTCGCCTCATCGCGGCCTTAGAATCGCCTGACTTAGGGCAAATCTATATTCCCAAGAACTATCGCATCGGGTACGTCGAGCAGGAACCCTGGTTTACCGAACAGACTGTTCTTAAAGAGGCCTCCAAGGGACTTCCAGTTGCGGAGGCGGAGAAGACCTGGAAAGTGGAGAAAGTCTTGGCCGGTCTTGGGTTTGACGGACAGGATTTCGCTCGCCTTCCGGCTGAACTGTCGAGCGGTTACCAGGTCAGACTCAACCTGGCCAAGGTCCTTCTTTCGGACTTTGACCTCCTCCTCCTGGATGAGCCGAACAACTACCTGGACATCACTTCCATCCGCTGGCTGGAGCGCTTCCTGCTCCGCTGGCCGGGCGAATTCATGCTCATTACCCATGACCGGAATTTTATGGACGCTGTAGTGACGCATATCTTGGGAATCCACAGGCGGAAAGTTCGTAAAATCCGCGGCGACACCGGAAAATATTATGCCCAGATCGCCCAGGATGAAGAGACCTACGAAAAAACCCGCCTTAACGATGAAAGAAAACGGAAAGAGATTGAACTGTTCATCAGCCAGTTCAGGGCCAAGGCCAGGCTGGTCGGACTGGTCCAGTCCCGGATCAAAACGCTGGCCAAGATGGGAAAGCGCGAGAAGCTCGAAAAAATCGCCGCCCTTGATTTTTCGTTCAAAGAGAAACCCTTTCACGGCAAATACGTGATGGACGTGCATGACCTCTCTTTCTCCTATAACCAGGAGAAACCCTTGATCAATAATTTCACCATCAGTGTTGGCGCCAAAGACAGAATCTGTGTTATCGGGAAGAACGGCAAAGGGAAGACAACGCTGCTCAAGCTGTTGGCTGGAGTTCTTAAGCCCCAGGAAGGGGAGATAAACAGCCCTCTGGCCGTGTCCACCGGCTACTTTGAACAGTCCAACATCGCCGGGCTCAGCGACGCCAACACCGTTCTTGAGGAAATCGTGTCCGCTGACCCCGATTCCGATTCCAGACGAAGCCGGGCGATTAGCGGAGCGATGATGTTCGAGGGAGATGAGGCCATGAAAAAAATTTCCGTTCTTTCCGGCGGAGAGAAGAGCCGAGTTGTCCTCGGGAAACTCATCGCCTCGCCTCTGAATCTTCTTCTTCTTGACGAACCGACGAACCATCTGGATATGGAATCCAGCGATGCCCTCCTGGCCGCCCTGGATAACTTTGAGGGCGCCGTGGTCATGGTTACCCATAACGAGATGTTCCTCCATGCCCTGGCCCAGCGGCTGGTCGTCTTTCAGGGCGGACGGATCATGGTTTATGAAGGCGATTACCAAAGATTCCTGGGAAAAATAGGCTGGCAGGAAGAGGAAGAATTCCCCCAAGAGAAAGTGCAGCCGCAAGACCAGGCCGAGAAAGAGAAGCCGAGCAAGAAAGATCTGCGCAAACTCCGCTCCGGAATCATTGTGGAGCGGGCCAAGATACTCAAGCCTCTCGAGATAAAAATCGCCGGAATCGAAGCCGCGATTGGAGTTAAAGAGAATGAACTTGAACAGTTGAACCAAGCCATCATAGAAGCCGGACGGGCTAAAAAGGGACAAGAGATCGTGGAGATCTCCAAATCCATGCACCGCTTAAAGGAGGATATCGACATCCTCTATCGGGGGCTCGAGGCTTTGATGGCTGAGCACGAGCAAAAAAAATCTGCCTTCGACAAGGAATTAGCGGTCTGTGGTGATTGAAATAGATGTGATTTTGTGTTTAAAATGGATTGAGAAAAGATGAGAGAAGCAATGAAGAGAGCGCCTTTCTTTTTTCTTCTCTTAATCGTGGCGTTCTCGACCTCCTGCATGGTGGCAGTGGTGGATGACCAGTATCCTGAAGGGGGCTGGTATCCGAGGAGTGAATTCCAAAAAACCTTGACCTTGAACCCGGGTGGGACGCTTTCTCTGGAAAATACCAACGGCGATATCAAGATTGCGGGCTGGGACGAAGAGAAAGTCGAAATAACCGCGGTAGAAAGAGGCGCGTATCCTCGGTCGACTGGATTTTATTTCTACAGCCCGCACCGGTTCGAGCCGAAGATAGATCTTCAGAGTTCCGACGACCTGATCAAAATCAAGACGTCTTCCGGCGGCAAAGAGGATGAGTTGCGCGTCGTCAACTATGACCTGCGCGTTCCCCGGTCAGTGAAGTTCCAGGGCATCCGCAACGGGCAGGGCAATATTCGAATCACTGACATTTTTGGCGGCATTCAGATTAGCCAGGACGACGGGGATATCACGATAAAGAATTTTTCAGGCTCTCTGAATATCGCCCTGAGAAGCGGCTCTGTTGAAGTGGAGCTCTTGGACGTCAGGCCGGAGGATGACGTCCGCATAAAGACTGAGCGGGGCGACATCGTGCTCTATCTCGAGCCCGGCGTTGACGCTCAGATTGAAGCTAACGCGCCCGAGGGAGATATCTCGAGCGAAATCGACCTCAAGCAGCCTCTGCCCGCCAAGACGGTTTCCGTTCGGTTAGGGGAGGGGAAAGCAACCATTCTGCTTTCTGCGCTCGACGGAAATATCAAAATCATGAAGGTGGAAGAATAAAAATGCTAGATGACGAAAAAGAATTGGCTGAAAAAAATATCCATGAAAACAATATCGAAGAAGAACAGACCGAAGAGAAGAAACATGTCCCTCAGACAGTGCTGGTCTTTTTCCTTGTCTTGGTTATCGGGGCGGCCCTGTACTATTTCTTGATCTATAAAAAGCCGGGCAAAGCAGCCCAGCCGGTTGAACCTCAACCTGCAGCTACAACAGAACAGGAAACAGCTCCATCAGAGCAGGCGGCGGTTCCGCAATTGCCCCCCGTGGAACTCGATAAAAGCGATGACCTGGTGCGCCAGTTAGCTAAGGAAGTCTCCTCTCATCCCAGGATACCGATCTGGCTAAAAAGCGAGCATCTGATCAGGCGTTTCGTTGCCGCCGTGGATAATATCGCCAATGGCCTCAGCCCCCGGCCGCACATCGACTTTTTTATTCCGGCAGGAGATTTCGAGGTCATCAAGAAGGGCAACGTTTATTATGCGGACCCGGATGGATACGGCCGCTATAATCCTGTCGTAGACGTCGTTGTTTCCCTCGACAGCAAGCAATGCGCCTATCTTTTCCGGCAACTGAAGCCTCTTTTCCAGGAAGCCTATAGAGACCTGGGGTATCCCGACCAGGATTTCCAAGACACCTTTCTCAGGGCTATCGTCGAACTTTTGAAAACGCCCGTCGTGGAAGGGGCTGTTCTTTTGGAGAAGACCGTCGTCAGCTACGTCATGGTTGACGACGAACTGGAAAACTTGAGCGAAGCTCAAAAACATCTTCTGCGCATGGGACCGGAGAACGTTGGAGCACTCCAGGCTAAGCTGCGCGAAATCGCCCTGGCCCTGGGGTTCCAGGAGTACAGGCTGCCGCAGCCTCGTTTTTACACACCTCAAACGCAGGGAAATTAGCCGCCTTCCGGTTTGCCGTTCCAGCGAAAAGGTTCGTCAAGGTTGAAATCCGGAACCAGATGGTCTTCTGAGTTAAAGGCCTCAGGCTGAATGAATATGTGCTCAAACCCCAGCTCTTCCGCTCTGGCCAAGACCTCCCGATACTCCTCCTGCTGGAGCGGTCTTTGCAGCTCCCGGGGAGCTCTAAAACAAGGATGGAATTGACTCATCAGGCTGAGGCAGGCCACCGTCGTAAGTTCTCTCGCCAGCCATTCCAGGACCGCGAGCGAATCTTTTGTCTGCCCGGGCAAGACAAGGTGCCTGATGATAAGACCCTCGCGGGCGATTTCCTCCTTATCAAGAAGGAGAACCGGCCTCTGGATGAACATTTCTTTTATGGCCAGGCTGGCGTGTTCAAAATAATCGGGTGCTCCGGAGAACTTGGCGGCGGCTTCGGCTGAAAAATATTTAAGGTCGGGAAGATAAATATCGATAATCCCATCCAAGTTTGTCAGCACATCGGCTTTTTCATACCCGTTGGAATTATAAACGAGGGGAAGTTCGAGGCCTTGGCTATAAGCTGTTCTCAGAGCTCTGAGAATGGGCAGGAGCAGGTGAGAGGGAGAGACAAGGTTGATGTTGAGAGCGCCCTTGGCTTCGAGATCGAGCATCATATGCGCCAGCTCCGCTTCGCTGACCGGCCGGCCCCGGCCAAGCCAGCTCAACTGGTAATTCTGGCAGAAAGAGCACTTCAGATTGCAGCCGGTAAAAAAAATGGTTCCTGAACCAGAGCGTCGCAGAGTTTTGTCCGGCCCAGCCTCAGCGCAGTCCTGATAACCGCTCAGGACGGGCTCTTCCCCGTAATGAAGCAGGGCATGAGAGACAGCCGCTTTCTCTCCCGCTTGGCAGAATCCTTTTTCCTGTTTGACCCGGTTAACGCCGCATTCGCGTGGGCAGAGGCGGCAGTTGAGTTCATGCTCGGCGAGCTGCGCCAACGCTGCGTCAATTTTCTTTATTTTTTGATGCTTCATCGTCTTCGCCCTGCCCTGACTCTTTATCCATTCTATCAGAAATCCGGGCCTAAGAGCATATTTTATGGCCTTTTCTCGATGCTGCTGGTCCTGCCTAAGGCGCCGAGCCGGAGGGGGAAATGGCCGGTCAAACGAATTGGCTAGGTGAGACGGTGTTTGGACAAAGGGTCCTCGCCCCGCCTTTTTATGATTTTCATTCCGACCGGATAGAGCAAACCTCCCAGGAGAAGCCCGGCGATGGGGTCTAAAGCGTGATGATAGTTCAGGTAGACTGTGGAAATCGCCACTCCCAGCACAGCCGGAAGGAGGACCAGGCCGATCTTCCGGTTGTAACGAAACGATAACAACGCCCAGGTGAGCGCTTCGGAAATATGCGACGAGGGAAAGGTTCCTCCGCGCACAGCACCGTGCGCTTGGAGGATACGTGTAAGTTCTGCCAGGAGATGTCCTGAGTACTTCCTGGTATGGAGGGCATTCAAGGACTCGGCCATCACCGGAGAGAGGATCGGCATCAGGTAAAAAAGAAAATAGTTGATGAACATGACGAGCGTGGCGACAGAAAAAACCGCCAGTGTCTCTTCATATTTCTTTTTGATGAACAGCGGGACCGTGGCCAGGGGCAGGAACAGGTAGTAGCCTGAGTAAAAGACAGCCATCAGCTCATCGAGCCAGGGCCGATAAAACTGCTGGACCCAGACCGTCGGATGCACCCCAAAAATCAGGTTGTCCGCGCGGATGAGGAGATCCGTAGCCCAGTAGCTGCCGAAGAACATCCGCACCAGAGCATCGATTTCTTCCCAGCCGAGGAGAATGACGACGAGGGGGTAAAACGTCCTCAGAAACCAGAGTCCTTTCCTCCTGGGAGGACGTTCGCCCAGTCGGACAATTTCCAGGATGGCGATCATCATGACCGCATGCATCAACACGTACTTTGGCCAGCTGGTCACGGCCTTATGAAAGAAGATGAGAAGGAAGGCGATCAGTCCGAGATACGACAGGCAGTTGATGTCTACGAGGCGGAACCGGGCCTGCCCGTAGCGATGTTTAAACCATGACCCCAGTTCCATTCCTTTTTATAACCCATATCTAAAGTTCTGATTTTTTTGCTTTCTCTTTTTCAAATAATTTTTGAGGAGGGGGATGTCTGCCGTGAGGATGAGAAAAACGAAGAAAAGGATCAACAGGAAGTTGGGAATTTTTATCAGATTTCCCGCGAGGGCCAGAAGGTAGAATCGGGGCCCTCGAGAGAGGATTAGAGCCAGGGCGTATTTCCAAACAGGATATTTTCCCAGCACGACGAGAAAACGAAATGGATAGAACGGAATAGGAGTGAATCCAGCAATCCAAAGGGCGAGAAATGGGGCTTTATTGAAAAGCTTCACGACCTTATCAACTGACCTGGAATGCTCGAACTTCTGGAAAACCTGAAGATCAAAGATATAGCGAATAACGAAATAATTGCTGACTTCCACCATGATCGTGCTTGAGAGGGCCACCAGCGCAACCGTCAGTGGACTGAAGAACTTTCCGAAATAGAGGAGGGCGGGCTCATGGGGAAGAACGGCGATCACAAATTCGGAGGGAAAGCTGTAAAAAAAGAGCACCAGAAGGTTCGTGCTCTTTTGAATGAAGCCTGAACTGACCCAAATAACGAGGAGAGTCCCGATGAACAGGAATTCCAGGACAAACAGCATGGTCCGGCCGCGTTTGTTAGACCTCTTGCCCGTGTCCGGGGGTGATGAGTCAGGAGCGAGTGCTTGTTTTTCGTTCGGCATAGGCTTGTTTTAGGGTGAAGTTCGTTCCTAAAGGCGTTTCAGCGCATCCCACGTCTGCCGCCACAGGGGCTTTTCGCAGTTGGCCCGTATGCTCGTCAGGCAGTAGACGCAGTCGTTCGTCCTGGCAAAATTGTTTTTCAATTCTTTCAATGTCTTGAAATCCGTTATGATCAGTCCGCAGGGTGAGAATGTCCCGTTGGGATTGACGTTGCAAAATTTTACTCCTGTGCGGCAGCGGGGAAAGTGACCCAGCTCGAAATATGTCGCCATGTTTTTGAAGATATAGTCCGAGGTGAAGACGGTATTGTTCGTTTTATTGAAGGCGACGAGTTGGCGGGTGATCTCCCGGAATTCTTCGAGGTCCTCTCTGGGAATCATGTAGCCCTGGTCGTGGGTCCGGAGCGGAGTGTAGGTACTGAAATTGATTTTAACATTCCATGTCCGGGCCAGCTCAGCCATCTGGAGAAGATCTCTAAAATTGTCGCGCTGGATCACACAGGCGAGCGTGATGTGCTTATTCTCCATCTGGCCAAGGCCTTCGATCAAGGTCTTGATGCGGTTGAAAAGCCCCGGTATCTGGCGGAAGGTATCGTGCCGCTCATCGGGATAATCCAGCGAGATCGAGAACTCATCCACACCGGCCTCACGGAGCTGGTCATAGCGTTTTCTTGTGAGAAGGACGGCGTTTGTGGTAACGACGATGTAGGGAGCCCGGTGGGGAACACGAACCGCCCGGACGATCTCTTCGAGGTCCTGGCGCAGGAGCGGCTCGCCGCCGGAAAATTGGGCAATAAGGGGTTTCACTCTCTGACAGATTTCGGCATAGATTTGGGGAGAGGCCCGGTCCTCTTTGACGCCGCCCCCCAGATGGCAATGACGGCATTTCGCGTTGCAAGCATGAGTGACTTCAAAAGATATGGTCAAAGGTTTTTTCAGGGTATAGTTTCTGAGTCCTCGCAGACCCAGAGAAAGACTCCGACCCGGAGATTGCGAAAAGCTGTTTCCACTTGGGGATGAAGGAATCTTCCTCTCCATGCACTTCTCCTTATCGACGCCTCCGGATTGGGTTCATGGCTTTGTGAGTCGCTAACGAAAACAAAATTTATATCACCTTTGATGAATCGCTGTCAACAGCCTGGAAAACCCGCAAACTCGAACAATTCATTCCCTTGACTCAGCAAAGATAGTATATTAATAAAGATTTTTAAAAATCGACCGGCTGAGCTGCGGAAAATGATTTTGCCGAGGAGCTTTCATGGAATTTATCTCGCGGGTTCTTGACTTTGTCCTCCATCTCGATAAACACCTGAGCGCACTGATCCAGACCTATGGCCTCTGGACCTATCTAATCCTTTTTATGGTCATTTTTTGCGAAACGGGCCTGGTGATCTTTCCTTTCCTTCCCGGTGATTCCCTTCTCTTTGCGGCGGGCACTTTTGCCGCGGCTAAAGCCTTGAAAATCTGGTGGCTTTTCTCGGCTCTGAGTGCGGCAGCGGTTATCGGCGATACGGTGAATTACTGGATTGGACATTTTGTCGGGCCAAAAGTTTTCACGAAGGAGAAAACCCGGTTTTTCAAGAAAGAATACCTGGAGCGGACGCACCGCTTTTACGAGAAATACGGCGCTGAAACCATTATCATCGCCCGCTTTGTCCCGATCATCCGGACATTTGCTCCGTTTGTGGCGGGCATCGGCCGGATGAGCTACTGGAAGTTCATCAGTTATAATGTGATCGGAGGGGTGGGTTGGGTTGCCGTCCTTGTGTTCGCCGGCTATTTTTTTGGCAATATTGCGTTTGTCAAAAATAATTTCAGCTTTGTGATCATTGCGATTATCATCATTTCTACGATTCCTGCCGCAGCGGAGTTCTGGCGCCACCGGCGGGAGGCCCGTCAGGCCAAATCGTGAAAGATTTTTTTTAAGGCGGGAAGAGTCAGCGCTCTGTAGTCCGTCAGATCGGTATGGAGGGGTGTGACAGAAATATAGCCGAGTAGGACGGCTCTGACATCGGTCGTTTCATCTCCCAGGGCCTTCGGTTTCCCCGAGCCAATCCAGTAATAGATGTTCTCGCGAGGGTCTTTTTTTTCGATGATTTCGGGGTCGTAGCGCTTTTCCCCCAGCCTGGTGATTCTAACGCCTCGAACGGGCTCTGGAGGGATGTTGATGTTCAGAGTCAACCCCGCAGGCAGTCTCTTTTTGAGCAGCCGCTTGGCCACCTCTGAGACAAACTTGGCTGAGAAATCAAATTTGTACTTTCCGCCTTCGCCGGGCAGAACAGAAACCGCCAGGGAAGGAATCTGGAGGAAGGTTCCCTGCAGGGCTGCAGCTACGGTGCCGGAATAAGATATGTCCTGCTGACCGAGGTTGGGACCGTGGTTCAGGCCGGAGATAATCAGGCTGGGAGCGCGCGGCAGCAATTTTTTAAGGCCCAGGTAAATGCAGTCGGCCGGCGTGCCGTCCACGGCAAAAATATTTCTTTTAATTTTCTGGACACGGAGAGGCCGGCGAAGAGTCAGAGAAAGGGACGTGGCGCTTTTTTCCCTGTCCGGAGCGATGATGAAGATATCAGCCTGATTCTTGAGGCCGCGGGCGAGTGCCTGGATGCCGGCGGCGAAGTAACCGTCATCATTGGTGAGGAGGACCAGAGGCTTCATGGCCGTCGTCAGGACCGGATCATGACCAGCATCATCTTCAATTTCTTCGCCGCCTTCAGAGCGTGGGGCTCGTCAGCCGGCATGATGATCATTTGGCCTTGGGTCAGCCGGTGGCCGCGGCCGGAGATGGTGATCTCTGTCTCGCCGTCGAGCACATAGACCAGGGCATCAAAAGGCGCCGTGTGTTCGCTGAGCCCTTGGCCTTCAGCGAAAGCGAAAATGGTCACGGTGCCCGTCTTCTGGCCGATGATTTCACGGCTGACGACCGAGCCGGGTTGATATTCGACCAGGTTTTTGAGGTCGAGCGTTTGCGCCCTAAGGTCTCCGGTCGCTTTTTGTTTTTTAATCGGGCTCATGCTCTCTCCTTCGACCTTGAATAAATTTCAAATCTCCTTGACTAAGAAAATTTTGCGCTGTGGGCCGCGCCCTGAGAGTAAGAAATGGTCGGGACGGGCGGATTTGAACCGCCGACCCCACGCACCCCAAGCGTGTGCGCTACCAAACTGCGCCACGTCCCGAATCAAGAAAGAAATATTATATCAGATATGAAGGCAATTTTTATATTTTTCTTGACCTTTTTTCGAGCGAGCTGGCAATGGCCTGGAGTTGCTCCCGAACTTCGTAGAGGACCTTTTTCAAATGATCCGGATGCACCGGCTCAACCCGTTTTCCTCCAAATTCTTCCTCGATCCTTCTCTTGGCTCCGGCCAATGTCAGGCCGTCTTTGACCAGGAGCTCTTTCAAGCGGAGGATGATGTCCAAGTCTCTTTGGCGGAATATCTTCTGCCCGGTCCCCGTCTGGCCGGCGTGGAGGAACGGAAATTCTTTTTCCCATCTCTCGATGACCTTAGAGTCGGTCTGGGCGATCCGGCTGACTTCATCGAGCTTGTAGAAGAGCTTGTCCTGAGTTTTTTCGCTTTTCGTCGGTTTCGCCGGCAAAATTCGTCTCTCCAGTCCTCTAAAATATGTCCTAACAATATCATGTCTTTATGGGCTCGTCAAGGCAGCGCTGGCGTTGACTCTTTTGATTTAAAATCATTATAATGAACCGGTTCATGAAGGCGGTCGAGCTGATATATTGACATGGGATTCCTTTTTGGGAGAAAGGTCTGGATCGGCGGACTGCTCTTCCTTCTGGCGGCGGCGACGGCGTCATATTTTCTGCGTCAAGAAACCTACTTTCTGAACAAAAATGTCCGCCTGATCAGCCTGCGGATTTTTGAGTACCAAGAGCTTTCCCGCCACCGAAGATGCCGCTACAAGATGCAATTTGAGAGGGATCATTACGACATTTATCTCCTGGCCACTTCTCCCGAGAGGAAATGGGAAGAAGTGACCGGCATTCGTTATGAAGACGCCATAGAGACGTCCAGGCCGGGGTTTGCGCTCGAGATCGATCGGGGGAAAATCGTCTCTTATCAACCGCCCCAAGGCGCGAGGTTCCTCCGGCCTTCAATCATCCTTAGTTTTTTCCCCTTAAAAGATCCCTCGAAACAGAGTGGAATTCTATTCTATAGAGACGGAACTTGGAGGGCTCTGAAGAGGTTCTATGGCACGACCTAAGGTTCTTGATTTTCTTTTGAAGCACTCCGCCCTTATCTTTTTGCTTTCTGCGGCGCTCGTCATCCGGGTGTTCATTTTCCAGAACATCATCCCTCTGATCAACACGGATTCTGTTACTTATCTTGTCCTGCGAGATTTAGAGCCGGTGCGGACGCCGGGATACCCTCTTTTTATCGAACTCATTCAGTTTTTTAACGACCTCTTCTCGATTACGCCCCAGTACTTGCGTTTGATCGTCTTTTCTCAAATGTTTCTCCTCGGGCTGGTCAATACTTACCTGGTCTACGCCATCTCCAAGCTCCTTACCCGAAGCCGAGGGTTCGCGCTGTTTATGGGTTTGATTTTCAACCTTGATTATTTCGTCAGCGGGTTTGAATTCCTTATCCTGACGGAGACTCTGACCTTCACCTTTCTCGGACTAACCCTTCTTTTTTACCAGAAGATCTTTGAAGGGAAGAGATCGGCGCCATTTCTAGCCGGCCTTTTTTCCGTCTTGCTGCTGCTGACGCGGCCCACGTATGTCGTCCTTTTTGTCTTGCTTTTGGGCCTGACCTGGCTCGTTCACTTCCGACAGACTGTTAAGGGGAATTTTTTCAGAAAATACGCCAAGCCCCTGGGCATTTTTCTGCTCATCAATCTCGTCGGGATAGGGTCCTGGTCATGGAGAAATAAGGTCAAATATGATTATTTTGGCATTTCTCTTATTTTGCCCTACCAGTTAGGCTACTACACCACGCGCTTTTATCAAAAATATAAAATGGGCGGCGACCCGGAATTAGATAAATACGCTCGGATCTTTATCGAGGAAAAAGGGATGCCCTATGATTTCGGCCACCGGCTTTCGTCAGAACTGGGGCTGTCCGAGGCTGAGGTGGCCAGGATTCTGATGAAGTTGAACGTCAAGCTCATAAAGGAGAATTTCGGGGATTACTTGAAGCGTATCCCTAGGGCGGCCGGGGATTATTATGATTACTCGTGGTTCTGGACGCTTCCTCACAACAAGAGGCTGTTTCATCAGATCAAATTCCTGGGACGATTCTTGAGGGTTTTTCTGGATCTCCATACGGCAGTCTTCAGAAATGTCGTGACTTTGCTGATTCTCATCTTGTTCGTGCCCGCAGCCTTCATTATAACGAGCCGTCACAGGAGGGATGTTTTTCACTTGCTTTGGCTCATGGAGGGGGTTATCCACTATAACTTTCTTGTCTCTGTTCTTCTGACCAATGCCGGGGTCAATAACCTTCGGTTCAGGGTTCCGGTTGAGCCTTTTATCCTGCTGATTTTTTATGGCGCCCTGTTCAGTTGGGGAAGGAGCCTGTCTAGGAGAATCTTTAGAGTTCAACCAGCTCTGAAATAGCCGTCCGAACAAAGACCAGCAGCTTATATTTAGGGGGGATATTTGCTATAATCTCAAAAAAGGACGTCCATGGACAAGAACAATCCTCACACCCCCCTGGCCGAGAGGATGAGGCCGCAGTCCTTTGACCATTTTTACGGCCAGGAACACCTGCTCGGCCCGGGGAAAATCCTTGCGGAGCTCATCGAGTCCGGCCGCCTGGTGTCTCTCATTTTCTGGGGACCTCCCGGCTCGGGAAAGACCACGCTGGCTATCATGCTGGCCAGGCATTTTGATTTTCCTTGTCTTTTCTTCTCGGCTGTTCTTTCCGGCATCAAAGAGGTGAAAGAAGTCATGGCTCAAGCCGAGAGCCATAAAAAGATGTACGGCAAGCCGAGCATCATCTTCATCGACGAAATCCACCGTTTCAACAAAGCCCAGCAGGGGGCTTTCTTGCCTTATGTGGAGAGGGGAGACATCATCCTTTTCGGCTCGACCACCGAGAATCCTTCCTTCGAGATCATCGCTCCGTTGCTCTCCCGCACCAAAGTCCTTGTCCTCAATCCTCTCGTGGAGGAGGCCCTCTCCCGCATCATCGACGACGCTCTCCGAGACGAGGAGCGTGGACTGGGCCAATTGAAGCTTCGGTTCGACGGCCCGGCCCGCAAGCTCATTATTGATTATGCCAACGGCGATGCCCGGAGGGCTCTCAATACTCTCGAGATCGCCGCCAGCTTGGCCCACGATTCGCTGATCGGCCAGCCGGAGGTTCAGGAGGCTTTGCAGAAGAGGATCCTCCTCTATGATAAAAGCGGCGAGGAACACTTTAACCTGATCTCGGCTCTTCATAAAAGCCTGCGCAACAGCGATGTCGATGCCTCACTCTACTGGCTGGCCCGGATGATTTCTTCAGGAGAAGACCCGCTCTACATCGCCAGGCGCCTGGTGAGGTTTGCCTCGGAAGATATCGGCCTCGCCGACCCGCAGGCTCTTTCCATTGCTCTCCGGGCCAAAGAAGCTTACGATTTCCTCGGCTCGCCGGAAGGAGAACTTGCTTTGGCGGAGGCCGTTATTTATCTGGCCTCGGCTCCAAAGAGCAACCGGGCTTACTCTGCTTTTTCCCAAGCGATGAAAGATGTCGAAGCCAGCCCGTACGAGCCCGTCCCGCTCCATTTGAGGAATCCCGTCACCCGGCTGATGAAAGAGGTGGGCTATGGCCGAGATTATGCCTATGCCCACGATTTTGACTTTTCCACGACGGCCATGGAAACTTTCCCGGAGAAGCTCAAAGGCCGGAAATACTATTCGCCCGGAGAGATGGGTTTGGAAAAAGAGATCAAGAAAAGAATGGATTGGTGGCAGAGAGTCAAGGAAAAAATAAGGGCCGAAGAAAACGGTTAGGCTTCATTCTTCTTCTTTTTCTTTCAGCAGATAATAAATCGCCCAGCTGATGTCATCGGCGAGACAGCCCAGACACGAAGTCTTGGTCGTGGCCAGTTCCCCCTCAGAAATTTTGTCTTTAAGAATTTTCTTTACCCTTTTTCTGATCTTGTAGAGCGTGATGTAATTGACCATCTGGCTTTCTCTTCCGCATGATAACAGCTTCCTTTTCTCATGTAAAGATTGAGAGGGGAGAAGCAAAAATGATATGATTATGCCTCTGGATGAGGAGGAAACATTCCAAATTCCATGATGATCGAGCACTCTTGTGAGGCAGGTCCCATCGCGGCGCGTCCCCGTCCGTCCTCGCTTAAGACCCCCCCCACCCGCCCCATCAGCTGCGGGCGTTGCGGGGACTATCGCCGCGCCACTCATCGAAGCCTATAGCCATCGCGGAATTTGGGATGATTCGGGATGAGGATAAGATTGAGAAAATTTCTGGCATTTCTGGTGATTCCTCTCAGCCTTTCTTGCTCCCTTTTCAGGACGAAAATGGCTCCTTATCCCGGAGGCGTCGTCTTCCCGTTGGCCGAAGCGGGCAGGATTTCCTACGAGGGGAAAATCATCCGGGCCATCCTCAAGGGCGACGGAGACCTCTATCTCTCGACCGATAAGGGTTTGCTTTACTGTCTCGATGGTGCGGCTCAAAAAATCAAATGGACATATGCCGCTGCTTCGCCCTTCGGCTCTCCCCCCTCGGTGAGCCCGGATAATGTTTTTGCCTGGGATGAAGAAAACAACATCTATTGTCTCGATAAGACCGGGACGCTCCGCTGGGAGAAGAAGATCAAAGAGAAGATCTCATCCGGAATATCCTGGGATCAGGACAAACTGTACGTAGGCACCCGAGAGGGGACTTTTTTGGCCATCCGCCAGTCTTCGGGAGAGAGCCTGTGGCAGCTCAAAACCGGTCAAGCCTTCGAGGCCAGAGCGGTCTTTTGGGGTAGCCAGACCATCGCTGCCTGCGCCGACGGCAAGCTTTATTTCATCAACCAGAAGGCCGATCTTGGGAAAATTATCGAAATCGGAAGCCCCATTCGCGTCACTCCTCTTGTGGATGGAGACCGGCTTTATCTAGGAACGGAGGACTCTGCTTTTCAGTGCTTTGACTTGAAGCGTAAAAAAAGAAAATGGAAAATCAAGTTAGGAGGGCAGCTCGTTCTGTCGCCGCGCGCCGATGAGAAAAGAATTTATTTTGTCGCCTCCAACAGTGTCCTTTACTGTCTGGATAAGAAAGGCGGAGATATTCTCTGGTGGTGGATCGCCCCTTCGCGGAGCGCTTATGACCTCGAATTCAGCGCCGACAAAATCCTAGTCACTTCCCTTTCTTCCGTCCTCTTCTGCTTGGACAGGAAGACAGGCAAGGAAATAGGCAAGTATGACGCCAAGGCCGAAATCAAATCCAACCCCTTGTGGGATACGCCGTATGCTCTGATCAATCTCCATGATTATGTCGAAAACAAGGGGACAGTCGTCTATCTCCGCAAGGAGGTCAAAGTCCAATTGACCTCCTCCTTATCCTCGCCCCAGCCGGCCGGAACAGAAATCAGTTTTACGGCTGCAGCCACCGGTTTTTATCTCCCTAAATATGAGTTCTATCTCCGCAGCGGGGAGGAAAAAGCCGTTGTCCAGAAAGAATCGGAGAAGAATTCCTGGGCCTGGTTTCCTGATAAGGAAGGGAATTATACGGTCGGGGTCAAGGTGAACGATGAAAAGCAGGCGATGGAAGCCGAAGTCCCTTTTGAAATTCTCAAGAAAGCAAAATAAAACCTTGGGACTGAGTCCTAAGCAAGGAGAGGAAAAATGAAGAGAGAAGATGCTCTGGAGCTCGTCAAGAAACATCTCCAGAACAAAAACCTGGTCAAGCACAGCCTGGCTGTGGAGGCCTGCATGAAAGCCGTGGCGGCGAGGCTCGGCCAAGACGCAGAAAGATGGGGGCTGGCAGGAATTCTCCACGACCTCGATTATGAGCTGACCGAGAAAAGCCCGGAACTCCATACGACCGAGACCGTCAAAATTTTGCAGGAATTGGGCCTCGAGCCGGCCGTGATTCACGCGATCCAAGCCCATGCGGCCAAAGTTCCCTGCGAGAACGAGATGGACTGGGCCATTTTTTCGATAGACCCGCTCACCGGATTGATCATTGCCGCGACCTTGATGCATCCGACGCGCAAGCTCGAGAATGTCGACCTGGAGTTCATCAAGAGACGCTACAAGGAAAAAAGCTTTGCCCGCGGCGCCAAAAGGGAGGAGATCGAGGAGTGCCGCCACATCGGCCTGGATCAGGACGAATTCATTTCTATATGTTTAAAGGCCATGCAGGGAATTGCGGACGAGTTGGGCCTGTGACGGCCGAACGACTCAATATTTTCCGAATATATTCGCTCTGAACCCCACCTCCAGGGTTCGTCCCGGGCAGGAAAACCCGGGCTCGGTGTAATAAGCCTCGTTGAATATGTTGGTCAATTTGACAAAGACTTCAGCCCGGGGGAAAGAATAAGAGAAGACCGTATTCGAATAAAAATAGGCAGGAATACGGAGGGTTGTCATCGTAGTCGTGTCGTACCAGGAGGAGGATGAGGCATAGAGCCCGAAAATTTCCCAGTGAAGCTGGTGCAAAAGACGCAAGCCCAGGTCAAAATTCAGGGTGTGGTTGGGGAGAGCGTCGAGCGGACGATCTTCGCTCCGGTTCTTGTGGTCAAGGTAAGTATAATTGAGAGTGGCCGCCAGAGGCCCGGATGATTTTTGCAGCTGAATTTCCAGGCCGTTGATATAGGCCTTGCCGATATTGTAAAACCTCCGCAGGCCGTCAGGGAGCCTGACGCTTTCAACCATGTCCTTGAAGTCGCTGAAAAAGATGGCGGCTGATAAAAAGATTCCCCGGTTCCAGGAAAGCCCCAGCTCCCCCAGAGTCCCTGCTTCAGACCGAAGGTCCGGGTTGCCCGAACTTGAAGAGTAGAGGGAGCGCATCGAAGGGAACCTGGATTTGCGGGAGAAGGACAGGTGGAGTTCGAGATTTTCCCGCGGAGAGAACTTGAGGCCGACCAAAGGGTTGAGTTTCTGGCTGCTTCCGCCCTCGAACTTGTCGAGATAGTCCAGGCTGACGCCGCCGATGATCGTCCAGGCCGGCGAGAGGACAAAATGATCCTCGCCGGCAACAGAATAAATTCCTTGGTTGTAGCGCTGCCAGGGCAGGCCGATATCATCCTGCTGACGTGATATCTCCTGCTGAAGCGTCAGGCTCAGCTTGAAGGTGTTTTCAGGGTTCGTGGGAAAATCCCCCAGGGCAAAGAACCCAAAAACCGAGTTATCGTATATACTCTCGTATTGCCGCCGGGACATTTCTGGATTATAAAACGCGTCGAGGCTGTTATCGTACTGGATCCAGTAGGCGCGGAAGCGCAGCAGGGATTTCTGCCCGATGGAGGTGAACCCTCCGGCGTTCAGAGAGTAACGGTCCCAGTTCTTGAAGCGCCAATAGCGCGGCTTCGCGGAAATAAGCGAGATAGGAATTCCGTAAGCGGAGTGATAATAATTGCCGTTGAAGAGGATTTCCGTCCGGCTGGAGGGCATGTAGTAGAGTTTGGTGTTCAGGCTGAGCCTTTCGTAGTCGCTGTTCGCCCTCAATATTCTATTGTTCCCATCGGAATAATAGTATCCGGCCGAGTCCTGGAAAAGGGCATGCCCGATCAGGCTGAATTTGTTCCAACTGGCCGAGGAGTGGAGACCGAGGCTGCGGGTCCTGTTTTCGCCGTAGCTCGCTTCCAGGTTGAGGGCAGGTTCGGGCGTAGGCCTTCGGGTAACGACATTGACGATCCCGCCGAGAGTGTTGGGGCCGTAGAGGACAGAGGAGGGACCCCTGGTAATCTGGATGGATTTGGCGGATTCGACCTCGACGGTTTTAAGGTCGAAATTACTGAAGAAGGGTTCGTAAGAGGGGACGCCGTCAATAAGAAGGGCAATGCGTCGGGAATCCAGGCCTCTTAATTTCAGAATGAATTCATTCTTTTCGCCCGAGGTGACATAAACGCTGGGAAAAAATTTGATGGCCTCAGAGAGGTCCAAAGGTTTATTCGCTTCCAGTCTTTGTGCCTCCATCCTCGTCACAGTGGAAACAGGCATCTCTTGGGGGGCCTTTCCGATGACCAGGATCTCTTCGGTGATCTTGGGGATTTTCTCTTCCTTTTTTTTCTCTTTCTCATCCTTCTCCTGGGAAAGGATGAATAAAGGAAAACCCAAAAAAAGTAGAAATAACAAAGTGATGATGAACTTTAGTCTCCAGTGGTGGGGGTATAATTTCATGATGCCTCCTTTTCAAACACGGAAGGCAAAGCCGTTTCCAGCCTTGCCCTATCGGTCAAAGGGCGTGGCATCTCCAGGGATGCTTTAGCACCGTTGACTCGGAGAAGAGCGGTATTCTATCAGAGTGGGTCTGCGGCTGCAAGGCGTAGGCAGGGTCTTTTTCTTTATTTTTGACATGATGGGTTTCTTATGTTATAAGTTTTTTCAATCATGAAAATCGTGGGTGTCGTCGGCCCCGCTGGGACGGGAAAAACGCCACTAATCGAGCAGCTTGTCGCAGAATTAAAGAGGCGCGGGCTTTCTGTGGCTGTTATTAAACATTGTTCCCGGGGGTTCAGCCTTGACCTGCCAGGCAAGGATAGCTGGCGATTTAAAGAAGCCGGTTCGGATGGCGTGGGACTGGTTTCCCCTGAAGAAATAGCCATCATTCAAAGGCAATCCAATAAAGCCGGGGATCTCCAGCTCGCGACTTCTTATTTCAGAAATATGGATATTGTCTTAATCGAAGGCCGCAACACGATCAAAGGGATCCCCAAGGTTCAACTTCTTCGGAAAGGGGTGGCCGAAAGAGTGGCGATACCCGTCGAAGAGCTTGCGGCTGTTGTCTCTGACTTTGATGTAGATATACCACGGCCGGTTTTTCGTTTTAATCAGATAAATGAGATCGCCAATTTTTTGGAGAAAGAGGCACACAGGGAGGAGTCCCGGGTCGTTTTGGAGATCGATGGGACGGTGATTCCTTTAAATCCCTTTGTCCAAAGCGTTTTTGAGAACATGCTTCTGGGAATTGTGCAATCATTAAAAGACATTCAACCAAACCCACAGAAGATTACCTTGGGCGTCATCAGGAGGAATAAGAAAGATGAAACATTATAAGAATTGGGTCTGGATATTGCTTTTAGGCTCTCTCTGGGGAATCAGTGAACTGATTGGGGGAGAAGCCTTTTATAGAAATAATGTGCCTCATGCTTCAGTCTGGCTTTCGGTCTGGGCTTTTTTTGTCCTCGCCCTGGGACGCGGCTTGGTCAATAAGCCCGGCTCTTCGACCGCGATCGGAGGAATGGCCGCTTTATACAAGCTCATCAATGCGGCACCTTACTTTTGTCATCTTCTGGGCATCCTTTTTCTGGGATTGACCTTTGACATTGTCACCTCAGCTTTGATAAAAGAGGAGCGCAAAAAGTCATGGCGGGGTGCCCTTTCCGGGGTGATCAGCGCCTACAGTGGATATGCTCTTTTTGCGGTGGTTGTTACTTATATTGTTCGTTATGACCCCTGGGTGGCCGGGGGCTGGCCTAAAGTCAGCCATCATATCTTCGTTGGCGGCAGCTACGCAGCTTTGACGGCTCTCCTGGCTGTTCCCTTGGGCTTATGGCTTGGCGTCAATGGATTGATTTTAGCCGGGCGCCGCCCCCGCTGGGCTTATGCAGGCGCTTTCGTAGCGCTGGCTGCTCTCTGGACGATAGGAAGATTCATCGGCTGACAAAACAAGGGAGAAATGCCCTCTTTCGAAATGACCAGGCAGGAATTTGAAAGAAAGTTTTTCTCTAAGCGCGACCTCAAAATTCTCTCCATTCTTCAAAGCAGCACCGTTGGCCTTGCCGGCGCAGGGGGATTAGGATCCAATGCCGCGGTATCTCTCGCGAGAGCTGGCGTCGGAACGCTGATTATCGCCGATTTCGACCGAGTCGAGCCATCTGACCTTAATCGACAATACTATTTCATGGAACAGGTTGGAAAACCCAAAGTTGAAGCCCTGCTCGAAAACCTAAAAAGAATCAGCCCTTATTCTCAGTATCAGATGCATAATATCAAAATCGAGCCCAGCCATGTTGCACCGGTTTTCGGGACTGCCGATATCTTGGTCGAGGGCTTTGATAAGGCCGAAATGAAACAAATGCTTGTCAATACGTGGCTTTCTCTTTTTCCTCAAAAGCCGATCATCATTGCCTCAGGAGTGGCAGGTATAGGTAAGAACGAAAAACTCCACGCCAGGAAAGCTGGGAATCTCTATATTTGCGGTGACGAAGAGACGGAATGTGAAGAATGCCTATCTCCCATGGCGCCGAGAGTGGGCATCGTCGCCAATATGCAGGCTAACTTGGCTTTGGAATTATTGGTCAAAATGAAGAGCAAAAACTCAAAGACATGATCAGAAACTAAACATCGCGCTGCGTCCATTCTCCATCGATGAAGCGCCACATCCTGCCCGTGGGATTTTTGTCTTGCAGCTCTTCAGGAAGGCGGTGCGGGCGCACATTATCGTAACAGTGCAGTGCCGTAAAGCGAAGGAAGGAAGCGGGGATCCCGACGGAAGTAAAACCTGGATGACCTGTCGCGGGATAAGGTCCGCCGTGGTTCATAGCCGGGGAGACGGCAACACCCGTGGGCATTTTATCGTTGAGAAGACGGCCTACCTTCAAGCGGAGAATCGGTTCAATCTTGTTATAGAGGTCATCATCTCGATTTTGGCTGTCGCTGTAAATGGTCCCGGTGAGATTCCCTTCAAGAGATGCGACAATCTTAAGCATTTGTTCGTTGTCCTGGGCAAAGACAAAGAGAGACGCACTTCCAAATGCCTCGATCTGCAGTTCTTGGGGATGCTCCAAAAACCCTTCTCCAGAAACGCGAAGTAGGGTATTGGCTAAGCTGTATCCAGGTCCGCCGGACTCTTTATTCCCCGTGACGATCTCTGCTCCGTGGAGGGCCATTCTGGCCACAGCTTCGCGCAGCCTGTCGAATGTGTTTTGGCTCAGCAGAATACCTCCATCAAAGAACACCTCGCTCTATGGACCCTGCCCTAAAATCACCAGGCCGGGCTTCGTGCAAAACTGGCCCGACCCCATGGTGCAGGATGTAAAAAGCTCTCTGGCAATCTGCTCCGAGCGCTCTTCGAGGGAACCCGGGAGGAGAATCACCCAAAGACTTGACGCTTTCCTTCGATTCAAATTCTATTTGTGCCGAATGGCTGGCGGGTGCCATGATTTTAGAACCTGACCGGATTTCGATAAAGCGGGCAGAAATAGCCTGGTGGGGTTACGAAATCATCGGTATTGCTCCCTTACTCCGCTATTTAACTTCTCGAGGCCTGATTGAATTGGATGATTACACCAACTACGAAATGTCAGCGCGTTTCAAAGCTGGGGCGATGGGTATTGCTTTTATTCCGGTCCGAGGGCACGGTGGCACTGATATGGAATTGGAACAGCGGATAACGATGACAGCGATCGACCTGGCTCTCAAGAAACGTCTTAAAACCTATGTGAACATGGCACTCTGTCAAAAGAGCCGGTGGAGACTAACAGGTCCTCGTGACAACAAGAGACTGGGTGTTCAGTATCGGCGCCGAGGGCTTTTTCAGCGGAGAGCAATCCTACAAGTCTCAGTCGGTCGAAGGCAACTTTTCAGCCAACCGGGTCACTCCGGAACTGAAGATACGGCTGGGCTTTTCTGCCGACCATTATGAGAGCCATTTCCAGTTTGATGAAAGCACCGTTGACAGCATTACGGATAGCCTCTTTTTTAATGGGATGGCGGTGAAAAGCCTGAATGAGCATTGGTCTGTGGGCGCTTATCTCAAAGCCTCGTCTTCGACTTACAATAATATCAAGTTTTCCTTTAGCCCGGCACCGGCTGTCGAATACAATTTCTTTTCCTATGTCAAGGTTGAGGTTCTGATTGTTCCTCTATTTACTTGTACGTTGGACGGATTTCTGAGGCCGCGCACTTGCTTACCAAGTGCGCAGAGCGCGAACCCTTGTCGTTTTGGACTTTCGCCCTGCCCTTCTATCTGAACTGGTTTGACGGGAAGTACGAGCGTGCTCTGGAGGGAACGTGGCGAGCCCACGTGCGGAACTGACGCCGGAGTTCAACGAGTGGTGCCATAGGGAATGTACCTGGTCGTATTTCGTGGCGGCCTCGAAGCCTCCCCCTCCGCACATCGCTTATCAGGAAGTCCTGATGGCCGCCGAGACAGGCGCCGAATATTTTTCATGATCTTCTCTTTGCCCGGGACAAGAGGTCTGGGTGATTTCCGGCGCTTTAGGCGCCTCGAACGGCCTCAGGGACGCATCCCCGCGCTCTCAACCCATCCTTGACATCTTTTTTGTCATTATTTATACTTCCTCACGATGTAAGTTTTAGCTTATATAGGGAGGGAAAAAGAAATGACAGGAAAAAGAAACATTATCTTTAAATCTCTTCTCTTTCTGGCAATAAGCATCGTTATCAGCACTTGTATCCTTTTGGCTCAGCAGGTTCCGAAAACGGAAAAGGAGATACCCATATTTCCAGGAGCGGTCCGTGATTTGAATGCGGAATCCGAGATGAAAGAGCAGGCGGGGGAGGAGGCTGATCCGAGCTTACAAAGTGGCATACATAAAGTGTACAAAACTGGAGCATCAGCGGAAGAGGTGTTCGGATTTTACCTGAAGGCGATTGGAGGAAAAGAAGGAGTATCATATGAGGATCCGAGGGGACTTCAACCAGGTGCTGTCTCCCAGGTTTGGTATGAACTCAGATTCTGGAAAGACCAGGACTTTAAGGATATCGTCTATGATACTTCCACGTCGGGAGAATGGATGAAGATGAAGCAGAATCTCGAAAAGAACCGTAAACCTTACAAACCCGGAATGTGGATCCATGATGGCAGGTTTACATGGGTCACGAAGGAAGCAAATAATGATCTCAATGGGTTTATCCTGGATATCGAGGATACAACCTTCCTTTGGAACC
>Ga0315280_10001825_pt1 | contig 35621 bp, 36 predicted proteins | sample YL17G06_40_MG_FD_203697 | JGI IMG/M metagenome (GOLD analysis project Ga0315280, IMG submission 203697) | Sediment microbial communities from Yellowstone Lake, YNP, Wyoming, USA - YL17G06_40 | ecosystem: Environmental > Aquatic > Freshwater > Lake > Sediment | place: USA: Wyoming | collected...
ATATAAGATATTAAAAGAAATATTGTTGCTTTTTACCTAAATATTGGTCTTAAAGCTAAATTTTCTAGGCAAAAAACGAGATTCTTAGGTCAACCCGCTTAATCCAGCTAAAGCTTACAACCTATGTTTTAGTCCAAAAATAATCGCTGTAAGACAAAAAAGAACCCAAAAACGGAATATAATTACTTTATTTAGAATAACTTATTTTGGGCCGCCCCCAGCCTTCTTCCAGCCTTCAGCCTTCCCCACAGCCTTCCAGCCCCACAACCCAGCCTTCCCCAGCTTGACATCTTCTAAGTCGTGATTTATGATTGCTCCAATTGGTTCGATGGGAAAATTGATATGCAATTGGGCCCCCGTCCAGTGCAGCGAGAACCCAAATTGCTATGAATCTGAGCGGAAATTCAACCAGCGAGAAAAACATCACAGCAAGGACGAAGTTGGCGACAAGTGAATCTTGCTTGAGCCAGATTGCCAGGTTGGTAATCTGTCTCTATGAATAAGAATGAGTTAAATGGCTGAATGTGATTTATAATCAATGGAAAGGAGGAACCATATGAAGAGGATGTTCACTCAGATTTTTGTCATCGTTTCGGTGTCACTTCTTTTCCTGGCTCTGCCGCGAGCTGGTGGCGCCGCCACCGTCGAATTCAAATTCTTCGGCGGCCACAACTTCATGGGCGGCGGCGACCTGAACGCAGGGCTGAAGGGACAGTTCGACATGAACAAAGCTATGGCTGCTGGCTACGGAATTATAAGCCAGGGCGATTACAATGCCTTTCACGGGGGAATGGAGCTGGGAGGAGACCTCATCATCCACTTCTCGCCGTTCGTGGGGATAGGTTTCGGGGTGAGCTATCTCAGGGCCCAGAGCAGCTCGGAGGTGACCTTCACCTTCCCTGATATCTCGACTGCTATGACCATTAAGCCTCAAGTTACGGCGACTCCCATTCGGGCAGGCCTGTACTTTTCCATCCCCATGGGATCCCCGGTCAGCCTTTCTCTAAACGGCGGGGCGGAATATTATCTAGCCAACATAAAACTCAGTAGCAAGTACACTTATCCCAGCGGATGGAGTCAATCGGAGGTCGATGTGGACTCTAAGGGTAAGTTTGGCCTTTTTGCCGGGATCGGTTTGGAGATTAAAATTCACCGGAATCTGTCCTTCTTCCTGGAAGGCCGGGGCCGCTATGCCCGTATTGACGGTTTCAAAGGCAGTGAAACCGACACAAGTTCTTCTGGCTCTCCCGATTCCTCGACCGGAGAGCTTTGGTACGCCAAGGTCAATTTCGACTCCATAGGCCAATTTCCCAGTGTCTTCTTAAGTGAAACTCAGCCCTCTACGGGCCCCATGTACCAGGATGTCCGATCGGCGCGACTCGAGTTCAACGGCTTCTCCGCCCTGGCCGGGCTCATGCTGCGATTCTAAATGAAAATGGTGACAGTCATCTAATTTTCCAATTGCACGCCCCGCTCCCGCCGAAATAGGGAAATTAAATGATTATCACCGTTTTTCTTTTTCCGCCGACAATCTTTCCGAAACCCAATCTTTCCCAACAATCTTTCCCACAAAAAATGCTTGACATATAAGTTTCTAGACTTATAATATGCCATTATAAGACTTGAGGCTTATAATGAGTCAAGCCGTCGTTTATGGAGTCCTGACGGGGGATCTTGTCAGGTCAAAGGCGTTCGAAGCGCACCGGGACCGGGTACTGGACAAGTTGAAGAGTGTCTTCGAAGCCGCGGAGTCGTTCAGGGAGAAGCCGGGCGAATTCGTTCGTTTCTCGCGGATTTTCCGGGGAGACTCTTTCCAGGCCGTCATATCCGACCCGGCCGATACGCTGAAGATCGCTCTTTTTGTCCGGGCCAGGCTCTTGATGATCAGGATACCCGAAACCCAGCCCGACGCCCGGATCGGCCTGGGGATCGGGACGATCGAATCCTTGAACAAAGCCAAGATCGAGGAAAGCGACGGCGAGGCCTTCCGCTGTTCCGGCAGGGCTCTCGACGGACTAACTAAATACAGGAAGCTTTCACTCGTTTCCCCGTGGTCGGATTGGAATAGACAATTCGAACCCCTGGGCTCATTACTGGATGCCATCATCCAGCGCTGGACCCCGGAACAAGCCGAGGCCATGTCCTATATGCTTCAGGGGCAAACGCAGCAAGGAATAGCTCGGAACCTCAAGATCAAACAGCCGGCTGTCCAACAAAGGCTTCTGACAGCCGGCCATTTTGCGATAAGGGACGCCCTCTCGTTTTTTGAGTCCTGGATCCATCAATATAAGCCTAGAGTCTTGTAATGTTGGATTATAAGCCGGGAAGCTTATGAATCACGCTGCCGTTCTCCTCAGGATGCTCTTAGCCCATTTCGTGGCCGATTTTCTTCTGCAACGGCAAGCCGGCGTCGAGGAGCGAAGGCAAAAGAAATGGAAGTCGAGCTGGCTCTATGTTCATAGCGCACTCTATGCCCTCGTTGTCTATGCTTCCTCCCTGGCCTGGGACCAGGTCACGTGGTTGTTCCCTCTTTTCTTCGTTTCCCACGCCCTGATCGACGGCCTGAAAACACGCCACGTCGAAAAGGCAGGCGCCTTCGTCATTGATCAATCCGCCCACCTGGGTCTGCTCGTAGCCGCCTGGGCGGTTCTTGCGCCGGGGCGGTTTACGCTCATCGGCACTGTTCTTCAGGACGGTCTGGACTCGCCGGCCATCCTCCTTGTCCTCACCGCTTTTCTGGTCAATCTTTTCCCGGTCGGATACCTTATCGGATATCTGACCGAGCCGCTGCGCCGCCAGCTCGATAGCCAGAAAAAGCAAGGCCTGGAAAAGGCGGGGTTTTGGATCGGGTGCCTGGAACGATTCTTTGTTTTGTCCTTTATCCTTGTCGGCTACCCCGAAGGGATTGCCATACTGGCTGGAGCTAAATCCGTCTTTCGTTATGGTGAAATCAAAGGCCCGGAAAAGAGGGTAGAGACCGAGTACATCCTGATCGGAACGCTCTTGAGCTACGCCATCGCCTTCGGAAGCGGCATTCTTGTCAAGAATCTAGTGAGGTAAGCCGGGGACAGCGAGGATAGGCCACATGAATGCCATCGTGCTTGATAGCCTGCGCAAGCGCTACGGCGACCTCTGGGCGGTGGACGGCGTGTCGTTCGAGGTCCGCAGCGGCGAGATCTTCGGGATGGTCGGCCCCAACGGAGCGGGCAAGACGACGACGATCGAATGCCTGGAGGGACTGCGGCGGGCCACCGAAGGCCGGGCCAGCGTCCTCGGCCTCGACCCGCAGCGGCAAGGCTATGAATTGCGGGAGAGGATCGGCGTCCAGTTGCAGCAAAGCTCGCTCCCGGACCGCCTCAAGGTGCGGGAGGTCCTGGACCTGTTCGCCGCATTTTACCGGCGGTCCGTGGATTGGCGCCCGGTCCTCGACGAGCTCGGCCTTGGCGAGAAGGCCGGCGCTCCCTTCGCCAAGCTTTCGGGAGGACAGAAGCAGCGGCTCCTCATCGCCCTGGCCCTTATCAACGACCCTGAGATCGTCTTCCTGGACGAGCTCACGACCGGCCTCGACCCCCAGGCCCGCCGGGCCATGTGGGATCTCGTGAAGCGCATGCGCGAGCGGGGCAAGACGGTCTTCCTGACGACACATTACATGGAAGAAGCGGAGCAGCTGTGCCACCGCGTGGCCATCATGGATCACGGAAAAATCGTCGCCCTCGACACGCCGCAGAATCTCATCGCCTCCCTCGACGCGGAGAACCGCGTCGTTTTCGCCGTGGACGGCCCGATCGACCTCGGTCCGTTCCGGACGATCCCCGGCGTGTCGCGCGCCGAACAAACCGGCAGCAGGGTCATCGTCTTCGGCCGCGAGGACGAACTCGTAGTCCGGGTCGTCATGGCCCTGGCGTCGGCGAAAATCCGCTTCCGCGACCTGCGGACCGAGCAGCCGAGCCTGGAGGACGTCTTCCTTGCCTTGACCGGAAAGGAAATGCGGGACTAGGAGGGACCCATGCGCGGCCTGTGGAAACTCATCCTGGTGCAGATGAAGCTCTATCTCCGCGAGCCCGCGGCAACGTTCTTCACGATCGTCTTCGCCCCGATGCTCCTCCTCCTCTTCGGCACGATCTACGGGAACAAACCGAATCCGTTTTTCGGCGGGCGGGGCATGGTTGACGTGTCCGTCCCATCGTATATCGCCCTCATCATCATCTCGGTCGGGTTCATGGGGATTCCCATCGTGACCGCGGCCAATCGCGAAGCCGGCGTCCTGCGCCGTTTCCGGATCACGCCGCTGCGGCCATCGGCTTACATCGTTTCGAATATCGCCTCGTACTACGTCATGACGGCGGCCGGCGTCGTCGCTTTAGTCGTTGTGGGCAAGGCCGTTTATGGGATGAAGTTCGAGGGGAACGCCGTGTCCGTCTGGGCGGGGTTCACGTTGGGAAGCCTCGCCTTTTTCGCCCTGGGCTATCTCATCGCCGGCGTCGCGCCCACCGCGCGCGTCGCTCAGGCCGTCGGCATGATCGCCGCCTTTCCGATGATGTTCCTCAGCGGCTCGGCCATTCCCCTGGAAGTGCTGCCTCAGTCCGTGCGGAACATCTCGCGCTTCATTCCCCTGACCCATGTCGTGACCCTGATGCGGGGACTGTGGACGGGCGCGAGCTGGGGAAAACATCTGACCGAGGCGGCCGTCCTCGCTGGCGTCCTTCTTATCGGCATGCTCCTTTCCGCCCGCTTCTTCAGGTGGGAATGAGGCTGAGGCGAAGCCCTAAATACGGGGACACATCATATAACCCCTAAATTGCCCAGACTGCGGGCTCAACGACAATCCCGCGGAAATCGGGAAAAGAGATGACTGTCACCAATTTTGTGTCATGGTCACCAATTTTGTTTGCGATTAATTTGGCGACACATTATCAATTTCCCAATTTCCCGGAACTTCACCTTGGAATCAGGTTTAGTAACTTGACATCGATCACCAGGCGGTGATATAGTTTTCCTATCATAATAGTATGCATTATGAACTCAAAGAGGCCACAACTGATTTGATAACTGAAATCCGCTATCGTATCCACTTTGCTGGAAGAAGGAGAATTTTTGCAATTCGGCTAGATTTTGAGGTTGAAAAACAAGCTGCAGGTGCTGAGGCCTTGATAGATTTTCCTTGTCATTTCTTGTGAGCGGAACCTATTCCATAACTGACTAAACAGAAAAGGAGCGAGCCACCATGATAGGTCAGACTCTCAGCCATTATCGCATCATCGAAAAAATCGGCGCCGGAGGTATGGGCGTTGTCTATCGGGCCAGAGATGAACGCCTGGAAAGAGATGTCGCCCTTAAAGTTCTGCCCGCCGGGGCTCTGGCCGATGAAGAGATGAGAAAGCGCTTCCGCAGGGAAGCAATGGCTCTCTCCAAGCTCAACCATCCCAATATCGCCATTATTCATGATTTTAACACCGAAAGAGACGTAGACTTTCTGGCGATGGAATACATATCCGGTGTCACGCTGGGGGAGAAGTCACGCTCAGGAGCATTGCCGGAGGCAGAAGTTGTCCAGGTGGGGAAGCAAGCAGCCGAAGCGCTGGAAGCAGCCCATGAGCAGGGAATAATCCACCGGGATCTTAAGCCCGGGAACATCATGGTCACGCCCAAGGGCCTGGTCAAAGTGCTCGACTTCGGCCTGGCCAAGCTTTTCCGGCCCTCAGGAACGCTGGACAAGACTTTAACCCTCACCGGCACCGGCACACAGGCTTTGACTGGCACTCTTCCTTACATGGCGCCCGAGCAGCTGGAAGGCCGCGAAGTTGACGAGCGAACCGACATCCATGCCCTGGGTGCCATTCTCTATGAGCTGGCTGCAGGGCAAAGGCCGGTTCCTCAGGAGACCCCTTCTGAGGTGATTCATGCGATTCTCCACAAGCAGCCTGAACTGCCTCGGTCCCTGGGAGCCCACATCTCTGAGGGGCTGGAGCGGATTATCTTCAAATGCCTGGAGAAAAAGCCGGCCAACCGTTACGCGTCGGCAAAGGAGCTGATCGCTGATTTAAACCAGCTTGAGAGCGGTGATCTGTCGGCGCTTATTGCCGGAAGGCCCGGGCGCAGGGCCAAGCGAAACTTGTGGCAAAGACCGCTGCCTATTAGTGTCTCGGCTCTCGGCTTGGCGGGTCTTTTATTCGCTCTAAATATCGGTGGAATGAGAGACTTTTTGATTGGCCGGGCAAGAACTTCTCAGGTGCAGTCGCTGGCTGTGCTGCCTTTGGAGAATCTCTCCCAAGATCCTGAGCAAAAAGATTTTGGCGTGGTCATGACGGATACGCTCATCACTGAATTGGGACAGATCAGCGCCCTGCGGGTGAGATCTCTGACTTCTGTCATGCAGTATAAAAAAACAGAAAAGTCTCTGCCGCAGATTGCCAAGGAGCTGAATGCAGACATGGTGGTTGAAGGTTCTGTCTTGAGGTCGGGGGAAAAAATGCGGATAACAGCCAGGCTGGTTAAGCCGGCCGAAGATCGGCAGCTCTGGGTCAAAAGCTACGAACGCGACATCGGCGCTTTTCTGGTTGTTCAAAGCGAAATTGCCCAGGATATCACGCGGCAGATCGGCATCCGGCTCAGTGAGGAGGCGAGGTTCCGGTTGGCCAAAGGAAGGGCTGTGAATCCCAAAGCTCTGGATGTCTATCTCAAGGGAGTTTATTCAGGCGATAGTGATTATTTTAATCAAGCGATCCAGCTCGACCCGGATTTTGCTCTGGCTTATACAAAGATTGCAGACGGTTATTTTTTTAGCGGTCTGTTCGGCGATGTTCCGCCTCGGGAGGCCTTTTTGAAAATGAAACAAGCGGCTCTCAAGGCACTGGAGAAGGATAATACTCTCGGAGAGGCCCACAGCTATCTGGCTCTGGCCTGGCTCCATTATGATTTAAATTGGACAGAGGCTGAGAAAGAATTCAAACGAGCCCTGGAGCTCAACCCCAGCCTCGCCTATACTCACCATCTCTATGCGCATTACCTGATGGCCATGGACAGAATGGAAGAGTCAATGGCTGAGATCAAACTCGCCTCGGAACTCGATCCCTTTTCAGCGGATATGAATTTATGCTTCGGCTGGCACTGCCTCAGCACAGCAGATTATGATGAGGCGATTGGGCTTGCCCGCAAAGGAGTCCAGATGGACCCCAACAATGCGTGGGCCCAGGTCATTTTGGGCTGGGCCTATGAACAGAAATTCATGATCAAAGAGGCCATTGTCGAGTTCCAAAACGCCCTCAGCCATTGGAAAGATAACTCTCTTCCCCTGGGCGCCCTTGGTCACGCCTACGGGATCGCCGGCAAAAAGAAGGAAGCCCAGGAGATTTTAGGGAAACTCCAAGAGAAGTCGAAGCGAACCTACGTTCCGGCCTACGATATCGCTGCCGTCTATGTTGGCCTTGGAGAAAAGGCTCAGGCCTTTGAATGGCTCTCTAAAGCCTTAGAGGAGCGATCAGGCTTTTTGATTTATATCAAATGCGACCGGCGGTTTGATGGGCTGCGGTCCGACCCCCGCTATGAGGCTTTGCTCAAACGTATCGGTCTGCCACTCGGTGCGATGAAGAGCTGAGTCCAAACCAGTCCCAGAAGATAAGAATTTCGTTTTCATCTATTCATCCAACCACCCAGATCTGCTCCCGGGCAAAGAGCCGGTCATGAAAAATATTCGGTCTGGCCAAGCTGGCCCAGGGAACCCAGCTCACGCAAACAGCGACCCTGATGGGCACTGTTACCTACATGTCGCTCGAGCAGGCCCTCGGCAAGCCGGTAGACCACCGGACAGATCTCTGGTCTTTGGGCGTCATCCTTTACGAGATGCTGACAGGACAGTTTCCTTTCCAAGGGGAGTATCCTCAAGCCTTAATCCATGCCATCCTCAACAGAAACCCGGAGCCCATCACGAGTCTTTGAAGCGGCATCCCGATATCGCTGGAATCTGTCGTGAACAAATGCTTGGAAAAGGATCCGTCAGAGCGCTACCAGACGGCCGGGGACTTGAAAGCGGACCTAAGGCGTTTGAAACGGGGTCTCTTTTCTGGAGTGATCACAGCCACAAAGCCTGGGCAGGCGGCGGAGAAGCCGGCGGCTAAAATCGATCACGTCGCCAATTTCTTCACCTGGCAGGAGGACATCATCCTGCAAATGGCTGGGATCCTTCGAGTCAAGATGTTGCCCCACAGCCAGAGCCTCCTGGCTGCAGACAGCACGACTATCCCCGGCGCTTTTGAATCCTATTCTATTTCTTCCAGGGGTCTTTCGATAAAGCCAAAGACATGTTTATCATGGTCACAAAAATCAGCCCCAGCAACATTCTCGGTCTCAACAACCTCGGCGCTGCCTACTTCAAGCCGGGAGAGAATGACCGAGCCGAGGGCATATTCGAGAGATCCATCTCCATCAAGAGGAATGCCGATGCTGTGAGCATGAATGAGGAGGCGATCGAGCTTAGCCGTTTATCTCGCAAAATCCGGCGTCCCGGATAGAGCCAAGGTTGAGATGACAGAGGCCCTGCGGTTGAAGCCAAACGATGGCACCATTGTTCTCAAATCCGTCCTGGTCTTCGAATTGATGAATCAGCGCTTCCAAGCCCTCGAGGCTCTTCAAAAATATATTCAGCTTCACGGCCCATTGGAAGAAGTCCTCAAAGACCCGTTTCTCTCTAGTCTCCGTATGGATCCCAGATACCTTGAGCTCGTCAAGAATAGAGAAAGCGCTGGCAAGGAACAACAAAGAAAGAGCAAAACCAAAGCAGGCAAAAAGCTCGATTCCGAGCTTACAAAAAAGCCACTGTCTCCTGGGAAATAAGAGACATAGCTAAAGGCAGGAGGAAAAATGGGCATCAAAAGAGTGACGTTCGATGCGGACAGACAGGGGAGGTTCAGCTATAATGATCCCGTCGTCCTTGTTTATCCAAGGGATAAGATCAGTTGACGGCGAAATGCTTCTTTGGTGCCGCTCAGGATTTAACGTCCGCAGTAAGAGGCGGTTGGATGGGAGTTTTCAGATTCGATATGAGCTGATCCAGGCTCACGAATCCGACCTTTAGGCCCTTGTATTCATGGAGATAAGCACGTTGGACATCATGAGCTACGACATAATTCTGTCCTCGGTTATAAATGTGACGGAATGCCTTCAGGCTGGTAGGGTCAAAATGTTCTGCCGACCATTTGCATTCAACGGCAATCATCTCTTTGGAATTTTTTTGTAAGACAAAATCCAACTCATGATGGCGCTTGTCTCTCCAGTAGAGAAGATTTCTTTTCTGGAACCTGGCTTGTATTTCGTTGAGAACAAAATGCTCCCAGAGCAATCCCAGATCTTCAGAGCGAATGGATTCCCAGCCTTTGTAGTGGCAGATAAAGCCGGTGTCAAATGAATAAACCTTGGGGGCAGAAATGATCTCCGTCGTGCGATAGGTGTTAAACGGACGAATCACCTGAACAACAAATGTCGCTTCAAGCACGGAGAGATAGTTGTGGATGGTGGTCCGGCTCACCTCACAGGGACGGGCGAATTTTGTGGCCTCAAAGACGCCGCCGCTCTGCATGAACAGGAGTTCTAAAAAACGTTGGAAAGAAAATCGCCGTTCAAGGCGAAATAACTCCTGGATATCTTTGGCCCAATAGGCATCCAACCATTCCTGAAAATCCCGTTCCGGATATTTTCTTGCCAGAAAAAAAGGCGGGACTCCTCCTCTGTGCAACCGGTGCATGATGTCTGTGTTGCCAAAATCGATGAGATCTTCAGTGATCATGGGAGTCAGCCACATTTCTGTTTTCCGGCCGGTCAGAGTGTCTTTAAATTTAGCAGAGGCGCCTAGGGTGGAAGATCCTGTGGCGATAATCTTGACATTGGGAAAATAATCAGCGGCGATTTTCAGAAGTTCAGAAGGATTGGCCAGGCGGTGGATTTCATCAAGGACAATCCTTTTCCCTTTGAACATAGAAAGAAAAGATTCGGGATCCTCCATAAGTCGCCGCGTTCGCGGAAGCTCACAGTCAAAATATTCGATTCCGGGCACGGATTGACATAAACAAGTTTTGCCTGTGCGTCTGACACCCGAAAGCCAGAGGATGGATTTCTCGCGCCAGAGGTCCTCAATCAATTTTTGCCAATATTTTCTGTTTTTGATAACCATAGTGAAAATTGTAGAGATATGGTGTGCTAAATGCAAGTAGTTTTTCGTTTGGTGCCACTAGGTGCAAAATAGATGGCCGGGCGGAAGAATTTCCTTTTCGGCTGTGCTGGTCGAGTAAGCATCTTTATCCCCATTTGTTCATCCAACCATCGTAAGGAAGTATAAATCATGACAAAAAAAGATGTCAAAGACGACTTGGAAGCGGCCCTCTCGATCCTCGCCTCCCTCGGTCACCAGGAGGTGGATATGGGGGTGGAAATTAATTTTCTGTCCGAACGACTGGATGACGGCCACAATCCCCGGGCGAAGCTCGGTGCCGGTCGTGGCCCGCAAGTAGGAGAGGAGTGCCTGAACAGCCGCCTGGCAGAGCGAGCCCAGGAGCCGGCGCTTGCACTTGAAGAAAATGCGCAGCATCTTGGGAATCGTGAAGACAACCTGGCGGTGGGGGACATCCAGAAGGAGTGTCTCCCGCATCCTGCTCAAGTGTTCGATAGAGATATAATAAAGGCGGCAGAGATGGGCGGTATGAGAAATAATGTCGGAGATCTCTTATCGTCATGAGGAAGGCTGGGAACAACCTGTCGGTCAATTGGCTTATGCATTGGTTCTCGCCTACAACAATAAAATGGATGAACCTTTATCGCGGAGAGGCCTCCTCCGCATCGGGTCGCTTATCAAGAGCTTTTGGTGGCCGCCGAGGCCGGCAGTGAATATTTTTCATGATCTTCTCTTGGCCCGGGCAAAGAGGTCCGGGTGATTTTCGGCGCCTTTGGCGGCTCGAACGGCATCAAGGTGACATCCCGGCGCTCTCCGGCCGTCCTTGACATCTTTTCGAGTCCTAATCTACAATTCCCCACGATGTTTGGATGGGAGAATGGGGACAAGGATGCTCATTCGGCCGGTGGAGCCGAAAGCCAAATTCCTATGAATTTCGAGGAGGTCTGACATGAGGTCTGAGATGTGGAGTCGACGAGAGTTTCTGCGTATGTGTGGCGCCCTTGGGACGGCCGCATATGCGGCGAAGGCCAGCAGCCTTGATGGCATCGCGGCCGCCTCGCAGGCGGTTGCGGACCGCTCGCCCGAGGAAGTTGCGAAAGACGAGTTCTACTGGAGGGAGATCCAATTAGCCTTCAAGCTGGACCGCACGCTGGTCAACCTCAATAACGGCTTTACCTGCCCGTGCCCTCGGGTCGTGCTCGAATCGGTCTGGCGCTACATGGACATGATCAACATGTTGCCCGTCCATTACCAGGGCATGATCGCCAGAAACGTGGAGACGATTCGCCTGCGGATGGCGGCGGAGTTCGGGTGCGATCCCGAAGAGTTGGCGCTGACGCGCGGCGCCAGCGAGGCGCTGCAGATCGCCCAGAACGGGATCGACCTCAGGGCCGGCGACGAGGTGATCACGACCGAGCAGGACTACCCCCGCATGCTGACGACGTGGGACCAGCGCCTGCGGCGCGAGGGAATCAAGGTGACGCGTCTCCAGTTTCCGGTGCCGACGACACAGGATGATCTCTACGAGCGGTTCGAGAAAGCGATCACGCCGCGGACGAAAGTCTTCCATTTCTGTCACATAACCAACCTGACGGCCCAGCTGTTCCCGGTGCAGCGGCTTTCCCGTCTGGCCCGCTCGAAGGGCATCGTCACCATCGTCGACGGCGCGCACGCGTTGGGGCATTTCCCGTTCAAGCTGCGGGACCTCGAGTGCGACGCCTACGGCGTCAGCCTGCACAAGTGGCTTCTGGCGCCGATCGGGAACGGCTGCCTGTATGTGCGCCGGGAGATGATCCCGAAATTCTGGCCACTGCAGGCGGCGCCGGAACAGCAGGACGACGACATCCGCAAGTTCGAGGCGATCGGCACGCACCCATGGGCCATTCGGGCGGCACTCGGCGAAGCGTTGGCATTCCATCAGGCCATCGGGGCCGAGCGCAAGGCGGCGCGGCTGCGCTACCTGACGCTGCGCTGGGCCAACGCGCTCAAGAGCCATCCGCGCGTCAAGATATTGTCGAACCTCGGGGAGCCCGCGGAGACGTGGGGGGTGGCAGCGGTCAATATCGAGGGAATCGACGTCAGGGCGCTCGCGAAGTTTCTGATGGACAAATACCGGATTATCGCGGTTCCGCTCGTCGGCGGAGCCCCGCCCAACCAGGTCTTTGATTATCAGGCTCTCCGGGTGTCGCCGAACGTCTACACGACGCTCGAGGAGATCGACACGTTCGTAATGGCCATGGAAGATGCGCTTAAGGGTGGCGTTCCGACCACCCTGGCCGCGGCCGGCGATGGCCCAGTGGAGGGCGTGCAATGGGCGAGTATCCGGTAATAGGGAGGATTCATATGAAGCGTTTGGCTGTCTTGGCCGCTGTGGCACTTGCCTTTGCCCTCATCGCGGGCGGCGCCCCGGCCTATGCCCAGGGTACTTTCAAGGTCCCGTTCGAATTCAAAGCGGGCGGAAAAAAGCTGCCGGCGGGCGAATACTGGGTTGCGCATTTGGAAGACGGACAGATCACTCTTCGGCGGGAACCGAACGGTGAGGAAGTCCCGATACCCTTCATCAATAGGTTAACGCAACCAAAACCGCCCATCGAAGAGCCGCAGCTTGTCTTCGACGTGGTCGGGAACTTCGAGCCGTCGTATACGGAGTATGTTACGGACTACGTGCTGGCGGAAGTGTGGCTGCTCGGGGAGGATGGATTTCTAGTGCACACCACGAAGGGAGCACACCAGCGCCAGACCATCAAAGGGCAGAAAGCGAAGAAGTAGCGCGGGCCCGGCCTAATGGGCCTGCTTTGGCCGCCACTTTAGGCGGCGTGATGAAAAGAATTTCGTCATGGATGATAGAGCATGACGCGAAGGGATGTTAAGTCGAGCTGAGAAAAACGGGAAGCGGGTCAGAAGATAATAATTTCCTTTTCGGCTGCGCCGGCCGAGTGAGCATCTTTATCCCCATTTGTTCATCCAATCACCCAGACCTCTTGTCCCGGGCAAAGAGAAGACCACAAAAAAATGATAGGGAAGACAACACCTTCTCCGCTTCTCTTCAGCCGTTCCCGCCGTCTCCGGATAAACCTTCCGCCCACGAGTCCCGCTTTGCCCAAAGACTCTTCTTCGATTCTTGATAGACTTTGAGGGCACTCCTAACAATTTTAGGGTTGACAAATTATGACAGACGAATAGTATTTCATGACGAGAAAATTCTAATTTGTGTGCTTCTGACATGACTCAATCGATACCGCTTGTTCCCGATTCGACCCCGCTGGTCCCCGAACCCGCCCTATCTCCCTCCGGCCGTTTGTACCTCGAGCCGGCCGATGTCCCCGCCGGGAGGCCCGAAGTCCGGCGTTTGTGCCGTCTCTGGAGAGATGATCCGGCCGCGGGTTTGTTGGACCTGACCGGAGAAACGTGGGCAGTCGCACCCTCACCCGTCCTGCGCTTCTGGCGTGATTTCGCCCGGGATTATCTGACCGCTCTCTGTCATACGCCGGGAATGGAAACCGACCCCGCTGCACGGCCGAATGAACCGGACCAGGAATACTGGCACGGCCTGGCGGAGCGAGTCCCTCCGATGAAGGGCCTTGAATATGTTTCTTCGGATGTCCTGCTCCGGGTCTGGCGCTCGCTTGAAGGACGAGTCCGTGCCGAAGCTGCCGCCCATGCCGGCGGAATCGTCGGCTGGCTGAGGGATCACGATCCGAATTGGCGGCTGGTGGGCCGCGTGACCTTCCACCTGGCAGAAAACAAGCGCAATCCCGACCGGCCCTTCGCTTTCATGGCCACCTACACGAGCCGCTTGTCGGACCAATCCAAGCCGCAATACATTCCTCTCGGACGAGCCCTCGAGGAGTACGCCGGCCAGAAGAATAGGAACCTTCTCCTTCGTCTTCTTTCCCCTGTGCAGGCCGCGGCGGAGAAGAGCGAGCTCATCCGTCGCATGACCGGATCCGGCGCCATCTATCAGCCGCAGGCCTGGACGGCCCGGGAGGCGTATAGCTTTCTGAAAGAAATACCCCTCCTCGAAGCCGGCGGAGTGATCGTCCGCGTGCCGGATTGGTGGAAAAGCGGCCGGCCGCCCCGGCCGCAGATCAGCGTGACCATTGGCGAAAAGAAAGGCGTCGTGTTGGGGCTCAAATCACTGCTCGATTTCTCGGTGCGCGCCTCGCTCGGCGGCCAAGCTTTGACAGACGAGGAATGGGAAAAACTCGTCCAATCGACCTCCGGGTTGGTGTCGTTGCGCGGACAATGGGTGGAAGTGGATGCCGCCCGACTGGCCGAACTGATGGCCCACTGGAAGCGAGTCGGGCGGGACGCCGGCCGGGACGGCCTATCGTTTCTGCAGGCGATGCGACTTCTGTCGGGCGCAGAGGGACTGGAGAGGAAAGAAGAAACCGCCGCGGACGCTCCGGAATGGTTCGGCGTTCAGGCCGGCCGCAGTCTCGCTGCAATGCTGGAAAGCCTGCGGAGTCCGGAATCCCTATCGGCCGCTGATCCCGGTGACGAACTCCGCGGCGTCCTCAGGCCTTATCAGCGCGAAGGGATTAGCTGGCTCAATTTCCTCATGAAGCTGGGCCTCGGAGCCTGCCTGGCCGACGACATGGGCCTGGGCAAAACGATTCAACTTTTGAGCCTGCTGGTGCTTCTGCGACGGGAGGCCGCGCCGGGCGCGTCGTCCAAGCCTAGTCTTCTCGTCGTCCCCGCATCCCTGGTGGCGAACTGGAAAGCGGAAATCGAGCGTTTTGTTCCGACCCTGCGCGTGCTGTACGCGCACCCGTCCGAAACGCCGGTCGCCGAATGGCCGGCGCGTTTGGATGACCGAAGAGACCGTCCGGATCTGGTGATTACGACCTACGGCGTCCTGCAGAGAACGGACAGCCTGCGAAGGCGTCGCTGGAACCTGGCCGCCCTGGACGAAGCGCAGGCCGTTAAAAACCCGACAACCCGCCAGACCCGCGCCGTGAAAGAGCTGCAGGCTGATCGCCGCGTCGTCCTGACGGGCACACCCATCGAGAACCGCTTATCGGACCTGTGGTCGATCTTCGATTTTCTCAATCCCGGGTTGCTCGGATCGGCCCGGGCTTTCGGCGCTTACATCAAAAGTCTTTCCGCCCGCGGGCCGGACGGATTCCGGCCCCTGCGAACGTTGGTGCGCCCCTACATCCTGCGACGGTTGAAGACCGATAAGCGGGTGATCTCAGACCTTCCGGAAAAAACTGAAGTGCGCGCCTATTGCCCGCTCACTCCCGCCCAGGCCGCGCTCTATCAGCGCGCCGTCAAGGACCTCTCCTCCCGCCTGGGGAGTAGCGACGGCATCGAGCGGCGCGGGGTGGTCCTCGCGGCGATCCTGCGTTTCAAGCAGATCTGCAATCATCCCGCCCACGCCTTGGCCGACGGCGATTACGATCCAGGCCGCAGCGGCAAGTTTGGACGCCTGCGCGAAGTGTGCGAGGAGCTCGCCTCGAGGCAGGAAAAGGCGCTTGTTTTCACCCAGTTTCGGGAAATCACCGAGCCGCTGGCAACATTTCTGGCCGGAGTGTTCGGCCGTCCCGGGTTGATCCTGCACGGCGGGACGCCGGTGCGACAACGCCGTGCCCTCGTCGAGGCCTTCCAGCGGGAAGACGGTCCGCCGTTTTTTGTCCTTTCCCTCAAAGCGGGCGGGGTCGGGCTCAACCTGACCGCGGCCGGCCATGTCATCCATTTCGACCGGTGGTGGAATCCCGCAGTGGAAAACCAGGCCACGGATCGCGCCTTCCGCATCGGCCAGAAGCGGAATGTGATGGTCCATAAATTCGTCTGTCGCGGGACGATCGAGGAGCGGATTGATGCTCTCATCGCCGAGAAGACCGACCTGGCCCGCGGCTTGATTGAGGACGGCGCAGAGAAGCGGCTCACGGAAATGCCGAACGAGGAATTACTGAAATTCGTGGCCCTCGATATTCATCGCGCCGTGACGGAGTGAAAGCCATGGGAAGACGATGGAGATGGAGCCGACGATACGACCGGAGCTGGCCCCGCTACGTGCCGGTGGCGGAGCGCCGGGCAAAAGCCGCGCGCCAACTGGAAAAGCAGAGAAAGAGGGGCGAGACGATCGACCCTGTGGTCCTGCAGGGCCGGGCGATCGCCCGCACGTTCTGGGGAAAGGCCTGGTGCGATCATCTGGAGTCGCACAGCGATTTCTCGAACCGCCTTCCCCGAGGCCGTTCCTATGTTCGCAACGGATCCGTCTGCAACCTCAGGATCGAGCCCGGCCGGGTGCTGGCCAAGGTCGTCGGAACGGAACTCTATGACGTTCAAATCGCCATCAAAAAACTGCCCGGCGCCCGCTGGCGGGCAATCAAGAAAGCATGCGCCGGCGGGATCGCCTCGGTGATCGAACTCCTCAAGGGCCGGCTTTCGTCTGCCGTCATGACGATCATCACGCATCGGACAAACGGCCTGTTCCCCCGGCCGGCCGAGATCGAGATGAGTTGTTCCTGCCCGGATTGGGCTACGATGTGCAAGCACGTCGCGGCGACGCTCTACGGCGTGGGAGCGCGGCTCGATGATCGACCCGAGCTGCTGTTCGTATTGCGCGGTGTGGATCACCTGGAATTGATCGGCGAGGCCGTCCACGCGGACGCGCTGGCCGGGACTTCGGAGCGGCCCGGCCTGGAAGAGTCTGAGCTGTCCGAGGTGTTCGGCGTCGAGATCGAAGGCGTCCCGGCTGCCGGGACGATAAAAAAGAAGAAAAAGAAGAAAAAAATGATTAACAAGAAGACAAAGAAGGCCGGCCCGAAACGGCTCTCGTATTCGGCCAGGAAGCGGTCGAAATAATGAAAAAGCACCCGCCCACAATTTTATTGACAAAGCCCTGAACGTCATGCCGTATTTCCCCAAGGGGCAAGCAGCAGGATATGTTTTGGTGCCCGGGGACGCTCAACGATAACTCTGGCATTTTCATCGATGAATACGTCTCTCTCTCTACCATCCGCGGGAGAAATTCGCCCGGACGTTCGCGGCCTGCTTCCTTTGGTCCAGAATATACAAATTGATAATTCTATTTACAAATTGTATAAAATGACCTACACCGCCTCTGTGATTCCTCGTCAAGCCGCAAACACATTGGTGTCTTTGGCAAAAGGATTTCCGATCGTGGCTGTGACTGGGCCCCGGCAATCCGGTAAAACCACGCTCGTCCAGGCTGTTTTTCGTGAGAAACCCTATGTTTCGCTCGAGGAGCCCGATAAGCTTGAACTTGCTATGTCGGACCCGAGGGGCTTTTTAGATAATTTTCCCGAGGGGACTGTCATCGATGAGGGGAAGAAAGGGGGGCGGCCCAATTTATATATAAGATAGTAAAAGAGATATTGCTCCTTTTTACTTTACATCTGTCAACAAATGGCATAGCATTATCTTTAAAAAAGAACGATGATCGGCTATCCGAGCAAGGTGCTTGTCTTGGCGGATTATCCGAATCCCCACTTCACAGAGAATATCCCGTACAAAATAGACTTTGTTCTCTCCTGCGGCGATGTGGAGTTCACGATTCTCAAAGAGATCTATGAACGATTCAAAAAGCCCATTTTTGCCGTGAAAGGCAATCACGATACGACAAAACGCTTCCCAGATTTTGTCAATGATGTTCATCTGAAATTCTTTCAACACCGGAATTGGATTATTGGAGGATTTGAAGGAACTCCAACCTATAAAGGATCGGGAGCCTATGAATGGGATGATTTATCTGCTGCCGAGAAGCTCAGTAAATTCCCGTACGTAGACATATTTATCTGCCACGCACCAATACTCAAATTCACAGACAAGGATGATTACGCTCATAAAGGGAGTGAAGCCCTCTTAAGATACATCGAGGCCAAGCAGCCGAAATATGTCTATCATGGGCATGTTCACTCCGAGTTAGGCGCTATGGTGGGCCAAACAGCGGTCGTAAGTGTGTACGGGGTAAGAGTCTTTATCTTGACTTACGATGCGTTTTAGACGACCTCATTTGTCAGTTTTGTATCTTTGATGATCTCTTGAAGTAAGCCTCTCCCGATATATTCCCCTTTATGAATCGGGACGACAGTGTCCGGCCATCGGGATGCCTAAAGAAGACATGGCTGCCACGCTGCCGGATTTTTGCGAAGCCAAGTAGTTCCAATGTCTGAATGACCTTCTTGGTCGGCAGCGGCTGGAGCTTCATCAGAGGGAGACTTCGATCTGTTGAATTCCCACAAAGTTGCGGTTTTCAGGGACGTCTTTTTCGACTTCGAGGTAAAGTTGGATGGCTTTTTTTATCCTTTCTTGAAGTTGGTCAAGGCTCTTAGCCTGAGTATGGCAGCCGGGAAGTTCAGGAACCAGCCCGATGAAGTATCCGTCTGCATCCTTCTCAATGATAACGTTGAACTTCCTTCTCATGGGTTTATCCTTCTTTCTGCGCATAGAAAACTATCTTTATTTTAACAGAGACGATGCGCTAAAGCAATCTTAAGTTTCTTATTATATTAAAAGACGCTTTGCTTTGTTCCCGAAATATACGGGCAGATAAATTTCAAAATTTTCCCTGGCCATTCATCTGGGGCTTGACTTTCGTTCATATTTTTATTATGTTCATAATAAATGAACGTAGATATAAAGTGAACAAAATCATGAACGAAATTAACAAAAACACTGAAGAAGATATTTTTCAACTTGCCATTGAGGCGTTTCAAAAAAACGTTCCAGTACCGGCTCAAATTGAGACGTTAACCCAGGAGCCCGTCTATTTAAATGGGTTTCGGCCGGACCGACGAATAAGAATGGTGGTGCAGGGTAAGACTCTGGATTACTACGCCGAAATAAAAACCAATTTCACGAATGCATATAGACTCATATTACTTATGCGCAGAGAGAAGTTGAACTACCCCCTCCTGCTAATCGCGAAATATGTAAATGCACACATGGCGGATCAACTAAAGCAGGACGGCTTAGAATTTATCGACACTGCCGGCAATGCGTTTATCAATAACCCGACACTGTATGTTTTCGTAAAAGGGAATAGGCCGCCGGAGATCTTAAAAAAGCCGCCACTCGAAAGAGCGTTTAAGCCTGCCGGCCTGAAAATGATTTTTGCCTTCTTGTGCAATCCTGGCTTTGAGAACAAAACCTACCGGGAGATCGCTGCTGCTATAGATGTCGCACTCGGGACCGTCGACTGGATCATGAAAGAACTAAGAGGACTGGGCTTTCTTCTGGATATGGGGAAGCGGGGTTATAAGCTAACCCAAAAAGAGAATTTATTACGTCGATGGGTAATTGCGTATCCAGAACGGTTGAGGCCAAAGCTGATGCTGGGACGTTACAGGGGAGAAATTGGCTGGTGGCAACAGAAGACGCTGGACCCGTTAAAAGCGCAATGGGGTGGAGAGGTTGCTGCTGCAAGATTCACACAATATTTAAAACCGGAGTTGATAACGATCTATACAGCGCCCCAACAGCTCAATCAACTGCTGTTTGAGAACAGACTTAAGAGAGACGTGGCTGGAGATGTTGAGATTCTTGCAAGATATTGGACGCCTGTCGAGATGTGGAAATACGATGACTTAGTACACCCAATCCTTGTTTATGCGGATCTCCTGGCAACAGGAAACCAAAGAAACATAGAAACAGCGAAGCTGATCTATGAGCAACATATTATTCAACTTGTCAGGGAAAATTGATCAGCAGACGATAGCCGCGCTTTCGCTCGTGAAGGAAGTTGCAGACTCTTTGAGCATTCCTTTTTTTGTCGTCGGCGCCTCGGCAAGAGACATTATTCTCAAACACTGCTACGGAATAGAACCACCGAGAATAACCAGAGATATCGACCTGGGAGTAGAGGTTGCAGGTTGGGAGCAGTTCAACCAACTTAGGGAATCATTGCTGTCGATGGGAAAATTCTCTTCCACGTCGCAAAGGCACAGGCTCCAGTTCGATTCTGTCCTCATCGATATCGTTCCTTTCGGCGCAATCACAGACGAGAGAAGACAGATTAGCTGGCCGCCTGAACACGAAATATTCATGAGCATGGTTGGTTTCAAGGAGGCCTATGAATATTCGGTAACTGTCAGATTGAGTTCAGCCCCTGAGCTCGACATCAAAGTGCCAACCCTGCCCGGCCTGGCCCTCATGAAAATAATTTCGTGGAAAGAGGGACATCCCGAGCGGCAGAAAGACGCTGAGGATCTGCTGCTTATCATGCAGAAATATGAAGAAGCAGGCAACTTTGACAGACTTTACGAAAAAGAACAAAGCCTTTTGGAGGAAGAGAATTTTGATACAAGATATGCCAGCATCAGGCTGCTTGGCCGAGATTTGGCTATGATGGCAGATCCTTATACATTGGACACGGTCAGAACCATATTGGGCGAAGAAACAGGACAACGTTCTCAATATAGATTGGTCACAGATATGATCAGAGGCACGGTTGCTTCCGATACCAAATTCGATGAGATTCTCTCTCAGCTTGAGAAGCTGAGACAAGGCCTCGTTGAAACCTCAAAATCATAAATAACCTAACTGCTGCTTTAGGCTTTAACCCCATGTCCGCAGTTCACAATTTTATTGACATTTCCCTAACATAATGTTATATAGTGCCTTGCAGGGGCGTTAAACAGGCATGCAAGGGGTTCTTGGAGTCAGGATCAGAAAAGCCCGCGAAGAACTGCGTCTCTCCCAGGCGGCATTCGCCCGCGCTATCGGGCTCTCCTCGGAATTCATCTCCCTCCTCGAGGCCGACAAAAGGGCGCCGTCTCTCACCACTCTGAATAAGATCGCCTCGTTCCTGAAAAAGGACATCGGCTACTTCCTTCAGGAGAAAGAAGGCGCCTTTAACATCCTCCTGCGGGGCGCAGAGGGCGAAGGCGGCGCAGAGCTTGCAGGGAGTGCACGGCCCGCCGTCCCCGCCATGCCCGAAGACCTGGATGCCTCCGCCCGCTCCATCCTCCAGAAATTCAAAAAATACTGCGACGACTATCTGCGTCTCGAGCGCCTCGCCAACCGCGTCGGCCCCAACCGCCGTCTCGAGCTCGCCCCCCTTTATACCAACATCTCTCCCGAGCGCCTGGCCGAAGAGGAACGTCGCCGCCTCGGGCTCGGCGATGAGCCCATCCGCGATGTTTTCGCTCTCTCGGAGCTCAACGGCTGCCGCATCCTCCGCCTGCCCATCCCCGCGAGCTCCAAGCTCTCCGGCGCCTTCATCTTCCTCGAGGACAAAGAAGCCGCCTTTGTCCTGATCAACAGCGCCGATACACCCGGCCGCCAGGCCTTCACCGCTGCCCACGAATACTGCCATTACCTCAAGGACCGTTACGAGGGCCCTCTCCTCGACAATCCTGATGTTTTCGTTGATGAGTACGTCTCTCTCTACCATCCGCGGGAGGAATTCGCCCAGACGTTTGCGGCCGGCTTCCTGATGCCCGCCTCCAAGGTCCGGGCGATCATCGAGAAGGAATTCGGAGGCCGACGGCTGACATTCGACCATGTGCTTTACCTGAAGCGATATTTCGGCGTGAGCTTTGCCGCGATGCTGCGGAACGTGAGGGAGCTGGGATTTGTGTCGGCGGTCCAGTTTGAGGACTATATCAAGCGCGACCCGGACAGCCGCGAGCGAGAGGTGTTCGGGGCGAGGGCAGGGGAGAGGGCGCGCGCCGGCCGCTCCATCTTTTCCGATCGCTACAAACTGCTTCAGCTCGAAGTTAAAAGGAAAAAGTTGCGGGCGCTGCTAAATAAGGGGAAAATCTGATTGCAGGAGGCAACTCAACAGAGGAGGCATTACCGCGGGACGGAACCCTTTGGATGGCCTCCCATCGTGATTGTATTTTATTTATAGCTCAAAAGGCCTGTTATGTCTACATGGAGATACAATGCAGTTTCGTGAAGCCGAAGTCAGAGGCTACCGAGATGCCTTGAAACTCATACATGAAAGCGGGAGGAAGCTTGAAATCAGCGAAGACACGATACAGCATCTTCATGCCCAGGAGTGAGCGTTGACATGATCCGCAAAGTTCTCAAGAAAGAACGGGATGCGGGAAAGATAGAATGCCTCGGCCTCGGGAGGGATGCTAAATGGATGCAGGTGAAGTCTAAGAAATAGGTATGACCCTATTAATTGGGTAATAAATTAGGTAATTATGAAATTCTTTGTCGGCGTCACGGATAATCAATGGTTCGATTACCTGCGCCGCCTCTCAGCCCGCCCCTCCGAGCCCCTCGACGAAGTCAACTTCTGGCAGCCGTCCCCCCACTCTCAATTCCGCGCCATCCGCCCGGGTGACCTTTTTCTTTTCAAACTGCACCGGGACCCCCTCACTGCTCACAAAGACCTGATCGCAGGCGGCGGCGTTCTGGCCTCCTACTCGGTCCTGCCCATCAGCCTTGCCTGGGAGGCATTCGGCCCAAAGAATGGCGCCAGTTCATACCCGGAGATGCGCCGGCAAATCGCCCAATACAGACGGAGCCAGGATAATTCCTTCGAGGATTTCAAGATCGGCTGCATCATCCTCACCCAGCCCTTCTTCCTCGACGAATCCGAGTGGTTCCCCGTGCCCGAGTGGCGCCAGTCAATCGTCCGGGGAAAAACTTATGTCCTTGATTCGGAAGCAGGCCGGACGATCTGGCAGCATCTCTCTCACATCTGGGAGCAGCGGAAAGTTTTTGAGCTGGACAGAGAAGCCCGGCGGATCGAGGAAGAACGTGCCCGCTACGGCAAAGAGACGACCATCCGGCCGCGCCTGGGTCAGGGCGCCTTCAAGGTCGCGGTCACCGATGCTTATAGACGCTCCTGCGCGATTACCGAAGAGCATTCGCTTCCGGCTCTCGAAGCCTCCCATATCAAGCCTTATGGAGAGACCGGCCCGCATGCAGTCCATAACGGCCTGTTGCTCCGAAGCGACGTCCACAGGCTTTTCGACAGTGGCTACATCACTGTTACCCCTGACTACTATATCGAAGTCAGCGGCCGCCTCCGTGAGGAGTTCAAAAACGGCCGGTATTATTACCCTTTTCATGGACATAAACTACATCACCTTCCGCTAGATCATGCTGATCATCCCTCTAAAGACCTGCTTCTCTGGCATAATGAAAGAATCTTCAAAGGATGAACTGGCCTCAAGATGAGAATTGAAGATAGAATCCAGGCTTTCATGGCCCTCTCCAGATTCACCGGCGTGGATGTTACATCCCAATTTCTCAGAAAAATGAGCGAGCATTTCCCCCAAGCCGGCATTCCCCGAGTACATCACCTTGCAGAGGGAATTTACAAATCCGCCTCAAATAAATATGCTTTTTGTATCTGGAGCAGGTCGGCCGCCGGCGCAGACCGGGAAGTTTATCGCGATTTTTTCCAACCACAGGATGATGGCTCATGGACAATGATATACGCAGCCAAAGAAGGAAGTTTGGACTCAGCATCCAATAGATCGCTACTCGCCTGCCTTAAAGACAAAGTCCCTGTAATGGTCATTGTGACGTCTCGTTCCCACGGCCATCCAGAAGGAGCAAGATATAAAATTTTGGGCCCAGCCATGATCGAGAACTTCGATGCCAGTAGCCGAGGATTCTTGGTTAGAGGATGCAGCGCGCTTATATCTCAGCAGATCGAGAAGCATAAAAGTGCCTATGATGTAGCTTTATACTCGCTCAGAAATTGCCTTATTATGCCCTTTCAGTTAAAAGAGGCGCGTTCCAATTATCAGATTAATAAAGAAGCTCGAGAAAAGGCATTCCGCACAATTATCCTCGAGGAATACAAATTCCAGTGTGCTGTTTGTCAATCCAAGTTCTTACTGAAGCAAAATGGCGATGAGGCTATCATCGAAGCTAAAGCTGGCCATATTATCCCTGTCCAGGACCACGGACCTGATGATCCCAGGAATGGGCTATCTTTTTGCCCGCGTCACCACTGGGCATTTGACATGGGACTTTTTACAGTTACAGATTCAAAAGCAGTAAAGCTAAGTCCCGCCGTATTGAGGGCAGAAAGGCGCCGATTTGATTTAGAAGAGTATGATGGAGAAGCTCTTATAGATCCTGCTTCTGAGGTCTGCAGACCCGCGGAAGAAGCGTTGCACTGGCATCAGAGGAGGATTTTTAGGAGAGCTTAAATAAAAATTTTAATGATAGGAAATTTCAATGGATGATCTGATCAAAGGACTCAGAAAATTCGCTAGAGAACGGGATTGGGAAAAATTTCATTCTCCAAAGAATCTTTCCATGGCCCTTGCCGTTGAAGCGGCCGAAATTTTGGAGCTGTTTCAGTGGCTGACTGAGGAACAAAGTCGAAATCTCGACAAAAAAACTCTAAAAAGACTAAAAAAAGAAATTGGGGATGTTCAAATATATCTTGCTCGCCTTGCAGACCAGTTGGGCTTTTCTCCTATTGAAGTTGCTATTGCCAAGATAAAAGAAAACAAACGGAAATATCCTGTAAAGAAAGCCCGTGGGATCGCGACAAAATACTCGGATTTTCGGAAATGAGATTATACGAGGGCTCCTCGCCGCAATTTATTCAGGATACTACGCTAAATCAAATTGCAGAAAAATTAAAAACGGCCTTCTTCTTCCATTACAGGCATAATCCCTCTTCTCAAGAAATCAATTCATGGCGCAATTCCCTCCGTGCGATGTCCCAGGTATTCCAATTCGCGGATCTCCTGGACCATGGTGTTATCCTTGAATATCAGCTTCCCATGACCTCAAGAAGACTGGATTGCATGATTACAGGCCATGATAAACTTCAGAACGATAATGCTGTCATAATTGAGCTTAAGCAATGGGATAGATGCAGAGCGTCTGATGGAGACCGTGAAGTGATAGCTCCGTTAGGCTTTTCGGAAAAAGAAGTCCTTCACCCGTCCGTCCAAGTAGGACAATATAAAACTTATTTAGAAGATACCCATACAGCTTTTTATGAAGCGGCTAACCCCGTTCTCCTAAGCGCTTGCTCCTATCTGCACAACTACTCTTTCGTCCAGAATGATGTCCTTCTTGAAGAGAAGTTTAGGGATGTTCTATTAAACTATCCTTTATTTTCTGCTGATGACGTTGAAAACCTTGCCTCCTATTTAAAAGATAAGCTAGTTCGAGGCGAAGGACTCGACGTCCTGCAAAAGATTGGCAAGGGGAAAATTCGCCCGAGCAAGAAGTTAATGGATCATGTGGGAAATGTCATTAAAGGCAAAACAGAGTATGTTCTTTTGGATGAACAACTGGTTGTATACGACAGAGTCTTTTCCTGCGCCAGAAAAGGATTTCATGATAAGAAAAAGACAGTTATCATAATAAAAGGCGGGCCGGGCACAGGAAAGTCTGTCATAGCAATCAATTTGATGGCCGACCTTCTTCTAAAAGGATATAGCGCTTACTATGCGACGGGCTCAAGAGCATTCACTCAGACACTTCGGAACATCATCGGCTACAGGGGCGGAGTTCAATTCAAATATTTCAATAGTTTTGGGGAAGCAGAATACAATGCCGTTGATATTTTAATATGTGACGAGGCCCATCGGCTGAGGAAGACAAGTTATAATCGTTTCCAGCCCAAAAGGAGAGCGATAGAAATCCCACAAATTCAAGAATTGATCAATGTTGCCAAAGTTGCTGTCTTTTTTATCGATCAGGATCAGGTTGTGAGGCCTGAGGAAATCGGATCAGTGGATTATATTACGGAGGTTGCACATAAGAACGATTGTCTTCTTTTCGAATATGAGCTGGATGTGCAGTTCAGGTGCGCCGGTTCTGAAGCATTTGTAGACTGGATCAATAATACCCTTGGCATTGCAAAGACCGCGAATGTCATTTGGACTGGGGAGGAACAATTTGATTTCCGCATATTTGAGACTCCCGAAAAACTCGAGGAAGCGATAAAAGAGAAAATCAAGGATGGATATACAGCCCGATTGACTGCGGGATTTTGTTGGGACTGGTCTAAGGATCTTAAGCGGGATGGATCATTAAGGGAAGATGTAGAAGTTGGAGGATTTCGTCGCCCCTGGAATGCCCGGCCAGAAGCATCAAAACTCCCCAAGGGAATCCCGAAAGCAACACTTTGGGCGTATGATCCAAAAGGAATTGATCAAATAGGATGCATATACACAGCCCAAGGATTTGAATTTGATTACGTGGGCGTTATATTTGGACTTGACTTAACCTACGATTTTGATAGCCAGGAATGGGAGGGCCATCCCGAGAATTCGGGAGATCCGATTGTCAGAAACTCCAAAGGACGATTTGTCGAGCTTGTTAAGAATATTTATCGGGTTCTTCTCTCTCGCGGGATGAAAGGATGCTATGTCCATTTTATGGATAAGGATACGGAGAGGTTTTTTAGGAGTCGTATAGAAAAAAGGAAGTCAATAAACTAACATAAAAATGATGACAATAGAATTAAGAGAACGCAATACTTAATTCTCACAGTTGAGCTGAAACCGGGCGGATTAAGTATTGTGGCCTTATAGTTCTACGATCGAGGAGGAAAATATCAAGCGCGTCTGCTGGATGGGAGTGAGCAAATTGCTTGATTCTGACATAATTCTGGCTTCTTAAGATAAATAGAAAGTAATGTACCTGTTATATTCGGATGAAACGAATTTTGATCCTTCCGATAACGTCTTTTTCATTTATGGAGGGGTTGTCATTAGTGCCGAGCTTTCAAAAGTGCTTTCGGATGGCATACAAGAGATACGGGAAAGGAAACATATATCCGATGAGTTCTTCCTAAAAATGAACCCGAAGCCCGAAAACTTGAGTCACGGAGAATTCATTGAAGTAAAAAGGGGAATCGTTCAAAAGGCCATAGAGAACGGGTGCATTCTTTTGCTCTCACTAATTCATCACGAAATTGCCTCTAGTCCTGAAGAAGCACGAAGACATGAGATCAACAGAATTGCCTATCATTTCAACTGCTTGTTAAGCAGGTATTGCGCTCATGGACTAATGCTGATTGACCGTTTCAGCGATGATCAAATCGATGCGCACCTGCGTGATAAATTTTCAAGGGGAGTAAGCGGTCTACCTTATTCGGCGAATATAAGATTAGATCGGATTTTAGGCTATCACTATAGCGCAATTGGCCAATCTCATTTTAGCTCCCTAGTTGATATTGTGATTGGCTCACTTCGGTTTTCCATAAATTCGTATTCCAAAAACGAACTCCAAAATATGGAGACTGCTGAAACAATATTGCAGATGCTTGCGCCTCTCTTTTATAGGTCTCCTGAGGGCGGCGGCAAAGTCAGCGAACTTAGCTTGTTCTTTAGCCCCAAAATAATCCGATTGCCGACTTACAGAAATCGTTACAAAGAGCTAAAAGCATTTTTGGCTTCACAGGGAATCGAAGCTGAGCAGGAAATAACCGACCAAAATGTTGTATTGAGAGCTGTTCCGTAGGCAGCCGTAGAAAATTAGCGAGGAATGTATATGATAAAAAAAGATATAATTATTAAAAAACTATTATGGCGATAAATGCTAAAAGCTAATTGATAAAAAATTACTTGATTTAAAGATTTTAAACGACAGCATTAAAGAAATATAGAATGAGAATTTGCGGCGGCAATTGCAAAGAACAATCCGGGAATTGTTATGAGTTAGGGGCAGATTCGGTTCCCGTACAGTGTGTCGGTTCGTGGGTTGAAGACAAGTACTCTTTTTTAGAAAGATATATCGATGCGACACGCTCGGCAAGGAAAAAATATACAGATAAAGGCAACAGCGTATACATTGATTTGTTTTCAGGGCCTGGGCGCTGTATTATCAAACGAAAGCAAAAGGAAATTGACGGTGGTGCCCTAAGAGTATACAAATATCGAAAAGTCCCATTTAACGAGTATGTTTATATCGACATCCACGAGCCAAACGTTAGAGCTTTGGAGAAAAGGATAAATGAACCTAATTGTTGTACTTTCATCTGTAATGACGCGAATGTCTATATACAGACCCTTGTGGAATCCCTTAGAAGAAAAAACTATAGATATCACTTTGCATTCATAGATCCATTTGGACCTGAAGATTTAAAATTCACAAGTTTGAAATTACTTGCAGAATTACCTCGCATAGATTTCTTAATTCATTTTCCCATCGGGGCCATAAAAAGGAACATATCAAAATGGAAAGAAAATGATTATGGAGTGCTGGACGATTTTTTGGGAACAGGAGAATGGAGAGATAAAGTTCCTGATTTTAAAAAAGGAAAGACACTTACTTTGCTGTTGGAAATTTATAAGAGGCAGTTGATGAAAATTGGGTTTCCTGAGGACGGACTAAAAACGAAGGATTCACACGAAAACTTATGGGCATCTCTTCCAGCTGTTTCCGTAAGGAATACAAAAGCGGTTGAATTGTATGTGCTCATCCTTGCTTCGAAGCATCCTATCGCGCAGATAATTTGGAGTCACCTTTTAAATATTGATGCAGATGGGCAAAGGACAATAAAATGGGATTGAAAAATTGATAAGATCATTTGTAAGCGTTAATATAACGCTCAGGCTTGAATTAATAAAATGGCTTTCAATTCCTCTATAGAATGGACAGAGTCAACTTGGAACCCTGTTACAGGTTGCTCCAAAATTAGCGCTGGGTGTGCGAACTGCTATGCTGAGCGTATGGCTCGGCGTCTCAAAGCCATGGGAATGCGAAATTATTCGCGAGGCTTCGAGGTTGCTCTTCATGAACAACTAACCAATCTTCCCCTCAAGTGGCGAAAGCCAAAAATGATTTTCGTGAACTCCATGAGTGACCTCTTTCATGAAAAAATTCCCGATGATTTCATCGCTCGCGTATTCGATATCATGAATCGAGCTTCATGGCATCGGTTTCAAGTTCTGACAAAGCGGTCTCGCCGACTCAGTCAAATGAGCCCAATACTTCCCTGGGCAGATAATATCTGGATGGGCGTCACAGTCGAAGACCAAAAATGCGCTTTTCGGATTGATCATTTGCGCGAAACCCCGGCAAAAATAAAGTTTCTTTCTATGGAGCCGTTGCTCGGTCCGATATCGGACCTGGATTTGACTGGCGTTCATTGGGTAATCGTCGGAGGGGAATCCGGGCCCAGAGCCCGGCCGCTGAATTCAGAATGGGTCATGGATATAAAGGGAAAGTGTCAAGAGTCTAATATTCCCTTTTTCTTTAAACAGTGGGGCGGAACGAACAAGAAAAAGAGAGGGCGCCTTCTTGAGGGCCGCCTGTGGGATCAGATGCCTGAAGCGTTCTGAATTCGGCGATAGATCACCGGCGGGCTTGCCACCGAATCCGGCCTCTGGGTCACCTCCATCCAGCGCTGGCTCTGCATTTATCCGAGCTAAAACTCTTCAATAAGTTCAACAATATCTTCCTGCCTAATGGTCACGACCTTATCAACCAATCTGGTGAGTGCATAGGATCCGCCGGGGAGTATTCTTTTATTCGATGTCTCGAAGTTTACTGCAAAGATATGCTTCCCTGAGTCTTTATAGGTTTGGATCGCCGCTCCATAATTGAACAGCACAACCACCCTTTTTTTCATAAATAATAAAAAGGGGGAACATACGAGGTTCCCCCGGGGTATAAAAGTTTAACCTTGACGGTTAAGTTCTTGCCTAGTCGTAATTATAATATAGCTCCATAGTATGGGAAGTCAAGATTTTTCTTCATCGCAAAAAGAGACGAATTAGGAACAGCCAAATTCTCAATGACATAATGCGACCAAAACGGGGTTCAAAATGGGGACTTCAAAATGGGGACGGTCCCATTTTGCCACTACCCGAATTCCGAAATTCTGGGGACACGGTCCGAATTCCGGAGAATTCGGTCATGTCCCCGGAATTTCCGTTTAAGATAGTTTGTATATAAATTTCGCATGACCTCGCGTGTTCTGATCTTAGGATTCATGAATTTCTTTGGGTGGATAAAGAATGATCCCGTCCTGAATGTTCGAGATAAGCTTCAGACCGGATCTTGCCTTCAACTCTTCTTTGGTAAGGATATATGGAGATAACACATTTCCGAATTTCTCAAGACACAGAGTTGCAAGTTTTTCGGTTGCCAGTTCGACCTGGCGCTTATCGTCCTTATTTTTTACCTGAATAAAAAGATCGATATCACTGTTAAACTTTTCGGTTCTTGAGGCGATCGAACCGAACAATGACACTTTGACAACCAACGGTAGAGGAAGGTTTCTGAGAATTGTGTTCTTCAGATCTGAAAACGGAGCTTTAGGATCCAATAAAGTTAAGTACTTGCTCGTTTTATATAGATATCAAAATCGGGAAACGAGATGACAAACAAGATATTGCAAAATATATTGATATTGTGGAAAAGCATTGTAAAATGACAGCAGATCGTTCGAAGAACTTCAGGGACTTTGACTGAAAAAGCGGCGGATAGATTTTGCCTTAGAAAATGAGACAAGTTCTATGTGTGCTATCGAGAATATGCTCTGAGCATCGGCTGGAGAAGAAATATCTCATTGTGCCTTCCTACCAGATTGGCCATCAGATCGGGGAAAAGCTGGCAGAAAAGGGCGGAAGCTGGGTTAATCTGCATTTTGTGACACTGCCGGCGCTGGCCCAGGAAGTCGGCGGGGCCGAGCTTTCAAAGCAGGGAATAAAGCTTATTTCCAGCACAGGCTCCTTATTTATCGTTGATAAAATATTTAGAAAGCTAAAGGAAGAAGGAGAGCTCGATTATTTTAACAAGATCGAAGCGACTACAGGGATCGTTCGAGCGCTTCAGAATTCGATTTTTGCCTTGAGGATGGCCGGATTGAAGAGTACGGACCTTAAGTCGTCAGAGTTTATCGATGAAAGAAAGGGCAAGGAGGTTACTCTCCTGCTGCAGGCATATGAGGAGGAGCTCGAAAAAGGGAAGCTTATCGACCTGCCCGGGCTTTATGGAATTGCTCTGAAGCAAATCGGCGCCCGGCGGCAGGAAAAAGAATTGCATCTCGCTTTTCAGGATAGACCCCTCGGAGGCCTCGAACGGGAATTCCTCAAGAAAATTGCCGGCGAAAATCTTTTCCTCATTCCTCAGGATCCGGTATTTGGCCTGGTCAGGCCCCGGCGCCTGTGGAAAGCGGCTCCCATCTCAACTTCCCCCTCGATTCCACCCTCAACGCCAACTCCATCCCCCGCCACTGACGTCGAACGCCTCCCCTGGCTTTTTGCCACTAAAGACGCCCCGCCTCCCCTCCGCGACAACACCCTCGACATTTTCTCCGCCATCGGTCCCACGAACGAATGCCGCGAAATCCTCCGCCGCATCATCAGCGAAAAAATCCCCTTCGATGACGTCGAGATCATCCATCCGTCCGGCCCTTCCTACCCTTCCATTATGTTCGCGCTCGCGGCAAAGGCCGGCTTCAAGGTGACATTCGGCGACGGCATCCCGCTCGCCTTCACCGCGCCCGGCAAAGTCTTCAGCGGGCTCGTTGAATGGATGGAGCATGATTTCCTCGTCACCGACCTCTGTGCTCTCATCGAGGCGGGGGCTATCAGGCTTCCTTCAGGCAATGATCACGTCGGGCTTGCTCCCCTCAAGGCAAGCCGCTACCTCAAAAGCGCCATGATCGGTTGGGGAAGAGAGAGATATGTTGCGCGGCTCCAGACTTTGATCCAGGACGCCGATGAGAGGGCCCGCGCCGCCGAAGATGAGGGCGAATTCGGGAAAATCGAAAAATACCGGGAGAATATCCGCGAGGTCGAAAGCCTTATCGCCTTTGTCAAAAACATGCTCGAGCCCCTGCCGGAGGAGGACGCGGAGGGGAAGATCGATTTTGCCGCGCTCTCGCAGGGGATCGCTTCGTTCATCGGCAAATTCTCGTCGATTTATGGAGACCTTGACGCGGAGGCGCGCGGACTCCTCCAATCCAGGCTCGAGGAGGCGGCGGCGTTCAAGACCGCGCCCCTCAAGCGGCAGGCCGTTTTCGAATGGCTCAAGAACTTGGCGGCGGGGCTGAGGGTAGGGGCTTCGGGTCCTGCGCCCGGCCATCTCCATCTTACGAACTGGCGCGCGGGCGGGTATTCGGGGCGGCCGGTGACTTTCGTGGTCGGGCTCGACCAGGGGACTTTCCCGGGAGGCGGGATCCAGGATCCGATTCTCCTGGACGAGGAGAGGGAGCGGATCTCCGGGGAGCTTATGACGAGCGCGGACACGCTCCGGGAAAACCTTTGGGCGATGGCCGCAATGCTGGCGGGCCTCCGGGGGAAGGTCGTGCTAAGCTACTCCTCCTACGACATCATCGAGGAGAGGCAGTCCTTCCCGTCGTCGTTGATTCTGCAGGCGGCGAGGCTGAGGGCGGGGGATCCGGGGCTCGATTATTCGGCGCTCGCAGGGTTGATACCGGAGGCGCGGGGATTTTTGCCGGAGGTGGAGGCAAAAAGGCGAGAGCGAGAGACGCAGGCTATTGACGAGACCGATTGGTGGCTTGGGAAGCTCGCGCCGGGAGGGGTGCTTCGGGACGGGATGGATGCGGTCAAGGCGAATTTTGACCTCCTCAGCCGCGGGGTTTTCGCCCTGGAGGAGCGCGGGCGGGAGAAGGTGGGCGAGTTCGAGGGGAAAATCAAGATTGATCCCAAAGAGGTCCATCCTCTCCATAACAAAGACATTGTCATGTCGGCGTCGCGGTTCGAACGACTCGCCCGGTGTCCCTTTGGCTATCTGATGAGGTACGTGCTGGATGTCATGCCGCCTGACGAGCTCGAGCTCGATTCATCGAAATGGCTGGATCCGATGCAGAGAGGTTCGCTCCTCCACGAGGTCTTCGCCCTGTTCATGAAGGAGCTGAGAAAGCGGGGTGAAGCCGCAAACCCGAAAAAGCACGCCGCCTTGATCCGGAAGATCGGCGCCGGGATCATCGCCCGTTACAGGGAAGAAATCCCGCCGCCGTCCGAGGGAATTTTCGAGCGGGAGAGAAAGGCAATCGAGGAGGAACTCGAGGTTTTTCTGAAGGCGGAAGCAGGCCGGCTAAGGCCGGTTGAACCGGTTCTTTTTGAGGTGAGCTTTGGAACAAGAAGGAAGGAAAAGAAAAGGAAGGGAAGCGGAGGCAAGGGGAGGAGGGATGGTCAGGAAGACGTGGAGGAGGCGGCGGGCGAGGCGGTGATGGTGAAATGCGGGGAGGGGACGGAGGCGGAGGCGGCAGCTGAGGAGGCGTTCCGGCTGGCTGGCCGGATCGACCGCATCGAGAAGAGCCTCTACCGGGTGATCGATTATAAGACGGGCAGTTCTTCGCCTTTTGAAAGCTTGAAGTATTTCGGCAAGGGCAAGGTCCTGCAGCACGCCCTGTATGCGCTGGCGGCCGAGGAGATACTGCGGAGATTGAAGATCGACCGCACGCCGTCGGTCGTGGAGAGCGGGTACTATTTCCCGACGCGGAAGGGCGAGGGCAAAGAGATCACGGTGGAGGCGTTCAGCAGGAGTGCGTTGGGTTTGGTGCTTGGCGAGCTCCTGCAGGTACTGGAGAAGGGGCGGTTTGTGGCGAGCCCTGAGGCCGAGTGCGATTTCTGTGATTATTCGCCTATTTGCGGCGGATTGAACGCCAGAGACCGGGCAAAGTGGAAGAGGGAGCATAACAAAGACGTTTTTGAGGTGTTTGAGAGGCTGAAGCAGTATGAGTAGAAAAATTGGTGAGAAAAATTGGTGACGGTCATCTATTTCACCAATTTCTCTGGAATTTGGTGACTGTCACCCGAAAAATTGGTGACAGCCACCAATTTTCGCTAAGGAGAAAATAAGATGAGCGTGAACAAGTCGGCACTAAATCAAAAGTACAGAAAATATCAAGAGGAATTGATCAAACGCTTCTGGGATTTCCAACAGACTCGTTTTCAGAAAGAAGAGGAATTGTTTGAAAGACCCTTTGATCTGATAAATCCCAAACGACCACCAGTGTTTAAACGTGAGCAGGGCAAAAATAACGTCTTGGTTTATGAAGTCTGGGGCGATGAGACCAAAGAATCCGTACGCGACATGATTCCCAAAGAGAAATGGCATCGATGGTTTCCCAGCATGACAAGTTCGCAAGCCCTTGCTCAGAGCGTTTTCGGCAATCTTAAAGTTATGGATAAATTGGGTTGTCTTGGCGAGCTTAAGGGCGATGAGGGGAGACCGCTCTTTATAAGAGACACTGGGGATTTCAATAAGCTCAAAATGGAACATGAAATCACGTTTCTCGACGAACCACGAAGGACAAAAATTGATGTTTTTCTCGCCGGTGATTATCAAGTGGCAGTGGAATGCAAACTTTCAGAAAAGGAAGTAGGGACCTGTTCGAGGCCAAGGCTTTCCAAGAGTGATGAGCAGTATTGTAATGGGACTTACTCTGTCCAGGACAAGAGGACTGAACGATGCGCACTCACTCAGATAGGAGTTAAATATTGGAAATATATACCTGAATTCTTTTCATGGGATCCTAAAGTAGACCAGGATCCTTGCCCTTTAAACGAGACTTATCAGCTTGTCCGAAATGTGTTAGCCGCGGGTTTGAAGCCTGCATCGAATAAGGACAATAGTGAGGATGTTAAGCAGACCGAGGGTCATACTGTTTTACTTTATGATGAAAGAAATCCCGAGTTCTTTGAGGGCGGGAAAGGATTTGCGGCTTGGAAAAAAACAAAGGAGGGATTAAAAGAAGGGAGGAGAAGCATGCTCCAAAAGTGCTCCTGGCAGCAGATAATTTTGGCAATGAAAAGTGATCCTGAACTATCTTGGGTGGTCAATATGCTGCATGAGAAGTATGGTTTCTAAGTATTGGGAGGATCAAAATAGGATTGCCATTTCAGGGCAAGGGACATCAAAAAGGCGAAAATCGGTGGCACTTACAAAATTAAGCGAAATCTCCGAAAAAATCGCCACTTTTTCAAAGGGAGTTGACAATTACTCATAATTGAGTAAATAATTACTCAAAACGGGCGCCTTAGATGTTAGAGATTCTCGGTAGATCAAGAATACGAAAAAAAATTATCCTGTTGTTCGTCTATAATCAAAAGAAGGAGTTCTATCTCAGTGAAATCGCGCGGCAGGTGAAAACCTCGGCAGGCACGACTCAGCGAGAGTTAAACAAGCTGCTGGCCCTGGATTTCATCACGTTCAGAAAGAGGGGCAATCTGAATATCTACACTCTCAATGAAAGCTATTCTCTTCTGAGGGAGATCGAGGCCATCGTGCGGAAAACGTTCGGCATTGAGGCCGAGCTCGGAAACGAATTGAGCAAGGTGAGGGGGGTCAGGTTCGGTTTTCTCTTCGGGTCCTATGCAAGGGGAAGCCTCAAATCGGATTTGGATATTGACCTATTTATAATCGGAACGCCGGACGAGGATGAAGTGTACAAAGCCGTCCGAAAAGTCGAAGATTCGGTGGGCCGCGAGATCAATTATCATCTTGCTGACGAGTCAGAATTTGCCGAGAAATCAAGGACGAATTCTTTTTACAGGGAAATCCTGGCCAAGCCGCTCATGCTGGTAGGGAAAGAAAATGAGCTCAGGAAACTTGTTCGATAGGC
>Ga0315280_10001826_pt1 | contig 35606 bp, 37 predicted proteins | sample YL17G06_40_MG_FD_203697 | JGI IMG/M metagenome (GOLD analysis project Ga0315280, IMG submission 203697) | Sediment microbial communities from Yellowstone Lake, YNP, Wyoming, USA - YL17G06_40 | ecosystem: Environmental > Aquatic > Freshwater > Lake > Sediment | place: USA: Wyoming | collected...
AAGCCATGATGGTTCCCAGCATCCTGTTCGCGATAGATCTGGGAGTTCTGTTGGCCTGGACTATCATCCTTCAGGTACTTGCGGTCATTGTGCTGAACAAGAAAATGCAGTATTAGTCGAACGAACGGACTGAATTCTGATGTTTCAGACGCGATGCAGTTGACCACTCACGGTGGTCTCTGCCGTGCCTGTCCCTACCTCATTCTTCGTCAGGGTCGTCTCCCATTCTGGAACAGGAACGGATGCTTGAAGCGAGAATGAAGAAGAGCTCTGAACAGAAGGTTGAGCGCCGTGGCCTCGACTGCCGGCTCTCATTGTTCCTAGCGCGAGGATATCGAAGAGCTATCGTTCATAGCTCAGGTCTCTTCTCTGAGTGTAGGCCATCTTTCTCAACTGAGAGGCTCTTCAAAGAGCCGGGACGCCACGTAGGCACACATGGGGATCGTGGTTCAGATTACGGCGCACGCACCACCAGACCCGCACACTCACGGAAACAAGACGCCGGGCGACGGTTCAAATTCGGACGCCCTCACCAGCTTAACCACAGACACAGACATTCAATGGCAAGTCTTAACTGGAGATGATCAATGGTCAAAGGCTGCGCGTGAGTGGGGCCTCCCACCCGTTGCGCTCAACAAACCCCGGAGTAGGGAGGTGAACGTGTGAAGAAGACAGATTCATTCTCTGTGACTTTGGCGGCAGTTGTTGCCGCTCTCTATGCCGTCGCCGTCATTGTTCTTGGACCGATCAGCTTTCAAGTGTTTCAGGTGAGAGTCGCAGACGCACTACTTCCGCTATCTATGCTGTTTGGATGGCCTGCGATCCTTGGTCTGGCTCTTGGCACGATCGTTGCCAACCTCTTTGGTGGTCTAGGACCGATCGACATCGTTGGGGGTGGTCTGGCAAACTTGATCGCGGGTTACGTCGCATGGAGAATCTCACTGAATAGAGGGAAGCCCTGGCTTTTCCTCGGAGTTGTATCACAAGTGGTAATCATCACCGCAATAGTTGGAACCTACCTCAGCTACCTATTCGGGATGCCTCTAGAAGTCGGGTTGCTTGGAGTACTCCTAGGAAGCATAGTCGCCATAGGCGTTCTCGGGTCTTTGCTCTTGCTGACCCTATCATCGGAGCAGGTATCTGCCGCACTCAGATCACGCGGAGTCATGTTTCAGACAAAGCCACTGGAGCACTCGAGTCAATAGGTCTGTAGTCCCTAACTTGCGGCCAAACATGAAGTAGTACTCGTGGCACGTGTGAACTCATGCAAGTGACTACATGAGATACTCGACAATACTCGATCGTCTACCTTTGATCAAATACCCCTTCGAACTGAACATGCTTCCAACAAACGCCATCTACTCTTTTCCGAAGAGGGAGAGTTGCGTGGTCATACATTGTCTAAACCCCCACCAAGAGGCAACACGTTTGCCATCGCCAGCAGAGTGACTCGGTCATCTCCTACGACGGCGGACGATAGGCATCGCAAGAATCTCCACGCTAGTCTTCCACGCGGGCATGACCGTCTCGCAAGCCCTGGGGGATAGGCCAACTGAGTATTCTGCTCTTCTCAAGTCCGATGAGAACCGGAACACCAACGACGGTGGCAACTGCAACGGAGTAGGCTGCTTCGAGAGGAGTTTGAATGGCGCCTAGCACGAATATTGTGGGCAGAGCCTCTATCGGGATCGGGTACACCTGATAGAGGCCACCAACTATGAGCATGAATACTCTGACCATGACATCCAACTCCACGGCCACGAAAGCAACCAGAGCAACAGCTGGAACCAAACGAGGCGGACCAAGCTTGGCACCTTGGAGTCTGCGCACGAGGAAAGCCGCGGCGAAGACGGCTAGGAACCCGAGGTAGGTGTCCCAAAGTGTCCACAAAGGAATATGCCGCGCCAGCGGATGCACGAGAAATGCCGCGAGCAACACTGCATAGATTCCAGCAGTGAGATACCATCTCCGTGATATCAGGAAACCCGCCCCCAGCGCTCCGACAGCCTCGGCAATTCCGAAGAGGTTCTCTATCCAGAAGGCATCAGGCCTGATGAAACGGCCCCCAATCCAACCTATCGCTGCTGCAAGGAACCCAAGATAGGGGCCCGCGATGATGCCCTCCAACGGTTCCATGACTATGCTCATTCTTCGAAACCCGACGAGCGGAGGCGCGTATGAGAGAACAATATGAAGGGCTGCCAATGTTGCAACCACGGATACATAGAGGCTTCCTCGCCCTCTCAGAGCCATGTCCTGTCACCGAGCACGCGAATTCATCGCGTACCAGAATGCCGCATACGGCTACAATATAGCCCTTCGTGGTGCGGGAAACAGGATTTGAACCGTCAGGGGAAAGTCCGTCGTCGACCATCCAGATCTAGCTTGTGATTCCCGTGGTTCATGCAATTTTGAAACCATTTTCAGCAACAAAATTGTTGCGAACCCCACTGGGCCCGCCACAATTTTTGTCCGAGTCCCTTCCAGCTCTCCCCGTTAGGGCTAAGGCGGGCACATGTGGGCATGGCGTTTCTTGTGGTCAGGTTCGAATCCGGTGGGATTTGAACCCACGATCTCTGGCAAGAAATAGTACATGCTTTCTCTCTTCTAGCCAGCACGGCAAAACGCAATTGGTTGCCGAGCTAAAAGCCTCAAGTACTTCCTTGACCATATTAGGGGTGGCGGCGTCCACCGATGAAGCGTGAACTGGACCCGCCCAAGAAGTCTGGTGAGTACCTCCGCAATTGAACCTCTGACCTCAGCAGATCTTGTGGTTCATACATCATCATCGTCTTCATGCGCCAACAGAGGAGATCAGAGCTCTGAGGCAAAGATTCTGGCGCCGGGGGTTAGGTACAAACCCGCGTTTGAAACTGTCAACTGAGCAGTTCTTGAGTCGAAAAAGAGCAGAAATCGAGCTGAAGATGAGCAGTGACGCTGCTCAAGATGAGCTCCAAAAGCTCGTCCAATAGATGGCTTACTTCTTCGAGCTGTGCTTCGCTAAAGCTCTTGACTCGTATTCTTCGGCGCGTGCTTCAATGAATTCCTTGACTTTCTCTTCACTGAGCTTCCTGGCTTCCCGTTGCTTCTGTAGCTGTTCCTTGATTTTTCGTAGCAGGTCTTCCATGGTGTATGGTTTCACGATGTATCCATCGGCCCCTCGGTTTACGGCTTCCATGGTGTTCTCCTGCGAAGGGTAGCCTGTTATGATGATCTTCGCCATCTTTGGAACGGTTTCTCTCATCGCCGTTAGCAGTTCAACGCCGTCCATGTCCGGTAGGCGGAGGTCGACTAACGCGAGGTTGTAGAGTTTCGCTCTGGATTTCGCGATTGCTTCCTTACCGTTCTCGGCGACATCGACCTCGTATCCGTTCGCCTTCAACACAGCCTCATGCGACCTGCGTACGGTCGCGTCATCGTCTATGACGAGAATCCTCGCCTGTTCTTTCATTTCTTCTTCACCTCTTTTCCTTCCAATTCACGTTTGATCGGAAGCGTCACGGTGAAGGTTGATCCCTTTCCAACTTTGGTTTCGACGTTGATTGATCCTCCATGTGCTTCGACAAGGCGTTTAGCGACGGGTAAGCCAAACCCCATTCCCTTCACCTTCGTCGTGAATAGCGGGCTCCAAAGCTTTGTCAAGGTTTCTGCTGTCATCCCTTCTCCGGTGTCTCTGAAGGTTATGCGAACTTTGCCGCCGGATCTCGCACTTGCGATTGTGAGTGTGCCTCCTTTGGGCATGGCTTCAACGGCGTTCAGTGCGATGTTCAGGAAGACTCGTCTCATTTTCCCCAAGTCCAGCCGCATCGTTGGTTCGTTCTTGGTCGAGTTGACCACGCGTATTCCTTTTGGAATCTTCACTTTTACTAGGGCGTCTTGTGTGATTGATTTCACGTTGGTCTCGGAGAGTTCGAGGGGCAACTCCCTCGAGTATTCCAGGAGGTCGCTTATGATCTTGTCAGAACGTCCTATGCCTTCCTCGATCAGCTGAAGCATCTTTCTCCCCTCTTTGCTGAGCTTTGGGCGATCCTTGGTTGCGAGATAGTACACGGCGCCTGCGATCCCTTGCAGCGGGTTTCTGAGATCGTGACCCACCATCGCCGCCGTTTCCCCGATTGTGGCAAACCGCTCAGATTTGAGAAGACGTTCCTCCATCTCCTTCCGTTCCGTGATATCTCTGACGATTCCTTGAACCCCAACTATCTCTCCATCTCTGAAAATCGGGGAGGCATTCAATTCAGCTGGGACGTGGGTTCCGTCTTTCCGCAACATCTCCCCTTGCATGCCGACAACATGCATGCCTTTCATCAATGTAGCCCAGCTTGGAGCTATCCTAGGAATCTCAGACTCGGGCAAGTAACGTTCCATGCGTGTGCCTACCACCTCCTCGGGCTTGTAGCCTAGAGCGCTTTCCACCGAGGGAGAAACGTACGTGACACGCCCCTCAGCATCCACCTCAAATATCCCGTCAATACTTCTCTCAGCGATACCTCTGAACCTCTCCTCGGACTCCAGCAGTCCCTCCTCTGCATGTTTTCGATCGGTGATATCAATCCAATAGCCGATAGTCTCCAGCGGGGTGCCAGTCACGTCACGCACCACGCGTGCCTCCTCCCGCATCCATCGATAGGTGCCGTCCCTGTGCTGGAAGCGGTATTCATAGATGCCGTGTCCTTCTCTGAGCACGCGATTTTCGGCTTCGAGTGTGCGCGCCCTATCTTCCGGGTGAATGTGGCTCTTCCAGAAGTTGGGGTCCTCTAGCAGTTCTCGTGGGTCGTAGCCGAGCACATCCCTGAAGTTCTCACTGATGAAGGTCGTGCGACAGTCGCCGTAAGCCTTGGCGGTATAGATCATAGCTGGGCTGGAAGAGAGCAGAAACTGCAGACGATCCCCAGTCGCACGCAGCTCATCCTCCATCCGCTTGCGCTCAGTGATGTCTATAACGATTCCTCTTAAGCCGACAGGTTTGTTTCCACGCATGATCGGAGCAGCATTTACAATCGCGGGGAATGTGCTGCCATCTTTCCTCTGAATCGTGTATTCATCACCGCGCAGCTTTTCCCCACTCAATATTCTCTGCATACTCTGCCGAGCCCTATCATGATCCTCTGGAGCAAACATCTGAAAAGCATTCAAGCCCTTGCGAACGTCTTCTTCACTATAACCAGTCGAGGCAAATCCAATGTGGTTGAGAAATGTGAGGTTCCCCTTCTCATTGATCTCGAAGACAATCTGCGGCAGTAGTTCAGCTAGCTCTCTGAACCTCTTCTCGCTTTCGGCTAGCTTTCCGCTTCTCTCAGCGACCAGCTCCTCGAGGTGTTTGGAGTAGCGCTCAAGTTCCTCTTGCAACCTCTTCAGCTCGGTGATGTCTGTGAGCGTACCCTCGTAGAACAAGACCCGACCTTGCTCGTCACGTACGACATGAGCATTATCCAGTACTCTCAAGTCTCCGCCGTCTTTGCGCCTCACAACAATCTCGGCATCGCGGACCACGCCTCCTTCTTCGAGCTTCCGGATCCAGGCCTCTCTATCCTCAGGGTTCACGTACAGTCCGTGTGAGATGTCAAGAGCGAGAAGTTCTGCTTCCGACTCGTATCCGAGCATACGCACAAGCGCAGGATTCGCAGTTAGGAACATGCCCTGAGGTGAGCTTTGATACACACCATGAGGTATCTTCTCGAAGAGTGTGCGATACTTCAATTCGGAGGCGCGCAGTGCATCCTCCACGCGTTTGCGTTCAGTTATGTCTCTTCCATAGAGGTTGACGTAACCCCCTTCCATTGTTGGCTTAACAAGAAAAGTATAGAACCTGCCACCGAACTCAACGTCAATGTTCCTACTCAGCCTGGTCGAAAGAGCGTCGGCGGCTGGGTCGCGCCAGGACTTCGGAGCAACTTGCCCAATTTCGCAGCCCCAGTTCTGTAGTAGTGGCTTGCTTGCTTCGTTTGCGGAGAGGACTGTGCCATGCCTATCTAGGCGTAAGACGGGGTTTGGGTTCTCAGAGGGGAATCGTGCCAGGCTTCTGATCTCTTCCTCCATGCGTTTACATTCGGTGATGTCCTTGGTGAAGACAGCGATGCCTTGTCTTGTGGGATAGGCACTGATTTCAAAAACGAATTGTCTACCGAAGAGTTTGTACTCGTTGATGAAACTTGTGGACTGCCCTGTTCGCAGTACCTCCAGGTAGACCTCTTCTGCTTTCGTTCCTTTCACATCTGGGAAAATCTCGTAGAGGGATTTTCCAATAGCGTCTTTCGCCGAGATTCCCGTGAGATTCTCAGATGCCTTATTCCAGTAAGTGTATCTCAAGTCCTTATCCATTGCAAAGAAGATGTCGGTGATGCTGTCCGCAAGCTCCCTGTACCGCTCCTCATTTTCTCTCAAGGTTTGCTCCACGCGTTTGCGCTCGGTGATGTCTACCCCTGTGAATAGAACGCTAGTAGACTGGCTTCCTTCTTTCAACACCACCTGTCCCGGTGAAAAGAATACCGTGTGTACTGAACCGTCTTTGGCGTACACGTCAACATCGATCTCAGGCGTATCTTCCCCCTTGAACGCCATCTGCAATACCGCCGCCACTTTCTCTCTTTGTTCAGTGACAACGAACTCCAAAGCCTCCTTGCCCACAATCTCGTCGTTCGAGTAACCCAGCCTCTCAGCAAATGAGTTGGTGACGTCTCTTATTCGGCCGTCAGCGCCGATTATCAGATTGACGGCAGGGCTTCGTTCGAACAGAAACCTGTACTTCTCCTCCGATTTCCGCAAGGCCTCCTCCGTTCGATCGCGTTCAGGAACGCCTTCGGATTGGATCGATCCTTCTTGCTTCTCCATCTCTTCAGTCACTGACCCGAGCCTTTGCATGGTTCACATAGTCAACTATACTCCAGTTCGCATGTTCTGTAAAGTTCAATCCCAGCCGGCGGTAGAGGTTCTTGGCGATCAGCTTCTCCATGACCGTGGCGCCTCCACCTAGCAGGTCTTGCAGCGCCTGGTGGAAGGTCTCAAGCTTCTCGGGGATCTCCTCACGTCTGAGCTGGTAGCTCCTCTCGATACGCTGGTAGATAGCCGTCCTCACAATCTCGCCAGGAACCGATAGTCCGTCGTCAACAGCCTGGAGCAGAACCTCGCCTACTTCAGCAGGCTCTGCCATCAGATAGACCCCACCAAGAATAATCAGTAGCCACGGTGCGAGTCTAGCTTAAACTTAGCCAAGCCTATGCAGGCGAGAGTGTCTATCCTCGTCAAGTCAGACCTTGCGCCTTGAGCAGAACAGCAACACACTCGGAAAGCACTTCGGAACATCTGAAAGAACGGGAGCGAAAGAACCTACAAGAGGAGCGAGGAGATTACCGCTGTGCTCACAGACAAAGCGGAGCAAGAAACACGAGAGCATGTGCGAGCCCTAAGAGAGAAGCATGAACTGATGCGTGTCCATCCACTTCCCTAGTATTCTCCACGAGTTCAACGCACGCCTTCATCGCACGAGCGGAAGCTGACAGTGTTAAACGCTCAAACCAATTGAAAAACAGAGCAAGAAACAAGCAGCAAGAAAGCACAACCTCAGCTCAAACGCAGTCAGAGATCAGCTCAGAAAGCATGAAACATTATGCGCCGGGGGTGGGATTTGAACCCACGAGGCCCGAAGACCATCGGCTTAGCAAGCCGACGCCTTACCTGGCTGCCCAACACGCTCTTCACGTATTTCTAGGCAACCCCGGCATCCAACCAAGCCTGAGCGTTCCCGGAGACTGATAATTCTTCCGAAAACAGGCATCTGCTTCTTCGCTCTGCCATGTGTGCTTCAGGTGAACGCTGTACGTGCGAGTCTTCTATGGCACCTAGAATGGTTGCCTGTTCAGTCCTTTAGGTAGTCTCGCAGGATAGCAAGTCCTTCATCGTTGTTGACATGATAGATTGTGTCTCCTGTCACAAGATCTCTCGCGATCTTGGCGGTCGCCATTGATGAACGAGTGAATCCGAATCTCTTCCAGCCATGCGCTTCTTTCGCGACGACATACATGACGCCGTCCCAGATCATCTCAGCTAGACTTCGGGGAAGCTTCGAGGCCAAAGATCCTACTCTGTCAACCGTGTAGCCTAGGCTACCGGAGGCCTTGCGGAGTCTGTCGAGGTCGATCGGGTTTCTCAGGACGACCCAGAGCTCCTTTCCTGATGGGAACTGTACGATATCCACATCCTTGATCCCGGGGAGCAATCTGAGCTCGGAGAGAAGTGACTCGGGATTGGAGATCATGAACGTGCGAGAGAGGTTGTCGAGAAGAAAAGGGTTTCCAAATCACCTGGCTAGGTTTCCTGCTCGATACGACAGCTCGTGGTCACCTTCACTTCTGGGCGAAAGATCCCTCTCACTGAACAGTACTTCTGTTCTGAGAGTTCAATCGCTCTCTTGACTGCGGAATCTCTCAGGTTTCGTCCGCGGACAACATACTCAACCTGTACGTTCTCATAGTATCGTGGATCCTTTTTCCTTCTCGTTCCTGTGACATTCATCTCCAGTCCGGTGACCTCTTGCCTCTGACGTTTCAGGATCCAGATGATGTCCATGCCCGTGCATCCTCCAAGCGCAGCGAGCACAAGCTTGACCGGTCGGAATCCCTTCCCTTCGCCGCCCCCCTCAGGATCAGCATCCATCGAGGCGGAATCGCCTTCCTCGGTTGTGGCAGTGAAACGCATTCCACTTTCCCATCTCACCTTCACCAACACGCTCGTCCTCCGCATTACTCAGAGTGGTTCTGCGGGCAGGGATACAAACCCTTGCCCAAAACGAACTTGAGCTGGCATTCAGTGTTGGGAGGAGACGCTGCTAGAGGGTTTATCAGCTCAAGCTGACTTCAGAACTGCTAGGTTGACGGTTTTGTTCGAGTATCATGGTGTGAAGATCAGTTGGCTCGGCCACGACGGATTCAGGATCAAGAACTCAAAGACGGTCTACATAGACCCGTATGTGATGGAAGCTGGCGAGAAAGCCGACATCATCCTAATGAGTCATGAACACTTCGACCACTGTAGTCCAGACATCATAAAGAAGATAGTTACCCCGACCACAACGATAATCACAACAGCTCTGGTGAAACGCCAATTGTCCGGAATGAAGGCGAAGGAGATACGAGCCGTGAAGCCCGGCGAGAAGATCCTCGTCGACGACGTGTCAGTCGAGACGGTCCCCGCCTACAACCTGAACAAGTTCAGGTCTCCAGGCCAACCGTTCCATTCCAAGCAAGAAGAGATGCTAGGGTTCATCGTCACCATCAACGACGTCAGGATCTACCACGCCGGAGACACCGACTCGATCCCGGAGATGGAGGGCATGAACGTGGACATCGCATGCCTACCCGTCAGCGGCACTTATGTCATGACAGCAGAGGAGGCCGCAGAGGCCGTGAGTCGCATCAAGCCGAAGATCGCGATCCCCATGCACTACGGATCTATCGTTGGCGACAAGAACGACGCTGAGAGATTCAAGAAACTCGCAGCATGTCAAGTAGTCATTCTAGAGAAAGAGTAGCTCTGCAGGATCAATGCGTCGTTTTCTTCTGTACGTCTACAGCTTACGCCTTATCCGACGTAATTTCCTCTTGACGCTCTTCTTCGCGCCCCGATAGTTTCTTCTCAGTTTTCCTCTTAATGTGCGCGGTCGCCTGCGAACCCGACGCTTGGGTTTCGCTCGGGCGCACTTTCTTCGCTTTGGCATGGATCTAGTATTCGTTTGTTCGCACTAATAGCGTTTCGGAATTCTATCGTCTTGTTCGTTACAGCTTCCTTGCGAATGCCCTCACTGCATGTTCCAGGCCAATTCGACTCAGAGGAATCTCAATCAGATCTCCTCTCGAAGCTTTCTCAAGCGTCGTTCGTGCTTCCTTCACGGGCGCATCGAGCTTCGCGATCTTCTCCTGCGCATAGCGGCTATCCTTCGCAGTGGGAATCGTCTCAAAGATGTTCGGCGCAACAAGCTTTGCGCAAGCGAGCATGGCCCAAGCTAAGTCTCTGATCTCCCACTGCGCGTCCGGCGCGCATCTCATCGAGATCACATGCAGCAGTTGTCGTGGATTCATTGAAGTGACGATGTTGGTCGCGGCGGCGTTTGGTCGCACATATCTGGCATCCTCAGCCCTGATCCCCATTCTCAGCAACCCTTCCTCAATCTGCGTCGCAACATCCATCATATCCTCGAAAGTCATCTCCAACTCCGCTCCGCGGACCTTGACCGGAACACGAACGTTGTTGCCTATGCTCGGCGGTGTCACGTAGCCACGACTCCGTGTGATCTTCACATATCGTTGACTTTGCTGGGAAAATGACGCAAGCCTATGGCGGACCAGCTGGTGTGTACAAGCCCGAGAGATATGCTGCAGGTCGAAGGTCAACTGCGCATGCTCAAGAACATCCAGATGTTCGAGTTCGAGTGCTTTGCTCAGAAGTGATTTGACTCTCTGATCGTCAAGCGGTCGCTCTCCCTCAAACTCTCCGGCGCTCTCATCTGAGTACGAGTACAGGTCGTAGCTGGGATACGCAGAGTAGCAAGAACGCATTGAAGCAGCGCAAACCCGCTCCATGCTCGGATCGTACGAAAACAGGATGACCTTCGACTCCAAGACCAATCTCCCCGAAAGGAATCTGAAGAACAGATGTCCTAGCGTAGCTCTTTAGTCTCTTCGTGTTCTGCGACAGGAATAAGTCTAAATTGGGGCTCTCCTCATCCAGGCGCTTGAAACAAGGAGCAGCAAGTCTTGTCTTGGACCGATGAGCGCGCGAAAGTCCTGGCGGATCTTAAGAAGCTCGAACCAACCGATCGACTGTCATTGTACTCAGGACTAGTGAAGTTGAATTCCGCTCTCTATGAGAGCGTGCGAGGCTGGGAAAGCTGGCTGAGGACCCCCGCATTCATGGAGACCTTTTCGCTTGAGGAGCTGAACCAGATATTCGCCAGCTTCAAAGAGATCACGGCAAAGTTTCTTCAAGAAGACATCAAATGGACCGGAATGAAAGAACAGTCCGTCCCGAAGACAGCGAAGACTGAAAGAGACGAAGTCGAGAGGCGTTACACCTAGCCTCACCGGGGTAGGAAAGAATGAGCTGTGCGCCGTTTGTGCAGACTCCAGTGGAAGTTGCCAAGAAGATGATTCAGCTGGCAGCATTGAAGCCAGGACAGACACTGTACGATCTTGGCGCCGGGGATGGCAGACTCGTGATCATGGCGGCTCAGGAAACCGGCGCTCATACGGTGGGCGTTGAAATGAGAGAGGATCTCGTCGAGAGGGCCCGCTCGGAGATCAAGAAGCTCAACCTCGAAGAGAGAGTCCAGATGGTCCACGAGGATTTCTTCAGTGTGGACCTCAAGGATGCTGATGCCGTTACTCTCTACCTAACCACAAGCGGTAACGAGCGACTCCGACCCAAGCTTGAGCAGGAACTGAAGAAGGGCGCCAAAGTCATCTCCCACGATTTCAAGGTTGGCAACTGGAAACCGTCCGTAGTCTATAATGAACTGCTTGGGCACACGATCTACTCATACGATGTCGGACAACAGCTCTAGCCAAACCTGACCTCAAGCGAGCACGATAACCTATCGACAGTCCCTCACTCAGTATGGATGGCCGTAGCGCATGCAAGATTAGGCGACAGATTTGGGTTCGAAAGTCAGCAACCCTATAGCCGCTATAGCTCTTTCTGGTGTACTTTGGGGCACTTCTTTCGTCGCCATGAAAGTTGGTCTGGAATATGTTGACCCCTATTCGTTTGCTTTCCTGAGACTGTTGTTGGCATTCGTGTTCTCCGTCGTTCTTCTCCGCTCCGGAGAGCGACCGAGAGCGGACATGCTTCGTGATTGGAGAGTCTGGGCCCTTGGTGTTCTCAACGGTGGAGGCTTCATCCTCCAGTATGTCGGAATCGCATTAACTACAGCGACGAGGACCGCACTTCTGACTCAATCGAACGTGGTTGTTACAGCGCTGGTCAGCTGGAGGTTCTTGGGAGAACCAATGGGCCTCGCGAACCTCACTGCGCTACCATTGGCAACTCTTGGCGTCTTTCTACTCGTAACTGGAGGAGATCTCAGCGCTCTGTCCGGCGGTCAGGCAACAGGGGATCTTCTGGTGATTCTAGCTGGGTGGATGTGGTCCTTCTTCCTCGTGCTGAACAAACACACGGTCTCAAAGAAGGATACAAACATCTCTCAAATGGTTGTATGGGTGATGCTCGTCACAGCCATGGCAACCGCTCCCTTCGCCCTGGTCTTGGGTAGCATGACACGTGCCGTGCTTCCTTGGGAAGGATGGGGAGCAGTAGCCTACACCGCAGCCTTCTGCACGGTCCTGCCATACCTGCTCTTCGCTAGGGCACAACGCTTTGTGAGCGCAACCCTTGCTGCAATAGTTCTCTTGATAGAAGTCGTCGTGGCCATCGTCTCGTCAACCCTTATGCTCGGAGAGCAACTCGGTCTCGGCAGCGGACTCGGAGCCGCATTGATCTGCATATCCATAGTCCTGGCGTCGAGAAGCTCAGGCTCCCGGTAGGAACCTCAAAATCTCAATACGAGACCTCTCAGTTCTCTACTGAGGGACAGCACACATGGACATTCACAGGAAAGAGCTTGCGAGTATGATTGACCACACCCTCTTGGACCCGACTGCAACTCGAGAGAGAATCGAGAAGCTGTGTGAGGAAGCAAGAGCCTACAATGTGCATGCCGTCTGCCTGAACCCAAACTGGGTTCCTCTAGCCGTCAGTTCGCTGCAAGCATCGGGCGTCAAGGTGTGCTCGACCGTGGGTTTTCCGCTCGGTGCATCTCTGCCGGAGGTCAAGGCGTTCGAGGCTAAGGCCGTTGTGGGCCTCGGCGCAGCCGAAGTTGACATGGTCATCAACATCGGTGCGCTGAAGTCTCAAGACCTAGCCACAGTTCGGAACGACATCATGCAAGTGGTCAATTCATCCGGAGGATCACCTGTGAAAGTCATCATAGAAACGGCATACCTGACCGATCAGGAGAAAGTCCTTGCATGCAGGCTGGCCGAAGAGGTAGGCGCAACATTCGTGAAGACATCGACAGGCTTCGGTGCAGGTGGCGCCACAGTTTCTGATGTCTCGCTGATGCGGAAAACGGTTGGCAACCGACTTGGCGTAAAGGCCTCGGGTGGAATCCGCACACTCAGAGATGCGCTTGAAATGATCGAAGCCGGAGCCACAAGAATCGGAACCAGTCGCACTGTTCAGATCCTCAAGGAATGTCCCGCCTAGGGCGACTCTGAAACTTAATTTGGCCGAACACTGGAGTTGAGCGCGCAGCGAGATCTGACCAATCCATGCTAGAGGTCACCATGCCGCGCTTGGACGATTCGATGAGGACAGGGAAACTCATCGAATGGATGAGGAAAGAGGGCGATCGAGTAGAGAAGGGCACCCCGATCGCCCTCGTCGAAGGAGAAAAGACAACCTTCGAGATCGAGGCTCCGGAATCCGGCGTGCTTCACAAAATCCTGTATGCAGCCGGGTCTGACGTTCCGATAGACGAGCCGATCGCACTCATCTCGGTGGAGCATGGGGCATGATGCCGTCGAGCATTGGAAAGGATTTGACTCTGGCGAAGGACGTTCTTCTCAAGAACGATCTGAGTCTCGTCGTCGTGAAGAACGAGAGGATTCTCTTCAAGGGCAAATCTCAAGGCATCGGCGACATGCTTGAAATGATCAACGCCCTTGGAGAATTGACAGCGGGATCTTCTCTCGCCGACAGCATAGTCGGCAGAGCCGCCGCACTACTCTGCGTTTACTCGGGAATTGTCGGTGTCTATGCTTCAACTTTGAGTGAGCCTGCGGCATCTTTCTTGAAAGCCAACGGGATTCCGTACGAGTTTGGGACACTCGTTCCCAAGATACTGAATCGCAGGAGGGATGACATCTGTCCTTTCGACAAGGCCGTCCTTGGAATAGAGGATCCTGCAGTTGCGCTGGAAAGGCTCAAATCCCTGAGATTGTGGAACTCGACTCAAGGAGGAAGAGAGACAAGATGAATTCGACAACGCGTTGGCTTCTGTCCGTTCTGATTGGAGAATTGGTGACTTTGGTTACAGGTGTTATTCCTACGACGCCGCAATTGTTGGTCGGCGCGACCTGGTACGGGTTCCCACTAGCTTGGCTATACCGATTGGTTATCGCTCCGGAATACAACCCTTGGAGAATGGACCTGCTGAACTTCTTCGGTGACATAGTCATCTGGAGCATAATCGTTGGCATAGTACTCCTCATCGTAGACAAGGTGAGGAAACCAACCAAGCAATAGCCACTCATACGCTGACATCAGAACTCCGAACTTGTGTCACGGGATAGGTCTCCGCGAGAACAAGCGATGCCAGTGTACAACTACAGCTCAGTCAGCAGAGAGCACCAAATACAACAGCACGCTAACCTATCCAGACTGTCTCTAGGCATAGGTGAACCTCGTGGGTAGACCACAGACCGAATCAGGTGCCGCCAAGTGGTGGGGTTGGGGGCTCGAATCCAAGACCTATCCGCTGGATGACAAGTCGCAGTTTTGGCCCTTTCTTCTCAAGACGCTCAAGCTGCGAGAACTGGTTGAATGTCCACGCGTTGGGATAGAAGATGTAAAGCTCCCTCCGTCGAGACTTGGCAACAGAACCCTCACGCAACTGAAGAGGTTCGCTGGCGCCGCGAACGTTTCTGCGGAGAAGTATGATCGACTGACGCATAGTCTTGGAAGATCCTATCCTGACCTTCTGAGTCTGCGCCGAGGTGTCATTCGAAACCCGCCAGACGCAGTTGTGTACCCAAATGGCGAGGACCAGGTCGAGAAGCTTCTGGCATTTGCTCGAGCAAACCGAATCTCAATCATCCCGTTCGGAGGGGGAAGCAGCGTCGTCGGCGGAGTCGAGCCGATCAAGCGAAGAGGTCTCAAAGGAGCCATCACTCTAGACCTGCGCAGAATGAACAGAGTACTCGAAGTGGATTCTGTATCACTCACAGCAATCGTTGAGGCGGGCATCTCGGGACCTCAACTCGAGGATGCGCTGAACAGTAAAGGCTTCACGCTCGGTCATTTTCCTCAATCATTTCAGTTCTCAGCACTGGGAGGGTGGATAGCCACCCGGTCTGCAGGCCAGCAATCAACAAAATACGGCAAGATCGAGGACATGGTCGAGTGCTTGACGCTGATTTCACCGTCGGGTAGACTGGACACAAAGGCGGTGCCAGCGTCCGCATCGGGCCCCGAGCTGAAGGAACTTCTGATCGGATCGGAGGGAACTCTTGGAGTCATTACCAAAGCGAAAGTGCGTATACGTCGCCTGCCTGAGGTCAGAAAGTACGAGGGCCTCATGTTCAAGTCATTTCGAGACGGCATCGATGCGATCCGCGAGACTATGCAGAACGGTTTGATTCCCGAGATGATGCGACTGTCAGACCCTGACGAGACCAGGATCTCACTCATGCTCTCATCCGAACCGAGGGAATTCATCAAATCCGTCACGACAAAACTTGGACTCTGGCTGCTCAAAAGACTAGGATATCTTTCCCCTCATGCTTGCCTAATGATTCTCGCAAACGAAGGCTCTCAGGCATCGGTCAAAGCCGAGCGAAACTCCGCATTGCAGGCGTGCAAGCGCCATAGAAGCTTCGTGATCGGTTCGGGAGTCGGCGAGACTTGGGCGAAAGAAAGGTACGAGCTTCCCTACCTGCGAGACGTTCTGCTCGACCACTGCATTCTTGTTGACACTCTCGAGACCGCCACGACATGGAATAAACTGGAAACGCTTCACGGGGCGATCAAGAAAGCCATCCAAAATGCGATGTCCTCGATGGGTGTAACCGGGCTCGCTTTCTGTCACGTCTCGCATGCATATCGGGACGGCGCGTCTCTCTACTTTACTCTCGTCGCGCCGCAAGTGAAGGGGAAGGAGTTCCAGCAATGGGGAAGGATCAAGAAGGCCGCGACAGACTGCATCATGCGCAACGGCGGCACACTAAGCCACCACCACGGCATAGGAAGAGATCACGCACCCTGGATCAGGCAGGAGCTTGGCAACAATGGGCTCGAGCTTCTCAAAGCCATGAAGAGGCAGCTTGATCCTACAGGAATAATGAATCCAGGTAAACTTCTAGAGTTTGATCGCTAGAGTATAGGATTGGTGTGGGAACATGTCGCCATCTGCAGGCCGCAAGACCGCGATTATAGTCAATCCCAGATCCGCCAACGGAGAAGTGGGAAAGAACTGGACCTCGATTGACCAGGAGATACGGCGCGGGCTTGGAACAGACTACGATGTCAGATTCACCGAGCAACAAGGCCACGCTACCTCGCTCACAAGCGAGGCAATCAAGGACGGCTACGAGCTCATAATAGCAGTCGGCGGAGACGGAACAATCAACGAAACCGTCAACGGATTCTTTCGCAACGGCAAACCACTCAACCCTGAAGCGGCCATGGCTGTAATGTCGATCGGAACAGGCAGCGATTTCGTCAAGACGCTGGAGTTTCCCACAACTCCGTTCGAGGCCGCAGAAAGGATCAGGACGGGAAAGGTTTGGACCGTCGACTTGGGCAAGTGCACCGTTGTTGGGCTCGACGGAGCGGAGCGGTCAAGATTGTTCATCAACATCGCAGATTTTGGTTCAGGCGGCGCGGTTGTGGACAAGGTCAACAGAACAACGAAGGCCTTCGGGGGGCAAATCTCCTTCCTGTGGGGAATACTAACCATACTCCCCACATACAAGAACAAACTGACGAAATACAGAATCGATGACAGCCCGGAAGAAGAGAAGGTCCTGAACACCTTCGTGGTCGCGAACGGACGGTACTACGCCGGCGGGCTCAAGCCCGCTCCTGAGGCGCAGCTGGACGATGGTCTCTTCGATATTGTGTCAATAGGAGATGTCGGCTTCCTCAAAGCAGTCTCCAGCCTAGGCAAGTTCAGAAAGGGTAGCTACTTGGGGATTCCGGAGGTCTCGTTCTGGAGAGGCAAAACAGTAGTTGCAGACTCCAAGGAGACTCAGCTCGTGGAGATGGAGGGAGAAGTAGTCGGACGCCTGCCCGCGCGATTCGAGATGCTTCCCAAAGCTATGAAGATCATCGTCTAGCTTTATCTCTGCTAGACGAGGATTTTGGCGAACCGTTCGTTGCAGATTTGCGATTTCTATACGATCGGTGGGCCGACCGCGAAGTGCTCTGACTTCTTCAATAGTTCCTGTGGGACGTTGTAGGATCCTACGTATTCGGGGAACTTCTTCTTGATGAAGTTGTTCCACAGGTCTTTGTCTAGGTAGAAGACTCTGGCTCCGCCTAGCTCGGTCTGGAATTCTGGATAAGGCTTGGATTTGTGAGCCCACCGTAGTCCGATGACTCGGAATCCGTTGTAGCTTTCGAAGCAAGCCTCCCAAATGTCAGCTCCAAGATATTCAAAGGCGTACTCAGCCTTGGCGTAATACAGTGCGGGCCCTGCGTCGACGCCTCTTATGAAGCTCATTGTGTGAAGACTGTAGGCGACCTTTTCGTTGAACATCCGGGCATTGGCTAAACCCGCTAACTGTCCGTCGATTATGCCTACCTGCGTGTAGGCGTCCTTGATTCTATGCAGTTTTTGGGCAAGAATCTCGCCGTATGTCCTCACGCCGACTATGTCGTAGAAGTCTTTCGCGACGAACATGTAGGGCTTTATGGCCTCAAGTAGCTGATCGAGTTCATCATCTCTGACTGACCGTATTAGCATCTGCTGGCCGCCCCTCAGAGTGACAACCTTCGGCTTCCAAGGACGATCCTTCATGATCTGCATCTCTGGCATGCCGCATCTGAGGATCGGCTCCATGTCCTCGACCTTGACCTTGTGCTCCGGGAAGGAAACAGTCTCAGGTGGCGGATAGTAGACCGTACTCATCATCAATACCTCGAGTCTTCTATTCAGCCCAAGCGTGTATTAATATGATAATCGAACTTTCCCAATCAGTAGCTGTTTCCGCGATCATTCGTCTTGCGTAATCGACTTGAGCAAGTTCTTTCTCTAAACAACTTGCGAGGAAAACCCAAGCGCACCAGTGACGATTTCCATCTCTCGCTTCTCGAATACAATGTCGCGAACCAGACTAAGCGCCAAGATTTCGCCAACTGAGACATCAATCCCTGATGTGTGCCCTCTCGGAAATAGCGATTCCAGTTCAATTACCGTCGTGCTCTCATCTCCTTCGGCGGCGGAATGAATCACACGGCGAATTTGATCATCGAGGATGAGCCGTTGCATGTAGTCTAGCAACTTCGCGCTGATCCAACTTGTTCTTCCATGGAGCGTTGCGGAATCCAAGAGTATCTGTGGGCGTGCAGCTGACTGTGCAAGAGAGTTGTACATGGAAAGGAATCCTCCTAGAGTATCATCGCCCGATGGTGTGAAGCCCGATCCCAAGCCCACGATCTCGAGCGCAATTCTCTCGAATTGCTTCTCCATGTTCGACTGTCTTAGACATAGGATTCCGTCGTTGACAAATCGCCTCACGCCTGCGTGGGCAAGGCCTCGCGGATCAAGCACACTTTGGCTCGTGTCAATGATTCCTAAAATGAACGAGACGATTCGCGTGGCAACTCCTATCCTGTCAGAATCGGGGCTCAGTTGTTTTGCGAGCCATGGTTGACTGTGATATGATGACGCGTCGCTGATGTCAATTGAGACTTCTCTGGTCTGGATCCCTTTTCCGTAAACCAGGAACTGATCCAACGGCTTGACAGCACTTTCGAGATTGGGACTCCACTCGAGGTTGATAGTGATTGGAGATTGCAGCGTGCGATTTGTGACGAAAATCAGCTGATCATCTGGAGTCTTCAAGTAGAATGAGTTTGGGAAGGTGTTCAGTACCTGCCCAACCACCTCTGCGCTTGTTCTTGAGAGTACTTGGGCTGCGAGTGAACCTATGCAGTTGGCCCGCAGGGTGATTGGCATACTTCGGCCCTTAGAGGCCGTACTTCTGCGCGTACGATTTGAGTGCTTGCTTGAAGATCTCGAGCGGGAATGAGACCATTCCTGCGCCGACCTGTCCGATTCCGGCTTCCTTGTGAGCTATTCCAGTGTTGATGGTGGGTGTGATTCCGGTTCTGACAACTTTGCGGACGTCAACTCCGACTGGTGTGCCTTGGAAGTCAATGAAGGGGATGATGAAGTACTTGTGTTTGGTTTGTGTGATCTCGTACATCCTCTGGGTGTTCTCGATGGCGTAGGCAACGGATCCGCCGACCCATGAAACGATTCCGGGCGCCGCAGCCATGGCGAATCCGCCGTAGCCGGCTGTTTCTGTGATGGCGCTGTCTCCGAGGTCGGGGTTCGCGTCCTTTTCGCTGTATCCTGGGAACCAAACACCTTTCGGCACGGGGGCCGGAGCGGTGAACCATTCGTCGTCAAGTCCGCTCACCCAGATTCCAGCGTCTGTTCCGTTTCTCGTAAGCACCGTGACGATTGTGCTGTACTTGATCTTATGAGCGGCAAACGTCATCGCCTTACCGCTTGCCATTCCCAAGTTGAGCAAAGTGAAGTTGTTCTGGGCCATGAAGTTGAACGACTCGATCAACGTCTTCTTGTCAAGTCCAGTCTGCATCATGTAGGGTGTGATCTCACGCAGGAAGAGTGGCGTTGCAGCATTGTAGCGATTATGGCAATCGTCTCCCATCGTCAATGCTTGAATGATGATGGGTTTCATTGGGACGCCGTCTTTCTCCTTCCGTATCTCCTTGATCGTGGCCTCGAGAGTTGTCGCGAGTGTGTCTCGCATCCAAGTCAGTCTCTGAATAACTTCGCTCGAATAGGCACCGTATCTGAGGACCTTCCCGATCCCCTCATTGAGGTTCGAGTAGGTCTTGTTGCCGTACTTGCGATCATGCACCACATAGACGGGCATGTTGGGTGAGATGATCCCCGCCATCGGCCCAGCCGCATTGTGATGATGATTCGGAACGAACGTGATCTGACCCGACTTCGCGAGTCTCTCCGCCTCTGCTCCGTCGCGCGCCCACCCCTCATAGATCGAGGCGCCCATGACGGCTCCCTTCATCGGGCCGCTCATCATATCCCATTCTATGGGAGGTCCCGCGTGTAGGAGCATTTTCTCCTTCACGCCGGGGATGACTTTGCGAGCGAGTCCCATGTCAACCCAGACAGGGTCAGACTCCATCATCCTCTCTACGGCTTGCTGGTTGGCTTTCTCAATCTCATCCTTAATCTGGCTAGGATTCCGCGAAGTCACGAAATGTCGCCTGCTCGTTCAACCTTGAACAGGGTATAAGAGAATTTTGAAATGCTTAACTTGTCCTCGCAGATAGTGAGCGCGGGCGCAAGCGATTGAGTATAGTGCGCAATCTAGTGAAGAGGAACTTTCACAGAGACTCTGTCCAACTTCTTCACCTGTCAGAGGAAGCAAAGAAGATTGAAGGCATCAAAGATGCCGCGGTTGTCATGGGGACGACGACCAACAAGGAGATTCTGCAGAAACTCGGTCTTCTCACGGATGAAGGTAAAGCGGCCTCAGAGAGTGACATGATACTCGCCGTGATGGCTGACTCTCAGCCGCTCATAGAGAAAGGCCTACAGAAGATCGAAGACATGGTACTCAAACCTCCTCCCGCCAAGGGCAGGAGTTACTTCAGCCTCGAGGCCTCCCTGCAAGCAGTCCCAGATGCCAATCTTGCCGTTGTCTCTATCCCCGGCGAGCACGCAAGAGAAATCGTACTGAAGCTACTCGACAAGGGCATCAGTGTACATCTGTTCAGCGATCACGTCCCGCCCGAGCACGAGCTCGAACTGAAACAGTACGCGAAAGAGAGAGGGCTGCTCGTAATGGGCCCCGGAGCAGGAACCTCCGTCATCGGCGGCAAGGCTATCGCGTTTGCCAATGCTGTGAAGAAAGGTAAGATAGGGGTCGTCGGAGCAGCCGGAACAGGGCTCCAGGAGGTAACAGTTCTACTCAGCGAGGCTGGCCTAGGAGTTTCCGAAGGCTTGGGAACCGGAGGAGGAGACATCAAAGCGAAGATGGGCGGCATAATGATGCTCCAGTCCATCGACGCACTAGAACAGGACCCTGGAAGCAGCACCGTGGTTGTGGTGTCGAAACCGCCGGACACCGACGTGAAGAAGAAGATCATCAACCATATCGTCAACAGGACCAAGAAGCAGTATGTGACCTGCTTCATAGGTCCCGAAAGCTACGCGATGCCAGCAAGCACGCGAGGACGGGTCAGAGCGACAAAGACACTCCACGCGGCAGTCATGGAAGCGATTCAGGCAACAGAACCAGGCCGTTACGCAGAAATCGCCAAGCCCTTCTCCATGTCCCAGAACGACTTGATGGCTCTCGCGAGCAAGATCTCCAAAGGACTGAATGATAGGCAGAAGTACATCAGAGGGCTTTACACAGGTGGAACATTCGCTTACGAAACGCTCGTCATACTCGGACGCATGATTGGCGACGTGTACTCCAATGCCCCTATCGATGTCAGGCTGAAGCTGGCCAATTCCTACCAGAGCGCAAAGGACTCGATCGTTGACCTGGGCGAAGAGGAATTCACCGTCGGCAGAGCTCATCCAATGATAGACCCCACAATCCGCAAGATGAGGATAGTCGAAGAGGCAAAGGATCCGGAAGTTGCTGTCATCATAATGGACTTCATGCTCGGCTACGGATCGCATTCTGACCCTGCAGGAGCGATGCTTGGCGCGATCACAGATGCAAGGAGGATAGCAGAAAAAGACGGCGGAGTACTGCCGATCCTAGCACACGTATGCGGAACGGAACAGGATCCGCAGCCCCTATCGGAGCAGATCGGAAAGCTGCGAGGTGCCGGAATCGAGGTGCTGCCTACAAACGCGCTCATGGCGATCGCAAGCGCACTAGTTGCCCGAAAAGGAAAGATCGACCGCCCGATCATGGAGGATGTGTACAACACTTACCTGAAAGGATTCTAGCAGGAGGAAATGATTTGGTCGACAAGATCTTGAAGCTCTTCTCTTCGGAGCTCAAAGTCATCAATATCGGGCTCGAGCTCTTCAACGACGCTTTGAAAGCCCAAGGCGTCAACTCCGTTCAAGTCTCATGGCAACCGCCTCCAAAGCTGGAGAAAGAGTACGAGGACATACTCTCCAAGATACTCTAGCTCCGCCTAGAAGGCAGCCCGCAGGAAAGGAGTCGGTATCGTCAACTAGTATTCTTCATGGCCGAGCATGCTCGAAGGACATCAATGTTTCAGTGTAAAACAGCTATATACCGTGACACATGCACGATGGGAAGACCCAACATGACTGATCAGAAGCCCAAAGTCAAAGTGCACATAATCCATCCCACACACGCAATGCTCGTGGGCTCAGACTCGAAGCTGCCCCGCGGAAGCAAGAAGACTTCCTGAGAAATGCTGCCTCTCGCCCGCAAGCCAGTAAGTGAGCTCTAGGAAACCCCCGGATCGGGGGCCATTCGTTCATCTGCAGGGAATTGGCTCTTCAGCGTCTGGCCCGTTTTCCCTGATTGTTCTGTTTGGCATACTCGAGTATGGCTTCTATGATCTGCTTGTATGTCCCGCAGCGGCAGATGTGCCCGCTCAGGTAGTCTCTGATCTCGCTCTCGGTCGGGTCGGGATTGACTGAGAGTAGATAGTGCGCAGTCAGCACGAACGAGGGTGTGCAGAATCCACACTGCATCGCCGCTTTCTCAACGAAGATCTTCTGCAAAGGAGAAAGCTGTCCTTCTGGTGCTAATCCCTCTGCTGTCTTCACTTCTCTGCCGTCTGCCTCCACCGCCAACACTAGACACGACTTTACAGGCTTCCCGTCGAGGAGAACCGTGCACAGACCGCATTCCCCTCTCCAGCACCCGGCCTTCACGCTCTTGACGCCGACTTTGTCGCGTATGGCATCTAGGAGCAGCTCGTTGTCTTTGATTGTGACCTTGCGGCCCACACCATTTACCTTGATGCTGATCACTTGTGTCATTTTGCTCAGCTCCCGAGCAACCTCCGAAAGGCCTTAACTGCGAGCACTTCCAGCATGTGTGATCGGTACTCTGCCTTCGCAAGAACATCTGTCATCGGTTCCGCGCTTTTCTTGATCGACTCGATCGCTTCGTCTATCAGCTTCGGAACAGGAGTCTTGCGCTTGAATATGTCCTCGACTTCGTGGACTCTCTTTGGGATCGGGGCGATTGCACCATAGGCGAACCTTACGGTTCGCGTTTCGGCCCGTGAAGGATTCGCGCACAGCGCGGCTACACTCACGATGCTGAATTCGCTGCTCGAAGTGTGTTTCAGGAAGAGACTCTTCGAGTTCTCAGGAGGAGGCTTCAGATGAACCGCAGCTACGAGTTCATTGGGTTCCAGTGCATTCTCTGCTACACCTTTGATGAACTCGTTCATTGGGATACGTCTTGTGCCTTTCACGCTCGCGGCTTCGGCTTCTGCGTCAAAGATCAGCAACGGTGTTGGGCCGTCAACGTATGGGAGTGCTTCGCAGATGTCTCCTATGATCGTTGATCGGTTCCTGAGAAGTGGATCGCTCAGAAGAGAGACACAATCATGAAGCGCCTTGTACTTCTCCTTGATCGGCGCAAAATCGAGAAGTTGATTCATGTTCACCGCAGCGCCGATGGTCAGCCCTTTGGAACCATCATCGCGAAGTGTCTGGAGTTCCTTGATCGCTTTGATATCAACAACCCATCTCGGCTCGACGAGGCGCTCCTTCATGAAGGCGAACAGGCCAACACCACCCGCTAGGATCTCCGCCTCGTCTTTGTGTTGGTCGATGAATTGGAGTGCCTCTTGCAGCGACTTCGGCTTCACGTATTCGAAGTCGGGTAATGTCAGGTATGCTGATCCGAATGACATCTCACTCGCCTCCGCTCTCTCTCAGTTTTCGTCTTGCTTCTTCGATCAGTTCTGGTCTCTGTTCCTGTATCGCTCTCCAGACATTCTCAGGTGACATTGGAAGTTTTGTGATCTGCACGCCGATCGCGTTGTAGATTGCGTTCGCGATCGCTGGGGCAACTGCGACCATGACAAGTTCGCCAAGGCCTCGGGCACCGTGTGGCGCGTTGCTCTGAGGTGTCTCTAGGATGATCTCCTGTATCTTGTGCGGCATCTCTTTGGCTCTCATTATCCTGTAGTTGGAAAGATTGGGGTTCACCACCCAACCCTGCTCGTCGAAGATGATCTGTTCGTAAAGCGCGACACTCTGCCCCATTACCCAGCCCCCGTCTATCTGTCCGTTCACTAGAAGTGGATTGATGGCCTTGCCAACATCGAAAGCCTGAGCCGCATTGATAATCTCGATCTCACCAGTCAAGACATCGACTTCTATCTCGACGCTTGCTCCGCCGAAAGTGTGGAATATTGTTGGGACTCCTTGGCCTGTGTCCGGGTCAAGGTAGGTCGTCAACGGTGACATGAATTTCCCTCGACCAATTATCGGCCCGCCGATCGACCTTCCATCCGGATATGTGTAGCCGAACACGACCTCAGAGAGTGGGAGCCTGTGCCATGGTGCACCTTTGATGAAGACCTGCTCGTTCGCGATCTCAAGCTCCTCAGGCTTGACCTTCAAGACTTGTGAAGCAACATCTTTGATCTGTGCTTTGGCGTCTCGGAGAGCATCCATCACCGCTATTCCGTCAGTGAATAGTCCGCGACTACCGACAGTCTGCCAAGTGTAGGCTGACAAGTCAGTGCTTCGAACAAGTCCAACTCGGACCTTGTCTACCGGTATTCCCAACTCATCAGCTACGATCTGAGTGAGGCTTGTCGGTGTTCCTTGGCCAAAAGAGGCTGTTCCAATGTTCAGGTCGACGGAGACATCCTCGTTGAACTTTATGATTGCAGAGGCAGCGGCGTTCGGCGGCTGTGCAGGCCCTTTGATGCACAATGCGAGGCCTTTGCCTCTATACCTACCTGGGCGTTTCGCCTTCTCGGAAGGCTTCCCCCAGCCGATTGCCTGAGCGACAGATTTCGCAAGTGCGACAGGGTCACCTGTATCCTCTCGCAGCCGCTCACCAGTTCCAGTCTCCGACTCTCCAGGTTTGAGTAGGTTTCTCAGCCTGAGTTCGAGTGGATCGATCTTCAGCTTCACGGCGGCCATGTCCATGATTCTCTCAAGCGCCCAGTGGCTCTCTGGGTAGCCGAACCCGCGCATAGCGCTCGTCGCGCCTTTGTTTGTGTACACTGCGAGTGACTCGCAGAAGATGTTGGGCACTTCGTAGCATCCTTCGGACGAATATCCGGCGGCTCGGCAGACGTTCACTGTGTAATCTGCATAGCCACCAGCATCCATGACGAAACGAGTCTTGTACGCCACCATCTTTCCATCTTTCTTGAATCCCGCCTTGACCGACGCATGGAAGCCTTCCCTAACGGGTGCTGAGGAGAACTGCTCTTTTCTCGAAAGTACAAGCTTGACCGGTCTGAAACCGGCTTTTTTCGAGAGAAGTGCTACAAGCGGCTCCCAGCCGATTCCGACCTTGCCGCCGAATCCTCCTCCGCATAGGGGCGCCTTGACTACTATCTTGTCGATCGGTATCCCAAGTGACAACGCCATCAGGTAACGTGTCGAGAAAGGTGACTGTGTGCTCGTCCAGATCTCAATAGTTCCGTCCTTCTTGTAGTGAGCGACTATAGACTGGAGTTCCATGAATCCGTGGCTGACGTGAGGGATATCGAATTCGCCTTCAACTACGACTTCAGATTCTTTGAGGCCTCGCTCAACATCGCCTCTTACCAGCTTGAACTGATTCGCGATGTTTGTACCTGGGATGGGTTTGAACGCCGGTGATACTCTATACTCGGACATCTTCTCGTGCATAATCGGTGCGTCGGGTTTCAGTGCCTCGACTGGGTCGAATACAGTCGGCAAAGGTTCGTATTCGACTTCGACCTGATCGATTCCTCGTTCAGCGGCCTCTAGCGTTTCGGCGATCACCGCCGCGACTGGGTGACCTACCCACCTCACTTTATCGATGGCCAGTACGTCTCTGTCACCGACATAGATGCCAAGCCTGTAGGGGAATTCCTGACCAGTGGCTACGGCGACTACTCCCGGAACCTTCTCAGCCTTGCTAGTGTCTATCTTGACTATCTTCGCGTGTGCGTGAGGGCTCGTCACGAGTTTCGCGTGCAGCATTCCTGGGAGTTCAACATCGAAAGCGTAAGTCGCAGTGCCGGTGACTTTCAAGAAGGAATCGTATTGGGGCATCGACTTTCCAATGTAGCCCATTTAGATCTTCTCGAACTCGTTGTGGATTAGGACGAGACCACTTTCGGCTTTAACGATATCGGCCTTTCCTGAGAACCGGTTTCGATTATCAGGACTAGTATTGTCTGGTAGCTAAGAGGGAAAGATGATCAGGTCTTCATCCGTGCTGCATCAAGAATCGCATCGACTATTTGCCTATATCCAGTGCATCTGCAGAGTACTCCCTCAATCGCCTCGACAACCTCTTCCACAGCGCAGCAATTCCGATGCCTTGCAGTCTGCCATCGCAAGTCTGTTTCTCTTTCTTCCCCCAGCCTATGGATTCGGCGGCTGCTTTGATGCATTGGTCAACTCTGCCTGCGTCTTCTCTGAGCTTCTCTCCTGTAGCTGTGATCGAGCCGGGCCGTAATGCGTTTCTCAGTCGGATTTCTACCGGGTCGATCCCGATCTTGTGTGCGACCATGTCCATCTGACGTTCGATGGCCCACAGGAACTCGAGGTGTCCAAGACCTCGGTATGCAGTTCCGTACGGATGATTCGTGTACGCTGTGATTGAATCACAGTGAATGTTAGGCACTTCATACGGGCCGGTGCAAGAGTAACCCGCAGCTCGGCCGATGTTGACACCATAGTCCGCGTAGGCGCCGGCGTCGTAGATGTACCTCATCTGTTCTGCTATGATCTTTCCATCTCCGTCAACCCCGGTCTTGATCGAAGCGTAGAATCCTTGTCTCTATGGAGCTGTGGTAAACTCCTCTTCACGCGTCAGGATTAGCTTGACTGGGCGACCTCCCGAGAACTTCGAAAGGAGCACGGCGAGAGGTTCGAAGTTGATGCCCGCTTTTCCACCGAAGCCTCCGCCTACATGCGGAACGTGAACGTTGATCTTCTGCAATGGCATTCCAAGCGCGTGACTCAGTATGTAGCGCACAGCAAATGGTGACTGCGCACACGTCCAGACTTCAGTGCTTCCATCCTGGAAATACTGTGCTATGCATGCACGTGGCTCCATCGCCCCATGGCTGACTTGAGGCATTGAGAATTCCTTTTCAACGATCGTTCTTGCACGCTTGAAGCCGTCTTCTACATTGCCCTTGCGGATTTTGAAGATGTTCGCGATGTTTGTTCCAGGAACGGGAGTGAACACAGGTGAGTGTTCATACTGGGCAAGGTCTTCGTGGAGGAGCGGGGCACCCGGCTTCAGCGCCTCATTGACATCGAACACTGGTGCTAACGGTTCGTACTTTACGTCGATTAGCTCGATGGCTTCCTCAGCCGATTCTTCAGATTCGGCTGCTACTGCCGCGACGGGTTCGCCTGCCCATGGTACCTTGTCTTTGGCAAGGACCATCTTGTCTCTGACGTACAGGCCCATCCTGTAGGGGAACGCCTGCCCGGTGATGGCCGCGACAACTCCAGGATGTTTCTCCGCTCGCTTCGTATCGATACTGAGAATGCGAGCGTGAGCATGTGGGCTTCAAAGGAACTTCCCATACAACATCGCGGAGACTTCCATATCCGCGACGAACTTTGCCATACCGGTGATCTTTTCGAAGGCGTCAACTCTAGGCAGTCCCTTGCCAACGTACTTGTAGCCCAAGAGGTCACCAGCACAATTGGCTTCGCTCTGGAGAGCGTATTAACTAATCGTATTGACTGTTGGGACGACTCAAGACTACTGTGAGACTTTCTTCGTCACACATTCAAGTGTCTGATTGACAACCTTCTGCGAGGCGCCTTCGATGAGGCTCCCGGCGACGCTTCCGAGCGGGCCGCTCACGGTGGCTTCAGCATTCCACCCAAGCTCGCTACCTTCTGGATGCGGGCTGCAAGTGATCTGTATCTCAGCTCTGAATGCGCTCGCGGCGCCTGAGCCGTCAACTAGCAGTTTTGCTCGGCGATTTGTAGAATCCTCTTCCAACACTCGACTATTGACCTTGAATGTTCCCTTGATGAATCCGACGCCCATCTTCACTTTCGCCTCGGTACGCTTGCCATCTAGCACCTTGTATTCTTCCACGCCTGGCAGGCACTGTGCAACCGATTCTGGCGAGGAGATGAAGTTCCAAAGCTTGTCAGGCAGAGCCTTCACAACTGCTTTGCCTTCAAAATGCATTCCAATTCACAGCCGTAAGGTCGGCTTGGCTTCTATATTGCTCTTTTCGGTTTCTCGAAAGAAGGAAGAAGGAAGAAGAAAAGGAGAGGAAACTACTAAGATCGTGGATGCTTTCTACTCGACGAAGGCGACGACCCGTGCGAAGGCTGATTCGCCTCCGCGAAACTTCCATGGGAAGCATCCTATTGTGACACGCTTGTCCAGAAGTTGGCCGATGTCTCCGCCAAGGTTCTCCATGTGTATGATGTCGTGTGGGAAGAGCTTGTTGTGCGTGACCTGATAGTCTTCCATCGGAAACAGCTTCTCTAGACTGCCTTTTCCGAACTTCTGTTCAGCAAACGCACGAACCTTGGGGACGCATCTTAGACCAAATTCTGGATGCCCGATGGGCAGATTCAGTGGATGGTCCGTCGAAACAGCGTCGACTCCCCAGACCTTGATCTTGCGACGTATGAGCCAGTCGACCCAATCTCTTGATGGTCCCGGGTGCATCTGGATGTATCGTTCTTCGTCCGCCATTCCTTGGGGCTGGTACCACGAGTATTTGTACCACCCCGTGTGCACCACGAGTATGTCGCCATCGTGCAAGTCGACACGCTTCTCAACCATCTCCGGTGTGTAGAGGCCCAGATCTCCAACGTCGCTAACATCGACGATGACTCCGGGTCCATAGAGCCATTCGAGTGGAATCTTCTCAATGTCCTTGCCGCCTGTGACGAAATGCAGTGGTGCGTCGAGGTGTGTTCCAATGTGATTCGAGGTCATGATATACTGCGCGTTCACTCCGTGCTCAGATTTTCGTTTAATGTACTTGACTTCAAATGGAGGATAAAGCGGCCAGAATGGAGTATCTTGGCACAGAGGCTGCGACAGATCGATCAATTTCATTGCCTTGCGACCTCGAGTCTACCGTGAGACTGAGAACTTTACTTAAAGACTACGTAAGTAGTCTCGCTTAGAACAGCTGGCATCAATTCACATGACTATGCAATTCACAACGCCATCGCTGCTATTCTATTAGCCTCCGCCCACGATTTCCATAATGTCGACGCTGTCGATCGTAACATCATCCTTCTCCGTGAGCTGAGTATTCAGGCCATTGAGCATTCTGATGCTGTGCCCATTGACGAGCATGACAAGACTGGGGCTGAGTTCCCTCGTTCCGGGATCGAATATGTACCGTCTCACCTCCGGTGTGAGCGTCCGGCTGAGTTCCTCTAGGAGGTCACCTACCTTCCTTACAGTGTCGGGGATTTCCAGTTCAGCAGAACCAGCAACCAGCCTCAACCGACCGTGAAGCTTCACTCGAATCGTCATGTCGATCGCGACACGAATGATATAGCGTGCATATATGTCTCTCACGCGTTGCGGTTTCGAGATAAGCACGATCCGGCATAACTCACTCACAGCCTCCTGTCCGAACAACGTCTATATGATGTGGACAATACCCGGCGGTATCGAAGGCAAGTTTCAGGACCATGTATGCTCGGCCTCATCATATCGCGTTGTATGTCCACGAATGAGCGGAAGACTGATGGATTCAGGCTAATCCCAACAACGTCAGGATCCCCAGAACTATGAAAATGATGGCTGACGCTTTCTTGACTTTGTCCGTTGGAAGTCGTTCGCCCAGTCTGCCGGCTAGCGCTATGCTCAGCCCGTCTACTACAGCGAACGCAACCAATACGCCCGAGAATACAACGATAGGCTGAGCGAATCGTGCTGCGAGTGCGATTGTTATGATCTGTGTCTTGTCGCCCAGTTCTGTCAAAACTATCATCAACAATGCGGCTTGGAAAGGGTTACCTGAACGTCTTCGGGGGGCGCTCGTGTCAACGTCGATCTTGAGCATCAGAAAACCAATTGCGATGAAAACCAGTCCAGAAGCGATGATAAGCGTGGACAGGGGAATCACCGACAGAAGGGCCTGGCCCACCAGAACACCCAAGCCTGCGACAAAGGCGAACCCAGCAATCATTCCGAGGAAAATGGATCCTGGTCTTCGGAGACTGGCTGCGAGCACGATAAGCCCTAGCTGTGTCTTGTCGCCGAATTCGGCTGCAGCAGTTGACAGAACGGACACGGCGAAAGCTTCCAGTGCAGGGTCCAATACCTTCCCTCCTGAGGTCTTGGAACGCGCATAGAATTGCCTTCGCTCTTAAGCCTAGACATCAGCCTTGGTTCCTAGTGGCGTTGTGAGATGGAGTAGAGACATTGCCTCTCTAAGGAAGAGCATTCCATGAGTGTGGATGCCGCTTATCTAAGATGATGCTCTATGATGCCACATTGGTCTATGTTGTGGTCTGGCTGTCCGTGCTCTTTGTCTCAGGAGGAGAAGCTTTCATCTAGAGGAGGCATTGACTCAGCTCGGAGAATAGCGATCTCGAAGTAATCAGGTATGACGCAGGACCAGAACGTGGAACATCGCAAAGGCACAGAGCCTCCAAAGTCTGTTCCATGGCATTCGCTTTCGAGCCAAGGTGTGATGGCTGAACTAGGCTCGGATGTGAAAGGACTCGGTGGGGGAGAAGCAAATGCTAGGCTGAGTCGGTTCGGATACAACGAACTCGAATCGGCGAGGAGAACATCCCCTCTCTCAATCCTTCTTCGTCAGTTCAAGAACTTCCTAGTAATCATCCTCCTAGCAGCCACACTGATGTCAGTTGCGCTCGGTGAGACGGTTGACGCTGCAGTGATCTTCGCTATAGTTGTCGCGATCTCTCTGCTGGGGTTTCTGCAGGAGTACCGCGCGGAGAGGGTTCTTGAAGCTCTCAAGAGGATGGCAGCGCTTACCGCTACGGTTCTGCGTGGAGGTGTTGAGGCTGAGATTCCTGCAAGGGAACTCGTGCCAGGAGACATCGTGGGTCTCACAGTCGGCGATAAGGTTCCTGCTGATGTTCGTCTGATCGAAACGTTCAACCTGAGAGTTGATGAAGCACCGCTCACTGGCGAGTCGGTCTCTTCTGAGAAAACAGCCGATCCAGTTCGTCGAGATGCTCTACTTGCTGAGAGATCCTGCCTCGCCTATGCGGGTACCACTGTGTCATACGGTAGGGGCAAGGGCGTTGTGTTCGCTACGGGCAAGGGGACAGAGTTCGGGAAGATCGCTTCTATGATGCAAGCGGCTCCCAAAATGAAGACTCCTTTAGAGTCTCGAATCGAGAAGGTCGGCCGCGTTCTCGGCACGATAATGGTTTCCGTGGCTATCGTGGCTCTGATCCTCGGGCTCGCAAGAGGACAGCCGCTCCTAGAGATGTTCCTTTGGGCTGTCAGTCTGGCTGTTGCGGCAGTTCCGGAAGCCTTGCCAGCCGTCGTAACCGGGGGACTGGCGATAGGCGTAAGGAGAATGGCTAAGCGCAACGCGATTGTGAGGCGATTGCCCGCAGTTGAAACGCTCGGCTCAACCACCGTCATTTGCTCAGACAAGACTGGCACAATGACAAAAGGCGAGATGACCGTTCGCAAGGTGTTTGTCAGCCAAGAGCTCTACGACGTCACAGGCACAGGATACGAGCCAAGAGGCCAGATACTGAAAGAGCAAATGCCGGTTCTGAACGATGATTTGACTTTGATTGCTCGAGTCGCCGGCCTCTGCAATGATGCCTCACTGAACTTCTCAGGTGAGACAAAGATCGTGGGTGACCCAACAGAAGTTGCTCTGCTGGTGATTGCAGCCAAGGTAGGTGAAAGAATAGAAACATTGAGGAGTAGTTTTCCAAGGATTTTCGAGGTTCCCTTCACTTCCGAACGAAAGCGGATGACTACAGTCAACAAGACCTCTAGCGACGAGTTACTGTATTGTATGAAAGGGGCGCTTGAAGCTGTCCTCCCGGCTTGCGAAGGTACGTATCTCCAAGGCGCACGAGTTTCTATGGACCAAGAGACAGTGCGCTGCATCTACAGCATGGGCGAGCGGATGGCACAGGAGGGGCTACGTGTCCTCGCTTTCGCCTACAAGACCGAGCAAGACAAGATGCAAACCCAAGATGAGCGGGACTCCGAACACAACCTAGTCTTCCTAGGCCTGATGGGGATAACCGATCCAGCGCGAGAGGAAGTCAAGGACGCCGTTCAGAGATGCAGGGATGCGGGTATCAAGGTAGTCATGATAACTGGAGACCACAGGGGAACAGCAGAAGCCATAGCACAAGATCTCGGCCTTCTGAGTTCTAAAGCAAAGGTTCTCACGGGCACAGAGCTTGACACCCTCAGCCAGGAAGAGCTTGACGAAGTTGTGGATGATGTGTCAGTCTACGCAAGGGTCTCACCCGAACACAAGTTACGCATAGTCACGTCTCTCAAGAGGAAGGGCCATATTGTTGCGATGACGGGCGACGGAGTCAACGACGCACCTGCCTTGAAGAACGCGGATATCGGAGTGGCCATGGGAATCACTGGAACTGACGTCACAAAGGAAGCCGCAGACATTGTACTAGCCGATGACAACTTTGCCTCTATTGTTGCAGCAGTGGAAGAGGGTCGCGGTATCTATGATAACATAAGGAAATACCTGCTCTTCCTGCTTTCAGCGAACACCGGCGAGCTCCTGATAATGTTCCTAGCGGTCTTGCTTGGGTACCCTCTGCCACTCTTGCCGGTTCAGATTCTCTTTGTGAACCTCGCAACCGATGGTTTGCCCGCATTGGCCCTAGGCATAGATCCTCCCATGCAGGATTTGATGAGGAGGAGACCCACTGATCCAAAGCTCAGCATATTCGCGGGTCTAAAGGGATGGATTGTCGGAATCGCAATGCTAATGACCGTAGTGATGATGTCTCTGTTTGCTTATGGTCTGAGATCCATGGGGCTCGTTGAAGCCAGATCTCTCATGTTCGTTTCCATGATCGTGTTCGAATTGGCCTTCGTCTTCAGCTGCAGATCGCAAAGCAAGACAGCCCTTCGCCTCGGACTGACAAGCAACAAGTACCTCGTTGCTGCAGTGTCATCGCAATTGCTTCTGCTTCTCGTGATTCTCTACGTTCCAAGTATAGCGCTTCCCTTCGAGGTATCGCCAATAGGCCTAAGGGATTGGATGTTGGTGATAACAGCCGGATTCTCTGGGTTCGTATTTGCTGAGGCAGCCAAAGTAATCGCATCTAAACTGCGGAAGGGATCTTGAAGTCCAACCGGTCACCTTTCGTATCGCTGAGTGGCGGCGACTTGGATAACCGCCTGGCGTGGTTGTCTCTGCAGAGATCACATGGGCGTATTGTCTTCGGGTTCAGCACGGCAAACGTGACTCTTGGCCGGTCCGCAGAGTAACCAGCACCGGGCGATTGTTAGAAGATTGGCTCGAATCTGAAACCTTGGATTTCCTTTCCTCTGACCTTGCGGATGTGGCCCCACACCGGGCGCACTCTATCCCCAGTCTTTACCTCTTCGCTCAGGACTTGGCCGGTGACTCTGACCTTGCCGTCGAACTCAACTATTGCCAGCGTCAATGGCAACTGCTCAATTCCCTCTGGTATCGCCCAGAGCTTTGTGTATGTCAAGACCCTGCCCTCGCCTCCAAGAGGGTATTCCCCGAAGTCCCTCCCTCTGCATGAGGAGCACAGGAATCGCTTCGGATAGACAATCGCTCCGCATTTCTTGCACTTGTACGCGACGAGTCTATTCTCACTCATCTAGGATCTCTCCAAGACAAAGGCCAGTATGTTGTTGGCGAAGCCTCCGAGGTTACAGGAGAATCCTCGTTTGGCATTCTTTACTTGACGCTTGTCCGCTTCTCCTCTGAGTTGCCAAGTCAGTTCCACTACTTGGGCTACGCCAGTAGCCCCTACTGGGTGGCCTCTGGCTTTCAGTCCACCCGACGGGTTGATCGGAAGTCTTCCTTCGAGCGCAGTTACACCGTCGCGGAGCGCCTTGCTTCCGGCGCCTTTCTTGAAGAAACCCGCATCTTCGCTCTCAACTATCTCCAGTATAGTGAAAGCATCGTGCAGCTCTGCAAGGCTCATGTCTTGGGGGGTTGTCTTGCTCATCCTGAAGGCTTGTGCAGCCGAAACCCTTAGTGCTTCCAGCACTGCTGGGTCTTTCCTGTCTTGGACTGCCATCTTGTCGGTTGCTTGACCGATTCCCGCAATCCTGATTGGCGTATCTGTGAACTCCCTTGCCTTCTCGGTGGCGCATAGGAGGACTGATGCTGCTCCATCGGTGACGGGGCAGCAGTGGTACATGCGAATTGGGTCTGCTATCATGGGATTGTTGACCTCGGCCTCGGGTGACCCATAGATTCCCTCTAGTGCTATGGGTTGTTGGATGTGTGCGTATGGATTCTTTGAACCGTTGAGATGATTCTTCACTGCGACACGTGCCAAATCCTCCTCGGTCAAGCCATACCGTTCCATGTAGAGCCTTGTGAGCATGCCTGCCAAGGACGGAAGGGTGACACCATGAACGTACTCAGCCTCGATGTTTGTCATCGTGGCTATGTAGTCAGTTATTGTTTCACCAGGCACATGCCGCATCTTCTCGCCTCCTGTGACGAGAACCGTGTCATACATTCCGCAAGCGATCCCGCAGTAGGCGTTCTTGATGGCCGAGCCTCCTGATGCGGGCCCGTTTTCGATTCGGTCTGCCGCTGCAGGAATCAGCGCCAGCTGATCAACTAGGGCGCTACCGATCGCAACTCGGTTGTTCAGCTCACCAGCCAGCATACTGGCCGCGTAGACTGCGTCTACGTTCTTCTCGCTTGCGCCAGCATCCTCGAGCGCTCTGAGGCTCGATTCCACCATGAGGTCGATGAGGGTCTCGTCGTCATGCCTGCCGAACTTTGTCATTCCGCAACCTACGACAGAGACGTCTCGCGAGTTTGATCCCCTCGTCACTCTTTGGATACCCAATCCAAAGGTGCAATCTCGAATGTGGCTGAACGTTTCAACAGGTTTTCAGGAACAGGTCTGGAACCCATTACAAGTCGGGGCTTGACTTTGTTGTAGATGTCTCTAGTTATTACCCAAGTCTTTACCCCACCCAACTCATGTTGCACTCCGGGTTTGACTTGGAGTCCCCACTCCACGATCCAGCGGCGGAAACCGATTGGGCTCTCTGCGGTGACAAGGATCTCTTCAGCTCCCAGAGTCTCCATCGAATGTTCGTGTTTGGCTGCAAACAAGTGAGCTCCCACTCTTGCGCCACGCTTCAAAGCTATCGTGTGATAGCTGATGTGGGTCTTCTGATCATAGGCGCGGCTGTTGACGATCCCTGCCAATTTTCCGTCGACGATCCCGACTAGGCAGAACTCGTTTCTGACTCTGCGTCTATACCAGCCCAGCA
>Ga0315280_10001827_pt1 | contig 35605 bp, 29 predicted proteins | sample YL17G06_40_MG_FD_203697 | JGI IMG/M metagenome (GOLD analysis project Ga0315280, IMG submission 203697) | Sediment microbial communities from Yellowstone Lake, YNP, Wyoming, USA - YL17G06_40 | ecosystem: Environmental > Aquatic > Freshwater > Lake > Sediment | place: USA: Wyoming | collected...
TCGGTGAACGATGACCTGAAAACTCTGGCTGCCATTCGCGAGGAGTTGGGGAAAGATAAAATCACAGTGATAGGCGTGTATTTTGTGGATATAGAGCGTGAGAAGAAGGAACCAGCAGTGGTTTCGGAGGAAGCGGCGGCGTTTGGCGTAAAGCACCCGGAGATTCCCATCTATCAGGCGGATCTCTCCGTGGTCAAAAAGCTGGGTCCCTTTGAGGATTTCCCCCACACCATTATTGTCAGCCCCAACGCGTGCATCATCGGTGACTATGCCGGACCAATTACCAAAGACAAACTGGTGCCCATGCTAGGACTTTAGTTATCCTCACACTATCTAAAACCAGTAGCCCTGCCGCTCCCGGCAGGGCTTATTTATTTTCCATACCCACTTTTGTTTGCTACAGCAGCCAGCCTTATACTATGACATAATAGGCATATGTCTGACACAGATCACCCTTTACGCCTGGCGCTTTTGATCGGGCAGATGCGGCTGGGCGGTATGGAGGGGCAGGTCTGGGAGCTATTCTCCCGCCTGGATCGCAGCAGGTTCACGCCGCAGATTATCTCCTTCGCTCCTGATCTGACCGCAGTCCCGCCAGAGCGTCAGTCCGAAGTAGTAGTCATCCCCAAACGGCGGGCATTTGACCTCCGCTTCTATCGCCATCTAAAAGCAAATCTACGAGAATTCCAGCCGGACATCATCTTCACCTTTCTCTACACCGCCAATCTATGGGGATTGCTTGTCGCCCGCTCCTTAAGAATCGCCAATGTGGTTGCCTACGAGGGAGGATTGGAGTTGTGGCTGGGCGGGATAAAGCGGCGAATCGCGGGCTGGGTGCATCGGCGTGCCAAAAAAGTAGTGGTCAACTCGCAGAATTCGCAACGATTCTATTCGGCTATATATGGGCTGCCCCCGGAGCACTATCCAGTTATATACAACGGTGTGGACAGCGATCTTTTCCACCCCGATCCTGAATTGCGGCAGAAGGGCAGATCGGAGTTTGGGTTTGCTCCTGATGATGAAGTGGTGGGATTGATAGCCACCTTCAAGCCTGCCAAGGATCATGCTACATTCTTGGAGGCGGCGCGGATTTTGGCGGATCAGCGTTCGCGGGCAAAGTTCCTGCTGCTGGGATACGGACCGCTGGAGGGAGAGATTCGGGCACAGATAGCGGCTTTGGATTTAGCTGACCGTGTGGTAATCGCCAGACCGGAGCGGGTGCGTCCGGAACACTATGCCGCTTGTGATATCACGGGTCTTTCCAGCACCGAGGAAGGATTCAGTAATGTGTTGCTGGAGGGGATGGCGATGGGCATACCGCAAGTGGCGACTGATGTGGGAGGGAACCGTGAGGCGATTACCAACGGTGTGAACGGGTTTCTGGTCACGCCGCGCATGCCGGAAATGCTGGCGGGTGCGTGGCTCTGCCTGCTAAGCAATGGGGAACTCCGCCGGCGCATGGGGCAAGCTGCCCGCCGAACCGTAGAGCAGCGCTTTGGCATGGAACACATGGTGCACCAGACGGAGGTGTTGCTAGCAAGCCTTGCAGAAGTGATTAAACAACAGTAATTTGATCAGACTTTCTCACGCACATTCTCGCCCAGTATCCCGCTGGGGCGGAAGATTAGAAGAATTATCAGGATGATAAACGCATAAACATCCTTGTATTCGCTGGAGATGTAGCCAGCGCCCAGCGCTTCTATCAACCCCAGCATCAACCCGCCCAGCATCGCGCCCGGGATGTTGCCGATGCCACCCAGCACTGCCGCGGTGAACGCCTTAAGCCCCGCCAGATAGCCGATGAAGAAGTTGATGCTGCGGTAGTTGAGCATCACCATCACGCCGGCAGCCGCCCCCAACCCCGACCCGATGATGAAGGTCAGGCTAATGACAAAGTCCAGGTTGATGCCCAGGAGTGTAGCCATCTTCATATCCTGGGCGGTGGCGCGCATAGTGATGCCCAGCTTGGTGCGGTTGATGAACAAAGTGAGCGCCAGCATCAGCACCAGCGAGGTGGCGATGATGATGATTTGGACATAGGAAATGTTTACGTCGGCAAGGATGATTCCTTCATTGGTGAGGATATCAGGAAAGACTTTCTCGGCAGAACCCTGCGTCACCATCACGAAATTCTGCAGGAAGATGGATACGCCCAGCGCGCTGATGAGCGCATTGAGACGGTTGGAAAACCTTAACGGGCGATAAGCCACATGCTGCATAGTGGCACCATAAGCGCTGGTGAATATCATCGCTGCAATAAATACCAACACCAAAAGCACGCCTAACGATATCCACAAGCCCAGAATCGGCATCAGGTAGGAGAACAGGATGAAGCCCAGGAAGGCGCCAATCATGTAAATTTCGCCATGGGCGAAGTTGATGAGTTCCAGAATGCCATAAACCATGGTGTAGCCCAGGGCAATCAAGGCATAAATACTGCCCAGGGTCAGTCCATTAAGGATTTGCTGGAAGAACTGCGCCATTGCCCGATTATACGAATAGTGAAATCACAAAAACAATATCCAAATACGGTAGGGGCGCAATATATTACGCCCCTACAATCAATTGGAGTTTGACACTATTCGCAGGGCACGAACTTGCCGCCCTTCACCACCCACATGATATATGGCGCCACCGTCAGGTCGCCCTTCTCGTCAAACTGCGAAGTTCCTTTTGCACCCTCGTATTTCATCTCATGCAGCCTGGCTGCCAGCTTGTCATAGTCGGTGGAACCGGTCTCCTTGATTGCGGTAAGGAGCATTCCCACTGCATCGTAACTGTAGATGGAGTATGGTCCCGGCTCGCCAAAGCGGGGAATGTATGTATCAAGGAAATTCTTGGCTGAGGGCAATTTATCCACCGAGGGGCTGTAGGTGCAAAGCGTGCCCTCGGCAGCATTCCCGGCGATCTTGATGTATTCGGGGTCTATGGTTCCGTCACCGGAGATCAATTGTGCATCCATGCCCAGTTTACGCATCTGCTGCATCAAAAGCCCTGCCTCGGGATATATCCCGCCAAAGAAGATCACCTCGGGATTTTGCCCCTTGACCGAGGTGAGCACTGCGGTAAAGTCCTTGTCACCTTGCGTGATGCCCTCATAGGCGACGACCTCCGCCCTGCCCTCCAACCCCTTCTTGAATTCGTCGGCTAGCCCCTGCCCATAGGTGGTTTTGTCGTGCAGAACAGCAATACGGCTCTTCTTGAGGACATTGACGGCATAATCGGCGGCATAGCGCCCCTGCTGGTCATCGGTGCCGCAGATGCGAAAGGCGCCCTTGAATCCCTGCTTGGTATAGGCGGGGTTGGTGGATGCGGGCGTTATCTGGATGACCTTCGCCTCGTTGTAGATGGTGGAGGCGGGGATGGTGCACGAGGAGTTGAAGTGCCCGATCACGCCCACCACGCCCTCATTCACCAGTTTGTTGGCGACGGATACCGCTTCCTTGGGATCGCGCCGATCGTCGCCGTTGACGAGCTCTATCTTTTTGCCCAGCACCCCGCCTTTGGCGTTCCATTCCTCCACCGCGATGGTGGCGCCGTTCACCTCGTCATTGCCCATCTTCGCCTGATCGCCGGTCATGGGACCCGCCACGCCGATTTTGATGGTATCGCCGCCGCCCCCGCCACAGGATATACATAGCACGAGAGCAAAAACCACGCCTGCTGCTAATAGGAAAAATCTCATCTCTCTCCCTTTTTAAAAATTCGGTTTACGATTTGCGGAAAAGCAGGCTCTCTACGATGATTAGAAGCCCTACGCCGATGAGCACCAAGGGCCAGATGATGCTCCAGCTCGTTATCATCCCTAGGCAGACGCCGATGAAAATCAGCCCCAGGATCAGACTGCCATTTCTGCGCATGCGGGGGTCGCTGGAAAGAATTCTGGCAATCCCCTTTATCACCAGAATGACCCCGGCGCCGCCAAGTATGACCGCCCAGGTTTTCCACCAGGTGTATTCTGCCACCCAACCTAGGTGCTCCGCCAGAAACACCACGCCTGCCCATATCAAAATGAACGCCCAGGTGATGGCGTCGCCCCTGCCCCGGCGCCACCCCATCTCCCACCTCTGCCGATAGTCCTCGGGTGGTGTTTGTTCTTCCGCCATCATTGCCTCCTTGGTTATTTCCCAATTAACTATGATAAGCCTGATGTAATAGATTATATGATTTTCACAATCAAGATAGAACTGAATGAGAAGAGGCTGAAAATTTGAGATTCATGCAGCCGCTGTGATATTATTCCAAGTTTATTTAATTAATAAGGGAAATGATTGCACAGAAGATAAACACAGGCGAATCCATACGGTTCAGCCGCGAAATCAGGCGCCGGCAGCACAAACGCCGCCTGCTGATCCTTTTCACCGTGACCGGCATAAGCGTTGTGGTTGGTGCTATCATCGGATTGCCACCGTTACATCTGGTTCCAACCAGCAGCATCCCTGATGTCAACCCTCTGTTAGGCATTGGCGTAAGCGCCATTTTCGCCTTGCTGGTCTCTTCCGCTATCACCGCGTCTGAACTTTTCATCTTCAATACACGCCGCATGCGTTCACTGGGATTCTGGCTGCTAGCTGCTATTCGCCTCGTCGTCTATCTTGCCATCATGCTGCTCGTAAGCACTTTAAACACTATGTTTATAATCCCACCCGAGTTGCGCACCTTCCAGAACTTCATGCAGGGGCTTTTCATCTCGCTTATCGTCAGTCTTATCTTCAACATAGTATTCCTAATGACCTTTTTCATCGGCACCAAGACACTTTTCTTCCTGATTCGTGGCAAATACCATCACGCCCGCGAAGAACAAATGATAATCATGTTCACCGATATAGTCTCCTCAACCTCCATGGCGGAAGCAATGTCGCCGGAGAAGTTCTTCGCGTTGCTTAGTGAATTTGTTTATATTTTGGAGACCTGCGCATCGTGCTATGGTGGGTTTATATACAAGTTTCTAGGCGATGGTGCCATTGTGACCTGGCGGGCGGAGCGACGGAATTTTGCCGAGTCATTTGCCGCGCTGTTGGAACTCCATAAAACGCTTGCCCTAAACCGGGACTATTTCATGAAACATTATGCTTTTGAGATAAAAATAACCGCTGGCTTGCACCAGGGCGCAGTGATGGTGGGCGAAATCGGCGACGAACGACGCGAGCTGGGATATATGGGCAATACCGTGAACATTGCCTCGCGCCTGCAAAACGCCTGCCGCGATTTTACTGCCTGGGCGCTGGTCAGCCGCATTTTCCATGATGAACTGATTGGTTCAATAAAGGATTCCGATGGGATAATATGGCGCGATGTGGGTGCGCTGCGGCTTAGGGGCAAAGAGGAGGAGGTTGCGGCGCTGGAACCGCAATTCGCCGCGGCTGGGGAATAGTGTCATTAAGTTGATTGTTCTATGGGGGGAGGAGGCAGAAAGATGGATGTAAAGGAAGCTCTTCAAAAGCGCCGGGCATATCGCTCGCTGGCGCCGGCAGAGATAACACCCGATCTAATAAATGACCTTGCCTCCTGCGCCCAACTGGCACCATCGTGCTTCAACAACCAGCCTTGGCGATATATATTCGTCTATAAACCGGAAACACTACTTGCCATGCAACAGGTATTCAGACAGGGTAACCAATGGTGCTATGCAGATTCCCTGATAGTTGTAGTGATCAGTAAGCCCGATTTGGATTGCCAGACCAAGGATGGCAGGGAATACTATATGTTTGATTGCGGCATGGCGACCTTCGCCCTCATTCTGCGGGCAACGGAACTGGAACTGGTGGCGCACCCCATCTCGGGATTTCATCCGGATAAGGTTCGTGAAGTCCTGAGCATTCCCGAGGGGTGGAATGTGATCACACTCATCAACATGGGCAAGCACTCTGATAGCATAAGCCCGGTTTTGGAGGATTGGCAGGTCTATGACGAGAACCATCGTCCGCCCCGCTTCCCGCTGGATCAGTTCGTGCATCACAACCGATATGAGCAGGGGAAGTCGGAGGCGAAGCCACCTCATTAGTGCTATAATTGGAATAACCCAGTTGATTGCCTGGACTTATCTCACTAAAACCAGTCAGGAGAAGCTATCATGGCTCTAAATAAGAAATTGTTCTCTCCTTAGCTTTGCTTTCTTTTGTTGTTGGAATTGGCAATACCGCAGAGATCCAGGATGCAAACAACAGCATGGAGTTTGTTTATCCACTGCTAATCGGTGCAGGCTTAAGATATGAGCATCTGCTTGCTGACCATCTGACAATCAATGTGAGTGACAGTGTGGGAGTTGACGGGGTCTTCTTTGAAGTGGGAGCAGCAGGGCTATCCTATTATTTCAACGATTCTTTTCACGGGCTTTATGCTTCTTTAGGAGTTGGATATTGCTTAATTGCAGTTCTTGAGGGCAACGGTGGTGGAAGTATTGCCGCCCCGCTGGCTTTGGGTTTCAAAACATCCGGTAGAGGATTTTATATCCGCCCGGAAATTGCTGCATATATAGCACCAGGCATCTCCGACGCGCCGGTTATCCCCGTCTTAAGTGTTGGTTTCGGAGGTAATTGGGGCGGCTCAGGTGGAGAACAACAGGCACAACCATCCAAGGAAAATGCCAATAGTCTGGAATTAGGGACTGGTCTTAATTATCCAGTTGGCATCCCCATCAATTTGGATTATGAAAGGATGCTTTTTGATAACCTGGCCGTCTACCTGGGTCCCAAAATGACCCTATCGAGTTTTCATCCAGCTACCGGTGGGGAATTGGGAGCAACCTGCTACTTTTTTAAACCCTTTGAGAACTGGTTTTTTCGCTTGGGCGGAACCTACCTCAAGGATAACAATGAAAATGGTGATCTGACACTAATAGATGGTTCTATTGGTCTCAAGGCTTCTTTGGGGAGTTCTTGGTATTATCGTTTCGCATTGGGCGGTAATTATCGGATTGAAGGGACGGGAAACATTAATTGGTCTGATAATAACCGCTGGGCAGGTCAATTCAACATTGAATTGGGAAAGCAGTTCTAGCCTGCCTTCGTTATTTCAGCCTATTTAAATAGAAAAAATAAGACGAATGCAGTTCTCTTATTGAATCATTTAAGATATGCATTCGCATTTTTGGACCAAGAGCTGAAAGCGCAGCAGGTGATTGACGAGACCGCCTGCCCCACTTCCCACTGGATCAGTTCGTCCACCATAACCGCTACGAGCCGGGGGCGTCGGAGACGAAGCCACCGCATTAATTAATCCATGGAATTACAGGGCAGATTCACTCCGCCCCTGTTGTTTTCTCAGTCCGCACCATCTTTATTGAGGTTTTATCCCTCACCTTATCCTGACTCACCTCTACCGTCAATAAACCACTCCCGACCGGCAAGCCCGTCTCCCACCGCGCAGAACGCCCCACTATGCCAGTGTTCTCCTCCAATGGCTTGCTCAGCCGATAGCGGTAAAACTCTATAACCTTGTCTATGGAATCGGAGGTGGTAAATACCAGTGTCCAGCTGGATTGTTGGTCATCAGCATGCAGGGCAAAATGGCTGAGCTCTGCCCCCGGGTAGAGGTCGGTGCCAAAGCCAGTCATATCAAGGTGACCAGACACATCCATCTCCAGGTCAACCTTGCTGCCAAAACCCACACTGATAATTAGAACGATAAATAGAATGCTGCAAAGCTTGCCATATCGCATAGCAACCTCCGTCCACACCAAGCTGATGGTTGCTTGGTTAACTATTCAGACTTTTCGTAAACTGCAAGAGCCGATGGGGAGAAGGCAAAGGAGAAAGCTGCTTCCTGCACTCCGGCGTCCGAAACCTTATATATGCCGTGAAGTTCACTATTTACCACCCAAATGCCGTCGTTAACGGTCATCTGTATGTCGGAGACGGTCCCACCTGTGTAAAAGCGCCAGCCAAAGTCTCCCAACCCATCGTATTTATCCACCAGATCAAATCCGCTTTGGATGCAGATGGAATGATTGGTGGGATGAACTGCAATTCTATTGATTTGATATTCTAGCACCTGCTCCAGCAACACTTCGCCCAGGGGGCTGTATTTGACGATGATGTTGTCGTAGCCGACCCAGCAGTCGCCATCCACCGGGTCAACCGTCAGGCAGCGGGGGATATGACCGTCCAGGCTACGGTCGAACATCCGATTGCCGTCGACATCCAGTCGAGATACAAGCAGGGCAGCTTTATCCAACACCCAACAGGAACCATCCGTCGCCCATGCCGAAACCTCAACCGGCAGGTCGAATTCTGTATTATCCACCAATAAGCCGCCGCCCGGACCAATCCTGCATACATGGCTTTCGGCACCGATGAAGGATGTGAACCAACACGATCCATCAATTAGGTTCGGTGCCAGGTTATGTGCTTGGAAAAGGAATCCGGCATCCTGTTGTTCAAAACACAGAAGCTCTTCTCCACTGTCCGTGTATTTTATGATGCGGTAATACCCGTCAATGCCGAGCTGGCTTGTCCATACCGCTCCTGTTCCATCAGCCAATGCTACATCCAGTGCCTTTTGGCAGCGGGGCAGACTCTCCATCTCTTTGCCATCAAATCCCATTTTTTTAATCACGGCATTATCTGTCAAGTCCTGATTAAGGCATGCCCATACGCCTGAACCTTCCTTTCCCTCTGTACTATCATTGGATGAAGGCACGGGAGATTCGCATGAAACTATAACCAAACTTGAAAACAGGATGACTGAAAACAGGAAAACTCTCATATTCGCTCATCAACACAATAACACGGTTTAATTGTATAACAATGCCAAATAAACAGATGTATCCAGGGAGTAAAAAGAGCCGAAGTCCGGGTGGAATCGGCTCTACATAGGCGATTATTACTTATTTAGGCTCCACCGGAAGGTATATCTCGGTTACCAGTTCCTCCGGCTTGACCTGCCCGGGCTTGTTCAGGTAGACCTCAAAGCTGGGCTTATCGGCAGTCGTGTAATCCTTGCTCTTCATTACTTCGGTAAGCAAATCATGCCACGCTTGACCCAACTTATCGTAGGGACCCTTATAAACATATTTGGCATATTTGCCGCCGCCAATCTCAGCCAGAACCATTTCCTTGCTGGGGGAATAGTCTATGTTGGCAGTGATGGCTGCATCTATGCGGGGTGGATTTTCCGGGATTTGCACCAGATTGGCATGATAAATGGTTAGGAACAAGGTGTTGGGACCGATCAGTCCCTTGGGTCCTGCCCAGCCGGCAAGTTTGCCAAATGCCTCGCCCATTTTGGCATAATCATCTATGCGCATAGCAATAACCGAGGTTTTGGGGAAATCCACATAGGTGATTTCCACCGCCATCCCGGACAGGCATGTGCACAGGATAATTGCTAATAACAATGTTCTTTTCATAGTATCCTCCTTGATCAGTTTGGTTCCACCGGTTCATAAAGTTCGGTGATTAGTTCCGCTTCGGGTGTGGTGCAGGGATCGCTCACATAGATTTCAAAGCAGGGCAGGGGACGGCTGTGCCTGCCCATCTGTCCCAGCTGTGCCATGAACCCGCCCCACGCCTGCCCTATGCCACTATACGGTCCGATGTAAGTCCCCACTGCGTATAGCCCGCCTTCAATGACCGCGATCTTAACATCGCCCTCCGCCTGCACCTTATCGTCCACTTTCAATGCAGCGTCGCTGTGCAACTGTTCGGGCGGGGTGGTTTGTGGATTATCATAGTAAATCGCCATGACATCGTTCTGGGGACCGCCGGCGCCATGCACTGCACCCCACTGGCATAGCTCGCCAATCCTGCCGCCTATCTGATTATACGGACCAATATGGCGTAAGGTGGCTACGCGGATTGGCTTTAACTCCTTGAATTCAATTTTCATAATTCTCTCCTGTGGTTTGGGAATTTACTCAAATATCTGATTCTATTTTAGGATAAGGGGTCAAAAAATACAAAACATCTTTTGAGTTAATCCCAAATCAGTAAATACTCATAAAAACAACAAGGATAAAGGATCTATATTATAAGACCCTTGATTTTAAATGAAAAACCTGGTAAAAAATGTGAGGTTAGGGCTTGACATAACAATTATAATTAGCCCTGTTAATGAAAAGGAGTAATATGAAAAATAAATACAAGGGAACATTGATAGATGAGCGCCTCTCTATCCTGCACCAAGATGGCGGCTATATCTCCACCTATATCCTTAGTGGAGAAGGTTATGCGCTGGGTGGCACACTCCATGATTACGATGCAAACAAGGCGACGGAATTGATCCGGATTGTAAAATCCATCTCGGATGAAAGTGCACCAAAACTGGATTTGGGAATCATAGATGAAGTATCGTTTGTTGAGGATGACAAAATCAGAATAGCGTTGCGACCTTTTAATGTTGGCAAGAGCACGACGCAAATGCTTATTCTGGTCGTTGTGATGATGATAAACCAGCCTTATCGGATGCTTACCAATAAAGCAGTGGTAAGCCTGAAAAAGATCTGGGAACAGATTTACGGCTGAATCAGATAAAAATCCCCTCCCCAAACCGGGGAGGGGTATGCGTTATTAGCTTTTACTCCAACATTAGATATCCGGCTTGCAGCAGGAACGCAAAGCCTGTCAATTCCATTGCCGCGCTCACATATACCAGTGGGGAATCAGTCTTCCACCCGCCACGAACCGTGCGACCGGTTACCGGATCATAATAGTCAGGGTAGCGCTCTAAATACGAACTGAGGATAAGAACCGGCACGCCCGTGATTACCAGACTGCCACCAATCCAGCTGTTGCGTGCAATTATTTGGTTTATCCTGCGACGGTATTCCTTGGGGGGATAGAACTCAGACTTTGCCTGTGTGCTATAGCTGAATGCCTCTTTGCCATTCTTTATATCCACCAGTGAAATCGATAAATCCAAAAATGTGGTCTTGGGATTACTTCCCGATACCGTCTGGTTTATCTGCGGGTAGACAATCGCATCAATATCATACTTTTCCATCAGCATCTTTTTATTCAAATCCAACGCTTCGCCATCAACATCGTTGATGCCAATCTCCTCCAGCCTGGTGCGGGCGAGCGCAGCGCGCAATTTGGAGTTAAAAACCGAATCGGCGTTGGATCCATCCGCCATCTTTGCCGGCGCCATCACGATCTTTTTATACCCATGAATGCGCAGATATTCGCTTGCCTGACGGTACCGCCTTTTGACCCGATAAGCGGCAATATCCAAAGCCGTTTGTTGGTAGAATTCTTCATTCCAGGGGTAGGTAGCTGCCACTGCAATGAGATTATCAGAAGTCCGCACCACCTGACCGATAACGGACAGGTTTGGTTCAGGACCGGGACTATCATCAGCAATTAACACACCCAGCCAGCCCTTATAACCAAGCTTGGCAGCCATTGTGCTGTATTGCTGGTATGAACGGCTCAAGGGTTCACTCAGTTTGGCAACCTTCATCTTCTTTTCATAATCCAAGCGTGTAATATTAGGCACACGCCTTCGCTCCATGGCACGGTCGTAATTGTTCCATAGCCGTTGCTTGTTGAAGTCCACCAGGTCATAACCCGAGATGGCAAGAATACCCACCGGTCCGGTCAGGTAAATGCTTGGCGTCTCGTTGACCAGATCCGCCAGGTGTCTGCCGGTCGTCAGATACTCTTCGCGAGCACAAAAACAAGCGACAATTAAGACTAATATGACCAGAAATCCGTATCTCATCTTTCCTCACTTCTATGTTCGCAAACCAAGTTTTAATTTTACCATGTGAACAGACATAACGCCCACATAAATCTCCAGGTCAGGCAAATTGGTATCTTTTTCGCATTGGCGCATCTGCTATAATACGCTTATGATTTGCAAATCCTCTAATTTTTCTGTTGCCGATTGCACTTTTGAAGAGTTAAGCAAAATCAATCTGAATTCATTTGCTACTTTATGCGCCGCTGCCGATCCTCTCATAAGGGAAGGACAGCAAAAGAGGATCAATTACCTTCACCGCAAATTGGTGCAAAACCTGTGGGGTTATGTCGCTTATGATGTGGAAGGGCATGTGGCAGGCTTTGTGGACGCGCTCCCAGTTGAGTATGCACCACAAGGGATACAGGGCGATGATATTTATGTGATCCAATGCTTTACGGTACGGGACGACATGCAGGGGAAGGGCTTGGGCAGACAATTGATGGCAAAGGCGATTGAGCGCAGCCAGGACAGATCGGGGCTGGCGGTGATTGCCTATGATGATCCGGAGGTCAAACCAGCCGATTTCTTTGCTCACATTGGATTTAAGGAACTCAGGCAGAATGGACCAGTCAAGATGCTGTGGCTGCCTAATAAGCCGGTGCCAGAACCCCAGCTTAGCTGGCGCAAGAACAAAGGTGGAAAGCTTGAGGAAACCGCAGGAAATAACACGAAGATAGAACTGGTCACAAATGATTTTTGCCCCTATTCCTACCGCACGGGCAAAATCGTCGCGCAACTGCTTGTCGGCGCGCCGGGAACTGTGCAGGTAATGTTGCGCCGCCCCGAGGAGAAGCCGCTCTGGCGCCGTCTGGATATCTTCCCCAACCTCTACATCAACGACCAGCTAAAATCCATCTGGGCATTGAATGAGGAGGAAGCCCGGGTGATGCTGGAAGGCATAATCCCAAAGGCTGCCGAGTCGCCGGGTAAGAAGCGTGAAGGTCGCCGGCACGACAGACGGATGCACAGAAACGAGGAAAAGCTGCAGGGATGATAACTTTCCTTATCATTTTGCTGGATTCCCTCTTCATTACGATATGCTGGCTCGGATCGTATTTCATCCGTTCCGGGCTTAATGACCTGTTTGGCAGGGATATCCATCCTTTATTGCTATACATCTACCCCATCCCTTTTGTCGTGCTCATCTGGATATTGGCAGCCGGGTATCACGGCATATATACACGCCGCCGTCGCACTGCCTGGTCTGACCTATACCAAACTTTCCAGGTGGCGTTCTTTGGGATGTTGGGTGTAATGGCGCTTTCGTTCATGGTAAAGGAGCTTGACTTTTCGCGTCCCTTTGTCGTCCTTTCCGGAGTATTCGTCTTCCTTTACTTTTTTGTCTCCCGCAACATTATTCGCAATATCACTTATACCCGTTTCCTGCGCGGAGTAGGATTGCGGCGGGTGCTTATAGTGGGCGCAGGCGAACAGGGAGTCCGCGCGGTGCAGCGAATTGCAGATTCGCCGCTCGCCGGCTATCAGATTGTGGGATTCGTTGACGATAACGAACCGCTGCAAAAACCGGTTGCTGGCTTTCCCATCCTGGGCAGACTCTCCGATCTTCCCAACCTGATCGAATTGGAGCGGATTGAGGAGGTCTACATCACGCTTTCCGACATCCCCAAGGAGGAATTGTTTGCGCTGGTGGATAGCTGCGCCCGTCCCCGCGTTCACTTTAAGATCGTGACGGATGAGTTTGGCGTATTTACCAGTCGCGTGGATTTGGAATCGGTGCAGGATTTGCCGGTGGTGGAACTTAGGGGCAACCGCATGGGCATTGCCGGCATGTTCACCAAACGAGTCCTGGATGTAATATTTTCGCTTATTTTTATGATCATAATGCTGCCGTTTTGGTTCATTATTGCAGCGTTTATTAAAATTACCAGCCCGGGTCCCATCTTCTTTGTGCAGGATCGCGTGGGTAAAAACGGGCGTATTTTCCGGCTTTATAAATTCCGCACCATGCAGCCCCAGGTCAAGCCCTACGAGCATGCACCGCAAACCCCCGGCGATGCCCGTGTGATCCCCATCGGCAGGTTCTTGCGGCGCTTCAGCCTGGACGAAACACCGCAGCTCATCAATGTGCTTTTGGGGCAAATGTCGCTGGTGGGTCCCCGCCCCGAGATGCCGTTCATCGTGGCGCAATATGAACCCTGGCAAAGGCGTCGACTCTCCGTTGCCCCCGGCATGACTGGACTTTGGCAAATAGCCGGTCGCAAGAACAAACCACTGCATGAAAACATAGAATACGACTTTTATTACATTGAGAATCAGAGCCTGCTCTTGGATCTGGTAATACTCCTGCGCACCATCCCGGCGGTTCTTTTTGGCACGGGAGCGTTCTAACTGCTGTTAAAAAGGAACTTTTTTGCCGTTTTAAGTGTGTTATATTTGAATATTCAATTGATGGAAATACTGGCTGGGAGGCTTTGGCATGAAAGCTATTGCAGTATTAATTGTCGTTTTAGCGTCATTAACACTTTTAATGGCGCAGGAAATAGTAGTCACTATTCCCTACACTTCCAGCTACGATGTCAGTTGGTGCACTGATAGGGGTTATGGTGTTGACTCTGTGGATGGGAAAATAATCCGCATGGTGGTAACTCCGGCGCAGTTGGAGGAGCTCAACGCCAGCGGGCACCGGGTGACGGTGGAGATTCCCGACCTGGCGGCGCACGAACGACATGTGCTGGGCTGGGATAACCCCGGTCCCAATTCGCCCCCGGGCTACGATACCTATGACGATATAGTGAACGAGCTCACCACTCTGGCGAACACCTATCCCGATCTATGCCAGCTGAAGACGGTGGGGACATCGGTCAATGGGAATACAATTTATGCGTTAAAAATTTCCAAGGATGTGAATACGGAAAATTTTGAACCGGAGCTCAGGCTTTTGGGTGCGCATCACGGCAACGAGAATATTGGCGCGGAACTCTGCCTTTACTGGACGAGGGATTTACTGCAGAATTATGGCGTCGATGAAGATGCGACATATATTATTGATCACTACGAGCTATGGAGCCAGCCTGTGGTCAATCCCGATGGATATATTGCCACCACCCGTAATAATGCCCATGGTTATGACCTGAACCGCAACTACTCCTATATGTGGGATCCGACGCACGGTTCCAGCGGACCGTATCCCTTCAGTGAGCCGGAAACGCAGGCAGTGCGTGATTATTCCATCTGGGATGGTCCAACGGATACCAACAACTTCATAGCATCGCTTACCTACCATAGTGGCGCTACATGTTGCAATACCGTCTGGAACTACGCCGATCCTCCCACCTACCCCGACGGTCAGCCGCACCCCACGCCCGATGACAATCTGGTGATGTGGTGGGGAGGCGTTTATACCAGCAATTGCACCCAACCAGGTTTTTACTTGACTAACGGTTGCGACTGGTATGCCACCTGGGGCGATACCAACGACTGGTCATATGGGGAATGGGGCGATATGGACTACACAATTGAAGTATATAGTGCTGGTTATAATCCCCCCTATGGTCAGATCCAAACCGTTTATGACCAGCATAAAACATCCATGACCCTGTTTTTTAGGGATGTTGATAAATACGGCATTTTTGGCAGAGTTGCCCAAAACAGCGCCAACAGCACTTTACCACTCAGAGCGAAGATTCTGGTTACCGATTTGGATTTACAACCTAAGCCTTATGAAGGCTGGTACACCTATAACGATCCCACCGAGTGGGGCGACTATCATCGTCCGCTGATGGCGGGCACCTACGACATCACCTGCGAACCCCAGCCGGAGGGCGTCTTTCCGCCGGTCACCGTGCAAAATGTAACGGTAAATGAAATGGTGCGCACCCGTCTGGATTTCTGCTTCCCCTATAACACCGGGGTCAACCTGCAGGATCTGGCTGCTCACCCCAACCCGCGCGGCATCCAAGTGAATTGGAGCGTTGCCGGCGACACGGGATCGGTAACCTACAATATTTACCGCCGGCGCGCTGGAATCTATAAAAACAGATTGAGCGGGTTTACACGCCTAAATTCCGTACCCATCAGCGGCGGAAACAAATTAAGCTATTTGGATAACTCCGTAACCGCCACTACCAGCTACGAATACGGGCTGGGCATAGTGGATAATAACGGCTATGAGGTGCATTACGGTCCGGTGAACGCCAGTTGGGGGCAGACCCGCATCGCATTCCGCCTCTATAACAACGCGCCCAATCCCTTTACCAATATGACGACCCTGCGCTATGATATCAGCCAGCCATCAGCGGTGGAATTGCACATATACGACCTATCGGGGCGCATGATACGAAGGATGAGCGCAGGAGATATTCCAGCCGGAAGCCACTCGCTGGCATGGGATGGACGGGACGCAAGCGGCAAGAGCTGTTCGGCAGGGATCTACACCGCAATAATGACCGCCGGCAGCGAGCGGGCGACACTTAAGATGATAAAAGCAAGCCGTTAGGCTTGATAAGGAAGGTAAAGCAATGAATAGGATGAGATTGTTAGCAGTGGCATGCCTGCTACTGCTGGGTGTATTCGCACTTGCAGGGGCTGATGTTTACGGCTCGCTGGGCGCCAACAGCACGCAGGAATACAAAGTCAACCTGCAGGACGGGGCATATACTGTTGAATTCGCCGCCCCGGGGGCAAACTGGCAGGCAAATGTCACCTACATCTGCCACAGTTGAGGAAACAAAGCGACGGAGATTTCCGTTGCATCAATGTCACCCCGTACCTGGACCATGGAAGCACCCAAAGCCACGGATTTTACGATTCATGTTAAAAGCGACACTACGGGCGGCAACTTTAGCCTCAAGTTCACGAAACAACAATAATCTTGCAATGGCTGCAACCTCCGCCCATCCTATTGATTGATTTTGAGGGGATTGGCGGGGGTTGCGCTATTTGTCTCCGGCATGCCCGGCACTACGAAGGTAACTTCCTTCGCTGCCTTCTTACCCTTGGGCTTTGTGGTCTCCACCGGTGTTTCCTTGCTCCAATATTCCACTATCCATGCCCTGCGCGGGGAATTGATGCGCACGCAACCGCCGGCAGTCGCCAGATAAACATAGTCCCCCGAGCGCAGGATATCCCTGATGTAGGAATCGCCTAAGCCGGCGCGGCTGGTGATAGCCTCAATCTTCCCATCCATCTTGTCTAAGCGGTTGAGCCCGGCGGCTCTGGCGCCAATCCAAAGCTCCCCCGGCTCCTCCAATAGCGAAAGGATATCAGAGGAGCCCAGACCATCCCAGGAGCTTAGGTGCCATAGCGGCTCCCCGCTTGTCAAATTTACCACATCAAGCCCGGCATCCTGCTGCCCCACCAGCAGGCGGTGCGGAGAAAGTGGCTGGATGCAATAAACCAGGTTGGAACCGAGTGAGTAACTATCATCATAGATCTGCAGCATCCTGCCGGTTTGGGCATCCAGCGCCACAACACCCATGCCCCAGGTGCCCACATAGAGCCGCTTGTCATCCTGCCATAAATTGGTGATACGCTCGCATTGGTTGGGAAGGAGAAAGGCATGGGTGATGCGTCCGTTATCTTCCACTGGATACACGATGTTGCCGCCGGCAGCCCACACCCCGCCCCCGTTCTTCTCCGCCAATACTGTAATGTTGGTCTGTGCCAGCTTTTTCACGACAATGGGCTTTTTAGTAGCATCATTCGTATCCAGCTTTATTAAGCCTATTTTGTTCGCCACCCACAGAGCATTGCCAGAGCCTAACAAGGCTCGGCAGCCATCCTTGCATTCCACTATGTGCATCGTGTGAGGTGAGGGCTCCCCATTTCGCCACCACGCCAGCCCCCTGCCGGTCGCTAGCCAGACACCATCCTTCGCCGGTGCCAGCGCCCACACATCGCTGCGGGGAATGGTTCCCCCAAGGGCTATCTTCTGCGGCTCAGCCGAAACCCAATCCGGGGGATAAAGCCACAACCCGACATCGCTGCCGACGATCCAGCCTTGCTCGCAACGGGAGATGGCTGTGATCTTCTGCGCCCCTAAAGGAAGCTGACGCAGGCAGTAGAATGTGTCATCCTGGGGATTGTAATGATAGACGCCGTTGTCGCATCCAACCAGTAGTTTGTTTTCCCATGTTGAAATGGTGTTGACCTCCCATGCCGGGAAACTGGTGGCGACTATTTTGTCTGCACCATCCATGCCTGTGCTCAGGTGGAAAATGCCGGAATCAGTCCCCATGTAGATATTCTCCCCTAACACAGCCAGTGCCGTCACAAAGCGGGTTGGGTTGCCCGGAGGCAGGGGGAAGGTCTGCCATTGGTCATCTGCCGGCATATAGCGAAAGAGCCTGCCCACGCCGCCCAACCACACCGAGCCTCCATCCCACATCACGCTATAGAGGTCGTCCAGCACGGTGCCCGCCGGCGTAACCAGATAGAGCCGGGTGGGCTTGGCGATGGGTTGGCCCGTTTTTTCGCTAATTTTCACTAGTCGGGGGACTTCGCCCCACTGGGCTTTCATCGCCGGTTCCAACTCTGGCGAGGCGGGCAGCCTGTCCCAGGCTGGGTTGCCGGCATAGTGCGGATCAGCCAACCTGGCGCCTTCGTTGGTCGCTATCCAGAGCTTATCGCCAGCCATGGTCAGGGCGTTGACATCAGAGGTGTGCAGTCCGGCGAAATCGGCGGGGCAATCCAGTTTTCCGCCGGCGTCGTGGTGGGCGGGCCCGGCGATGGTTCCTATCCATAGCCCACCGTTGCCATCCGTCGTCAACGCGGTGGCATGAATGCTGGGTAGCCCCTCGGCGGGGGCTAGTTCGCGCTTGGTGTGGAAATCGTCATCCAGTGCTACCACTCCCCCATCAAAGGTTGCCACCCAATATTCCGAACCCACCTTTTGTATGGCAGTAATCTCCTCACGGGAATAGGCATAGTCAAAACCAGTGGCACTCACGGCGCTTTGGAGCATGATCAATGCAGGCAGCAAGAGGTTCATTGCGCTGTGACTGACTTCTCTATGATGTATGGGAGAGGGTCTATGCTGCGTAACTGGCTAAGTCCGGGCTGCGCATTGACATAGTCCACAAACCAGCCGGGGCGGCGGGTGCCCTCCACGCCGGGGTCAATTTCAAAATGAAGGTGGTATGGGGTGCCGCGGGCGTTTCCGGCATTGCCTACCTCGCCTATCACCTGCCCCTTCTCCACTTTTTCGCCACGCTCCACCCGGCGGCTTATCAGATGCAGATAGTAGGTGAATACACCATTGCCGTGATAGATGCAAACCTTGTTGCCGGGACCCCTTCCCCCCGCCCAGCAGCTGAGCATCACCACGCCATCGGCGGCGGCAAGCACCAGTGTCTCCCGCTTGGCGAAGATATCGCAGCCATCGTGGTTGTGGCGGTAACAATTGCGGAAGTCGGAAAGTCCGGTCTTCCAACTGTATTCTATGCTTCTAAAGTCCGCCCCTGCCACTGGGAAGATGAACTCTATGCCTCGGTAGGATTTGACGGCGGGCAGTAATCGGGCGGTGAGGATGTCCGGCAGCGCCAGTTTGCCATCAGTGGCGATAGAACCGACCTCACCGTCTTCTGGCTTAAGCTCGGCAGGATAACTGGGCGGATAAGGGTAGGGTATTTCCACTGCAATGAGGTTTAGGGTTATGAACAGGAGAAGGATCACAATGGATGCCTTTGCATAAGTTTAGCTGCGATTATAAGAAATAATTGGGTGAACCACCCCAAATTGGAATGTGATGGCTAGAAGTTAGCCTCCAACTGGGCTTGCACCGAGGTGGAGGTGCTGTTGAGTTGCGATTGCGTGCGATAGGCAGTGTCGGTCAGAGTGCCCGTCAATGTCATGCTAAGCGCAGTGGTAAAGTAGTAGTTGCCCGATAACTGATAAGTCCAGGTGTCTTTGTCCTGATACAAGCTGAAGGTAGAGCTTCGTTTCGGCAAATTCTCGATTCGAATCAACTTCGCGCTGGCAGAAAGGTTAAGGTCGTTGCGCAGGCGCAGAGTGCTGCCCAGCCAGGGGATTGACTGGCTGCTCTGCGGACTCAGGCGGTAGGTAACCGTCAGCCCGGGGCTTATCGTGCGCACAGTCAAGGGCTCGGAAGTTTTATCGCTTAACGATATCGTCTTCAGATTATCGTAAATGAATTCAGTGATGGTGCGCAAAGTGTTGGTCCATTCTGCGTTCCAGTTTATGCCGGGCTTATCCTGATAGGAAAGCGTTGTCGCTATCTTCTTGGATGATTTATGGAAGTAGGTCAGAGTAACCGCGCCCCGCTGCGAAAGCGAGAAGGGTGGCGGGAACCACTTCTTGGCGTCCATGCGCACTGTGGAATCGGGCCAGGTAATGTCTATTTGATGAATGCTGGAACCGGTGCTATATGTTTTATCCGAATAAATGTAGCGCAGGGTCACATCCAGCCAGTCCCACTCATCCCGCTTCACATTCTTGCGCAGGCTGAAAAATTCCAGCGGCGAGAGGCGGTTCTCTAGCGTCCAGGTATAATCATAGTGGCTGGAGTGGGGATCGCCAATGGGTACGGTTGGTGCAGTGGAATCCACACCCAGCCGGTAGCGGAAATCGGGGCGGTCAAAGCTGGGCAGACTGGTATAACTGGAAGCACGACTAAGGGAGTAGGATGGGGTAAAGCGCAGCGTCTCCTTCCACAGCGAAAGACCGGGGATGATGTTGCCGGGTTCAGTCACCAACTGCGTATAGAGGTTGGAGCTGTTGGAGAATCCGAAACTGGTGGTTCTTCCCAGACCAATATTCTCGTTATAGCTGCTGGAGTAGCTCACATTGGGCTTGGCGGGTGAAAACCCGGTGTAGGAAGTGTTGAGCATGTATCCCTCGGTCATGCTGCGTTCCATGTCCAGCTTCATATCACGAATGAACCGCCATTCATATTTGGGTGTGACCAGCCAGTTCAGAATCGGCTCAAACTGCAGGGTGGTTCTGGCATCATCCGTGCGGTCGCTGATGTCGCGGTTGACATAGCTGCTGGTTTGACCGTATGTAGTGTTGGAATTGAGCCTGCGCCCATATAAATAGAGATACTTGGGCATAATGAAAAAGCGCAGGGGAATATTGTAGTCTAGGCTGCTTTGCACATAGTCGGAGAGTATCTGCCGTTTATATTTGTCGTTGTGACTCGATGAAATATCATATTTGTTGTTTAGCGTGGGGCATGCCGGCTTGGAGAACCCCACGGTTGCATAGCGCTCGGTATTAAAAGTATTGCCCTGCGAGAAAAGGCTGACCTGGCGGTCGTATCTATCCTCACGGAATGTCTCCGATTCCGAGTAGCCGGCGCCCACCGGTATGCCAACTTGTGCCGGAATATCGCAGTATTTGCCAAAGTCCAATATCCCGCTGACAGCACTATTGGTGGTAGAGGTGTTCATATCGCTGGAAATATCGCCCACGGTGGAGAAGTCCTGGTCGCGGCGGCGGTATAGCCCGTTCAATTTGAGGTAACCGCCGAAGTCCAGCTGGGAACTGACTTTGCGTGCGTAGCCAATCTTCTTGATGGGATTCTGCAGTGTAATATCGTTGACCCAAAACTCGCCCTGCTTTTTGTAGGTGCTTGGGGTTTGCGTGCGCAATCCTACCGAGACCATCTTGATGTTTAGGAGCGAGGGCGAGCCGCGAACTCCATAATTACCATCATAGTAGGTTTCATCCAGTTTCTGATTCGGATTAGTGGAAAGCTTTTGCTTTAGCTCTACCATTTTATCCAAATCGGCTCGCAACTCCACCCAGGAGTGGAAATCTACGACGCGCTGAAAATATTCAAAATAGTTGCCCTCATCCGACCCAAAACGGATGAAGAAGATTAGGGAAGTATTCATCTGTGTATAGTTATAGACCCACACCGAAAGTATGCGATAAGCGCTGTAATCGTCCTGCCCGCTCAGCTTGACCGAATTGACCCAGCCCTGGATGGTATCCTCAGCATCCAGTTTGCCGTTGTCGGCACCGGTTAAATCGCCAGGCAGGTGCCAGTAGGTCCAACCTATGTCCTCACCGGGATCCAGAATGCCATCACCGTTCAAATCTTCCGTCTCTAAAACTCCATCATTGGCACCGTAAGGTTCGCTGGCGCCGCTAATCTCTATGCCGCCTTCACGCAGCTTGGCAACGATGCGGGGGTCGGTTTCAACCTCGTCGGCTTCCAACGCCACCGGTTGTCGTGCAGATGTTACATTGGGCTGGGGCAGCGGGTAGCCGACATCGCGCCAGTTGGTGAAATCGTATTTGAGCAGCAGCGATGTTTCTTTGCGGATAAGGTTGGTGTCGGGGTCGCGGGTGGCGGTGCGGGAGACATATTGGCTATTGGTGAAGCTGTCTATGGTTTCTACGATGAATTTATTCCCGCCGATTTCGGGGTCAACCTTGGGCAGTTCCCAGGTGTTGGCGGTGAATTGCAATTGGGCGATTGTGATATGGCTGCGATACCCAGTCTCGCTATTAAAATCGGTGTCATTTGTTGATTCCACCCACATGCGCACATGCTTGATCTGCGCCGGGTTGGGTGAGCCGAAGTCACCGTTGCGGCGCTCGTTGAACTTTAGCGGGATGCGGACATAGTACCAGGGCTGGGTAGGGTCCTCCCCGGTATTGTAGAACTCGGTTACATAAGGTGGCGGACTGCCCCGGTTCTGCAATTGTTGACTTCCGCCGCCCAGATCAATATCGTATTCAAAGTATTCCTGGTTGGTGTCCAGACGGAAGTTGCGGTTTAGGTCCCAGCTATCCAGCAGGTTTTCATGCTGATACAGTCTGTTATTTTTGCCCGTATACTTACCAGGTGGTGTCGCATTACTATTGTCAAACACTATGCCTATATCTTCATCATGAGGTTGCGGAGGATGAGCATCATCATACCATTGGTCCAATCTGCCATTTTCGTTGGCATCCTCGGTTTTGGCTATGTACCCTTGCCCATCATACTGAGGATCCGGGGTTATAAATCCTCCCGAAGAGTCCGAATCCTCCGATACAGTTCCTACATCAATGTGCAGAATACCGTTACTGCCATAGGGGATGTTCTGTGGTTGGATCAACATTTCCAAATACTGATAGTTGGTGCTGGACATGTCTATGCCGGTTAGTGAGAGAGCAGTCTGCACACCGCCCCATGTTTCTTTATTGCCGGGACCGCTGGGCAGCCACCCAAAGTAGAAGGTGGTAATGCGGTCGTTGCCCCAGTCGGCATTGATGGAGCGGCGATAGATGTTTTGCGTGCTATTGTGCAGGTCGTAGAAACGGTTGGATTCATTGATGGTGCTGTGGGCGGCGGGAACGCTGGCAGGAACCCATACCGGCTCATTCAGGCTGACGGTGGTGGCAAGCTGGGAGCTCTCCATGTCGTTTATCTTCGCCACGCCGGTGTTGTTGGGGTTGCGTATACCCTCTGCCGCCTCCAGCTTAAGCTCCACCAGGCTGGGAGACTCGGTTTTTACGCCGGGGGAAAGCTTTGCCAGGTTGGTCATCCACACCGGCTTGGCAGTCAGGGTGAAGTCGCTGTCAAACACGAGCTGGTTGGCGGGAGCGTCGTTCAGGTCGGCGTATTGCACGCCCCGCTGTTTGCTGGACCACTCACCCAGGAAGGTCGCTCCCCAAATGCCGGTGTATCCCCCCTTATCCGCCTCATCGTGCTTCCACTCAAAGCGGGAACCCGCCAGCGTCTTCTCCATCCCGGCAAAGGGCGGGCGATACTCATAGGTGATGTTGATAGTGCTGTTGGGGGTTAAAAGAGTATCAGAAAGAAAGATGATCTCGCCCGAGAGATAGTCAATGGAGTAATCTATGTCCCGCCGGAGCACCTGCCCGTCCACGATGACCTGCTCGCTGCCGGGGATGATGTTGGGCTGGAGTTGGTAGATATTGCGCAGCGCCTCATACTCGGTATAGAGTTCCATCTGGTGGACGGGGGGATCGGGGGGGCTGTAGGCGTCCAATCCGGCAACGGTGCCATCCCCATCATAATCAAAGGGCAGCGGCTGGGGGAAGGTAAGGAGACCTATATCGTAATCTATGAATGTATCGTCAACATTGCCGTCATGGTTTTGATCCAACCCATATTGCTGTATATAAGGCTCCTGGGTTATGGGATTCACTTCGTTTCCCGCCAGGTCGCGGAGTTTCATCACCAGTGTAGAGGGATCAATCCCCTCGGCGCCCAGTGAATAGATGTTCTTCAACTCGTAGAATTGGAAGATGCCTCCGGTGGCATAGGTGGATTCATCGCGCATGAGCTTGAGGTTGCCCAGGTCAACATTATCCGTATCGCCCTGATATCCTACTGAATAGAGATAATTGCCGTTCCTATCCGCAACCTTGTATGCCAGCCCAATTACATAGTAAAGCGGGTTGCCGTTCTGCAACTGCGGATTAAGGTCGATCACGCCGGTGTTCAGGTCAACCGTGTAGTCCTGCTGCTGCACCAGGTGGTTCCACCTGTCAATTTGGAAGGTTCTTCCGCCCGGCACAATCTGCTCGGGGACCATATCATCGTCATATTGGCGGGCGGTGGCGGTTACCTGATCGGGCAGGGTTATGCCGGTCCCATACACATAGACTTCCATCACGGGTTTGCGGGAGACCGGATCCAGGTAGATCTTGCGATCATCGCTGAAGCTGTAACGATCCTGACTATGGATGCCGCTGGTGTTCACTATGTAGTAACGGTGGGCGACATATGCGAGGTCACTTATCGTATCGTTGGTGAACTGCTTGGTGCCGGTGAAGTTATCGCGCTGGGTTTGCCCCTTGGCGTAGCTGCCGATGCTGGTCAGGTGGAACTCCCCCCGCCGCAGTATCAGTTTGGCGCCGAATACCGCCCTGTCGGTGCTGTAGGAGACAAACTCGGTGGAGGGCAGACTGAGGATGATATCGCCGAAGGTAGCTTCCTCCACCAACTCCTCGGGATCGCCCTTATATTGCACATAGATGATGTTCTGCTGATCCTCACGGGTATCGTCATAGTCCACATAGACGGTGGTCTTACGCGCAATCGTTCCCTTCACCTCCACCCGCAGCGCCTGATCCATGTTCACATCGTCACTTTGCGGATTTCCATACTGGTTGCCACTCTGGGCACTGTTACGGGTGTAACCCATTCGCACCATCTTGTAGCCGTTGATGTCCAGCGAGGATTCCTCGGGCAGCTCTATTTTGGGGATAAGACCCTGCTCCATTTCTGTCTGCTGCAAAGCCAGTTCCTGCTCGTAGGCATAAGCGGAGTTTGCCCATGCCTGCTCGGGGAAGGGCTGGTCGGTGGCACCGCAAACATAGTGCGCTAGTAGGCTGCGGAAGCGCAGGTCAGTGGGGATGAAATAGCTGGATGGGTTATATAAAGCCAGGGTATCGCTGGGAACGCGGAATGAGGGGCGGAACCAATAGGGCTGAATTTGCGGTGTATATATGTGCGGAACCTTACGGTTGGGGTCAAGAGTGAGGTTAAGGGGACGAGGAGCGAAATAGCCTCCCGGCTCGCTGATGGGATACTGCTTGATGGGGGTGATGTCTGTTGGCGTGATCTCAGATTTGCTTGTAGTGGTGGTTCCACCGGTGCTTCCCAAAGCTATGCCTTCTCCCGCAGCAATGTTCAGCGTCTCCTGAAGTGTTTCGGTAGCACCATGCGCTACATATACGAACTGACCAAGCGCGGCGATTGCACTGGTGCTTGATTCAGCATTAGCAGTAGGTGTGATCCACCCCGGCAGTGCCGAGCGCCAAGCCCAAATCAGAAAAATGAGTGCATTCATCCAAGTAATATAGTAACGAAAGCCGGCAGTTCGTTTCCAAACCTATAATGCTAGCACGAATGGGCAGGGAATATGCTTCAAAAGTGCTATAATTAAGGCTTGGATAAAGAATCATGTGGATTATCTATCGTTACACTATCAGGGAGCTAATCGGTCCCTTTTTCTTCGCGCTGGGTGTAACCACGCTCATCCTGATGCTTGCCCGCATCTTCAAGCTGGTGGAGCTGATAATCGCCAAGAGTGTGCCCATCATTGATGTTCTGAATTTGTTTGGTTATTACCTGCCGGCTATCATCGCACTGACTGCACCCATGTCCATGCTGATAGCGGTGCTCATCGGATTTGGCAGGCTCAGTTCGGATAACGAGGTTACCGCGATGAAGGCGACCGGCATCAGCCTTTATCGGGTTGTGTTCCCCGTGCTGCTGATGGGATTTGTGCTCTCCCTATTCATGGTGTGGTTCAACGATCAGGTGCTGCCGGAGTCCAACCACCGCTTCAAGAACCTGCTCATGGATATAAATATGAAGCGCCCCGACATCAACCTGCGGGAACAGATATTCCTTGATAGTTTCTCCGGCTATCAAATCTATTTCAACAATGTAAATCCGCGCCCCGGCGGTGTGGATGAGTTGATGTCCAAGATCCCCCCCGACGCCAACCAGGACTGGATGCCCGAGGAAGGGCTTAGCGACAAAGCCAGCATTGGGCACGGCGCGGTTATATACAAGCTGAACGGCAGTCAGTTGGAGAATGTGATAACCGCCGATACGGTTTACATCCTCACCAACTTCAGCAAAACCTTCATGTATTTCTTCCTCTTTGATGCAGTGGTGGAAAAGCCAGATAAAAAGGATCCCAACACGCTTGTCTCCATCACGCCCAGCGGATTCATGGTGATTATCTTGCCCACCGAAACCGAAATGGTGCGCCGCGAACGCGACTACCGCAGTGACCGCGAGCTTACCCTGGAGGAGATGTATGACAAGGTTGGGGAGCTTAAGACATCGCTAGATGAGGTAGAGGATGCATACAGCAGTAAATCCTACCCCACGCCTACAGATACCAAGCGATACGATGCACAGAAAAAGGGCGTCAACATGCACATCAACAGCTTCCTGGTGGAGATACACAAGAAGTTTTCCATCCCCCTGGCGAGCATGGCATTTGTGTTTATCGGCGTGCCCTTTGGCATCATGACGCGGCGCAGCGGCAAGGGGGTGGGCATAGGCATAAGCCTCTTCTTCTTCATCGTGTATTATGTGCTGCTGGTAGCGGGGGAATCCTTCGGTGACCGGGGCATAGTGCCGCCGTGGTTCGCCATGTGGCTGCCTAATGCGCTGCTGACCGGTGGGGGCATCTGGCTCCTCATTCGCACCGTGCGCGAGCAGCGCACACTTACCTTTGATTGGTTGCTTATTATCGTGCCACCATTCCTAAAGAAGTGGTGGAGGAAGCGGCAGCGTAAACGCCGCAAGACCTACGATGCGGAGTTGGATAAGGAGTAATTGGATTTGACGATGTAGCGGCGACGCTCCTGTCGCCGTAGATCCAACCAATTAATCTGCCACGACAGGATTGTCGTGGCTACACCACATATTTGTTGTAACAGCGACAATCTTGTCGCTGCTTATTCATTCTGTTCTCCCTCTTCCCATCTCCGCCATAACCAGGGATAATCGTCTACTTTTTTCACCAATCCTTCTTCCATGGGATTGTTCACCACATAGCTAACCTTTTGAATTAATTCCTCTTCATCTCTTATGTAATGATCAAAGTAACCTTTCTGCCAGACATGCCCTTCTCGCTTTAGCATAAGATTGATCTCTCTGGCAGAAATCCCCTTAATGCTTTTGACTATTACACTATCGCTATAGACGATTCCTGATTCACCATTCAACGCAGTATATATCATGTGAACATGATCGGGCATTACGATTGCAACAAAAAGATTAAACCTTCTGCCATTTTCAAAGAGTATGTGTTTAAGAATTATGTCTTTGTATTCGTTTGTTAATGTCAAAGCAGTAACTGTATTGAAGGTGATAAAAGATGGTTTGCCCTCAACTTGAAGGTGATAAATTCTTTTGAAATCAGTCATCTTTATCCCTTTTATATATCGTAATGAAATAGACAAGCCACGACAAGGGTGTCGTGGCTACACAGAAAATTGCTTGAATAATGTCATCCTAAAACCACACGATTTGTAGCAGCGACAAACCTGTCGCTGCGGATTCGTGCAATTAATCTGCCACGACAGGATTGTCGTGGCTACAATGTATCTATAATTAAAAACGCCCCCCATTGTGGAGGGCGTTTGAATTACTGTTGATTGATGACTGTGTTTATACCCAACCGCGCAGTTTCATGGCTTCCACAACGCGCTTTACCGCAACCAGATACGCAGCCATGCGGCTGTGAACCTTTTCCTTCTTGCGGGTGTCATACATGGCATGGAACGCCTTGGTGATGCGGGCATCCAGTCTCTTGTAAACTTCGTCCAACTCCCAGTAGTAACCCTGGATGTTCTGGCACCACTCAAAGTAGGAGACGATGACGCCGCCGGAGTTATCCAGGAAGTCGGGGATAACAAAGACATTGTTCTTATGCAGGATCTCGTCGGCTTCGGGGGTAGTGGGACCATTGGCTGCCTCGGAGACGATCTTAGCCTTGATGCGGGGCGCGTTCTCCTTGGTGATGACATTCTCCAGTGCAGAGGGCCACAGCACGGTGCACTCAAGTTCTAAAAGCTCCTCGTTGCTGATCTTGGTGGAGCCGGGGAAACCAACGACCGAGCCGGTCTTTTCCTTATGTTCGGCAACCTTCCAGGGATCCAGACCCTTCTTGTTCACGATGCCGCCCTTGGAGTCGGAGACGGCGATGATCTTGCTGCCGAAATGCTCAACCGAAAGGGTTGCTGCATACATGCCGGCATTGCCATAGCCCTGAATGACTGTGGGAGCATCCTTGAGGGTGATTTTAAGGGCTTTGGCAGCCTCACGGGTGCAGAAAATGCCACCCTTGGCGGTAGCGTCGCCTCGACCAAGGGATCCACCTAAAACGATGGGCTTGCCGGTGATGCAGCCGGGGGTGTTGCGCTGCCTGATGACAGACATTTCATCCATCATCCATGCCATCATTTGGGGTGTGGTGTAAACATCGGGAGCGGGGATATCAATGCGTTCGTCCTCAATGATCGCTATCTGGCGATAGTAACCACGGGCTAAACGCTCCTTTTCACCATCGCTCATCTCTTTGGGGTTGCAGATGATTCCACCCTTGCTGCCGCCGTAGGGCAGACCAGCCAGGGAGCATTTCCAAGTCATCCAGGCAGCCAGAGCGCGCACGGTGTCTATGGTCTCGGCGGGATGCCAGCGGATGCCGCCCTTGGTGGGACCCAAAGCATCGTTGTAGTGGACGCGAAAGCCATGGAAGACCTTCTTCTTGCCATTGTCCATGGTGATGGGGATGGTTACCCAAAGCTCACGCCTGGGCCAGCGTAAAATTTCATGCGTGGCTTCATCCAGCTTGAGGTGTTTGGCAGCATCATCCAACTGACGCTGCGCAATTTTGAAGGGATTCAATTCTGGCACAGTAACTTCCTCCTTATGGGTTTTGACTGCTACAGCCTTGTTATAAGATTGTGAATGAATTCACAAAGCATTTTGCATGAAGGGATATGTTATCACCCAAGAAAATCTAACGCAAGAAAATTATATTGATAATCAACTTGAAACAAGAATGGGATTGATTTTTTGACAAACGAAAAGCCCCGGCACAACCGGGGCAATGGTATGCATGATGTCTATTTGGTGCGAAGATCCCGTGCGTAATGCGTTTCGTGACTATGGTCATCCAGGAATTCCACATCCACTGAATCAGTTCTGACCGCGATGATCTTGGCGGGCCAATAGCCGCCGCCCGACCATACGCTCTCCAGCACCTGCCCCATGGAAATCCCGAACTGGCGCACATCAGTCTTGGCTACTTCACCGGTATCGCCATCGGCATAGTTCACGGTGAAGTTATTGCCCTTCATCCCACTGATAGTGGCGATATAGAAGTAGTTATCCGACCACTTTGCCCATACCACATCGCCGGGACCTACCATGTTGGAGGGCTTGCCCGGTTTGCTCAGGTCGCAAGCTCCGCCCGTCTTCACTGCTAGTGGAACAGCTGCCGGCGCTGCCGGTGGTGTCGCGGTGCCTGAGGTTGTCGGCGTAGCGGGTGCCGGAGTTGGAACCGGTGCTGGCTGCTGCTGGCAACCGATGAAAACGACGAGGATACTTATGCAAATGATTACGATGGAAATCTTCATAAACCCTCCTTATGGTTTGAGGACTGTCGTCAAATTCTAGCATCGTTAATGGTTTAATAATGTCAATTAATTTTCCAAGTTTTTTAATATCAAGCTTGAATTTTCAATCCGGCAAGTTTATACTTGTAGAGAAGATTCGGGCAGGCTTATTTACAAATTCCACATCCTTGAGCCCAACCTTTAGGAGGTGGATGGTAATGCGTAAATATCTATCAATTGCAGTCGTTGTTTTGTTGATCTCAAGTCTGTATCTATTTGCCAAGCTCCCTTTTTCCCGCCCCAACATGCCTTATGCAAGCTATGTCATGGATAACGGCACCACGATTCAGTATGTGACCTTCGCTATGTGGGAGTTCAATAATTATTTTCCTGAATTTGTGGGTGTGTGGAGACCCTATGATACTTTCTATCCAACCATATATGGTGCTGATCTGTGGGTTTGTCACATTAATTCGCCTTCTCATGCCGATTATGCATCTATTTACGAATCGCCTCCCAATAATTGGTGGATAAATGAGCACGGTGAAGATGGACTATACCGTCCCGGCAATCCCAACTGGCCCTCCAATGTCGCCGTGATGTCCCCCCACGACACTTGGGCGAGCTTCACTGATGTAGGGCACATCGGGCTGTGGGTGGGCAGACAAACCATGATGTGGGACGGTGCCGCCGATGCTGACTATTTCATTGAATCCTATTGGGTGAAGAACATAACCAGTATTACGCTCTCCAACCTCTATCTGGGCAGATATTGTGACTTTGACTTTATGGGACAGGGTGAATCCTATATGGGAAATATCTCGGGTAGTGATTTGGCAACCCGCACTGTGTGGATGCGAAACAGGCAGTTTAACCCCACCGTTTGGGCAGGAATGAGAGGATTGAATTTTACTGTTACCAATGTCAAATGCAGTCAACCCCTGGGTGATTTTGTAACCTGGGATCAATTTGAACAATGGGAAATCAGCCAGCTGACCAGTGGTTCCTGGCCCGGCGAGAGTGGACCCAACGACTGGTTCATCCTGCCCATATGCGGTCCCTTCAGCCTGGCGCCCGATGAGACCAAGGGTTTCACCTTTGCCACTGCGTTTGGCTCCACTTATGCCGATATGATGGCGAACCTCAACCGCGCCAAATACCGCTATGATGGTGCTGCCACCATAGTAGAGCCCACCACGCTGGGGAGGATAAAGGGTTTGTATAAATAGCTATGGCTGGTTATTGTTAAGAGGAGGATTTGAGTTGAGGAAATATATTGGCTTAATAATAGTAGTTCTCCTGTTTGCCAGTCTAATGGCGATTTCCAAGGGCAGACCGCCACAACCCAACTGGACCCCTGATTATTGCTGGATGGATAATGGCACTTTGGCGCACAGTTTGGCGAATTATATGCTGGAATTTGAGTATTTTCCTTATCTCTGCTGCGAATGGCGACCCTATGAACCAAATTACAGTCAGTTATACCAAGGTGATCTGTGGGTCTGCATCACTGGTGGTATCAATAAGGCAGTATTTGACGAATCGGATTTCGGGTGGATTCCCTTCGGGCAGTGGCAGAACCATATATCTCAAAAAGGCGATCCCGACTGGCCATCCAGTATCCCCATCATGTCGGATCACGACACCTATGTGGGCACTAGCGATGAAGGCTACATCGGGCTGGAGGCATACCGGCACTCCCTGATGTGGGACAGCCCCGCCGATGCCGATTATTTTATCCATATTTACACCATCAAGAATGTAAGCGGGAGCACTCTTAATAACCTCTACATCAGTCGTTTTTGCGATTTTGACCTCATGCGCCCCGGCGTCTCCTATATGGATAATGTCTGTGGTTCTGATTTCGCCACGCAGACTGTGTGGATGAGGGACCGCCAAACCAACGCCAACTGCTGGGTGGGGATGAGAAGATTGAACGGGAATCTAAGCTCGGTCAACCATTGGGATATATTCAACGATCCGACCGAGTCGCAAATCATTGACCGTATGGTCAATGGCTATTGGTTCCCCGAGACCACATCATACGATTGGCGCATTCTGGCTACCTTTGGTCCCTTCAGCCTGGTGCAGGGTGCCACGCTGGACTTTACCATCGCCACTGCTTTTGGCTCCTCTTACGCCGATATGATGGCGAACCTCAACCGCGCCAAATACCGCTACGATGGTGCTGCCACCATAGTAGAGCCCACCACGCTGGGGAGGATAAAGGGGCTTTACCGCTAGTAACTCTATTAATTAAAAAAAGCGGCTGGTGACAGTCGCTTTCTTGTTGGAAGAACCATCAGAGCGGAGGAGGACCAAATTCTTCCATTTGCGTTGCCAAGCCTGTGGGCGCTCCGTATGGTGTGGCAATATCACTTATCACCGAGCCATCCAAAGGATTCAGCATGTAAATTTTGTCGTCGTTGCTATCCACGCACCACAGGTGGCTCCCATCCCATGCCAGATCCATGGGCAGTATGCCGGGCGAATTGAACTGCGTGATGATCTCGCCGTTATATGGGTTGATTTTATATATCTTGGAAGCCGCGGCATCGGAGCACCAAAGATGCGTTCCATCCCAGGCAAGCCCGGTAATCCAGGTGCCGGGCGCGGGAATGGTCTTTACTTCGCTGCCCGTTTGCATATCTACCTTATAAATCATATCGGTGTCATCATCCGAAATCCAAAGGTTGGTCTCGTTACACGCAAGTCCCTGTGGCGATTCCCATGGCAGCACAAAGGAAGCCACTACATTTCCATTATCCGGATTTAATTTATACAGAGTGTTGGTAGCTGAATCCACATTCCAAAGATATCCACTGTTAAAAGCGAGACCTTGCGGTTCTGAACCCGGCGAGGGGAATGATTCCCTCACCTCCCCCGATTCAGAATCTATGCGGTAAATAGTATCCTGCGACCAATCTGCCAGCCAGAGATCAAGCGTCTGGTCCCACACAGGCTTGGTTCCGTCGCCTTCGCAGGATAGAAGCAGAAAAACCGCCAGCAGACTGAATAATACAGAAAAATAATTTTTCATTACAATCACCCCCAAATATTTTTCTTTATTATACAAAAGATGTATAATTAATATAGAACTGCTTTGATCCTGCAACCTCGCCTTCCCATCTAAAGGAGGTGAATGTAGATGAAACGATGTCTGGCTTTAGTTTGCGTTGTGCTTTTACTGGCAGGTCTGGCAGCTCTTGCCAAATCGCCTTTTCACCATACAAAATCCAGCCCGAACTTCCCCATGGCATATTACACCATGAATAACAATACCCTTGCTCACTCCATGCTTGCCATGATGTTTGAATACTCCGATCTTTATCCCGAATGCAGGTGGCAGCCATTTAGCACGGTGAATAGCCTGCTTTACCAGGGTGATTTGTGGATTGGCAAGAGCAGCAGCCCGCAAAACATAGTTTGCTCGCCGGAAGGCTGGCCTACCATTCAGGGCTGGATTAATAGCAACGGACCGGATGGACTTTATCGTCCGGGGGATACCGGCTGGCCTGCCAGTGAACCGGTTTTATCCGAACACGATACCTATGCCCTCTACGGCGATCATGGCAGAATTGGCGTGGAAGTAAGAAGGCACACTGCCATGTGGAACAATCCGCTGGATGCCGATTATTTCATCATTAAATACTATGTGCATAATGTATCGGGTTCCACCCTCTCAAGCCTTTGGTTGGGGCGCTTCTTTGATTTTGACCTGGTTGGTATGGGCAGCACTTACATGGATAATGTAGTTGGTTCAGATCAATCCGATTTCACAGTATGGACCAGAGACCGGTCAAATTCGCCGCAATGCTGGGTGGGCACTCGGGGGCTTAACTTCAACCTTACCGGGATGAACCGCTGGGATATCTGGAGTGATCCTGGCAGCATCAGCGAGTTTCTGGCATATCTGACAAATCCCAGTTGGTCACCTGTAACATATGCATATGACTGGCGCAGTCTGGCAATTTACGGTCCATTCACATTGGGACCGGGTGAAACGCGCGAATTCAGCCTGGCGACTGCATTCGGCACCTCGGAAGCGGATATGGATGCCAACCTCAACCGTGCCGGCGACCGCTATAATAATCCCGATATGGTAGTGGAAAGCCGCACATTGGGGCAGATAAGAAGTATGTATCATTGAGTTTTACAGTATTAGTATGACCTAAGGAGCAGCAGTAAAACCATCACACCTTCGTGCTTCTATGAAGGGAGGTGAGTAAAAGATGAAACGCTGTATTGTGTTACTCTGCATTATCATTCTACTCACAGGGGTTTATGTTATAGCCAAATCCCCATCGTCCCGCTCTAACATGCCCATGGCACTATACACCATGAATAATGGAACATTGGCTACCACGATGTTTTCAGGAATGGCTGAATGGTGGAATTACGAGGATTATCCACTGTGTATCTGGCAACCCTTTGACCCCACCAACAGCCTGCTTTACATGGGTGACTTTTGGGCTTGTAACAACGAACATGCCGTGGGTTCACCCGAAGGTTACCCCATGATTAATGGTTGGTTTAATGTGAATGGCAGCAGCGGACTTTACCGCCCTGGACAACCCGGCTGGCCTGCCACCGAACCGGTTTATTCCGAACACGACACATTGGCATATTTCACCGACCACGGCAGAATTGGGCTGCAGGTGAAAAGGCATACCATGATGTGGAATGGTGCTATTGACGCCGATTACTTCATCGTGCAATATGCAGTTACCAACATGACCACCTCCAACCTGACGGACCTATACATTGGTCGCATGGATGATTTTGATCTGGTGGGCATGGGCAGCACCTACATGGACAATGTTGTGGGCTCTAACCAGGTGGATAAAACCGTGTGGTCACGCGATAGACTGAACTTCCCCATCTACTGTTGGGTAGGGCTGCAGGGTTTGAGCTTTAACATCACCGGGATGAACTATTGGGATATTCTCAGTGATCCCCACAGCGAAGCCGGCGTCATCGCACGCATGCACGGGCAATGGTGGCTGCCGATAAGCACTGCCGGGGACTGGCGTCTATTAGCTGTGCACGGTCCTTTCGGCTTGACCGCCGGCACCACGCGCAATTTCACATTTGCCATTGCGTTTGGCACCGACTACAATGATATGCTGTCAAACCTGAACCGGGCGCGCACCAGATATCAACAGGGTTCACCGCAGGTGGAGACCACGACATTAGGGCTTATCAAGGGAATATACCGTTAATCGGAAGGATAAAATTAAAGGGCGAGCCTATGCTCACCCTTTTGGTATCTGCAGTCACATGGGGATTTGATTTAACCCTGCTCATCAAATCCAAAAACGGCTGCAGACAAAGTCCTTTATCGCAGGTTGCCCGACCGGCAACTTTAATATCCTCAACTACCTCCACCAGCAGATAGTCGCCAAATTAAAAACCCTATTGTCAGCATAAGCACGCCGATAGTGATTACAGTTTCCAACAACCTCAACTTTTTTCCTCCCGATTTCCACCAGGTAAAACAATCATATATATGCCCTTGTTCCAAAAAAATACCCGCCCGGGATCAGGCGGGCAGATATCAGCATTAGGTTAGTCCAAACTGAGAATCTCCTCGGCGGCAACGGCAGCTATAGCGCCATCCCCCACTGCGGTGGCAACCTGGCGCAGGGATTTACTGCGCACATCGCCGGCGGCAAACAGCCGGGGCATGCTGGTGCGCATCTCCTCATCGGTGATGACAAAGCCGAGTTCGTCGGCACGCACTGCACCCTGCACCATCTCACTGTTGGGTTTGATTCCGACATACATAAATACTCCATCCACAGCCAGTTCAGAAGGTTGCTGGGTTTTGACATTCATGAGCTTAAGCCCGGTAATGAACTCGTTGCCCACGATCTCCTCCACCACCGAA
>Ga0315280_10001828_pt1 | contig 35593 bp, 23 predicted proteins | sample YL17G06_40_MG_FD_203697 | JGI IMG/M metagenome (GOLD analysis project Ga0315280, IMG submission 203697) | Sediment microbial communities from Yellowstone Lake, YNP, Wyoming, USA - YL17G06_40 | ecosystem: Environmental > Aquatic > Freshwater > Lake > Sediment | place: USA: Wyoming | collected...
TCGGTGTGGCTCCCCCCCCGCCACACCGAAGGTCCTGCCAGTAACGAGAGAGAACGAGATAAGGAGGTACAGATCTGGGGAAATTTCAATCGGCAGAAACTGGGGAATTTTCAGTTGACAATGACAGTTAGCGAACTCGCCCGTGTCGTCCGCATTCCGGTAATCTGCGAAGGAGGTGTAAAGACGCCTGAGCAGTTACGCGCCGCGCTGGACAGCGGTGCGTGGGCCGTGGTTGTTGGAACGGCGCTCACTGGAATCGAGGAGCGGGTCAAGGAGTTCGTTTCTGGCGCTTCTGCCACTCGCTGACGTGTGCTGTTTCACCCCGACGTGAATCGAGCAAGTTCGCGAGCGTATGCGCAGGCCCCTGTCGATGAACGCGAACGACCGTCAGTCGAAGGAACGTTAAAGGCAGTCCCTAACACACATGTTTCAAGATGGAGCATCGGCGAGCATGTCAAGTGGCTGAAGAGCCGGGGTTTCGGCCTCGGCCGCCCGCTACTCTTCGGTCTGCAAGACCTTCATTCGGCGGTTTGATCGCCGCCCGTGTTTCGGGATCGAGAAGGAGAGTTCGATGCCAACTGGTTGCTTTAACGGTGTTGCGACCCGTGCAAATTGGTTCTTGATCAAAGCCGCCGCCATTCTACTTCTGGCGTGCGCGTGCTTGTGCTTCGGGCAGGAGAATCCAGTTCTTCGGCCCATAGAGGATAGGCCGGGCCTTCCGCGCGTGCTGCTGATCGGCGATTCGATCTCCATGGGCTACACGTTGGCGGTTCGCAAGCTTCTGGAGAACGAGGCTAACGTACACCGGGTTCCCATGAACGCTGGAACCACCGCCATCGGGTTATTCAATATTGACCCGTGGCTCCGCGACAAGCACTGGGATGTGATTCACTTCAATTTCGGCCTGCACGACCTGAAGCGCATGGCGGACGGCGAGCCGCAGGTCCCAATCGAGCTGTACGAACGGTATCTGAGACTTATCGTGAAACGCATGCGCGCGACAGGCGCCCAACTGATCTGGGCCACGACTACGCCCTTCCCCGAAGGCGTGGTGCCGGAGCGGAGACCCGCCGACGTCGCCATTTACAATGCGGCGGCGCGCCGAGTCATGGACCCGAACGGTATCGCCATAGACGACCTGAACGCACTGGCGGCCCGGCGCCTGAGCGAAATCCAGCTACCGAAAAACGTGCACTTCACCCCAGCAGGGGGGGAGGTGCTGGCCGCGCAGGTGGCCGCCTCCATACGAAAAGCTCTGAAAAAGGAGTGACGATAATCAGGGCCTTGCAACCGGTACCCGGTGTATGCCTGCTCAACACCGTCGCGGGTGTGGGTGAGCAGGTGCAGCACGGCAAGAGATGCTATTCGTTCCGGCGGCGAGCATGGCCAGCTTGCCGCTGGGCGGGTGGCTGGCCGATAGTCTAGGAAAACGCACGCCGCGTGGCCGTCTGATCATGCAGGCCATCGGCGGAACCGGCGATAAAGGTCGTCGATTGGCCGACCGACCGGCAACGTTGCGGCTTCTCAGGCAACGGACCTCTGAACATGCGACGGCAGGTGCGTGATGCATCAGGAGATCGTTGAGCTATTTGATCTGACGGGCCAGGTGGCGATGGTTACCGGAGGCGCCGTCCATCTCGGCTTTGATGCCGCCAGCATATTGGCTGCGGCCGGCTGCCATCTGGTCATCACGTCTCGCGACGCGGCCCGTGCCGAACAGGCTGCGGAGAAACTGCGCTGCACCTATACGGTTGATGTTCTCCCATTGCTGTTAGACCAGACCGATTTCGCCAACACTCAGGAAACCGGCCGCGCGGCGGAGCGATGGAAGGGGCATGTCGATATCCTCGTGAACAACGCGGGAGGAGGTTCCGGCCAGTCGACCGCACGTCTGTTCGATCGTGATCCGCGGGATATCGACCACACCATCAGCGTCAACCTGACCGGCATGATCTACTGCTGCCGCGAGATCGGGCGCAGCATGGCTGCGCGGCGCAGCGGCAAGATTATCAATATCGCTTCCATCGCGGGCCTGGTCGGGCGCGACCGCCGGATGTACACGCGAGCTGGAATGAAAGGTCAGCCAGTGGACTACGCCGCCGCCAAAGCGGGCGTAATCGGCGTCACCCGCGATCTCGCGGCCTTCCTGGCGCCAATGGGCGTGCATGTCAACGCGATTTCCCCGGGCGGCTTCGCTCGGAACCTGCCGGACCAGTTTGTCAACGATTATAGTGACCGGACCCCAATGGGCAAAATGGGACGCGACGGCATCGATCTGAAAGGGGCCATCCTGTTCCTCGCCTCAAGGGCCTCGGACTACGTGACCGGCCACAACCTGGTCGTCGATGGAGGATTTTCAATATGGCAATGAAGCGGCGGGTCGCGGTTGTCGGGCTGGGTTCAATCGGCAGGCGGCATACGCGCCTCTTGCTTGAACGGGAGGATGTAACGGTTGAGTTAGTCGAACCCCGAAAGGAAGCGGTGGCCGCTATTCAGTCGGAATTCGGCCTCATGCGCAGCCACCCAAGTTTCGAGGCGATGCTCGACACCCGCCCCGACGTCGTCTGGATTGCGACTCCCACTCCGCTGCATGCCGATCAAACCGTCGCAGCTCTGGACATCGGAAGTCACGTTTTCTGCGAAAAGCCGATGAGTTCCACACTGGCCGACGCCCGCAGGATGAAAGCGGCTGCGGATCGCGCGCCCGGAATCCTGAACATCGGCTTCTATTTGCATTTCTGGCATGGCGCTATTCGGGTGAAGGAACTCATAGCAAACGGCTTCCTGGGAAATGTCATGCATGCCCACGCCAGGGTCGGCTCGTATACAACATTGGTCAATTCGCTCTCCCGTTATCAGGCCAAGTACCCGGGGCAACTATTCCTGGACTATTCTCACCAGCCCGATCTGTTCTATTGGCTTCTCGATGCAATCCCGGTGTCGGTGTGGGTGGCCGGTTTTCAGGGGGGCGATTTTGACCTCACCGCCGTACCCAATGTTGTCGATCTCGTCTGCGAATATGACCGGACGCTCCTGACGACCGTTCACCTCAACTACATGCAGCTTCCGGAGAGGCATGAGTACGAGATCGTCGGCGACCGGGGATGGGTGATAGTTGATGTCTTCACGGGCTGCGTGCGATTGGGCAACAGGCAGGACGGCAAGGCACGCGTCGAGAGCTTCGCCCAGGAACGAGACGATATCTTCCGGGCCGAACAACGCGCCTTTTTCGAAACGACAGACGGCAAGCGTCAACCCGAGACATCAGGATCGGACGGTCTGGTCTCTAGCGCCATTTGCGAAGCGGCCCTGAAGTCATGGCAGGCGCGCGAGCGTGTGCCGGTCGAAGTATAACGATCGGCAGGTGGGTCCATACTCTGCCGGTAAGAGAGAACATCAATGAGTCGAACGCCACCCGCGCTTACCCGGCGCCAATTCTGTGCAGCGACGCTCGGCTCCGGCTTCATTATGCCAGCGCAGTCTGCGGGGCTCCGACGAATTACAACCCAGTCCTGAAGGCCTGGGGTAGAGAAAAGGGCCCCTTGCGAGAACACCAGGATGTCACCGGATATGCTCAGTTCCACCGTGACGACCAATGTCCAGGTTTCGCCGAGCGAAGCCGGGCCTAATACCCGCTACAAATGGTACGTCGTGGCCATGCTCTGGACGACATCGTTCTTCAACCACACCGATCGTCAGGCCATCTTCTCGGTGTTTCTGCTGCTCGAGAAGGAAATGGGGCTGACGCCAGTGCAACTGGGTTTGCTCGGCTCCTCCTTTGCGTGGGTGTACGGCCTGGGCGCACCGTTCGCGGGGGTGATCGTCGATCGGGTGCGGCGCAAAACCGCGATTCTCGCCGGGCTGCAAGTCTGGAGCATTATTTGCGTTGCGACCGCCTTGTCGCGCAATTTCCGCCACCTCTTCTTTTTCCGGGCGGCCGAGGGCCTGGGGGAAACATTTTACTTCCCGGCATCCATGTCCATGGTCAGCGACTACCACGGAAAGGCGACCCGCTCGCGGGCCATGGGGCTGCACCAAACCAGCGTTTACATCGGCACAATCGCGGGCGGCTTTTTCGCCGGCGTGATCGGGCAGCATTACGGGTGGCGTTGGTCTTTCATCGTGTTTGGCGGCCTGGGCATGCTGCTCGGACTGGTGCTCCATAACTCCTTGAAGGAACCGGCCCGGGGCGCGGCCGATCGCGCGGATGCGGGCAGCCAAACGCCCAGCACTGCCGCTTCGCCCTTGTGGGTGCTGCAGTTCATGCGTTTGATCTGGCGGATACCGACCGCACTGGTGCTGATGGGCGCTTTTGTCTGCGCCAATTTTGTTGCCCTCGTGCTTCCCTGGGGCTCGTATCCCAAAAGTGTAACAGCAGTTAAGCCATGTTGATCCAGTGGGTTCCAGAGAAGACGGAGCGCGGTCAACGGCCAGCAAGAGCTTGCCAAGCGCTGGTGCTTCACCTCCAGCCGTTCGGCGGCCGCAATCCGACGGTCGTTGGGAGTGCTGTCAGCCATTCGTGGGCGTTTGGATACTGGGGACAGCCCCTGCAGTCCGCCGGGGATCGCCCCGTCCGGGAAGCACCGGTGCCTGGGAGCGGACCGCCCATGAACGCACGTCGAGTTTTGCAGGAACGCGCTGGTCCCCTTCAAGACCGAAGGGCCGAATTCATTGAAGGGAAAGCACTTCTGAGCCATGTTCCGCCTTTACACTTTTGGGACAGGAGCCTTTCCTGGAGGCCCGCATTTCTTTACGCGAAGTTTCACATGGGTTCGGCGATGGCCGGCCTGACGGCAACCCTTTTCGTCCAGCTGGCCAGCATGGTCGGCTCGCCGCTGGGCGGGTGGCTGCCCGATAGTCTAAGAAAACGCACGCCGCGTGGCCGTCTGATCATGCAGGCCATCTGCGTATTTGGCGGCGCGCCCTTCGTCGTGGTATGCGGACTCACCCAGTCGGTTGGCTGGCTTGTGGTCGCTCTCACCCCCTGGGGACTCTTCAAGGGGCTGTACGATGCGAATATTTTTGGCTCGGTTTTCGCCGTAGTTCGACCGGAAGTGCGCTGCGCCTCCGTCGGTTTCATGAATGGCATCGGGTGGCTGGCCGGCGGCCGCGCCGCTCCACTGGTGATCGGAATTATCGGTCCGAGCCCGGGCCGTAGCGTGGCGGCGCGCTCCCTTCACTCGTGTACGTAGCCGCCGGTTTGCTGCTGCCTACCGGCACTTTTTTCTTGTCAAACAGGACACGGCCCCAATGGCGGCGGTGAAAGCCCAAGGAGGTGCAAGCCCGATTTAGCCGCGCCGAGGAATTATGGAACATCTAACGAGAAACTATAGGGTCCTTGGGGCAGTCCTGTTCTCTGTCGCTATTAGCGTCATTTCGGCCGGGGCACAAACACCTCAGGGGCCGAAGCACAAGAATTCCATCGGAATGGAATTCCGGCGCATCGAGGCGGGAAGTTTCACCATGGGCAGCGACGGATCGAGGTTGCCCGACGAGATCCTCGACGCCTGGGAAGGGGCCAGCAAGCGCAAGATTTTCTTGCCGATCGCCGGCGATTACGACGAGAGTCCTGCGCATCAGGTAACAATCAGCCGGCCGTTATATATCGGCGCATACGAGGTTACCAAACAGCAGTATGAGCAATTCGATCCGGCACACCGGCGTCTGAGGGGCAAGCTCGGGTTTTCCCAGGGCGACGATGAAGCGGTGGTGTTTGTCAGTTGGCAAGAAGCGACGGCGTTTTGCGGCTGGCTGTCGAAGAAAGAGAAACTGCCGTACCGCCTGCCCACGGAAGCGGAATGGGAGTACGCCGCCCGCGCCGGCACTGCGACACCGTTCCACACCGGTTACACCCTTCCGGCCGAATTCCTCAAAAACCAGGTTCGCAGTTGGTTTCCCGATGCCGTGCGCAGCAAGGGCCAGCCGGCTATTTCTCTGGCTGTCGGCCAGACGCGGCCCAACGCCTGGGGCCTTTACGACGTACATGGCAACGTCGAAGAATGGACCAACGATTGGTACGGCCCCTACGGAGCCGGCGAACAAACCGATCCAGTCGGGCGGATTGCGGGCGACTTCCGGGTCACGCGAGGCGGCAGCCATTCGACCGAGATCTACTACCTACGGTCGGCCAATCGCATGGGCACGCTTCCGCAAGACAAGAGCTGGCTGATCGGCTTCCGGGTTGTGCTTGGTGAAATGCCAAAGACCAGGCCGCTGCCTGTGCCGCCGCACCCCTTGCACCAGCGCGGCGTCAGCCAGAAGGTGCCGCCGTCGCTCAGCCGCGGCTCGGACCCCGCAGTTCCGTATTTCAAGGGGCCGCGCGTGTTCGTGAAGGTTGCTCCGAATTCTGCGGGCCCGCTTTTCTCACACCACAACCATGACCCGGCGATTGTCGAATGCCCCAACGGCGATCTGCTCGCCATCTGGTATACCTGCGTCGACGAACCTGGGCGGGAACTGGGAATCGTGGCGAGCCGGCTGCGTTATGACAGCGAGGAATGGGAGCCTGCCGAGCTCTTCTGGGATGCGCCCGACCGAAACGACCACGCCCCGGCGCTGTGGTTCGACGGGAAAAAGACTATCTACCACTTCAACGGGCTTTCCGCGGCGGCCACCTGGGGCAGCCTCGCCACTATCTTGCGCATTTCGACCGACAGCGGAGCGACATGGTCAAAGGCGCGTTTGATCATTCCCGAACACGGCCCGCGGCACATGCCGATTGAAACAGTCTTCCGAACGAAGGAAGGTTTCATCGTCTTGCCTTCCGATGCAGACGTCGGGGGTTCCGGCGGCAGCACGATTCACATCAGCCGCGATAACGGGCGAACCTGGCAGGACGCCGGCGGTACCATTGCCGGCATCCATGCCGGTATCGCTCAACTGAGAGACGGAAGGTTGCTTGCCTTTGGTCGCAGAGACGACATTGACGGTCGGATGCCGAAGAGCATCTCAGCGGACATGGGCAAGACCTGGTCGCGCAGCGCCAGCGAATTCCCGCCAATCGGCGGGGGACAGCGGCTGGTTCTTCTGCGCCTGAAGGAAGGGCCGTTGTTCTTTGCCTCGTTCGCCAAACAGATCGCGATCACCGACGTTTCTGGCAAACAGCGGCAAGTCAGCGGCCTGTTCGGCGCGCTCTCCTTTGATGAAGGCGCGACTTGGAGCACGCGCCGACTCATCAGCGACGACGGACCGGGACGCCAGCTAGGCACGACTGATGGGGCGCCCTTCACGCTCAGTTGGGAGAGCGCGGAGCCGAGGGGCTACCTTTCGGTCTGCCAGACGGACGATGGGGTCATTCATCTAATCAGCAGCCGGCTCCACTACGCATTCAACCTCGCATGGCTGAAAGCGCCTCCGCCGGTGCAGCCCATCACGCAGGCCGGTTCTCAAGCCAAAGGAGAAATGAGGTAAGCGATGCCCCTACCCAGGCCCCTACAAGGCATTGTTGTTCCGCTGGTCACACCTCTGAGCCATCGAGACCAGTTGGATATCAGCGGTTTGGAAAAGCTCGTCGAGTGGAAACTCGTTCGGGATTTTCGCAATACAGGCAGGGACGAATTGTACGACCTGAAAAACGACCCCGAAGAGCACCGCAACCTGATCGGTTCGCCAGATGCGCGGGTGCAGAAGATGCGCAAGCAACTTGCTGAGAGCTTGCTTCGGATGCTTGCCGAGCTGGGTGACCCGTTGGGCGCGAAAGCCAAGGAGTAACCTTCATGCCTCTGACGCGAAGAGCATTGCTTTCTTCGGCGACCGGTACGGCGGCGGCGGCGGGCTCGGGGTGGGCAGCGCCCACGGCCGCCAGGCCGGCACCGCCCAATATTCTGGTGCTCATGACCGACCAGCAGCGCCCGGACTCCCTGGGCTGCTATGGCAGCGAGGTGGCTATCACTCCGAATATCGATCGCCTGGCCCGCGACGGTGTCCGGTTCGAAAACTGCTACGTGCAGAACCCCCTCTGCTGCCCGTCGCGGTACAGCATGCTGACCGGGCGCTACCCGCACAGCCACGGAGTCCGCTCGAACTGGTACGCCCCACGGCCGGGAGAAACCAGCTTCGGGCACCAGTTCGCGCGGGCCGGGTACAGCACGGCGCTCATCGGCAAAATGCACTTCACGCCCTGGCAGGATCTGTTCGGCTCCGGCGGCCGCATCATTGCGGAGTCGAAATTCGCCGTCAACTGCCCGGACGACTACGAAGCATTCCTTCGCAAGCGCGGAGCCAGCCGCCGCCGGCTCTACGACCTGGACAGCCCTGAATACTTGCGAAACGCGACAGCGGTAAAGTCGGAACTTCCCCAGGAATTGCACATCGACAGTTTTGTCGGGCGGAGCGTTTGTGAATACATGCGCGCTGTTCGCGAGCCGTTCTGCCTGTTCGCTTCCTTTCTCAGCCCGCACAATCCTTACGATCCGCCCGAGCCCTACGACCGCCTCTTCATGAAGGCGAAGTTTCCGCCGCGCAACATGTATCCTGGCGAAATCGCGGACAAACCAAAGGAAGCCTACAATTACATCAACCAGCGGCTGAAGTGGCCGAACAAGACCGACGAGCTCACCCACGAACAGCTACAGATTACGAACGCCTATTACTACGGCACCTGCACTCTGATTGACGATTGGGTGGGGCGGATTGTCGAGGTGCTCAAGCAGCACGAGCTCTATCGGAACACGGTCATTCTCTACACCTCCGACCATGGTGACCTGCTTGGCGATCACGGCTTGGTTTACAAGCAGTGCTTCTATGAGCAAAGCGTGAAGGTCCCGCTGATCCTGCATGCGCCGGCAATGTTCGGTTCTGGCACCGTCGCGGCGCCCGTCGAAGGCATCGACATTTTCAGTACGATCTGCGAACTCGCGGGCGCGTGGCCTGGACGCGGGCGGCAGGGCAGGAGCCTCGTGCCGCTGCTCCACCGAAAGGCGGGATACACCCACCGCGAGGCTGCTTTTTCCGAGAACCATTTTGGCCGCATGGTGCGGTACGGCCAATTCAAGATGGTGTACTACCCCGGCAAGCCGTATGGTGAGCTTTACGACCTTGCCGAGGATCCGGACGAACGGCGCAACCTCTGGGACAAATTGGATGGTTCGCCGGTCAAGCGCCGGTTGAAAGATGTACTGCTGGACTGGGCGTTCGCCTCCGAGGACCCGTGTCCGTTGCCGGTGCGCGCGGACCACTTCGACGAATCGCCGCTGGAATACGACATGGTCCAGGGACGGACGTCGCTGTGCTCGCGACAGTCCTGGTGCCTGGAAGCACTGCTGCCGTTGTATTCAGGCTGGGAATTTAGAGAGAGCGGTCGCCTGCGCTAACAGCGCGCCCGGCAGAGATGCCAGGCGATGCTTATTCCCAACCTGTTCGGACACGCAATGATTTCTTGCATCGCTTCCCGGCTAGCGGCTTTGCAGGCTGTAGCCATTGTCGTCGTCGATCACCTGCCATAACCGCCATGACGCCCGAAGAGCAGGGAATGACCACGGTTGCCAAGCAGGTAATGCACCGGGACTTTTGGCGGGGCGAGGGGCCTTGTCTGATTCTCATACCCACTGGGCAGATGGCCTTGTATGACACGGAAGACTACCCGGAACGGTTCGAAAACCCGCTGCTGATGTATCAAGCTGAAATGGAGCGGGCGCTAAAGGTCGTCGATTGGCCGACCGACGGGATTCCGGCGGTCCGACCTACCCTGGGCGTAATTTTTGTACCCGCGATGGCCGCCCAGCGGCAACGCCGTCAATAAAGTTCTTCCCGTACCGGAAGCGGGTCGTGAGCCGCAAGGACGCGGTCGAGCAGTTGGTCTTTCAGTTGGCGCTTCGTGGCCTGCAGGGACGGGTCCTTCCATCGGTTGACGAATTCGTGGGGATCGTTTTCCAGGTCGTACAGCTCCCCGTAGTCCTTCCCGGGGTAATAGCTCATCCTCCACTTTGCGCCGCGAATGGTGTAAAGATCCGGCGTCTCGGCATCCGGGCGAACCAGGTTCGGGACGGTGGCGCCCGAGGTCCCGAACTCAATTAGGGCTGATTCGTAGCCGGTGCCGGTTGAATCTGTGGTCAATACCGGTTTCTGAGATATCCCCTGTACGCCGGGCGGAGTCGTCACGCCGAGCAAGGTGGTGATGGTCGGGAGCAGGTCGATTTCCTGAACGATGCCCGCGACGCGTTTCCCGGCTTTCAAATGTCCGGGCCAATGAAACAGCAGCGGCACGTTCGTGCAGCCGCGGTAATGGAACGGTCCCTTGAAAAACAGCCCGTGGTCCCCCAGCATGTCGCCGTGATCGGAAGTGAAGACGAGCAGCGTGTTTTCGCGGATTCTCAGCTCATCGAGAACCGCCAGAATCCTGCCGATGGCCTCATCGATGAAGGTGACCTCGCCGTAATACTGGGTGCGGTGATAGGGCACTCGATCATTCTGGCTTTGCCACTGCCTGGAAAACGTTTTGAAGAAAGGCGGTTTGTCTTCCAGTTCACCCTCCCGGGCGATGGCTGCGGGCATGTCCGCTTCCCGGTACATGGCCCGGTAGGGCGGGGGCGGGTCATATCCCTGGTGCGGATCCACAAAAGAGCAAAAGGCGAAAAAGGCCTCGCGCTGGCTGGTGCATTTCCTGATGAAATCGATGGTGTGGGACGCCGTCCAGCAAGTGTGGTGAAGCTCAACCGGGAGCTCGTGATCCCGTTTGCCGGAGTATTCCGGGTGATTCCGTTTGAGCCACGGGCCGTACTCGCCGGTTCGGTCGTCCTCACTAATATGAAACTCCTGAAAGCCATAGAACGGGCCCGGATGTGTTTCCATGGTCGGGAGTTGGCGGTTCAGGTGCGGCAGGAAATGGAACTTGCCCGCGCCGCCCGTCCTGTACCCGTTCTCGAGGAATATCTGGGCCAGGGTCCTTTCCTGAGGCGGCAGGGCCACACCGTTGGTGCGCACGCGGTGCGCGCTGGGATAACGGCCGGTAAAAATGGATGCGCGCGAGGGCATGCAAACAGGGTGCTGCACCCAGCAGTCCGTAAACAGCACGCCCTGGCGAGCCAGCGCATCCAGATGGGGGGTGCGAATCGCGGCATTGCCAGCCGCACCGAGGGCATCGCTGCGCTGCTGGTCGGTCATGATGAGCAGCACACTGGGCCGGGCAGCGGAAGGCGATGGCGCCATTGTGGCCGCCGCTGTCGCGGCCTTCATCGTCTGGCCCAGGAACTGTCTTCGCGAGATGTCGCGCATGGTCTCTCCGTCAACTGAGCCCGCCTGTCGTTCTTGTGGCCGCGCAGCCAGCCGAGCGGCCTTCGAGGCATGTCGGGGCGGCTTCGTTCTGGCTCAATAGTTTCTGGGCTGGATATTCTCTCACAGCGGACAAAGAAATTAACAGCATTGACAGGCAGTTGCAACAGAGATACTTTTGGCTCCTTAGAAAGTGCCAGACGGAGTTAAGCCCATGCGCGCTCGCGCCCCTTGCGGTTCTTGCCGACCGTTGCGCCTTCTCGGGAGCCTGCTGCTCACCCTTCTGGCTGTCTCCTGGACCGCCGGTTCGTCCCCGGACGCGGTTCCGCCGGCCAGGGTTTGGGAGCAGAATCTCACCATTCCCACCTACGAAGTCGGTAAGGCTGATCCAAACCCTGTGTTGTTTGGGAGCTTCCGCGGGAGACCCGTATATCCCTATCCGGTTCTCGACTCGCTGGGCAATACCCGACGGGACAAAAGCTACCGGGCCGTTTACCTGGAAAACGATTACCTGCGCGTCATCGTGCTGCCGGAGCTGGGCGGTCGAATCTACGCCATTTTCGACAAGGTAGCGAACCGCGACGTGCTGTACACGAATCACGTCGTCAAACCGGCGATCGTGGGCATCCGGGGGGCGTGGACCGCGGGCGGAATCGAGTGGAATTTTCCGGACGGTCACTCGGTGACCACCATGTCGCCGGTTGACTATGTCACTCGCGCCGGCAGCGATGGATCCGCCGCCGTGACCGTGGGTGAGACCGAGCGGATCCAAGGCATGCAATGGGTGGTAACGGTGCGTTTGCGGCCGGGCAGAAAACTCGTCGAAACCGAGATCACGCTGAATAACCGGCGCGAGACCCCCGGGCGCTACTGGTACTGGGCCAATGCCGCGGCGCATGCCACTGATGACCAGCGGTTCGTGTATCCCATGCGGGAAGCCTACCCGCACACACTGTGGCCCGTGTTCTCGTTTCCCAAAGAAAAGGGCGTCGACATCGGCAGGTCTGCTGAGACGCCCAACCCCCTGTCGCTGTTCGCGCGCCGGTCCATGCGCGACTTCCTGGCGGTCTACTACCAGCGTTTTGACTGGGGCGTGGTCCATGTCGCCGACCATCGGGAGCTGCCGGGCAAGAAAACATGGACGTGGGGCAACGATGAGGCCGCCCAGGTCTGGACAGAAAGACTCACAGACAACGACGGGCCGTACGTGGAATTTCAGGCCGGGCGGTTTGAGACGCAGATGGAACATCAATTCATGGCGCCCCATCGCGTCGAGCGTTTCCTCCAATACTGGTATCCCGTCGACCGGATGCAAGGCGGGCTCGATGAAGCAAACTCCAATGGCGCGCTGCACGCCATCCGCCGGCCGGGCGTGCTCCGGATCGTCCTGAACGTGACCGAATCCTTCCCCGATGCCGCTCTCGCGATTGAGGCCTCTGGGCGCGTGATCCATTCCCGGTCTGTCGATCTCATGCCTGCCGCGCCCTTCATCCTGGACACCGATCTGCCTGAGAGGCTGGGGAATGCTCCGCTGACAATTCGTGTTACTGGTCGGGACGGATGCCGATTGTTCGATTACCGGACCGATATGCCGGCCGACGGCAACCCGGCATTCAGGCCTGCCGAGCGCCCCTCAGCGCTGCCGGCGATTGAATCGAGCGCCGAGCGCGCCTACCTCGACGGGCTAGGGGCCGACAAGAAAAGCGACATCCGTCGCGCCCGGGTGGCCTACCAGCAAGCGTTGCAGCGCGATCCGGGTTTCGGCCCCGCACACGTGGCGCTCGGGCTTTCGTTCTTTCTGAGCGGAGAGTATGAGAACGCGGGCAGCCACCTGCAATCGGCCATCCGGCGAAACCCCGATTCCGCCGAAGCGCACTACTACCTGGGATTGGTCCGCCGCGCGCAAGGCCGGCTTCCCGAAGCCAATGACGAGTTGTTTTGGGTGGTGCGATCCGGTTATCTGGAAGCCGCTGCCCGGTTCGTGCTGGGAGAGATCAGCCTGATGGAGGCGGATGGCAACGAAGCTGTGCGCCATCTGACAGAATCCGTCGTCCTCAACCCCAAGGACCTGAAGGCGCGCACCGTCCTCGGCATGGCCGAACGCCTGGCAGGAAAGCTCGAGGCCGCCAGGCGCGACATCGAAGCGGTTGTCGATCAAGCGCCCATCGACTGCTTCGCGCTTCGCGAGCAGAGTGAGATATACCGTGTGATGGGCCGCGATCCAGAGGCTGCGCGCGCCCGGCAGACGCTGGACAGGCTGCTGGCGAGAGAGCCGGACTCGGCGCTCGAGCTGGCCTTCGATTACGCCTCGGCAGGGCAGCCGGGCCAGGCTACCGCGGCGCTGGAGGAGGCCGCCGGCCAGATCCACGGTTTTGCCATGCTTCATTACGCGCTGGGGCACTTCTGCACCCTGCGCGGCGACCAATCGTGTGCCGGCCGGCAATACAAACTGGCGGCCGCCGGCAACCCGGAATTTGTTTTCCCGCACCGGGTGGAAGAGATTGAAATCCTCCGTTCCGCATTGGCCCGGAATCCGCACGACGGCCGGGCGGCGTACTATTTGGGCAACGCCCTGGCATCGAAATACCGGGAGGCGGAAGCCATGGAGGCCTGGCGCCAGGCGGTGCGCCGGGATTCATCCAACGCCGTCGCGCACCGGAATCTCGCACAGGGGCTCTTCGCCGGCGAGAGTCCCCAGGAGGCCGTCGAAGAATTCCGCCGGGCAATCCAATATGCGCCCGAAGACTTCCATTTGTACCTGGAACTGGATCGTGTGTTGGCAAGAGTGAAGCCGGCCGGAGACAGGATCCAACTTCTGGAACGCGCGCCGGCGGCCGTTCGGTCCCATCCGGCAGTAGCCCTGGCTCTTGCCGCTGCTTACGCAGATGGGGGATCGTTCGCCGAGTCGGCCCGTCTGATGGGAGACAACGCGTTTGCGCCCGGCGAAGGTGATAGCGATGCGCTGGCCGTCTACCGCCGGGCGCACATCGGGCTGGCGCGTGAATATCACAAAACGGGCCGGCACGAAGAGGCGGCCCGGGAGTTTCTACGAGCGACTGAATACCCGCCCCACCTGGGTGTCGGACGGCCCGCCTTCGAAAGCCTGGCGCGCGAGTATGTGGCCGCGGCGCGGGAATTCGAGGAGGCGCGCAGGTCGAGCGATGCGGACCCGTTGTGGCGAAAGGCGGCCGAGGATCCCTTGAAATCACCGACCGCTCCCTTCGAGCCCTGGTCCGAACACTACTACTACAAAGCCGTGGCGCTGGAGCGGCTGCGTCGAACCGCCGAGGCGCGCGCGCTGTACTCCAGGCTCGCCGCGCTCTTCGACGACCGGCGGATATCCGAGGAACCGATTCCGCCATCCGGCTCGACTCGTTTCCTGCTGGCCGGCCTGGGGTTGAAGGCCCTCGGTGATGCACAGCTTGCCAGAAAGGCTTTCGAGCGCGCACTCGAAATCGATCCCACAAATGAACCGGCGGCGTCGGCGTTGCGCGAGCTGAAGGCCGGCGTCAAGCTTGCCGTCCCGACCCCCATCGAACGGTAACAACTGAAGGTCTACCGGGCGCTCCGCCGCCGGAGCATGGCGCGCGAAGTCCGGTCAGGGCTGTTTGCAGGCCAAGGGACCTTACTTCGCGGCTCAGTTTTTATTCCCTGCACCCACGCGATTGTTGGCAGGGGATAAGCGACTGAAAAATCAGCAGCACGCTTTCATTTGACAGGGCTGGGGGGCGATGATACTTTTCAGTCCGGGGAAAGTTCTCCTCCGGAAAATCCTGTGATGGATCTTCGCCGCCCCAGCTTGAGCGACTTCGGCGTCCTGGATAATGAGGCGCTTCGATCCGTCAACCAGACCATCGTTCTCAACGTCATCCGAGAAAAACAGCCGATCTCTCGCGCCGATCTGGCGCGCATCACGCGCCTGAAGGAATCGACGATTTCCTCTATTGCCAAGCGACTGATGGGCGAGGGACTGATCTACGAGGCCAACCTTGGTGACTCATCGGGCGGGCGCCGACCCCGGATGTTGCGCATCAACGGTGACCGCTCGGCAGCCCTCGGCGTTCACATTGCGCCGCAGCAAAGCCTGATTGCGGCCAGTAACTTCAGCGGCAAGATTCTCCGCCAAAGGACGATCAAGACCGATTCCGACCCGGAACGGTTCTTGCCCCGCCTGGCGGAGGAGATCGAGCGATCCCTGCACTCAGATCTGCCCGCCGGCCTTAAGTGCGAAGGCATCGGAGTGAGCATGCCGGGGCTGATGGATCGCTCCCAGGGAAAGATCATCTACTCCGCCAATCTTGATTGGCGCGAGGTGGAAGTCGGCGCGTACTTACGGCACAGATTCGGCCACGACATCATGTTCGAGGATAACGTGCGCTGCGCCGGCCTGGCTGAGATTTGGTTTGGCTCGCTGACGCGCCTGGCGCCTTCCCACATGATCAACCTGCTGATTGATGAAGGCCTCGGGACCGCCATCATCATCGGCGGCCATCTTTATCGTGGCGCTACTTTGGGAGCGGGCCAGTTCGGGCATGTCTCGATAGATCCCAGCGGGCCGCGCTGCCGCTGCGGCAATCTCGGATGCTGGGAGTCGTTCGCATCAAACACAGCCACAATCAACCGCTACCTCCAGGCCAGGGGAGTTTCAGGCGCTGCAGCTTCGATACCGTTCTCGAAACTCGTTGCCCTGGCGAGGGAGAGCGACCGGGACGCGCTCCTGGCCCTTCAAAAGACCGGCGAATATCTCGGCATAGGCATCGCTTTGCTGGTTAACGGACTGAATCCGGAGATGGTGATAGTCAGCGGGGAGATCAGTCGTGCCTGGGACCTCATTGAAGCCGAGATCTGGCGCAATTTACGAATCAGGGCGCTGGCGGGCAATCTCAACTCGATGAAGCTTCAGCCATCAAGTATAGAAGAGAACCCGTCTCTCATGGGTGCTATCAGCCTGGTCATCTGCCGAAGATTCGCCCTGCCCCCGCCCGGCCGAGAAGGCAGACGGGCGCTGACTGCAACACGATGATGAGGATGCAGGTGGCCGGGTTGCGCGCGCCGCCGGCGCGGGCAGCACCCGTGGTGTCGGGTTGGCGATTCGCCCGGCCGGGCGCTGCCCCTTGCCCGCTCGATTCATGTCCCCCCAATACCCGCGTGCCTTTGCAGCCAGCACGGTAAGCCGCCGGACGATGTCGGGATGCTTTGCGGCGACGTCGGTGGTCTCGCCGATGTCGGCCTCGAGATCGTAAAGCGCCAAGGGACTGCCCGCTGTCTTGCCGGCCACGGTCCATCGTTCCTCGAGCGGCAAAAACAGCTTCCACCTGCCGGACCGCACAGCCTGCAATTGGGGGCCGCCGTAATAGTAAAACGCCTCGTGAGGTGATTCCTTGCTCTGCCCGGCCAACAGGGGCCAGATGTCCTTACCGTCGATGATGCGGTCCTGCGGCGGCCGGGTCCCGGCGAGCCCCGCGAAGGTAGGCAGCAGGTCCATCGTTGTGGCCATCGCGTCGCATACGGCGCCGGCAGGGACCTTCCCCGGCCATCGGGCGATGCACGGCACACGCTGGCCACCCTCCGCGGTCGTGTAGCCCCACCCGCGCAATGGCAGGTTCGAACCTTGGGGAGGATCGCGCCGCACGGCGCCGTTATCCGAGGTCGAGACAACCAGGGTCCTGTCGTCGAGCTCCAGGCGCTTGAGCGCGGAGAGGATCTGGCCCGTCGACCAGTCGATCTCCTCGACCGAGTCGCCGTACGGCCCGTTTGCGGATTTGCCTCGGAATTGTTCACTGGCGAACGGCGCTGGCGTGCTGCCGGGCATGGCGTGCGCAAGGTAAATGAAAAAGGGGCTGTTGCGCTGGCGCGTTACGATCTCAATGGTTTTCTCGGTATACCGTTTCGTGAGCAGCTCGCGATCCACCGGCGCTTCGATGACCTGCTCGTTCTCCATCAGAGGCAGCGGCGGCCAGGACGTCTTCTGCGACGGCAGCCTCTTGCCCCCCACCATGTCATCGCTGTAGGGGATGCCGAAGTAGTAATCGAAGCCCTGGCGAGTGGGCAGGAACGGCAACTGGTCGCCAAGGTGCCACTTGCCGACGATGGCGGTGGCGTAACCTCGGCCCTTCAGCACCTCGGCGATGGTGGTCTCGTCCGGGTTCAGTCCGTTGTGCGAAATCGGTCTGAGCACGTGCCCGTCCGGGTCCGTGTAATGCAGTCCCACGCGCCGGGGATAACAGCCGGTCATGATGCTGGCGCGCGACGGCGTGCATACCCCGCTGGAAACGTAGAAATTGGCAAAACGCGTTCCCTCCCTGGCCATGCGATCGGTGTGCGGTGTGCGATGCTTGGCGGAGCCGTAACAACCGAGGTCTCCATAGCCGAGGTTATCCGCGAGGATCAGGACGATGTTGGGCAGCCGCCGGGCGGTGGCGCCTTCGACGGCCGCCGCGAAACCGATACCGGCGGCCCACAGGAAGTCGCGGCGATTCATGGACCATGCGTTCATGTTCGCAGTCTTCACTGGACTGTACCCATTTGCCGAACTGGGGTGGCCGGCAGCCCCATGCTTCAGCCCGCGCGTCGCGAGGCGACAGAATGAACAACCGCCCGTTTGCAGGCCCCTCCGGCCTCTCCGCCGGCAGCGGCTCCACCCAGAGACAGGCCGCAGGCCGGTCACCACGCGCACTTCCCTTACGCGTCCTCCTCGATGGCCTTGAACCCGATGAAAACCGCGAGGCCTTTGAGCCGGTCCCGGAAGTCCCCAAACGTCGCACAGCGGTGCACCCCGTACCTGTCCGGGTAGACGAACCGGATAACCTTTTGGGCATCAACTGATGCCACAATCTTGGTCCGTCACATCATTTCCCAAAGGTGGTCCCGGAATTTCACCGGCCCCGCCAGCATGTGCACGGTGGTGCCGGTATGGAGCAGCAACTCCTTGTTCAGCACCTCGATCTGCCACATCGTGACGCGCTCGCCGGCAGGATACAGCACCCAGGAAGCGGCGCCGACCCCCGTGGTCCGCCGTCCGCGGATGCGCCGCTCCCGATGATCGGTCAGGATGTACGGCACCCTGCGCTCGTCACCCCAGGGATTCCACGGCCCCTCGCAATGCTGGACGCAGGAGACGTTGTTATAGGTGTCCACCGAGTAGTCGCCGAGCATGCTGGGGCGCCGATAGGCGTACTGGAGCAGCATTTCCGACAGCAGAATATTCAGGTGCGACTGGCACTTCCCGACGGTGTTCTCCAGTTGGAATTCGGAGGTGCCCAGAGCCGGGTAGACGAGTTCGTCGGGGCGTGGATCCTTGACCAGGGTGCGGATGTGGAAGGTGATGGCCGTGGCCTGGTATTTCTTCATCAACATCTTCATGGCCAGGTACAGCTTCGCGGACCGCACGACCTCGGACTCAATGGTGTAGGTCATCTTCTGCGCATTGCGGATCCACCGTTGCGCGATCTCGTTCGCTTCCTTGCTTTCGCCATACCAGAGGTCCTGGATTTCCTTGTCCGCCGTGACCTCCTTGCTGCTGATTTTCGTCACCCGCGTGCCGAACACCTCGGCTATGGCCCCGACCATCATTTCGTTGTAACGGGGGGGCGGATTTTTCAGCACATCGCCGTAAATGACGTTCACGTACTGCGAATCGGTCACCGTGAGGATATGTTCCGATTTCATCCGTCGTAAAGAGTTGATGAGCTTGATTTTGTCGACCAGGTCGCGAAACATCCGCTCCGAAATGTTCGGGTCGGCGCAGAACCGCCAAGGGTCCAAAAACGCGCCCACCACCCGGTTCTGCTGGAACAGCGGATAGGGGATGTTCTGAAAATCATTGACCACCGCCACGTCAATGGTGGGCAAGCCTGTCCGCAGCAGGTCATAATCCCTTGGCCAGCCGCAGAGAAGCACTCCGTCGTACTGCAATCGCTTCAGGTCCTTGGCCTCGTTCAGGAGCTGGGAGAGGCTCGCCCCTCGGGTCAGGTCGCGGACGACGAATTCGACCCCGCTGCATTCCCGTCGCAGCCGGAGGACGATTTCCTCGTTGGTCATCGGCGTGATATTCGTGTCGTCGCCAGAGGGCGCGGTAGGCATGAACACCGTGTAGAGCTTGGTACTGCCGGCAGCCGCCGCCGGCCCATCGGCCAACGCGCCCGGCGCCGTTCCGCCGAGGAAAGCGGCGCCCAGCGCGCCGGACGAAAGCTCCAGGAGAGCGCGACGTGTAAGAGTGGACATCATTTTCTCCATCCCTCATGGCGAGACGCCTTATTCCCTTGGTCGATGGGACGTTGACAAATGAGACGTTGGGTGTCAAGGGAAATGCCAGCGGAGCGCCAATGACGGTCGCGGCTCGGTTGCGCCGCGCCGTCCATCGTCCCCGCATCGGCGGGATTGCCCGGCGCGCCGCTTTCCGCTACATTCAAGGTAGGGGAAACGCTTCCCCGCCCATGCCCGGGTGGCGGAACAGGCAGACGCAAGGGACTCAAAATCCCTTGGCTCGCAAGGGCCGTGCGGGTTCGATTCCCGCCCTGGGCACTTTCCTTTTGAAGCACTTGCGGACGCCTCAGGAAGTGCCTTCATGCCCGTTCCGGACAGGCTTGTTACAGAATTGATTACAAACGATCCAAGGGTCTTTATCGCTGCAGCGTAGTTGTCAGGAGGCACACGTACATATTCGCGCCTGCCGGCCGCTTCGCAGGCAGGTAAACGAACCGTCCGAATCCGTAGGATTACCAGTTCAGGCGCAGACCGAACTGGAGAGCCCGTGCTCCGTTGCCGGAGAGCTGGGCGTCGATGAGTCCCGTGGTTGAGTTAGGGGTCTTCGGGATTCCCGGCATATTGAACACGTTGAAGAAGTCGATGTTCAAGCGGAGGGACACCCGTTCATTCACCGGAATGATCTTGAACAGTGAGGCACTCTGGCTCCAGTCGTAGAGACCGGACTTGAACTGGTTTCTCCATGGGTTCAGATTGGTGTCCAAGGTGGTGCGCTGTGACGCGCCGTTCTTTAGCGTGACCCAGACCGTGTTGGTCTCGTAGTAGGCGTACATCGGGTCGGACGCGCTGCCGCCGTTGGCCGGGATCGGGAGGAGGGGGGTGTGCGCCGGTTTGTAGCTTGAGGGGACGCCCATGACCCCGTTTGGCTTCCCGGTGGCATCGTAACTGTTGATCCGGTTTGCCGGGATGTAACCGTTGTAATACAGATAGGCCTCGTAGCAGAGGCCGCTCCGGCAATCCTGGACCTTGTACTTTGTCCCGTAGATCTCCAACTGGTTCGGGAAGACCCAGTTGCCGGTAGGCAGCGCCCACCAGGTGCTGGTCCTCGAACCACTGCCCGCCAACTGCCAGCCGCCGACGATCCGGTCCAGGACGGGACCCGACCGGCTGAGGAAGTGCTTGCCCTTGCCGAAGGGCAGGTCCACGATGAAGTTCCAGTTGCAGCGGTGCTTGGGGATGTCCGTGTCACGGCGGTAGTAAAGCAACCGGGCGCGCTGGGCAGCGTCGGCCGGCACCGCCCCGGGCATGAAGACGTTGGTCGGCGACAAAACATCATCCGACCAGCCGTTGCCGGCAGCCCGCATAGAATTGCTCAAAACGTAAAACAACTGGAACCCATAGCCTTTTGCGTAGCGCCGCTGCAACTCGAGCCGGAAGTTCTGCGAGTTCGACCAGCCGGTCTTCTGATACGCTTCGATGTCCCCGAACATGGTGTTCTCGAAGCCGCGCCTGGCCGTGCTCGCATATGTGCCCGTCGGGAGGGCCAGGCCTTCTCTTGTGAACCAGATGTAGTCGGTGGGGGCCTGATTCAGCGAATTGTACATGTCCAGGCGCGAGCCGTGAGTGCCGGAGTAACCCAACCGGACCACGGTGTTTTCCAGCATCTCGCGCTCCAAGGTCCAGTTCCATTCGTGACCCCGGGTGGTGGGCTGATGCGGATCGAAGTAGCTGACCGTGAAGGAGCCCCGGCTGATGCTGTCAGGGTTGTCCAGATTGATCACGTCCCGGCTGTTCACTCCGGCAATGAGGGTCGGGACCGATCGCAGGGCCCAGTTAGGTAACTTGTCAGGCGTCTGAGCCGAGTTCGACAACTGGTAGGTGAAGCGCGCCGTGGTCGGCGGGTTCGACCGCATGCGGGCGTCGAACGCCCGCAACGGCATCGGGTAGCCATACACTCCATAACCGCCACGCATCACGATGGGGCGTGGGCCGCCGCTGAGTTTGTAGGCGAAGCCCGCCCGGGGGTTGAAGTCCCATTTGTTCAGGTACATCAGATTGTCCGGCAGCCCGGCCTGTGAGGGGCTGATGAACTTGATGCCCATGCTTTCGAAGATTCTGACGATGGAAGGCAGGGTGGAGCCCAGCTTGTACATGGTGTCCAGATCCGCCCCGTTCACGATGGACTTCGACTTCGGGTCGAAGCCGGTCAGGAAGTTGTTCTTCTCGCGCGGCGGCGTGGTCAGCTCCCAACGCAGCCCGTAGTTGAGGGTGAGGCGGGAATTTACCTTGAAGTTGTCCTGGAAATAGAGGCCGGCCTCGCGGATGTTCATGGTGTACCACTTGCGCACGAAGCGCACGGCGTAGCTGTTGATTACCCCGAGGAACAGATCGGCGGTCGTGTGGCCGGTGCGAGACACCGCGCCGTAGGTCGAGCCGGAGGCCGGGTCGTAGAGGCCGGTGGCCTGGCTTCCGAAGCTATGGTCGCCCTGCGGGTTCTGCTGGTCCGCCAGCACATATAGCTTCTCGAAGCGGTACCGGCCGCCGAACTGGATCTCGTGCCGCCCCACGACCTTGGTCAGGTTCTCGTCCACGTTATAGACGTGGCTGATGTTGTTGCGCCGGTTGTCCGGGTTGGTGTAGGTCATGCCCACGCCGGTGCTGCTGATGTTGGGGAAGCCGTATTCATTGAACGGGTTGGGCAGGCCCAGGGTGTCCGCGTACTTCTTGTCGTCACCAATGTTGTTAATGGCCATGTCCTCGACGCCGGCGGTGAACAGGGTTTCGCTGAAGAAGCTGGGCGAGAAAGTGTGCGTCCAGGAAGCCACTCCGGTATCGTCGCGGATCGGGCGCCAGCGGGCGTTGGCTGAGTTGTCGAGGGTCACCGGCGAGGTACCGGACTGGGCAAAGGCGTCGCGCACGCCGTGCGTATAGCGGAAGAAGAACTGGTCGCGGTCCGACAAGCGGTGGTCAACGCGGGTGGTCATGGTCCAGTCCAGGCGGTTGTTGGGGACCTGACCCCACCAGTTGCTGCCCACCAGCGGGTTGATCTCCGGGATGGTCGGCTGCGGGGTGACGCTGTACAGGTACTTGGCCAGCGCGCTTTCCCGCTGCAGCGGGATCTGGTTGTTGGCAAAGGGCTGCCGGCTCCAGTTGGCGGTGGTGGTCCAGGGGTCGTAGAGGGTGTACTTGCGGCCCGCGCTGTCCACCAGGCCGCTGAAGTCGCCCTGCCGCATGGCCATGGTCGGCACCGAGACGTTGAGCGTGGTGCCGCTCAAGCTGCGGTACGCCTCGTAGGCCTGGAAGAAAAAGGTCTTGTTCTTTCCGTTGTAAACCTTCGGGATGTAGAGGGGGCCGCCCCCGGAGGCGCCGAACTCATTCCGCACCAGGTGCGAAGGCCGGCTCCATTTCTCCTCGCGCCGGCGGGCCACGCCGAACCCCAGGTCGTTGTTGCGCGCCACCTCGAACAGCGAGCCGTGGAACTGGTTGGTGCCCGCCCGCGTGTTCACGATCACAGCGCCGGGCCGGTTCATCTTGGCCGAAGAGACGCTGGTTTCAACGCGGTATTCCTCAATGGTGTCCATTCCCGGCGGACGGCCGGAAAGCTCGCCGGTGTCACGGTTCACCATCACGGCGCCGTCCTGGACGTATTCGATGCCCCAGCGGATGCCCCAGACGCGCGATCCGGTTTCCACGCCGGGGGTCGTCTGGCTGACCAGCGTCTGGAAAAAGCGGCCGCTGATCGGCAACTGGTCGATGCGCGCGCGCTCGGTGATCACTGCCAGCGTCGGTGAAGTGGTCGTCACCAAGGGCGCCGCATCGGCCACGACGGTGACCTCGGTCGTGGTCGCTCCCACCCTGAGGACCGCATCCACCACGGCCGTCTGGCCTGTCTGGAGGAGGAACTCGCCCTTGTACTCTTCCATCCCGGCTGTTTCCACCGTTACTCTGTACTGTCCGTTCTGAGCCGAAGGAAACAGATAGAATCCCACCTGGTTGCTCGTAGTGGCAAACTGGCGCGCCGTTGCGATGTGAGTGGCAGTCACTCTTGCGCCCGGCACGACGGCGCCGGATGTGTCGGTAACCGTCCCTTGGATGCGGCCCGCGCCTGTCTGTGCCATAACGGACTCAGCCAGAACCAGCAAAGCGATGCAGACTAAAATGCGCTTCATGAGCCAGCATTATGTCCCACTGGGTATTCCAATGCAAATGCTTCCGCTATTCTGAATTGGTCCACTTCGATGCTCTGATTTGGCCCACCCTCTAAAGCAAACCGGGCTCATCCTGTCTCGGGCCGAGTGGCCGGGAAAGGGGGCCGGTTGACTAAGAGGAGAGCGGGGGTGGAGCTATTCGCGCAGGTGTGACGGGAGTATGCCCACGGGGTCGGGACGATAACGGGGTGGCACGGAAGTTCGGGGTGCGCCGGCGCCTGGATGGCGAGCCGCGGGATCTCGCTGGGCACGATCCAGATCCTCTGATTGAAGGTGGTATAGTTGCAGGAAACGCCCGGGTGGCGGAACAGGCAGACGCAAGGGACTTAAAATCCCTTGGCCCGCAAGGGCCGTGCGGGCTCGATTCCCGCCCCGGGCACCATTATTCAACAGCTTGCGGGACGCGGCAAAAAACACAGGGCGCCACAATTATTCAAATTGTGCGCCTTTTGTGGGGGTGGGGCTTATCGGCTGGCTTCCTTCGCTTCGGAGATGGTGACAATCCGCCGCTCTTTGTCCTGGGCGATCGCGGCATGGGTGCGCTCCAGTGCCTCGCGGATATCCTGCTCGGGCGTGATGCGATGGCGGCGGTAGATTGTCCCTATCGCAAATCCCGTCAGCGGCCACATGAGATGGGCGGCTGCCGGCGGGATTTGCGAGAGGGACAGACAATCACGGCCAAATTTCATTTCGCCGGCCCCCCTGTTTCTGATGTTGTTGGGGTCCGAAGACGGGACTCGGCCTCCAGCGGGACGAATCAACTGAAGGATCGCGGCGCTGAACGACGGCTCTTTCCGCTTGCGCACCGCCAGTTGCCTTTCTGAGTGCACCCGGGGGAAGGATACCACTGAGCCGTTATATAATCGTCGCGGACATTCGGAGGTGATGGCGGCGCAGACCACGCGGGAGTTTCTCCGCACGGCCATGGCGGTTGCCGGCCCCGCGGCCGGTGCCGCACGCACTGCCGGCCTTAACTTCCAGCCTTTTTTCTGGTTACGGGGGCGGCGCACCAGTTCCGCTTTCATGCTAGTCCGGCCGCCAAGGGGTCAGAAAAACCATGCACATTCAGAAAGCTCTATTCCTCCTGTTGCTGCTCCTGGCCACGGCCCTTTTTCTGCCCTCGCCCGGGACCTTCGACGTAACTAAATTCTGGCTCCCCTGGGCGGCTAATGCTGATCGCCTGGGGCTTGTGAAGGGTTTCGCCGCTAACGAGGCAGAGTACCCACCTCTCACCCCAGCCATACTACTGGCTGCCGTACGAGGCTTCCGTTCAATGGGGGCCTCACCATTCCAGGCGCTCAAGTTGTCCATCATGCTGTTCCTTCTTGCCACCTCCTTGGTATTCTGGCTGTGGACCAAGGATTTTTGGAGCGCCCTGCTCTTGCATGTCTCACTCCTGCTGAACAGCGTGGCATTGGGGTATCTCGACGTTTACTTTGCTCCCAGTCTACTCCTTTCCCTCTGGGCGCTCCGCGCAGGGAGGCTGGTGTGGTTTGCGGTGTTCTTTGCCATTGCTAGCCTGACCAAATGGCAGCCCCTCATTGTGGCGCCCTTCCTCGCCGTTTATGTCTTGGATATCAAGCCACACCCGCAATGGAACCAGGTGAAATGGGGACGGCTTCTGAGGGAAATAGTGATGCCGGCCCTGGTAATTGGCGTTGCGGTCCTACTGGTTTACCGATGGCCACCCATATGGCGCTCGTTCACAAAGGCCTTGAGCCATAAGTATCTGAGCGGCGATGCGCTGAATTTCAACTGGGTTTTGACGTATTTACTGCATGTTTTTGCTCCAGATAGATATGGATATCTTTATGATGGACGGCCGGACATCATAATGGTGAAATATCTTCGCGAAACACTCTTTTCCCGCGCCATGTTTTTTATGACCTATGTCACTGCACTGGTTGCATTCTGTCGTCAGGAGAAGACATTTGAAAATCTTATGAGGTTTTCGCTGATTGGGTATCTGGGTTACTTTATCTTTAATATCGGCGTGCATGAAAATCATCTGTTTCTGGCGGTGCTTCTTTGTGTGGTGTTGGTTTGGCTGAAGAGGAGCTATCTATCACTTGCGGCAACAGTCATTTTGATGGCCAACATCAACCTGGTCGTGTTCTACGGCATTCAGGGGGGCGGGGTTCATCGCATGGTTGCAGAGAACGTGGACATGGCCTTGCTACTGGCGGTCTATAATACGATGTTTTTCCTGATCCTGTGGGGCCGGAACGTTTTTGAGCGGGAGCGAGCGTGTTGAGCGAACTGGGCGACACGGCTCTCGGCCATCGGCTTTCGGCTCTCGGGGGAGAGTGATGGCTGATGGCTGATAGCTCAAAGCCGACGGCCGAAAGGGGCTAGGAAGCGTTGGGGGCTTGGGCTTTGTCGTGGGAGCCGAAAGTGACGGGCTGAATACTCTTGAAGCGATAGAGAATGATCATACCGATCATCTTGCATCCGAGAAAAAAGGCCTTGCGAAAACTGCCGGTGATTCTTGATTGGCCGAGGCGCGGCTGGTAGTGCACCGGAATTTCGACGCACCGAAGCCCGCTGCGTATGGCGAGGATCATCAGTTGGGGCGAAAAGTGACTGGCGCCGGCGGTGAAACGCGGCGCGATTGCATGCAGCGCGTCTCTGCGGAAAATCTTACAGGTACATCCGACGTCAGTCAGGCACGGTCCGTTGTGCAGGTATTCAAGCAACTTGGCGACTGCGCAGTTGCCGTAGCGCAGGAACAGCCCCATGTTCGACCCCTTCCAGATGCAACTCTTGGAAGTGCGGGTGCCGAATACGGCGTCAAACTCGGGGGCGTAAGCGAGGAACTTGTAGAGATCCGAGGCGCGGAAAGTGCCGTCCGATTCCACTAGGAAAGTGAAGTCGCCGGTGGCGGATGTGAGCGCCTTCTGGCAGGCGTAGCCATAACCCTGCTTGGCTTCAGGGACCACGACCGCTCCGGCCCGCTGTGCAAGCGCCTTGGTGTCGTCGCTGCTGTTGTTGTCGGCGACGATAACTTGGTCCACCTCTGGAAGGCTGCGATACGCCGAGACCGTCTGCTCGATGCCAGCCGCTTCATTGTAAGCGGGCATCACGACGCTGATCTTGAAGCCTTTGTACATGCGCCCACCCACATGGAGGGAAGCCCCTTTTCGATCTCGATCGCTTCGAACTCTCTTGAAGACCTGGGACCAGCCTGGCGCACCCATTGAGCCATTCGGGCCAGCCCTTCTTCCAAGGTTACGGGAGTGGTGGGGCCGAAAACACGCTGGGCCTTGCCGTGATCGCTGTAAGCGTGTTGCACTTCGTTCCGCGGATCCAGGTGTTTGATGCCCGTCTGGCGGCGCATTGCACGCTGCACTTGCTCCGCCAGATATCTTACCGAGTAGGGGGTGTCGGCCCCGACGTTGAAGACTTGCCCGTATGCCGAAGCGGTATCCACGGATCGTGCAATCACCGGGGCCACATCAGAAATGTGGGTGAAAGCCCTGGTTTGACTGCCGTCGCCAAAGATGGTGCAGGGCAGGCCCTGCATCACCTGGTTCATGAAGATACCGATCACGTTTCTGTACTTGTCACCGATGTTTTGCCGCTCGCCGTAGACATTATGCGGTCGGAAAACGATATAGTTCAGCCCGAACATTTTCCCGGCTGCTTCCAGATCCAGTTCGATCGCGTATTTGGCAATGCCGTAGGGATCCCCGGGGCGCGGTTGCGTCTCTTCGTGCATAGGGAGCTGTGCCGGGCCGTATACCGCGATACTGGAAGTGAAAACAAAGCAACGGCAGGCGGAGCGAACGGCGGCGTTGATGAGGTTGGCGCTGCCAATCAGATTGTTGGTGTAGTTGAAGACCCGGATGAAGTGGCTCAATCCTTCTGCCGCATACGCGGCCAGATGGAACACGTAATCGAATCGGTGGTCCTGGAACAGGCTCTTGATCAGAAAGGGGTCGACCACCGAGCCCTGCACGAACTGGGCTTTCGGGTGGACGTTCTCCACAAATCCGCCAGAGAGGTCATCCAGAACGACGACTTGGTGGCCGCGCTCGATCAGTTGGTCGGTGACGTGACTGCCAATGAATCCTGCGCCCCCGGTCACCAAACTCCTCGGTTTTGTCTGTCTCGCCATCGGGACCTACCCTTATCTCCGGTCCAACTTCTCCCCTCACACTTCCATCACGGTCAGATCCGGCGCACTCAGCGGCTTCCCGGGGATTTCGGGTAGACCGGATTATACACCGGGTCCTGATGGCAAAGATTCGGCAGAAGCGACACCCGCAGGCGGTTCCATCCTGAATACCGCGCCGGCAACAGCGGGCGATTCTGCGCGAATGCGGGGCCGCCTGTAGCAGTGGCCGCCCGCCGTTCGGCGCCTGTCCGCTGGTGTCAGTTCTGGTGTCAGTTGCGGTTCTCCAGTTGCGTTTCCTGGCGTGTTGCTGCAAAATGCCCTTGGCCGGACTCAAGATCCCTTGGCCCCTGAGGGCCGTGCGGGTTCGATGCCCGCCTCCCGCTTTGCAAGAAAAAGTGCCTTGACAAGGCATTTCTTTGAGAGCTAATATGCGTGGCTGGCCGTCACTTTGCGGTGCAAAGTGACCGAAACACAGACAAGGAGGCAGCCGGCTATGCTCAAGCGCATCGTCGCCATCGGCTTCATTTTCGTGTGCACCGCGGTCGCCTGGATGATCCTGGGTAGCACCGTCTTCTATCGCACCTATGACTCGGACACTTCCCTAAGGCGCAGCGTCGCTTCGATCTGGGGCGCGCCGCAGGAGCAAGCGCCGCCAACCGCGAGCTACGACCGCTGGACGCCGCGGACCGTGGTAACGGTGGAGGAGGGCAAGACCGTCAAGCGCACCAGCGAGCAGAAGGAGACCATCGCCCTGCCGCTGGAACGCAGCACGATCGACGTGCGGCTGGATCTCGACCACCGCCGCAAGGGGCTGCTGTGGTACAGCACCTACAAAGTCGCGTTCGGCGGCCAGTACGGCTTCCGCAATACCACGGACCGGGAGCAACTGGTGACCTTCGTCCTCAATTTCCCGGCCGCGCAGGCCATCTACGACGACCTGTTGTTCACGGTGGACGGGGCGCCCCTAGAGGTGACCAACCAAAAAACTTCGGCCAGCGGAACGGCGCGCGTGCCGCCGGGGAAAACGGCGGCGCTTCGCGTCGCGTACCGCTCGCAGGGGCTGGATAGCTGGCGCTACAACCTGGGCGGCGAGGTGGCCCAGGTCCGCAACTTCCTGCTGAAAGTGGCGACCAACTTCAAGGGCGTCGATTTCCCCGGCAACACGCTTTCGCCTTCCGAAAAGCGGGAGACGGCGGGCGGCTGGGAGCTGACCTGGAACTACACCAACCTGGTTTCCGGTTTCCGGATCGGCGTGACCATGCCGGAGAAGCTGCAGCCTGGGCCTCTGGCCGGCCGCATCAGTTTTTTCGCCCCCGTCTCCCTGTTTTTTTTCTTCTTTCTGATGCTGGTGATCACGACGCTGCGCGGCATCGAGCTGCACCCCGTGAACTATTTCTTTCTGGCTGCCGCCTTCTTTTCCTTCCACCTGCTGCTGGCTTACCTCGCGGACCAGATTTCAATCCACGCGGCCTTCGTCATCTGTTCGGCCGTCTCGATTTTCCTGGTGGTCAGTTACCTGCGGCTGGTGACAGGGCTGCGTTTCGCGGCGGTTGAAGCGGGATTGGCGCAGCTTATTTACCTGGTACTGTTCTCGTATGCCTTTTTCTTCAAGGGCTTGACGGGTCTGGTGATCACCATCGGCTCCATCCTGACCCTGTTCTTGGTGATGCAGATGACCGGCCGCATTCGCTGGAGCGAGAGATTCGCCACCCCCACGGCCTGATCCGCCGGCGGCTCAGTTGCGGCGACTGCCGGGGTTTTAAGGTGCGCCAGCGGTTTGTGCGCTGCTCGGGGAATGGGTTGTACCGCTGGCGTCCTGCCGCCAACGATGAACCCTGCTGCCTCACTGCGATATGGCGAGACGCCAGACCCGATCGGCCTCGCTATTCCAGAGCCCGGCGAATTCGCGCTACACTTGAGTTCGCCCACATGCCCGGGTGGCGGAACAGGCAGACGCAAGGGACTTAAAATCCCTTGGCCCGTAAGGGCCGTGCGGGTTCGATTCCCGCCCCGGGCACTTTGAATCTGAATGACCTGCTGGCGGTTCAGGCAGACCGCCCTTGTGGCGCGCAAGTATTCCGTTTGGCCATACCGACCACCTCGACCTGACCCAACTGGGCATCGACCAAAAAAAGACCTGGCTGGCATATGCCGGCGCGGCGAAGGGCGGCCGCGGCACTTCCTGGCGAATGGCGGTCCGTGTGCCGGCGGGCTTCGCCTGGGCGGCGGACCATCCCGAGCACTTCCACGATTACCACGACCACTCGGTGGTTTCTTTCGAATTCCTGATTGATTTCGGCGTAGAAGGCGGTACCATAGGGCCATCGAGGCCCCGGCGGGGCCGCAGGCTCGCCGCTATCTAGCTTCCCCCGGGCTTGCTTGGCACCCTACGTCCGGCTGTCCTCGAGCGGGAGGTTTCTTGTGTTCCACCGGAGCGCGATCCCGGTTCTGCTGGGCATGGTTCTGGGCGGGGTGCTTCTCGCTCCCGCGCAAATGTCCCTCACCCTGGGACAAACCGTAAACGGCAACCTGTCGGCATCGTCGGGCCGCTCGGTGGCCTGCTCGGACTGCTACGCCGACCTGTACCAACTCACCGTGCCGTCCGGCTCTCCGCAAGTGGTGTACATCACCATGACCTCCTCACGCTTTGACACCTACTTGCGCGTGCTGGACACCAGCGGAAAAATCCTGTTCCGGAACGACGATGCCAGCTCCAGCACCCTGGACTCCTTCATTGGCGCGTTGCTGAACCCCGGCACCTACCGGATCGAAGCCACCAGCTATATACCGGGCCAGGCCGGCGCGTATACGCTGGCGGTGCGGGGAACCGCCGCCACCATCCGAACGGCCAGCCTGGGGCAGAGCGTGGACGGGACCCTGTCGGCGTCTTCCGGGCGAACCGTGCTGGGCGACGGGTCCTTTGCCGACCTATACGAGTTCACCCTGAGCTCCCAACAGGTGGTGACCATAACCATGCGGTCGGGGCTTATGAACGCCTTCCTGACCCTGATGGACTCCTCGGGCTCGTACCTGGCGAGCAACAACGATGGCGGCGGCGGCACCGATGCCCAGATAGTCCGCACCCTCGCTCCCGGGAAGTACCGCATTGAGGCCACTACCTATCTTGTCGGCGAGGGCGGCGCGTATACCTTGAGCCTGCAGGCCACCAATCCCACGGTCACCAACATTACCGTGGGGCAGACGGTGAACGGCACCCTGTCGGCCACGTCGGGCCGGTCGCTAGGCTGCGCCGGCTGCTATGCGGACCTCTACCAGTTCACGCTGACGTCCGCCCAAACGCTGTCGGTGGCTATGAATTCCGCCGTCTTCGACGCCTACCTGCGTATTTTGGACGGCAGCGGAAACACGCTCGCCGAAGACGACGATAGCGGAGGAGGCACCAACTCCCTTCTCCAACGCCCCTTTGTGGCGGGGACCTACCGCATTGAGGCCACCAGTTACGATTCCGCGACCGGCGGGGCCTACACCCTCACGTTGCGCGCCGTCACCACCCAGGCTCTGCCCATATCGGTGGGACAGACACTCAGCGGCAGCCTGACAACCTCTTCGGGGCGTTCGGTGGGCTGCAGCGGTTGCTTTGCGGACCTCTACCAGTTCAGCGTAACTTCTTCCCAGACCCTGAATATCGTGCTGACCTCCAGCGCGTTCGATGCTTTCCTGCGCGTGCTGGACTCCTCGGGCAGCGCCACCATTGCCACAGATGATGACGGCGCCGGGGGAAGCAATGCCCGCATCTACCGCACCTTCGCCGCCGGCACCTACCGGATCGAAGCCACCTCCTACAACAGCGGGGCCACCGGGGCCTATACCCTGGCGCTGAGCACCGTGAACATCACGGTCACCCCCATCACCGTGGGCACAGCGGCAACCACCGTCAACGGCAACCTGAGCGCCAGTTCCGGAAGCTCGGTGGGTTGCGCCGGCTGTTTCGCGAACTCTTATGGATTCACGCTGAGCAGCGCGCAGACCGTGCAGATCGACCTGACCTCCACGGCCTTTGATGCCTACCTGCGCGTGCTGGACTCGAACGGGGTGGTGGTGGCGGCCGATGACGATAGCGGCGACGGCAGCAACTCGCGTATCCGGCGCAGTTTTGCCGCCGGCACCTATCGCATCGAGGCCAGTTCCTACGATACCGGGTCCACCGGGGCCTTCACCCTGGTGGTGCAGGTGGTCAGCGTCACGGTCACGCCGATCGCCGTGGGGCAGACGGTGAACGGCACCCTGTCGGCCACCTCAGGCCGGTCGGTAGGCTGCGGCGGCTGCTATGCGGACCTGTACCAGTTCACCCTGAGCAGCGCCCAGCAGCTCATCATCAGCCTGAATTCCACCGCTTTTGACGCTTACCTGCGGGTCCTGGATGCGGGAGGCGCCACGGTGGCCACCGACGACGACAGCGGCGGGGGAAGCAATGCCCGCATCAGCCGCACCTTCCCCGCCGGCACCTACCGCATCGAGGCCACCTCCTATAGTTCCGCGAAGGCCGGCGCGTACACGCTGTCGGTGGCCACCGCCTCGAGCAGCGTGACGGCGTCGGTGCTCACCTCCCTGTCGCCTTCCAGCGCCCAGGCGGGCGGCGCGGCATTCACGCTGGTGGTGACCGGAAGCGGTTTCGTTTCCCGCACGGTGGTGCAGTGGGCCGGTAGCGACCGGTCGACCACCGTCGTCAGCTCCACGCAGTTGCAGGCCGCCATTCCGGCCAGCGACTTGGCCGTGTCCCCCACGACGGTCCGGGTTACGGCGAAGACCGACATAACGGTATCGAATTCCCTAAGCTTTACCATCACCAGCTCCGCGCCCACGCTCACCGTGACTCCGGAGTTCCTGAACTTCAGCGCCTTGGAGAACCAGGCCAGTCCGGCGGCCCAGAATCTGGCGGTGGCGGGGAACGTGGGCTGGACGGCGAGCGTGCGGACCAGCGCGGGCAGGGATTGGCTGACCGTCACGCCGGCCTCCGGAACGGCCCCCACCACCGCGCGAATCAGCGTAAGCTCCGCCAGCCTGGCTGCGGGCGTCTACACCGGCCTGATCACCTTCCAGAGCACCACCGGAGGGCTGCTCCAGGTAGTGGCGGCCACCCTGGTGATCACCAAGGCGCTTCCCATTCTTCAGCCCAGCCAGACCGGCTTCCTGTTCCAGGGGATCGAAGGCCAGAGCATTCCGGCGCAGACCTTCCAGATGCTGAACGTGGGCTCCGGCGGCATGAACTGGCAGATCCGCGCCCAGACGCCCGATGGACGGAACTGGCTCCTGGTTTCTCCCGCCAGCGGCAGCACGCAGGCCGGCTCCAGCGCTGCGGCCCCCACGGCGACGGTCCGCGTGGATTCCACGCAGTTGAAGGCGGGAGTATCCGTGGGTTTGTTGACCTTCGAAGCTCAGGGCGCGCCCAACTCGCCCCAGGCTGGCCTGGTCCTGGTGAACATGATGCCGGCGGGGAGCGATCCGGTGATCCTGGTGCAGCCGGCAGGCTTCGTTTTCGTGGGCACAGTCGGCGGGGCGGTGCCGGCCGGGAAAGACTTGGTCGTCAGCGCCAGCGGCGGCGCGTCGATCCAATTCACCGCTTCGGCTTCCACGGCGGGAGGAGGCAACTGGCTTACGGTGACGCCAACTTCCGGCTCCGTGGAGGCGGGCCGAACCACGCTGCGGGTGCGCGCCGAAACGGGGAGCCTGACCCGCGGGGTCTACACCGGAACCATTGCGGTGACGCTGGGCACCGGCGTGCGCCAGGACCTGTCCGTGGTGCTGGTCTTGTCGGAAACGGGTGGGGTTGCGCCGCAGGCAGTCGGCCCGCCCGTGGCGCAAGCCGCCTGCACGCCCAGCCGGCTCACCCTGGTCGAAACCATGCTGGCCGGGAACTTCACGCTCTCGGTGAGCTGGCCGGTGTCGCTGCGCACCCTGGTGGTCAACGACTGCGGGCAGCCGGTGACCGATGCCACGGTGGTCGCCTCCTTCAACACCGGCGATCCCCCGGTGGTTCTGGCCAGCTTGAAAGACGGGAACTATACCGGTAACTGGATTCCCGGCAAGTCCGACCGCACCACGGTGACCATCCGCGCCCGGGCCACAGGCTTGACCGAGGCGGTGACGCAGATTGATGGGAAGGTGGGAGCGGGGGTAGGCACTCTGCCGCAGGTGAACCGCAACGCCACGCTGAATGCCGCCAGCTACCATAGGTACGTTCCCCTGGCCCCCGGCTCGCTGGTTTCCGTGTTTGGGACCAATCTGGGCACTTCAACGGAGTCTGCCTCCACCACGCCGCTGCCGACGTCGCTGGCCGATGTGCGCGCCCGGCTCGGGGGCAAAGAAATGCCGCTGGTTTACGCCAGAAACGACCAGGTGAACGCGCAGGTGCCCACGGACCTGGCGCCGGGAACCACCGCCTCGCTGGTGGTTACGGTGCGCGGCGTGGCGGCGGCTCCGGATCAGGTCACCTTGGCGGACGCCCAGCCGGGCATCTTCTCGCTGAACTCGGCCGGCACCGGGCAAGGAGCCATCCAGGTTTCGAATACGGATATTTTCGCGGCGCCCCAAGGCAGTGTTCCCGGCAGGCAGGCCCGCCCGGCCGACCGCGGCGAATACATCACCATCTACTGCACCGGCCTGGGGACCACTGATCCCCCGGTGGCTTCGGGTATGGCTGCTCCAGGTTCGCCGCCGGCCACGGTGAAAACCGCCGTGACCGTAAACATCGGCGGCATCCAGGTGCCCGCCGCCTTCGCCGGATTGTCGCCGGGCTTTGTGGGACTCTACCAGGTGAACATCCAGGTGCCCAACGGAGTCCAGCCCGATGACGCCGTGCCGCTGATCATCACGCAGGGCGGAGTCGACAGCAACACGGTGACCGTGGCCGTGCGTTAGTGCTGTGTCTCTGAAATAGGTTTACAAGGATGGAGGCGGAATGCAGAAGGCGGAAGGCGGCAAACGCAGGTGCTTGCTGCCTTCTGCCTTCCGCTTTCTGCTTTCTGCCTTCACTCCGAGGAGGGGGACGTGGTGAGGAGATGTTTGCATGTGATGCTGGCTCTGGCGCTCTGCGCCGGCTGGGCCCTGGCCCAGAAGAAGCTTCCCGAGTCGGACACCCAACCGCGGGGCACGCTGATTGAGACCCAGGGCGAACCCGGCGAGGATGCTCAGGACCAGGTGGTGATGTGCCGCTTTCGCCTGGCGGCGGCAGACGCCGGCCTGCGTCTGGCCGTGACCAACTCCTCCGATGACGCGGGCCTGCTCACCCTGGAGGGCAACTCGCGGAAGGTGGACCCAGGCGAGACCGTGGTGCTGGACCAGCGGGAGACCGCCTGGCTGGGCGCGGAATCTGTGGTGGTGAAAGCGTCCCGGCGGCTGCGTTTGAGCTTGCGCTCCTCCGAGAGGAACGAAGAAATCGCGTTGCCCCAGAATCCGAAGGCCTCCGTGTATGAGGTCTTCAGCCTGGAACGCGCGCCGGCCACCGCTAGCGGCCGCCTGGAGCTGCTGACGGCCCGCCGCAAGTTCGCCCAGACCCTGGCCGCCGGCGCCGACGTCTCCGAAGCCGCCCAGTCTCTGCGCCGAGCGGCCGGGGATGCTCGCGGCCTCCTGCTGCTCCATCACCCGAAGTAGAAGCTCGCGAGACCGCTGCCGTACCGGATTCCTGCGCGGAGTTCCAGTTGCCGCGCTTCATGGCCGCTCAGGTCGCTGCGTGAAATCAGCCACTTCTGCCACGGGCTGCTAGAACGGATTAGCTGCTTCACTGCGGGTCCAGGAGCGAATAGGCGGTCCGATCTTTCGCCAGGGCCTGGATATCGATCGTGAACCGAGCGTAGTCGCTACCGCCGAGCGACTTCACGATGCCGCGGGCGCGCGC
>Ga0315280_10001829_pt1 | contig 35572 bp, 32 predicted proteins | sample YL17G06_40_MG_FD_203697 | JGI IMG/M metagenome (GOLD analysis project Ga0315280, IMG submission 203697) | Sediment microbial communities from Yellowstone Lake, YNP, Wyoming, USA - YL17G06_40 | ecosystem: Environmental > Aquatic > Freshwater > Lake > Sediment | place: USA: Wyoming | collected...
TATTTAATTTTACAATAATGAGGCAAACAGATTCCTTATTACGAATATGCCTAACACTTTTACTTGTGTATTTGAAATTCTTGTCTCTAAATGTAAAATTATATGCACCTTTAAAATCTCTGCCTTGGCGGGATTGACATTTGGACTTTACCCCGTTAGAAAGCCCCGGCATTTATGCCGGGGATCTTATAAATAGAAAGCATCAGCTCCTTGTAAAGGCGGGGTCAAAGCCCCACCTTTCTAACGGGGTTTACCCTACATCCTTTCCTTCAACTCCATCGCTTCGAAGATTAACTGAATGACCTGATCAAAATTGAAGGGCTTGGAGATGACGAGATCGATCCCGCTTTCGCTCATCTTTTCTCTATTCAATTCCATTCCCCAACCAGTGATCATGGCGATAGGGACTTTCGGATTTATTTCTTTGATGGCCTTGCCCACTTCCCATCCCGAAATTCTGGGCATTCCGAGGTCGGTGAAGACGATATCGAACCTCTCAGACCTGAATCGGTCGATCCCTTCTTCGCCATTGGAGGCAACGACTACCTGATGACCTTTAGTCCCCAGCATCCGGGAGAGGATGTCTCGGACCGATTCCTCATCGTCGATCACCAAGATCCGTACGGAGCGGACCTCTTTTTTAGTGGGTTTTGCTAACTTCTCTTCAGGTTGTTCTTCCCCTAAACCAGTGGGGAGGTGGAGGACGAAGGTCGTTCCCTTCCCCGGTTCACTTTCTATCAGAATCTCCCCCCCATGACGTTTGACAATCCCATAAGAGACGCTCATGCCTAACCCCGAATTGGTCACGCCCTTTGTGGTGAAGAAAGGGTCGAAAACCTTCCTCTTTACCTCCTCTGTCATCCCGATCCCTGTATCGACAATTCCCACCTCCACCCAATCATCTTGATAGTTGGTTGAGATGGTGACCTTCCCCCCTTCGGGCATCGCATCGATGGCATTAAACAGAATGTTGGTCAACACCTCCCTCAACTCCGATGGACTTCCTATGATCAAAGGGACATCCCCTAAGTTTCTGGTCAATTCAATCTGTATCCCTCTCTTCTGTGCCTGATCCTTCCAACGGGGCTGGGTAATGCTTATCGCTTCCGCAATGATCTCATTGATGGAGAGCGGGATAAATTCCTTATCCCTTCTCAATCCGGTAAATTCTTGTATTCGACGGACGGTCTCTGCGCCATCCTTCGAGGAACGTTCGATGATCCTTAACCGTTCACGGATCTCTTCGGCGGTGAGATGATCCAACTGATAAAGGAGGAGCTGGATGTTTCCGAGGATGACCGCCAGAACATTGTTGAAATCGTGAGCCACCCCGCTGGCCATCTCTCCCATCGCCCTTAATTTCTCGGTCTGGATGATCTGATCCTGGGCCTGTTTCAACTCTTTAAGCGTTTCCTTCAGATCGGAGAAGAGCTGGGCGTTCTCAACAGAAATACTCACCTGACTGGCAAAGGACGCAAGAACCTTCAGATCCTCTGGATCGAAACCGTTGAGCTCATTGTTCTCAATATCCAGAACTCCAATCACCCGATCCCTCACCTGCAGTGGAAAGGCTGCTTCCGATTTCCCTTCTCTTGATCCCCGAATGTATCTGGGGTCTTTCGACACATCAGGGACATAAAGGGGTTCACCTGTCTTTGCCACCCATCCCACGATACCATCAACCCCAACCCGAAACCGCATATCCTTAACTTCTTCAAAATTCCTTCCACTGACCTGTTCAATATAAAGCTCATCTTTTTCTTTATCTAAAAGAAAAATGCCACATGCGGCGTAGTCCCAATGCTCTCTGAGAAGTTCCAATGCCTTTTTGAGTAACTCATCAAGATCCAGGGTGGAAGACAGGGTCTTTCCCATCTCATGCAGGACCGTCAATTGCTTGATCTTCAATAAAGAATCCTCATAGAGTCTGACATTTCCAATAGCGATCGCTGCCTGGTGCGCAAAACTGAAGAAGAGGTCGATCTCATTCTGTTTAAAATGTTTGTACGGATCCGTAGTGCCGATCGCCATCGCTCCAATGATCATCTCCCTGACAATTAATGGAACGCTGACGACCTCTTTAAAATGATAAGGATCCAATTCCTTCAATCTATTGGGATGATGTTCGTAGTCCTGGTAGAGGACAGGAACTTTCTTTCTGATGACCTCTCCCAAAATACCACTTGATGAAGGGGAAAACTCTCTTCTCATCATGAACTCTGGCAATCCATAGACGATCGCAATGTCGTAGGTTTGCTTCTGAGAGTTCCAGAGGACAATATTCCCTGACTCTGCCTCCAAGAGTTCGACGACGTTCTCCACGATTTTTTGAAGGATCTCCTTCAATTCAAGTCGAGACGCAATCTCCTGACCGATGGAATAGAGGGTCTTTTGTTCCTCCAGACGTTTGACGTTCTCGGTATAAAGAGAGGCCCTTTCCATGGAGCTGCCAATGATTTGACCGATAGAACGGAAGAGATTCTTCTCAAAAGGGGTGAATTGATGATATTCCTTTTGTGCAATGTTGAGTGTGCCATAAATCTTAGTTCCCGATTTCAAAGGAATGACAGAGATGGATCTCAATCCCTCCTCAATGGCTAAAGGAAGGGCACCAGGGTAACTGGGATAATCTTCAATGAACATCGGCTCGCTTGAGAGGACCGCTTCCCCCGTCACCCCCGCCCCCAATTTAAACCGTTTCATCCCTTTCAAAAAAGCCTTGGAAAACCCCCGGTGAGTAACAAAAACCAAGTCGTTACTCTTTTCATCCAAGAGATAGATGCCCGCTGAGCGAACATCCGTCATCTCCATCATTTTTTCCATACTTTTGTTCAGGATTTCATCGAGGTCAACGGATTGATTGACGGTCTGGCTGATTTCGTAGAGAATGAAGAATTCCTTATTGAGTCTTTGAATTTCTTCTTCCAATTCCTTGATCGATTTCTCCATCTGCCCTCCCCCATAAGAAGATTTAGAGAACTCTGAAAAATACTTCCCGTTCTCTTGATAGAGATTTCTAGGCTTTTTCAGAAATCTCATTTATTCCACCAATATTACTCCATAAACATTCCTTTCTTCCTCATGGGTTCGCACCACTTCAATAGGAAATCCATTGTCCCTTGCAGTCTTGAAGACATCAATGCCACAGGCCTCCATTGAAGGCCTTGCTTCATATCCATGTTTGCAAAAACCGGTTGGGTCGCACTCTTTACAGAGCCGACAAGGACCGGAGCCCATGCTCCATGCCTTGTAGTAACCATCAAGAAAAATCTCAATTTCGAGACGAACAATGGTCGGGTTGAAAACTTTTGTCCTTTCCCCCTTTTTTAATCTCTGATGTAGTAAGATGGCCTTTTGATAGGAATCGATCACCTTCCGAGTTACGTCTGGTGTGGGGGTGTGGGGAGGACAGCAGAGTCCCATCCCGAAACCAGGGCATCCATATTGACATTTCATTCTCACCCATTCAGCAGTGATGATGGAATGAGAATCGATCGCCTTTGCTTCGTCGATCCCCACCTCTAATGCCCTTTTACAATAAACCTCCAGCGTTTTCATCCTAATTCTCCCTCCTCCTCCTTCTTCTTCTTGATCATCGTCACCCCCGCCGCGCCGTCCCGCGTTGAGGGGAAGGGGCAGTACTATTTAGAGTCTATCCATAAAGGCTCTTAATCCGTCATGCCGGACTCGATCCGGCATCCAGACGTCGTCCCGACGAAAGTCGGGAACCATCTCAAAGACTGGGTCCCGGTTTTCACCGGGAACCCTGGATTCCGGCTGGAGTTTACCCCGTACTTGATACGGGGCCGGAATGACGACTTTTTATGAAACCGGTAGTTTATGGACAGACACTATTTAGGGGATGTAAGTTCTTTGATTTCCCGCTGAGCTTCTTCTCTTTCCGGGCTTCCCCTCTCCAGCCATTCTATCGCCGTCCTGAGATGGAGGAGAGCATTGTTTTTCTCCCCTATCAATTTGAAATGTCTTCCAAAATAGAAATGGGAGAGGCCCTTCTGGCCCATTCTTCCATAAACCGATCCGAGGTTATGATAGACATCAATGAATTCGGGCATCTCTTTTTGGACCTTCAGAAAGAGGGGCAGAGCATTCCCAAAGTCCCCTTTTTCCTGATATCCCCTCCCAAGGTAATAAAGAGTCGATAAATCAACGTCTTGATCTGCCACAGAAACGGACCGCGCCGTCTCGAGGTTTTCGATCGCGCGATCCGGCTTTCCTGAAAGGAAATAAACGATTCCAAGTTCCCTTAATAGGTCAGGATCTTTGGGTGATAGGGATAAACCGCTTTGAAAAACCTCGATCGATTTGTCCAATCTTCCCATCTTTTTAAAAGCAAGACCCAGACCGTAGATCTCATCCACATCTTGCGGATTCGTTTTGACCATCGATTCGAAATGGTTCACCGCCACATCCGGTGCTCTCTCCTCCGCAAAGGCCATTGACTGAACCCGTTTGAAATTCCCAACCTTTTTGAAGGGGCCTACCGGCTTCTGCCCGGTTTGCATCAGGTTCTCCAGAAGGGCGATTCGACTTTCAATAGCCGGATGTGTCAAAAGGTAAACAGGTACTTGGGGGGCAGTGGACAAACTCATCCTGTTGATTTTGTTTAAAAAGGTAATCATTCCACTTGGATCATACCCCGCTTTAATCATACGGTACAGGCCGTTCTGATCCGCATCGGTTTCCATTTCTCTGGTGTACTTCAGCATAACGGATTCTGCTGCGGCCATTGTGGTCACAGCCACCGCCTGCGAGCCGGACCCCCCGCGACCCACCAGAGCTCCAGCAATGAGAGCAGCCAAGGTTGCGATGTTAAGCCTTTTCGACCTCTCGATCATCTGGTCAATGTGTCTCCCGTTAACATGGGAAATCTCATGGCTGAGCACACCTGCAATTTCTTGTTCATTCTCTGCCAAAACGAACAGCCCGGTCGTCACGAAGATGTAGCCACCTGGGATGGCAAAGGCATTGGGACTCTGTGCTTTGATCACGTAAAATTTGAATTCAAAGGGAGTAGGACCACCCTCCCTCACAATAGAATATCCTATCCTATCTACGAAGACCTGAATCGTGGGATCCTTGACCCATTCTACATGCTTCTCCATTTCAAGGAGGATCTTCTTTCCTAACTTCTTCTCCTCCTCTGTCGTTAGGGCGGAAGCCCCTCTTATGAAACTCCCTAAGAGTAACGAGAAAACGAGAACAGCAACAATCCAAATGGGAGATGTTCTTCGAATTGCCATCTTTCTGCCTTTTAAATCCTTCTTTCCCCTACACCTCTCATGCTCCTCTGGGGAAGAGAAGGTTAGGGAACGGGCTTTGAAAAGGAGGATTTAAGAGGATTTGATGGTTTAAATCTTAGCACGTTCTTTTGATTTCCACAATAAAAAGCCCTATATATCCTCTCCATTTGGGTGGGGTTTGGATGGTGGGAGTCAGAGGATATATAGGGCCCTAAACTCAGATCAAACCTGTTGTGCGAGAAAATTCCTTCTCTGAAGTCTACAAGCTGCTTTCAAACCAGTAATAAATCCTTTTTACATTCCCTTCCAATTCTTTATCTTCTCATTTAAGTCCCTGACAGTACCAAAGAATCCCCCAGGGGAAGAAGTCTTTTCTTCTTTTTCCCGATGAACAGGATAAACCCGTCCCCCACCGGCGGCGGCTGCCTCACCAAACTCAACCAGTCTCCCTTTCTCAGCCTTGATCTTCTCCAGTTCCAGGCCGTGCTCCAACTCCATTTCATGTTCGGTCAGGTCCCCTGTAATCCAAGCCCAGCTCATTGGATAGACATCGGGATTGAAAACGACAGAATAAAAGTGCCAGACGATGATGGTGAGGGTAGCCAACACCGCCTCATAAAAATGGATCGCCCGGGCAACATCCCAACTCCACATGGGAAAAAATTGCAGCCATTCTGTCTTAAACCAAAGAATAAAACCCGTAACAGTCATGACAATCGTTCCCCAAATCAAGCCCAGGTATTCCAACTTCTCCCTGAAATTGAATCGAGGCATTTTAAGCTCTTTAGCCGGCCGATTGATAAAAAGGTCGTTTTTCAACGTCTCCCAGAGGTCTATGGCATCTTTTAACCCCGGGATCATATCCTTGATAATTATTCTACCCCTCTTCGTGAAGGCTAAGTACAAGAGGTGATAGCCTCCCAGAAAAAGCGTGGCTACACCGCAGAGCCGATGGAGAAACCCTCGAAAGGTCATTCCCATAGGGAGATCCGTAATGGGAGAAACCCAGAAGGCTGTCGAAAAGCTTAAGGCAAAACCCGTGATGACCAGGAGAGTAAAATTGACGGCAAGATTGAAATGCTGCATTCTCTCATTCAATGTCATTCTCAGGTATTTCTTCATCGAGTCCCACTCCTTATCTTTAATGCATCCGTTCGATCGTTTTTCTTAACCAATCCATAAAGTTGAAAAAGGTCAATCCACCAATGACCGCCACAATCAGGAGAATATACACGACCCTCACCCATCCGACCACCTTCTCCCCAAACTCTTCTCCTCTGATCGAGGCGACAGTATGCATTTTCTCGTTGGCAAAGTTCTCTGATGCCCCTGGATGGCAGATTCCGCATGTCTTCTGTAAATTATTTTTATGAATCATCGATTTTGGATCTGAAGAAGGTCGGATATCATGAACCCCATGACAACTGGCACAGTTGGCCGAATAGGTATCTCCCCCACGATAAGAAAGGCCATGAAAACTATCATAATAGGATTTGACTGGTATTGTAGTGATCTTATATTCTCTTGAAATTCGCTCTGCTGCATGGCACTGTGGGCAGGTGGTTAAGGCGATTCTCTTCTCATTGACCGGAGAATCGGGGTCTACCTTCGCTTTAATTCCGTGGAAACCATGACAAGTCGTACAGGTGGGAGAATCACTTCTTCCCCTTGCCGCAAGAACTCCATGGACACTCTCTGTAAATTGTTTGGTAATATCTGGATGGCAAGAACCACAGGTCTGGGGAATACTCGATCGGAAGATCGTTGATTTGGGATCGATGAGGGATCTCAGGCTACTATGACTCCCATGGCAACTTGTGCAGGTCACCTCGCCCGATTTTCCATGGACACTTTTTCTAAATTCCTCTTTAGGTATAGCCTCCCCTAATCCATGCTCTTTGACAAATCCCACATCTGAATGACAGCGATTACATGTCTTGTCAATGTTGGAAAGGTGGGTCATGGATTTTGCATTCTTACTTGGGAGTATATTATGTTTTCCGTGGCACTCTTGACAGTAAGCTGCCCTCTCCGTCCCTTTCATGATCATCTTTGAATGAAGGCCCTGCTGATATTCCTTATCTGCTTCCTTATGACAAGCCGCACAGTTCACCTTCTTATCCGCAGCCTTCTGTCCACCCTCGGCATGTTTATCATCTTTGATATGGGTGTGGCAATCCCAACAGGATAGTTTTCCATGGACCGAATCTTTAAACCCTGGCTCTGGCACAAAAAGAGAAATGCTTTTACCCAAAGCATCCTGCTTTTTTAGCGACTCATCCTGATGGCAACCTAAGCAGAGAGAATTGTCGCTCCAAGCGACTCCTACCCTTACCCCCATAAAAAGAAAAAGGAGGAGTATCCCCCCGAGGCCGACCCAAGCCTTACCCCCTCTTGTTCTCTGTTTCATGCTGGAACCCTCCTTGGAATGAGAAAAGGAAAGAAACCTTCTTTCAAATTCTCCCTCTCAATCTTTTCAAAGGCACATTCCACTGCGGACTTGATCTCTTCGAGATCGACTGGTTTCATGGCTTGATAGAAAATCCCTGCCCCTCGGAGACGTTTCACCTCGCCAAGAGAGGCCTCCGAGGAGACGACGATGACCTGAATCTTATCATTGATTTTCTTAAATAGTGGAACTAAGTCGCAGGCCTTCACCCCTTCAATCTCATCATCGAGAAGGACGACATTGATTTTCCCATTTCGAACCTTTCGAATCATCTCGCTTATCATTTTTGCGGTCTCGACCCTATATCCGATGTCATGGAAAAAAGTGGAGAGCGATCTGGCCCAGAGATCATCCTGATGGGCGATGAGGATCGTTTTCGATTTCATGGTCATCTCCCCCTTTTTGAATAGGAGACCCCTTCCTCTCCTTCTGCCCCCTGCCTGTCATGCACCATGTTAGAGATTCATAGCCTCTTGTTTAACCAGTGGGGGTGAATTCCTTTCTTTATCTTACGTTGCCCGGATGGGCATCTCTCCCTTTCGAAAAGAAGAGAACGCCGTTCCAATGAAGGAGGAAAGGAGGATACCGGCTGGGATCAATTGTGCTAAGACAACGATGATCCCAAAGGTGAGGAAAAACCAGACTCCCAAGAGTCCTACACCCCTGATCCCTCCTGCATAGGCAATCCCCAAAGAGAACAGTGCGATCGATAGAACCAGGATTAGACTTAGGATGATTAAAATTTTCTTCATATTCTCGGAAATGGTTTTGTTTCCTTAATGCTAAATTCTCAATTCTTCACTCTTCACCCCGTTAGAAAACCCCTGCATTTATGCCGGGGATGTTATAAATAGAAAGCACCAACTCCTTGTAAATGCGGGGTCAAAGCCCCACCTTTCTAACGGGGTTCACTTTTTAACAGGGGCTGGCTCTATTCCGGGAAGTATGGCCTTTTCCTCAGCAGCCTCCTCCGGGCCCTTCTTTCGCTTTGCGACCAGGCCAGTGGTAGTTCCGATGAAAGAGAAGAAGAGAATGATTGCCGGGATCAACTGAAGAAGGATGATGATTGCCCCAATGATGATAAAAATCCAAAGTGCAATTCCTGCATCCCTGAGACTGATCGACCTTGCCAATGCTGGTGTCGCCATCAAAACTATAAAACCAACCATTAAGCCTATAGTCAATGTTTTCTTTCCTTTAAACATATCTCATTCCCCCTTTCTTTATGGGTTCAATAAAAGATGATGCATTTCATGTGCCAACGTAAAACTAAAAGTCAAACCTCATTTAATTGTTTGAATTTATTTGCTTTTTTAATATAAAGGAGCCTAATAAATTAAGTCTAAGCGTATATTTTTTATATACATTTTTAATGGTAATTTGAGCAAAAATTCACTAATTAATAGAAATAGTTGATTTTCTTAAAAAATAAATAAATTATGCAGGTGAATATATAATCAGAATCCTAAGGTGCGTGCCAAAATCGAGAAGGCAATGATGGGTATTAACCAACAGAAAAAAGCAATAATGAAACAGAGGCTTACGTCATCGGTCTCAATCTTTTTAACCTCTCCGTATTTAACAATCAGGATCGCCCCAAGGGCAGCAATGCCCACCACAACGATCGACCAACCCACAATGAGCCATTTAAAAAAATCTGACAAGCTAAAAACCTCAATTCTCAATGATCAATACTCAATTAGCAATTATCAATTTAAAAAGGTATCAATTTATCAACCATTGATAACTTTATGGCCTCGTAAAAAGTCTGAAAAGGCGATTATCTGTCATTCCTGCGCAAGCAGGAATCCAGTGTTTTCATGTAGTTAGAATTTTCTGGATTCCCGTTTTCACGGGAATGAAGACTTTTTACGATTCCATCATAACTTTATAAAGTCGAATTGTTTTAGTCTTCATTAGCATTGTTTGCTTATTGATCATTGATAATTGATCATTGCCCATTGGTAATTTCTCACTCTTCTTTGGCCCGGAGGTTATATTTCCTCATCAGTGCCTGAAAATTTGGCCGAAGCATCCCCACCTCTTCTGCTGCCTTGGTTACATTCCATTGATTCCGTTCCAATGCGCTTAGGATGAAAACCCTTTCGACATCCTCCACTGCCTTTTCCCTCAATTGTTTCTTGATCTCTTTTAATTCTTCACTGGTCATCGGCACATGCTCACTCAATTCCTCTTTTTCTTGTTGACCGGGGAGGATGAGGTGCTCCACTCGGACCATCTCCTCATTCTCCATCATCACGACAGTCCGTTCGATAACATTCTCCAGTTCTCTTACATTGCCTGGCCATGGGTATCTCATCAGTTTTTCCATAGCCTCGGGGGCGAACCCCTTTATCGTTTTTCCCATTTCCTCTGCATACTTTTTAAGAAAATGCATCGCTAATAGAGAAATGTCCTCTTGGCGTTCTCTAAGAGAAGGAAGATAGATTGGAACAATATTCAGTCGGTAATAGAGATCTTCCCGAAACGTCTCCTCCTTGATCATCTTTTCCAGGTCTTTGTTGGTGGCGGCGATGAGGCGAATGTCGACCTTCTTCACCTTTGTCCCCCCCACGGGTGTAAACTCCCTTTCCTGCAACACCCTCAGGAGTTTAGCCTGAATGGCCAAACTGATATTCCCCACTTCATCGAGGAAGACAGTCCCTCCATCAGCCACTTCAAAGAGCCCTGGCTTGGTGGTGATAGCGCCGGTGAAAGAACCCCTAATATGGCCGAACAATTCGCTCTCCAAGAGGTTTTCCGAAAGAACGGCACAGTCCACAGGGACAAATTGTTTCTCTCTTCTTGGACTGTTGAAATGGATGGCCCGCGCGATTAATTCCTTCCCTGTTCCGCTTTGACCATAGATCAGGACAGTACTGTCGGTTGTTGCCACCTTGGCAATGACCCGGTAAATCTCCTGCATTTTCTTGCTCTTCCCGACAATATTGTGGAACCCATATTTTTCTTGTAATTCCTGACGTAAATAAATGTTTTCCAACATAAGGCTCTTCTTCTCGATCGCCTTCTTCACAACAATCGAGACCTCATCGGGTGTAAAGGGTTTGGGAATGTAGTCGAAGGCCCCCAATTTCATCGCTTCGACTGCTGTTTCCACCGTTGAAAAACCTGTGATCATGATAATGATCGCTTCCGGATACTCCTTACGAAATGTTCTCAGAACTTCCATGCCGTCGATCCCTGGCATTTTGAGGTCGGTGATGACGATGTCAAAAGGGTTCTCCTTCATTTTTTCGAAGGCCTCCATCCCGCTTAGAGCGGTCTCCACCTCATACTCCTCCTCCAGAATCCGTTTACAACTTTCGCAGACAATCATTTCATCATCGACGACCAATATCCTTACGTTGGACGCCATTGATTCCTCCCCATTAGAGCAAAGATCGCTTCGCTTGAGGATCGCTTTCGCTTAAGGATTGAGGCAAAACAGTTATCGCCTCCAACCTCGAGTCCACCTTGCTGGACGCTCCTCTCACCTTTTTTTATTATCCTACCATAAAAAAAAGAGACCTTTCAATCTCCTTCCTTCCTAAATTCCTTCGGTTTTCTTAAGAACGCAATCACCATCGCAGCAGTGAGGGCCATCAAGGCCCCAAGCCCAAAAGACCATCGAAAGGTCCCGGTAACATCGGCCAAATAACCGGTTAAAACCGGACTGAACATCATGCCACTGCCATAGAAAATGGTCAGAAGTCCAAGGACCGTCCCAGCGACCTCCTTCGGGAAGTAGTCCCCTACACAGGCTGCGTACATTGGCCAGATCGCTCCGTAGAGGAACCCGAAACATCCCATCCCTAACATCAGTGGTAATATGTCGCTTCCCCCAAAGATCACAAACAGAACGGTCAGAGCAACCAGTGTCTGGATGATCACCAGTGACTTCTTTCTCCCAATATAATCAGAGAGGGCTGTCAGAAGGATTCCTCCGACCATACCCGTGAAGGCAAACACAGTGATGAAAAGAGAGGCGACCCGATATGGAATCTGTAACTCTACCGTTCCATAGGTGACAATGAAATCCGCTATGGCATAGGTTCCATAGGCAATCGCAAAATATGAGAGGCCAATGATCCAGAATCGGCCCTCCTTCAGTATCTCAAGATAGCCCATCGTTTGGGAAGGAAGGACGATTTCTTTCGCCTTTTCAACAGATTCACCCCAGGGTACAAGACCCATCTCTTCAGGTTGGTCTCTGAGTAACAACCCATTGAGAAAAACGAGCAAGAATCCTGCAATCCCGAGGAGGTACCAACCCACCCTCCAATGGTACCTCAATACAATCACTGGTAAGACGAAACCCATCAATCCAAAACCGGCTGCAGAACTCGAATTGAGAATACCGAGAGCCAACCCCCTCTTTTTTGTCCCAAACCATCTCTGGATGAGAGTGGCGTAGGGGACCCACATTGCTGCGGCCCCGATACCCACGATGCTGTAAAAAAAAGCAGAGGCAGCGAAGCTCCAAGCTGCACCCATGAGAAAAGTCCCTCCTCCTAAAAAGAGGCAGAAGAAACTAATGACCTTTCTTCCCCCAATGCGGTCGGTTAACCATCCCATGAGCGGGGAGAAGATTAGGTAGGTTAATGAAAAAGCACTCTTGATCATTCCAGCCTGTGTTTTCGTCATCTGAAGGTTCTTGATCATCTCGGGCAAAAGAACTGGGTATGCGCCAATTCGAATACTGTAGGTGATAAAGAGGGTAGCAAAGCTCGACCCCAAAACCACCCAACCCCAATGGATTCCCAATGAATGTCTTCTGTGATCAGTCATCCTCTATCCAACTTGACCTTGCCAGATTAAATAATCTCTGAATTTCCAAATCTCAAATTCCAAAATCCAAACAAATCCCAAATACCCATTCCAAATGACCCAAACAATTTTATTTCAAATTTCGAATTTTGGTCATTGGGATTTGTTTGCTATCGGGTGCTTGAAATTTGGCACTTATTCCAAGTCTTTCTTCCAGTTCTCTCAGATCCCAGATGACGAAGTCTCCTTTCTTCTGAGCCGACCGATCCAAGTAGAAGGCGTGGATCCCCAATGTCCGAGGGACGAGATAGTCAAATTCATAGTGGTCGCCGATATGAGCGATCTCATGAGGTGAAGCCTGAAGGATTTCGCAGATTCGGTTGTAAAAGTCGGCCGTCTTCTTGACCAGCCCGAAGTCAGAGGTGGCTGAAAAGATATGGTTGAAATATCTCCTAAGGCCTGTCGCTTTCAACTCAAGATCGATAAACTCCCTTCCTGCATTGGAGGTCAGGATGAGTGGGCGGTATTCGCTCAACCGTTTGAGCGTGTGATGGACGTCCTGAAAGACACGGATCTTATCAACATACTGCTGCATCAGGTGTTTCCAGGTCTGATCGAGCCCAAAAAGATTGAACCAGTATTTAATGTCATACCACTCAATCGCCCCTTCCCCTACATTCTGGTACTGCTTGATGACGAAAGCCTTTGCCTCTTCGAAGGGAAGCCCCTTCTTGGAGGCATAGAGGGTCGGAATACCATGAAGCCAGACCCAGTCCGTGAACTCTGGATCGACCAGCGTCCCATCCATATCAAAAGAAATAATCTTGGCCATCTGCTTCACCAATCAATCCGAAATTCGAAATAAGTTTTTCAAATCCAAATGTCAAATGAATGTCAAAATTTCAAGAATACTCGGGCTACCCTTCCATATCGACCTGGTAAGGAGTAGCCTATGAATTCACGAAAAACAGTCTTTGCTCAACTGAATCCTCCCTCGCTTGAAAGGCGAGGGGTTCCAAAAGAATGTCGACTTTAAGTCAACTTTAAAATCATTTCCCCTTCGCCCGTCATTCCTGCGGAAGCAGGAATCCAGAAATAGAATTCCTGGATGCCCGCTTTCGCGAGCATGATAAAAAAGGGGGACTTTTGATAAGATTGATTTATTTCTACTTCAATTACATTTAACCTGACAGTCATCATACTAAGGTAATCGCCTGAAGGCGAGGGATTTTTCTAATCCCAAAAGGAGACACTAAATTTATTCAACTAACATTTGGACAGTAGTGTTCCCACTTAAACCTTTAATAGACTATTGCCCATATTATAAAGACAACAGTAAGTAATCCTACAATAAGGGAAGTTATTCCCATAGCGCCTGAGAAAAGGTTACCAAGAACGTTAGGGAAGGGAACTTTTAACTTATCCAATTCTTTCGCTTCAAAAAGTCTATCGTATTCTAAGGATCTTTCCTCGATAAACTCCCATTTATAGATTCTACCTGTAAAGATGGAATAGTTCATGGGCCATTTGGTTGGGACAAAGTGGGTATTGAAGAAGTGAATTGTGAAAATAAAGCCAATAGCAAGAAGTGCCTCTTCAGAATGGATAATACGAGCCACGTTTATTACCCATCCCGGAACAAATTTCGCAGTGGCACTGGGTGACCACAGCAAAACACCTGAAATACCAATAGCAACCATCCCCCAAAAAACAGCAAGCATATCGAATTTTTCGTAATAAGCCCAGTGGTCAAATTTTGGTGGTGGGCCTTGATCCACAAACCATTTACCCATGGCTATGAAATCCTCCCAATCCTTTTTTCTTGGCAAAAAGGAATAAGGTCCCAAAAGTCTCTCTTTTATGGTCTTCCCTCTATTTTTGTTAATGAAGGTAAAATGGATACAATAAGCAAGAAAGATGAAAAATTCCACGACGATAATAAACGCACATATATAATGAAGGAGTATCGTCCCCTCAGCTCCACCAACAAAACGCAGCATAAATTTTGACCAATCGGCATCGGGGAATTTAATAGGGAGGCCTGTGGAAGCGAGTCCAAAGAAGGCAAAGATACCAATAAGGTGGAAAAGCCTGTCTCTAAGTTTAAAGCGGGTATAGGTCTCTCCGGGGTTTTCAATAGGGATAAGTCTTTCTGGTATGAGATGTCCTTCCCTCAGCTGCCTCTGTTTCTCCCAATAGGCTTTTCGCCACCATAGAAGGGTATGACCCCAGTAAAAAACGAGGATGCTCAAAAGGAGCATAAACATGAAAATCCTTGTCCAAAAGAGGAGAGGATATTTCCCCCTATTACTCAAATTAGGATGGGCGATATATTTTGCAAAGTTGATATTTACCCCTTTATGGCAGTTTGAGCATATCTTTGTAAGATTTTTCTCATTAATTGAAGATGTAGGATCCTCTTTAGAAAGGATATTATGGGCGCCATGACAATCAGCACAACCTGCAGAAGGACTACCAAGTTTTCTTATCTTTCCATGAAGAGTCTCTTCATAGGTTTCAACGGCAATTGTAGTGAGATTATTCTTTTTCATAAGCTTTTTATCCCCATGACACCTGAAGCATGCTTTCGTATAAAACTCCCTTGCTTCTAAGGAATATCCCCTTCCCAAAGCATGGAAAAGCCTCGTGTCATGTAAGCCATGACAGTCTGAACAGACTGCAGAATCTTGATTACCTTTGAGGATTGCTTTATCGTGGCCACTTTCTACATAATCTTCCATACTATGGCAGGATGTACATTTATTTATAATCGCCACTTTGCTTCTATCCCATTTTCCCAAATAATGGATGTCAGCGTGGCATTCTATACAGTCGAAGTGGCTCTTCGTATGATGTACACTTCCCAGGTATTCCTTTGCTTCCTTCTGATGGCAAGGACTACAATCTACCTTTGCCGGTATGTAGATTCTTTTCGTATGCTTTTCAAAATCTATAATATCTACATGACAGCTGCTACAAGCATTGGGGCCATGGACAGAGTTTGCATATTTCATCCCATCTATAGCACTTCCGTGACATTTCAAACAATCTGTTGTTAAAAGGGGTCTTTTCATATTTACGTTGATTGTAACCGTTCGGAACTCAGCAAAAGAAGGTGAGGAATAAAAAAGCATGAAGAGGATTAAAAAGAGTCTCATCATATTCTCCTTTCTAAGTTCCAAAATATTTTTGACATTTGAGCTTTGGTATTTGATATTTCCGATATTCGGATTTATATCCTTTCAAGGACCACGTCTTCTGCGGTCTGAATCTCCTTTTCCAAATCGGCAATCGCGAGGGTGCGCAGCGGCAGATAGGCATTTGAAGTGAAGATGGTGATACACCTCTTCTTGAACATCAGCGGAGGGGCATGGGGTTGATGGGAACGGATAAGAACCTGCTTTTGATATCGATCCATCAACCGTCCGAAATAGTGTCGGCCGAATTGGGGTCTCCCTCCCCAATCACCCAGAACGCCGACTTCACTTTCCACAAAATCTCCCCAGACGATTCTGTCCCAATTGGAATCTCCCCATTCGATCTGGTCTATCTCTTCCAGAGAATTCAAATCCGGCAGCCCACCGTGAAGGGCTAAGATCCCGTTCCGAGAGGTGGCAGCCAGAGGAAATTTGGAGAAGAGAAGGCCGTACTTTTCTCTCCCCTTCATCGAAAGGGAATTCCAAAAATTGGCGGGGTAAAACTCTTTCACCGTGTACCCTTCGTGGTTTCCCGCCAAAAGAAAAATCTCATCTGGATGTTCCAGTTTCAGGTGGAGCAGGTAATGGATGTTCTCCTCAGAGTAGTGGCCTCTGTCCACATAATCCCCTAAAAAGAGAATGCGATAAGGTTTTTTAAAGTATCGACCAATGACTCGTTGAGAGGCATCCAGATCTCCATGGGTATCCCCAACAAAAACGATCTTTCCCTCGGAGGGAAGATGGAGTAACCGGGACTCCCTTTCAAGAATCTTACCAACCTCGTCAAATAGATCTTCTGTCGACATAGTGAACTCTGTTCTGATTCAGGATGGGTGATCTAATGTCAAATGCCAAAGTTCGCACGAAGTGATGAACCAAAGGTGAATCAATTTCAAATCAAATCCAAAGATCAAATGTCAAATCCCCCCAACCCCCCTTTGCTAAAGGGGCGAGGGGGGATTATTGATTGATTTTGAAATTTGGCATTCATTTGGCATTTGGATTTTGAAATTTGGCATTGAAAAATCTATTCTTCTCCTTTCAATACTTCCACATAAACGCTGCGATTTCTCGGGCCGTCGAATTCGCAAAAAAAGATCCCTTGCCAGGTTCCAAGGACGAGCTTTCCTGACTCAATAAAGACGACTTGAGAACACCCCACGAGGCTGGCCTTGATATGAGCGGGTGAATTTCCCTCCATGTGTTGATACCGGTCCTCGAACGGGACAATTTTGTTGAGCTCCGTGACAATATCCTGGACAACGCTTGGATCCGCATTCTCGTTGATCGTGACGGCGGCTGTTGTATGAGGAATAAATAGGATACAGACCCCATCCTTCAATCCTGTCTTCTGAACGGCCTCCTGAACAGAGCGGGTCATATCAATAAACTCTGTTTTCTTTGAGGTTCTCACCTGAAAAGTCTGAATCATCTCCAACTCACTCCCTTCACAAATATTGTCGATGATCCATCTCATATCATATCCGATGAAGAATCTCAATAAAACCCCGATCCTTCCTTCACTTCTCGGTGAATCAGAGGATTCGCTCTTTCCAAAAATGAACCTTATTGACACCCCCCCCTCAATTTAGTAAATTTCCATCAAAACAGGAATCAATATGGATGATTGTTCAGGAGAATCTTAAAGGGAGTTAAATCGGGGGCACAATGAAAGCTGCTTTCACAATGTGGAGAAATACCCGGATGATTATTCTGGTGGCGGTCTGTGCCTCGATCTATGGCGCGGCCCTCATTGCATTCAAGACCGCTATCCCGCTGATCCCGGGTATTACTGAAGTGCGAGTGGCTAATATTTTCCCTATGGTCTTCGGCTTGCTGTTTGGTCCGGCTGGCGCTTGGGGTTCAGCGATCGGCAATCTCATTGGCGATATCTTCGGTGGCACGTTGGGGCCTGGTTCCATCCCAGGCTTTATAGGTAATTTCCTGCTCGGCTACCTTCCTTATACCATGTGGACCACCTTGATCCCCTTTGCTGAAAAATCACGTGAATGGAAGTTCGGGAGTTGGCGTAGCTGGATCACCTACATCCTCGTCTCCTTCATCTCCAGTACTGCCTGTGCGGTTGTAATCAGCATTTTCGTAGATGCTCTGGGCATTGTACCTTACGCCATCCTGACCAAGATCGTCACTCTCAATAATACTTTTGCCAGTTGGATTGGAGTGATCCTTCTGACCTCTGTGTTTGACGTCACCAGACAGCAACTCGGCCTCTTCTGGCCGGACGTGATGGAAAAGAGCGATATCGGTTTGCCTATCGCGGGGATCATCGGTGCATGGTTGGTGACTGTCGCCGCGATGACCGGCCTCCTGGGTGGGATGATCAGCGGTATTCCGATAACAACCATTGGTTGGATCTCCACTCTGGCCATCATCGTTGGCAGCTTCTTACTGTAGATTGCAGGGAAATATATACCTTTCGTCAATGGGCTAGGGTAAAGATGCCAGTTTCGTTAAGGGGTTAGGTTAGTAGGCTTAAATCTTTGGACATAACCTTTGCCTTTAGACCAAACTGGCTTCCTAACCGTAACCCAATGACAATTTTCATCGTCCGTGTGTAGTGAACCCGTCATGAAAAATTAGCTTGGACCTATTGAATGAGCATAGCTGTTTCGATCGAAGACCTGACGTTCACCTATCGTGAAAGTGAACGACCTGCCCTTCGGAATATCCAGGGCCAGATTGAAGACGGCACCTTCGTCGTGATCATGGGCCACGGGGGTGCAGGCAAGTCAACACTATGTTGTTCACTCAACGCCCTTGTGCCCAAGTTTTTCCGTGGTGAATATCAGGGGCGTGTTGTTGTAAAAGGAAAAGAAGTCGCTCGTCATGAAGTGGCTGAGATGTCACACATCGTCGGGTTAGTGCTTCAAGACTTCGAGGCCCAACTCTTTTCCACCAATGTCGAGCTGGAAATGGCCTTTGGGCCAGAAAACCACTGCTTGCCCCGGCCAGAGATTGAGCGCCGCATCCAGCGCTACCTGACCTTCGTAGGTCTGGAAAAACTACGCCGGCGCGAACCGGCCAGCCTCTCCGGCGGACAGAAGCAGCGTCTGGCCATCGGTTCGGTGTTGGCGTTGGAGCCGAAGATCCTGGTGATGGATGAGTCGACTACTGACCTCGACCCTCAGGGTCGCGAAGAGGTGCTCTCAGTAGCCGCGAGCCTCCGAGGAGAGGGCCGTACGCTTCTCATCGTCGACCATGAACCGGAGACAGCTGCCGACGCCGACCAGGTTTGGTTAATACGTGAGGGTCTGGTAGTGGCGAAGGGACCGCCCACTGAGATTTTGGCGGATGTCCCCGTGTTAGAGTTGTGCGGGATCAAAGCGCCGCCGATGGTGGAATTGTTTCACGCAATGGGTTGGCCTGGCAAGCCGATCTCTGTAGAAGCAGCCATCGCCCTAATCGAGAAGCATAACCTGATTCAACACCGAGCACGGAAGCCTATCGCATTGCCTTCAGGCAGTTCCAATGGACCTTTCATCCTGGAGGCCGAAGGGTTGGGGTACATCTATCCCACCCATCATATTGAGGCACTGAGAGGAATTGACTTATCTATCCGAGAGGGTGAGTTCATCGCCATTTTGGGGCAGAACGGCTCAGGCAAAACCACACTGGCCAAGCACTTCAATGGCCTGTTGAAACCTACCTGTGGCCGAATGCTGGTTCAAGGTAAACCAACAACGGAGTACAGTCATCGCGAACTGGCGCATCGGGTGGGGTATGTATTTCAAAACCCCGACCACCAGATTTTCGCTAAGACGGTACGCGAGGAGGTAGGCTTCGGCCTCAAAGTGTTCGGGGAAAACCTCAACACGATCGAGAAGCGCGTGGCCGAGGCTTTGGAAATAGTAGAATTACCGGGCTACGAACAGAAGGTGCCATTCACCCTGACGAAGGGGGAGCGGCAGCGTGTGGCCGTGGCCTCTGTACTGGCTGTTCAACCCCAAGTCGTTATCCTCGATGAACCAACGACCGGCCTTGATTATCGCCATCAGCGAAATATGATGGATATGTTAAAGCGTCTGAACCAACAAGGGCATACGATTATCATCATCACCCATTCCATGTGGGTGGCCGCAGAATATGCGGAACGCACGATTGTATTGAAAGATGGCTGTATCCTTTCAGACGGACCTACTCGGGTTGTCTTCACTAATGAGGCCCGGCTGTCTGAAGCCTCGCTACGCCCTTCCTCGTTGTTGAGGTTAAGCAACTGGTTGGGCACACAAGCCCTTACCGTTGGAGAGATGGTTAATGAGTTGAAAGGTTAAGGTTAAGGTTAAGGTTAAGGTTAAGGTTAAGGTTAAGGTTAAGGTTAAGGTTAAGGTTAAGGTTAAGGTTAAGGCTAAGGCTAAGGCTAAGGTTAAGGCTAAGGCTAAGGCTAAGGCTAAGGCTAAGACTAAGATTAAGATGATGAGGTAGGTCATTGGGTTTTTGGGGAAAAAACTCCAATTTTACAATGATCATTCTGCAATGCTAATTTTGCATTGATGACTCTGCTATGAACATCTTCCTCTACCTCGACAAAGGTACCTGGATACATCGCCTCGATCCACGGACCAAGATCATGGGTGTCCTGATTGTTTTCGTCATCTGCCTATGCTTTAACCATCCTCTGTATATGGCGGCTATCAGCCTGGGAGTGATGTTGACCGCGATTTCAGCAAAGGCGCTGGCAAACTTCTGGCGGTTGCGTTTTATTCTTATCCTGCTCATCGTTTTTAGCATGGTGATGTGGCCTTTTTTTGCGATAGGACCGACCCCATTGTGGTCATGGGGATTCCTGCATGTAAGCAAGGAGTCGATCCTTTACGGCATCGCCATGGGACTGCGCTTGGCTACATTCGTGGGCACTGGTCTGATCTTCCTTTCAGTGACCAGGAACGAGGAGTTAACCAATGGTCTTATCCGCATGGGGTGTCCCTACCCCATTGCTTTTGCCCTGTCCACTGCATTGCGACTGGTGCCGACCTTTGCCGGTGCTGGGGCCACCATTATCCAGGCTCAGGTATCGCGCGGGTTGGATCTGGAGTCGGGAGGCATCTTTAGCCGTGTGGGTAAGTTTATCCCCCAGGCGGTACCTCTTTTTATTTACGCCATCCGCCACACCAACCTGCTGGCAATGGCCCTCGAATCCAAAGGTTTCAGCCCTGAATCGAAACGCACACTGTACTACGAGCCTCACATGCGCAGTATAGACTATGTCGTACTTGCCCTGCTCGTGGTGATCCTCGCAGCATTGCTCTACATGCGTCTCACGCTACACCTCGGCGTTGTCATATCTGGTCGTATGTAGTAGGCTTCCCTTCCTGCTTCATCCTCAAAATCAAAGTAAACCTTAACGTTGCATAAACTTTTGACGATACGGACATGGGCAAGCCGTTCGGAAAGGCTTCGAGGCGAACCTTTGGCCGAATTGGCACTCTCGTCCCCTTCCCCTACTGGAATTCACTTGGGGTGATATCCTCCGATACCCTTAAATTCTCAAAACAACCGCCTTCCGAAGCCTTGAAGGGCGGTTTGCCCGTGTCCGTTTTGCAACTTTCAGGTAAACAAATTTGCTTTTTATCTTTAAATCAGGTATGGTAGAACCTAAACTTGAAGGAGGAGACTGAGGATGGCCCAAAAGAAGATTTCAGAAATATTGAAACTGGTAGAATTCCTCAATGAGGAGGTGAAGGAGGTCTCAAAAAGATTAAGCCGCGTGACGCCCAAAGAGGTAAGTGAGAAATTGGGAACCCTAGCGCTTCTCAGAGAAAAGATCCTCACCCTTCAGGTTGAACTTCCACAGGATGTGGAAAAGAAGCTTTCTGAGCTCTACCCCTCCATTGATAAAATCAAGCAGAAACCGTCCTGATTTACAGAGCAAAGAATAGTTCGGAGTCTTTAGTTCGGAGTTCGGAGATTTTAGTTATAAACTCGAAACTCCGCACACCAAACTTAAAACTCAACTGCTCCGAACTCGAAACTCCGAACTCATTACTTTTAGTAGAACGCCATGCTCGCAAAAGAGACCACGGATTGGGTCTCCGGAGTGAACGCCTGACCATACTTGAGGAGTTTACCCTCCTTGGCCTCGAGGACTTTGAGCATGGTATAGATGGCCGGGAGACCACAGATTCTCCTCCGATCACTTTCTTTCGAAATCGATGAAAAGAAACCCTCCCCATCCATTCTCTCCGCATATTCCAACATCTCCTGATCCTCTTCTGCCAAGATTCTGAGACCATATTCCCTTATACCTTCCCGATCCCCAAACTGATGGCCCATGTGGGAAAGATCGGCACTGGCGATGTAACAAACCCTCTCCCCAAGGGATGAAATGGATTCTCTGAGGGCTTCGATGAACTGGCGGATCGGTTTGAACTCCATCGGTGAGATTTTCTTCTCAATCGCCTCATGGAATGATCCACTGAGGATGGGGACGATCTTTAGGGGAATGGGCTCTGGATAAACGTAACGGAGGAAGACACATTGAAACTCAATGGAATGTTCGCTTCGATGGACCCCTTCATCTTGAAAAAGATCAAAAGAACATCGGGATTCGATAGAATCGATCAGTTCCTTATCTCCATTCAAAATGCCCAGCGGCGTCACAAAATCCTTTCGAGTGAGACAGAAGGGGTATTCCATTGAGGTGTGGGCTGTCCCGAAAATGACAAAACATCGGGAGGAATTTCTTTCCCATATCTCTCGATGGGCAAAGGCATAACAGAACCCTCCCCTTTGAAAATCGATGTGCGGGGCAACCACTCCTTTCAATCCATTCATGCCCTCTTTCTCTTCAGGAAGGCCTGGACCATCCGATCCCTTGAAATACCCTTCCAGCTGAACCCTGAGTTGTTCGGGATCGTTCTCGTAACTCTTCCCAGCGAATGCGGCTTCACGGAGCGGAGTCCTCTTAAAAATCTCCTCCTTCAGCCTCCGTGCCTCTTGAAACCGCTCCCCTTCCAGAAACAGGTTTTCCTCTAATTGACCAATGATCTCCTGTATCTTTTCTGTATAAAGAAACTCCCCAAATCTCCTCATATATTCAGCCTGGATATCCAGAATCGAATGTTGGCCGTCGAAGAGGGAGACAATGAAATAGAAAGGAAGGGGCAAAAAGAGGGCTTTCTCACTGATGTTCTGTGGATCCTGAAGGCAGATTAGGGTTTGGCCTGAAATCTGGACCTGAAAGGCATTGATGCCTCTGAGCTTAGGATAATCCATAGACCACAGGAAAGATATCAAACTCCAATAATCGCAACACTTTAGCTCTTTGAAAAACCCTAAATCAGCCCCGGATCCGATAGGCGGGACATCCTTGTCCCGCCAAGACGGCGTTAGAAAACCCCGTCTATCGACATGTAAAAAGAAACTCTTTTCAAAAGGCTAAATGGATACCAATAATCAAATTCTTGGGTACCTCCCCACCGAAAAAGTTCTTTGCCAGGCGGGTTGATCATTCGAAATTATTTATTTGCTGGTGCTTGCCCTGCACCCTATTAGGTACAGGGCTTGGAAATTGTTTATGACCCAGGGGCTCCACTTACCATGGATGGTCAGATACTCACAGGGGACAAAGGGAAGAGAAATTCTTGGCCTTAGGCACTCGGTGCGCTAACTACCTCACGCTCTTCGCTACGCGGTTCTGTGTGCTTCAGTGCCAATTCGATGGCTTCATCCATACTCTGAATAAATTCGAAATTAATCTGACTCCGAATGTGGTCCGGAATCTCTTCCAGGTCTTTCTCATTTTTCTTTGGAAGGATGATCGTTTTAATCCCTGCCCGCATCCCAGCCAGGACCTTCTCCTTGATCCCCCCCACGGGAAGGACCAAACCCCTCAGCGTAATCTCCCCCGTCATCGCGACATTGTTCCGAACGGGTTTGTCGGTCAAAAGGGAGGTCAGGGCCACAAACATGGTCACTCCGGCCGAAGGCCCGTCCTTTGGAATGGCGCCAGCCGGCACATGGATGTGGATATCATTCTTTTCAAAGAAGTCCTCCTCAATGCCGAGTTCTTTCGATTTGGATCGAACATAGGCTAATGCGGCCTGAGCGGACTCTTTCATCACATCTCCCAATTGCCCTGTCAATGTCAATCCCTTCTCCCCCCTCATCTTTGTTGCCTCGACAAAGATGATGTCCCCTCCAGTAGGCGTCCAGGCCAGGCCAGTCGCTACCCCCGGAGCAGAGGTCCGCTCCGCCACTTCAAGGAAGAATTTGACCGGCCCTAAAAATTTGTGCAAGAGCTCTGGGCCGATCACCACTTTCTCTTTAATCCCCCGGGCGACATCTTTAGCTACCCCTCGACAGGTGGCTGCGATCTCTCTCTCCAAATTTCTGACCCCTGCCTCTCGGGTATACGAACTGATGATCACCTGAAGGGCAGCATCCTGAAATTCTATGAACTCTGAACTCAATCCATGCTCGTTGATCTGTTTGGGAATCAGAAACTCCTTGGCGATCATCATCTTCTGATCTTCACTATAGCCTGGAAGTTCGAGGGTCTCCATCCGATCCCTGAGTGCAGGAGGGACGGTATCGAGCACATTGGCAGTGGTGATAAACATGACCTTCGAGAGATCGAAGGGAATATCAATATAGTGATCTGAGAAGGAAAAGTTCTGCTCCGGATCCAATACCTCTAAAAGGGCGGAGGAGGGATCCCCACGAAAGTCCATCCCGATCTTATCGACTTCGTCCAACATGAAGATCGGGTTATTCGATCCCGTTTTTTTGATCCCTTGAATAATCCGGCCAGGCAGGGCACCGACATAAGTCCTACGATGCCCCCGGATCTCGGCTTCGTCTCGGACCCCACCCAAAGAGATCCGGATGAACTTGCGTCCCATGGTTCGGGCAATCGATCTGCCGAGAGAGGTCTTTCCAACTCCTGGCGGACCCACGAAACAGAGGATCGGGCCTTTCATATCGGCCTTCAGCTTCCTGACAGCCAGATATTCCAAAATCCGCTTCTTTACCTTCTCTAAATCATAATGGTCTTCATCCAATATCTTCTGGGCATTGTCGATATCGAGATTATCTCCCGTCGTTTCCGACCATGGGAGTTCAACCAGCCAATCCAAATAGGTTCTGGCGACCGTATACTCTGCCGAAGCAGGAGGGATCTTGGCCAGACGATCCAACTCCTTCTCCGCTGCCGCCAATGCCTCTGGAGGCATCTTCGCCTTTTTGATCTTCTCTCTGAGCTCCTTGATTTCTGTAGAATGCTCGTCCAATTCTCCCAGTTCTTTCTTGATCGCCTTCAGTTGTTCTCGAAGATAGTACTCCCTTTGGGTTCGATCCATATCCTCTTTTACCTGAGACTGGATCTTATTGCCCAACTCCAATACCTGAACCTCTTTATTGAGAAAGAGATGAACTTTGGTCAGGCGTTCTCGAACATCGAAGGTCTCCAAAATCCCCTGTTTCTCAGGGGTCGAAAGATTGAGATTGGAGGCGATTAGATCCGCGAGAATAGGGGGTGATTTGACGTTATTGACCATCGTCCCCAGCTCGGCGGTGAGGTAAGGAGCCAATTCCACTGCCCTTTGGAAGAGGTTCTTTAAATTCATCATGAGGGCTTCTATCTCCACCCCTTGTGTAAGGCCTTCCTCCATCGTTTCGGTCCTGGCCTTGAAATAGGGCTCTCTCTGAAAGTATTCTTTCACTTTTATCCTGGAGATCCCTTGGACAATGACCCGCTGGCTTCCATCCATTTCTCGAATCATCCTCAGGATCAGCGCGGCCACACCCACCGAATAAAGATCGCTCTCTTTGGGGTCTTCGGTTTCAGACCGTTTTTGAGTGATGATCCCTATAATGCGGTCCGAATCCATTGCATCATCGATCAATTTCACTGACTTCTTCCTACCCACCATAATGGGCAGAATCAAATCGGGGAAAAGCACAGTCCCTCTTAAAGGAAGGATAGGGAGTTGATTAGGAATAGAAATCTTGTCATCTTTTCCCCTTTCCTCTTTATCCGCACCCCCCCTTGGTAAGAATATCATCGCTCCCTCCTATGAAAGTAATCTAACCCATTTACTTTTATAACATAATCATTGTCATTCTAACAGTCAATGTGGCCTATCTCCTTGAATTTTAAAACTTTTTAAACACTAATGTCATTTTATATAGGCAATAGGCTATTGGCTATTGTTCACTGTTCACTGGTCACTTGTGACTGGTCACTGATCACTGATTATATTGGCTCTCCGGTATAAGACTTTCCACAGATATTACAAATTCCTTCTTCATTGATGACACCAATACAGCTGCCATCGCTGCACAATTTGCGTTCGGAGAAATCGTTCCCCCCCTCCTTGATCATTATCGGATTTCCACACCAGCAGCAATAACGACTCTTGTCCGGTATTTCTCCTTTACATTCGGGACAGACGAGAAAAGGTAATGTTTCACCACAACGAGGGCACTTCATTTACTCCTCCTCGACATGAAGGCTCTTGATAAAGCGTTCGATATCCCGCCTATTTCGCTTTAATTCATGGAGAAGCTTCTTCGTCCCTTCATCAGGGAAAAGTCGATTGAGATCATAATCCTTCCCTGGAAACAGGGCATTGAGATCCACCTCTCGCTTTTTCTCCTCTTCGGGATTGATGGCTGGAGATTGTTCGTCCCTTTCTTCCATAAAACCTCTCTCCTATATAGGACAGCCTCCTCGTTTTGTCAACCCACATTAATCTTAATCCTTGATTAAGATTAATGAGTTCGGAGTGATGAGTTCAGAGTTCGGAGAAGTAATCATTAAGCTCCGAACTAAAAACTCCGGACACCGAACTGCATCTGGTAAAGTCTGAAATAGAGACCCCTCTTTCCAATCAATTCAGGATGGGTCCCTATCTCTCGGACCTTTCCCTTATGAAGAACGACGATCCGATCAGCATGCTGGATCGTGGAGAGACGGTGGGCGATGATGATCGCTGTCCTCCCTTTGAGCAACCGTGCCAGGCCCTCTTGAATGAACCGTTCGGTCTCGGGATCAATATGAGAAGTCGCCTCGTCGAGGATGAGGATCTTTGGGTTCATGTACAAAGCTCTTGCAAAGGCCAACAACTGCCTCTCCCCTGCAGATAATGCTTCCCCTCCCTCGCCCACCTTTGTATGATATCCGTTCGCTAATCGCCGTATAAACTTATCTGCGTTGACCACTCGGGCTACCTCTTGCACCCTGCCTTCATCCATCCTCTGATCCCCCAGGCGAATATTCTCCACGATATCTCCGGCGAATAGAAAGGTGTCTTGCATGACCAGTCCAATGTGTGATCGGAGTTGAGAAATGTCTCTCTCTCGAATATCGATCCCGTCGATGAGGATGGCGCCTTCCTCCAACTCATAGAACCGTTCGAGGAGGTGCAGCAAAGAGGTCTTTCCGGCCCCAGTGGCGCCCACAACGGCAACTGTTTCACCTTCGTGGACGGAGAAAGAAACCTCTTCAAGGACTCTATCTTCTCCATTGTAAGAGAAGGAGACACGATCAAATTCGATGTTGCCTTTAATCTCTCCTCTCTTAGGAAAAAGGGGGTCCGAAATCTTTTGCTCCTGGTCGAGCAATGAGAAGATTCTCTCCAGTGAGGCCATCGCCGATTGGAGGATATTATACTTTTCGGAAAGGTCTCGAATCGGCTGGAAGAACATTCTGATGTAGGAAAGGAAGGCGACCAGAGCCCCGAGGGTAATCGTCTCCTGAATCACCTTTCCCCCTCCATACCAGAGGAGAAGGCCGATTGCCCCTGAGCTCAGGATTTCGACGAGGGGGACAAAGAGAGCATAGATAGAGATCTGTTTCATGTTGGCCAAGTAATGCCCCTCATTGATTTTCTGAAATCGCCGGCCATTCTCTTCTTCCCTTCGAAAGAGTTGAACCACCTTAATACCTGAAAAATTTTCCTGAAGAAAAGAGTTCATTTGCGCAATCTTTAACCGGATCTCTCGAAACGCATCCCGAGCCCGGTGGCTGAAGAAGAGGGTCGTGATGAAGATCAGGGGGAGGACAGAGAACGAAACCAGGGCAAGGTCTCGGTTGAGGCGAAGAAGAATGATAATGATCCCGATGAGAAGCAGGATGTCCTTGAAAAGGTGGATCAGAACAGAAGTGAACATTTCGTGTACGTTCTGGATGTCGTTGGTCAATCGTGTGACCAACCGACCTACTGGATTCTTATCGAAAAAGGAGACGCGGAGGCTTTGGAGATGGGAGAAAACCTTCATTCGAAGGTCGTGCATCATTTTTTGGCCTGCCACCTCCATGGCATAGACCTGAAAGAAATTCAATCCAAAATTAGCGATGAAAATGAAAACAACGAGGAGAGCGATGTGAAAAACCCCTCTCACATCCCTCTGCCTCAGGGCGAGGAGATCCTCTTTTCTTAATTCCTTCATTCGATCCAAGGAGATGAACCAGTGGGAACCACTTTTCTCAAAAAAGGTGGAATACTTTTTCAATAATTCCTCATCTTCCGGCCTCTGGGGAACAAACAGGTAATATCGATTTTCCGAAAGGAGCCCGAATTTTTGCAAACTTGCCGTCTCCCTTCGATCCATGGATCGCAACACCTCTGGGGAAAGAACAAACTTCCCCTTCTCCTTTGTAGGGATGAGATCCTTACCGTATTGATCCCAGAGGCGTTTTTCCTCGGGCGACCCATCTCCCCTTAAGACGACCCCTCTTGCGGAAATGATGATATAGCGATCAATGGCCTCTTTGGTCAGATAGGGGATGAGGAGGTCTAAAGCAGCCATGATCAAAACGAAGAGAAGGGAAAGCCCCATGAGAGCCCAATAGGGTCGGAGAAACTCCCCCAATTTGGCCATCAGCTTCAGGTCGTAGGGCTTCCCTAATTTGCCCTCTTCCATATAGCCGAAATCAGTGTACATAAATAGAAGTCTTCAGTTCGGAGTTTAGAGTTCGGAGTAAAAAAGCCACTCAGAAATAAGAATTAAATACTCCGAACTCCGAACTGACAACTCATCCCTCCCTTTCCAATTCTTCTTCCAATTCCCTCTGCCAATAGAGGTCAGCATAGATCCCTCCCTTGGAGAGGAGGGTGTTATGGTTCCCCATCTCTACCACCCTCCCCTCCTCCAGAACGACGATCCGATCTGCTCTTCGGAGGGGGGCGATTCGGTGGGTGATGAGAATGCTTGTCTTCCCCTGAAGGACCTTCTCCATTCCTTCAAGAATTCGTTCCTCCGTTTGAATGTCCACGGATGAAAGCGCATCGTCGAGTATGAAGATCGGTGGGTTCATCAGAATGGCCCTCGCAATCGCTACCCTTTGCCTCTGGCCTCCGGACAGGGTGATTCCTCTCTCGCCAATCAAAGTGTTCATGCCTTCTGGAAAACCCATGACCTCATCGTAAACCTGCGCAATTTGTGCCGCCTCTGCAATTTCTTTTTCAGTGGCGTCGAGCCTTCCGAAGGCGATATTCTCCCGAATCGTATCCGAAAAGAGGAAGGTGTCCTGGGGGACATACCCGATCGATCTTCTCAGGAAATCAAGGGGAATCCGATGGATTTCGATTCCGTCAAAGAAAAGGCACCCCTTGGGAGACTCTAAAATGCGGGCCAGCAGATTGCACAAGACCGTCTTTCCAGATCCGGTCCTTCCAACGATCACCATTCTCTCGCCCTCATGGATGGTCAGATCGATGTCCTTGAGGAGAGGATACCCTCTGTTACCAGGAAAAAAGGCCAGACCCTTCATCTCGATTCTCCCTTTCAATGGACCTGATTCGACAGCCCCTGACGAGTCAGAGATCTCTGGAACCTCTTCAAAAATGCGGTTCAGGCGATCCATGGAAGCGGCTCCTCTTTGGATCACATTGATTGCCCAGCCCAGTGCCATCATCGGCCAGGCGAACATTCCGAGATAGCTCATGAAGGCCACAAAATCTCCAGCGGAGATCGATTGAAAAATGGTCAGCTTTCCTCCCAGGTAGAGGACGATTGCCATGGAGAGGTTGGAGAAGAACAGGATGACGGGGAAGAACATCCCCCATACCCTGGCCACACTCAAATTCTTCTGAATATAATCCTGGCTCAGCCAGGAGAGCTTCTCTCTTTCTTTCTCCTCCTGAACATAGGCCTTGACGACTCGGATACCTGCAATGGACTCCCTCACCCTTTCGGTGAGTGAGGCAAACGTCTTCTGAAGGATCTCGAAACGCTTGTGGACGACCCTGCTAAAGAGGAATGTGATCACGGTGATCAATGGCATGGGAAGGATGGCATAGAGGGTCAATAGAGGATGGATATAAATCATAAAAAAGATTGTCAGCACTCCGAGGATAATTGTATCCACCAAGAAAACAATCCCCAGTGCGATGGACATCCGGACCGCATCAATGTCGTTGGTCGCGTGGGCCATCAGGTCCCCAACCTTCGTCCGAGAGAAATAGGAAGAGGAGAGAGTTTGAAGGTGGAGAAAGAGACGTTCTCTTAGGGCCTTTTCCACCCGGCGGGCCGCCCCCAAGAGGAGGTATCTCCAGACGTATCGACCCCCACCGATGCCTAAAGCCAGGATGAGAACCTCCAGACCGTAGAAGAGAAGAGAAGAAGGAGAGATTGCCCCCGAGGTAAGATCATCGATCGCGTATTTGACGATCCTCGGGATGAAGAGCTGGAGAACATCGACGATGAGTAGGGCGATGAGTCCGATGAGGATTCGCCATCGGTTCTTAAAAAAATCATCTTTAAGGGTCCTAAATGACTTCACCATTTTCTGTTTGCTAAAAGGAAGGCATCTCTTGGCAATATTACGTCTTCCTTAAAATGTAATCAACCTTCCTTCTAAAAGTCAATCCTTCGGCTCCCCCCTTGGAGACCGTGTCGCAATCAACGAGAACCTAGTTCCGCTTCAAAACGCAACAGGCGGTTGGGTGATGAGGCTTTAGAATGCGCTCGTTGAGGTTAAGGGTGACCCGCCATGACAAGAAAGATATGTGTTCAGTGAACTTACGGCACAGTATTTCAATTTACAAGGGTTGCGCTCTGCCTCCGCCGAAGCGGCTACGCGCAGGCAGGTCCAAAGCTTCTCCAACCCACCCGTTCTTTCCGTTTGAACATCGTGCTCCATTTTTTCACGCCTTCTGAGGCATTACGAACTCTCGAATTCCTATCTTGACAACCCGTGCAGATTCTGTGACATTTATGCATAAAGAAGATTTTATGGTAACTCCAAAAATCAATCCGCCTATTCCTCAGAAAAAGGGTTTGGAAGGAATTCCTGAAGGTCTTCCACCAGAGGAGGTCGAGCGCCTCCAGAAAGTTCAATCAAGGCTGAGCGATTTCGTCCTTCACCTCATCCAAGCCTTCTTGAGGACAGGATATTACACCCCTGAACACCCTGAATCGAAAAAGGCAAAGGAAGGACTCTACCAACTGTTTAAGAAGCTTTTTGAAGGTGAAGATGAGCTGACGTTTCTGGTGAGGGAGGAACAGGAGAAGCAGGAAATCTTCGCAGAGGGTATCCTTCCGGAGACGCAAAGATTAAGTCGAATCATGATGAAGGGGATGGGAGAACTCTATGTCCCAAGATTTGCGAAATATTTAGAACGGAAAGACCTGATCAGCCTCACTCTTAAAAGCCGAATGGCTCAAGCGGAATTCACCCAGTTTGTTGATATTATGAGCGAACCCTCCTTAGTAGATACCCGAAGGAAACAGGACAAGGATCGGTTTGCCCAGACCCTTTACAGCCGCGGGATCCTCAACATCTCTTACATCTTCAACGAAGAACTCCTTGCCCCGGACCGGGAAATGCCCTGGAGGGCCCGTCTCACGCTTTCACGAATGAGGAAGGACCTAAAAATGATCCCCCATTTTCAAAAAATGTTGGGACAAGAGGTCCAAGATATTCAAAGAAGCCTTCTCCGGGATGCCCTCCGTCCGATTCGGCAGTCCGACCTTCTTTGTGCGATCTTAAGAAACAGCGACCTTGCTTCGTCCTCCGATAGTCGGGAGGAGTTCATCGAAAATGAAATCCTTTCCTTCTTACAGAAACAATACCTCTGGAGCACTTCTAAGATCTTTCTGCGGGAACACCTCGCCCTCAAGCAGCTTCGGAAGGAAGACCACTACGAAAAGAAATCGGATCGCTTGGTCAAAAAGATCTGTCATCGACTGAAAGAGACCGAGACGAAGGAGGCGGTCGACCTTCTTGAGGAATTTTTTCGACAAGGGCTGATCGACCTTGAAGGCCTGACGCCCGAACTGAAAGATAAAATTCTGCTCGAGAGACTGACGGATAAGTTTCTCAATTATACCGATCAGTTTTTCCAACAACTCGACCATGCCAAAGAGAAAGAGAAATTTCTCGACGTGGCCCATTCCTTCGTTCAGATGATTCCCGAACTGATCCGGAGGGATCGGTATCCAGAGACCCTTCGCATCGTTGAAACACTGAGACACCATTTTCACCAAAAAACGATGTGGGCTCTATTGGCCGGCCAGGTCATGGAGGAGATTGGACAAGGCTCGATCCCCCTTCTACTCAAGGAAAAATTCCTGGCGGGGAAAAAGGAGATCCGGACTGCCATCATTCCCATCTTCGCCTCCCTCGAAATTGGGGCCATCCTTCCCCTTCTGTCCATTTTGAAAAGCAGTGAGGATCAATGGGTGAGGAAGAACGCTTGTGAGGCCCTCATCCAGATCGGACCTGTCGCTGCCGCCCACCTCTTAAGAGAATTAGAAGAACAGCAGATCTCTGCCGAAACGACCTGCGATATTCTCAGGGTTCTTGGGGAGATCAAATCTGGACAGTGGAAAACCCCTCTCATGAAGGTCTTGAGAAGGTATACCTCTCACGAACATCCCAAATTGAGGGAACAGGGAATCCATACTCTTTTCCAAATCGGAGGCTCCGAGGGAGAAGAAATCTTTCTTTCGAGCCTTGACGACCCAGATTTAGAAGTTCGGAAAAGGGCGATGTGGTGCCTCGGGATGATGAGAAGCGCAAAGGGTGCTGAAAAGATGCTTGCAATCCTCAAACATATATTCGATGCCCCTTCTCCACAAATGGAACAACTTGAAACCCAAATCTACCATGCCTTCGGCACCTCGGGAAACCTAACAATCGAAGGAAAAACCGTGGAACAGATTCTCATCGAAATCATTGAGAAAAGAGGGATAAAAAGATTGGGGGGCCTCTTCCAGAAAAACCTTCTTACAGATGCTGCATTGGGAGCCCTCTGTGCTGCCTTGGGAAAGGTCGGGACCAAGGAATCGATCAAGGTATTGACCCAACTGCAGAAATCTCGTGAAGGTCCTTTGATTCCAAAGGTGAAAGAGGCTTTAAAAAAGATTGAAGAACGGACAGGCCCTTCTAAAACTTAAATTCGTTCCCCTCACTCCTTCTCATCTACGGGAAGAGGTAAGGAGGCAGAAACCTATAAAATCTTCAGCTCGATTTCACCACATTGGTCGCCTGAGGTCCTTTCGCGCCATCGGCGATTTCAAATTCTACCTCCTCGCCGGCGCGGAGAGACTTAAATCCTTCACCCGCAATCCCTGAATAGTGAACGAAAACATCGTCTCCACCGGGTTGCTCGATGAACCCATAACCCTTCTTTGTATCAAACCATTTCACTAACCCCTTTGCCAATCTCGTTGTCCTCCTTTACCCCGCACCCCGTAAGTCCCCTTCTTCCCCGGCCTCGCTTTGCGAAGCGGGGCAGGCAGACCAGGGATATAGGGGTGCATCAAAATATTTACCCCGCAGAAAACCCCGTTTTTTAACACGGATGTGGGGTTTACTAAAACGGTCTTTTCAGCGGGATTTGATATCACTAATCAACCAAGATGTCAAGAATTTTATCTGCGAGCTCTGAAAAATTACTACGCGCTCTCTTGATTACACGGATTTCAACAGAGGGTTACACAGATTTGGAGGCTTCTGTGCTTTTTCAGAAACCTCTATCTTGAGATTTTCCATGTTGCTAAATAGACCCCCATGAGGGTCATCCCTCCACCCATGAGTGTAATCCATTTGACCTCCTCACCCAGTAGGAGGCGAGCCCCCATCAATGTGACAAAGGGCTCCAAATAGAGATACATTCCGATGATGCTCGAATCCCTTTTCTCCAGAGCTAAATACCAAAAGAAGTAAGCCAAACCAGAACAGAAGATTCCCAAGAAGAGGATGCCCATCCATCCGGATAGAGATAAATGGAAAAGGATGTTCCATTCACCTTTTACAGCGCTCAAGGGAAGGGTGATCAGACACCCTACCATCATGATCGGTGTGATGGTGACAAGAGGTGGAAATCGCGAAAGGAATCCTCTCCCTCCAACGGTAAAGGCGGTCCAGGTCAGTGCACTCAGGAGGACGAGGAGGTCACCAAAAGTTGAGGAAAAACAAAACAGGGAGAGAGAAAATATCCCTTTCGAGATAATCAAGAAAATTCCAGAAAATCCAATAACAATCCCTATGATCTTTCTAACCGTGATCCCTTCCCCGAGAAAGAGACGAGCCGTCAGCGTAATGAAAATAGGTTGAATGGCAATGATCCAACCCGTATTAATGGCGGTGGTATAGAGCAATCCAAAGGCTTGAAGAAGGTTGTGTCCAGCGATTCCTACAATGGACAAAAAGAGAACATAGGTCCAATCCCTTTGAGAGAAAACCTTTAGAAATTTTTTGTCTTGACGGAGTTGGACAACAAGGAGAAGGAAAGCGCCGATTCCAAATCGAAGGGTCAAAAGGGTAAAGGGATGGACTTCCCTTAACGCCACTTTCGTAGCGATGAAAGAGAACCCCCAGAAGATGATTGCCCACAACGCCGGCCAGGAGACGACGGACGATGAACTATGAACCATTATCCTTTTGTGGCGCCAAATATTAAGAGTGATGCATTAGATACGAATCTTTGCAATCCCAAACACTATCTTTTAAATATTACTCTCCCTGTCTTTTTTATTTCTTTGGCCAAGGCTCCACCATTATTGAAATCTTCTGGTTTGAAGGGAAGAGGTTCTATCCGGCTATCAATTTTTCTCCTAAAAGGGATGATCCTCCTTCGATCTTTGAATCTGTCTCCCACAAAGGCATTGGAAATTAGCGCAACATCTATGTCACTCTCGGGTTTTGCTTTCCCCTTTGCATGAGAGCCAAAAATAATCGCTTCTATGATATGGATTCGATTCTTCTCTAACTCTTCAATATATCTTGTAACTATTTTTACGGTCGAATCTTTTTTAGAAGCCATCTTCTAATCTCCTCGATCTTCCTTAGATATTTCTCAGCAAAATCTTTCGTACATCTTTTCTTAAAAGAAAATTTCTCATCCGGGTATCTTGCCTCCATATTGAAGTCGGTAATCGTTTCAAAAAGTTCTAATTGCTCTTCTGTCAATTCGAGTGTTATCTTTTCTACTAAATGGACAAGCCGGTGTGTGTGCGGTGGACTTTCATTTAGTTTATTGACATAAATTGACTTTAAAATCTTCTCAATAGTAAGGTGACCAAAAAAATAGTGAGTGGGAATAATCTCCTTTTTCGAAGAGATGCTTTGTAACCCTCCAATCATCTTTTGCGGATTCAAGCCAATATTGGACACGTTGTTTCTTATTCAAAATGCCACCCTCTGACTCTTCTTACTAACAATCTAAATGGGCTCTTGTCAACACAAAAACCTTTTTGATAGAAATCTTCTCAATGGTTGACTCAGTAGCAGCATAGTTGAAAAACAAGCAAAAAACAAAACCTAATAAAAATATTGACGAATGAAAAATATGAATTCTATCACTTCATGGAATTTCTTCTAAATTTCCTTTGGGTTTAATAATAATTCACAATTCAAGGTTTGTTTCAATCCACGCACCCGCGCGGGGTGCGACCCACACAAACTACACAAGCATCGCCCCTTTTTT